>ENA-ORCO01000841-ORCO01000841.1-marine-metagenome-genome-assembly--contig:-NODE-841-length-11988-cov-3.825036_pt1 | contig 11988 bp, 11 predicted proteins | sample MGYA00248633_ERZ508508 | MGnify/ENA primary metagenome ERZ508508 (study PRJEB26179, sample SAMN06268845) | marine metagenome | isolation source: A23 P1 aerobic enrichment on pine of planktonic cells taken...
AAGGACCTGGGGATGCGGGGGTTTATACCACAAGCGCTCAGACGCCCGAAATCCGGTACATCCTATCCCGGTTGACCGCCGAGATTTATAAGCAAAGTCAGAACCGACCGTCCTACAGACGAATATCGAAATTTACCTGAGGTAAAGGTAGATCCGATCCGACCAGAAGTACGCACGCAAACCGCCCCTTGCTCATGTCACATATCCACCGATACTGGCTCCAAACCGGCGAACGAAGCCGTCGGAAATTAGTCGAACCTCCTCTCAGTCGAACCTTGAGAGAGAATCGGCCATACCGTCCATGTCGAGACGTGTGATCTACTGTCCCCGACCACAACTATAGAAATCATAATTTCGGAAATCGTCAGTTCCAAAATCGAGAGTTCTATTTGTTCGGAGGTGTTATTGACGGTATGGGGCACTTCGTTGATCGGGACGTTGAACTCGATCAACTCACGGACTGCTACGAGTCCGGGACGGCGGAGTTCATCGTCATCTACGGTCGTCGTCGCCTCGGCAAAAGCGAGCTCGTTCGCCAGTCCATCGCTGATCGGGACGACGCCGTCTACTACCAAGCAGTCGAGTCCACGGCACAGAACCAGCTCGAACAGTTTGTCGACACAGCCACTGCACAATTCCCCTCGTTGCAGAACGTCCGCCGCGACTGGGAAGTCCTCCTCGAAGCACTCGGGGAGCACGACGCGATCGTGGTCATCGACGAGTTCCCGTTCCTCATTGAGGAGGACGAATCACTTCCCTCACGAATCCAGCGAGTGTGGGATATGGAGCTACAAGAGACGGGGATGACACTCGTACTCGTCGGCTCCTCGATCAGCGTCATGGAGGACAAGGTGCTCTCAGGGAGCGCGCCGCTGTATGGCCGTCGGACGGCGACAATCGATCTCAAGCCTCTCGACGTGACCGACGCACGCCAGTTCTTCCCGGAGTACGACCCGGAGACAGCCATCACGGCATGGTCGATCTACGGCGGTACTCCGTACTACCTCCAGACCATCGATCCCGAACAGTCGCTCGGAACGAACGTCCAGCAGGGGATTCTCTCGGAGCGGGGTCTACTGTACTCTGAACCCGAGTTCCTGCTCCGCACTGAACTTCGACAGCCGAACACGTACTTCAGCATTCTCCGCGCGCTCGCCCACGGGCGTCGCACCCCGAACGAGATCGCTGGCATGGCCGGCGTAGAGTCGGGGTCACTCAGCACGTACCTCCAGAAACTCCGCCGACTCCGCCTCGTCGAGCGCCACATCCCTGTGACGGAATCACCGACAGCCTCGAAACGCGGTCGGTACCGAATCGCCGCACCGCTGTTCCGGTTCTGGTTCCGGTTCGTCTACGGGAATCAGGACCAGCTTCGGATGCTCAGCGACGACGCATACGACGAACTCGTTTCACCAGAACTGGCGGATTACGTGAGTCCGCTGTTCGAACGACTTTGCCAGCGAGCGCTCCCAGATCTGATCGACCGATCGTTCCGTGACGTCGGGCAGTGGTGGTTCAAAGAACACGAGTTGGACGTCCTCGGTCTCACAGACGAGGGGCTCGTTGCCGGCGAGTGCAAGTTCACGTCTCAACCCGTGAGCGAAGGCGTCCTCGCCGACCTCGAACGAACAACGTCGGAGGTTCGGTGGTCAGAAGAACCAGCAGACGGAGAGACGCTGTACGTCTTGTTCAGCCGGTCCGGGTACACCGCCGATCTCGAACGCGCCGCTGACACGCGCGATGACGTGCTCCTCTTCGAGTTGTCCGATCTGGTCACTACTGATAGCAACTAGTGACAGTACGCCGTACCGTCCCTGATCAATATAACATTTGAGTATAACTAGTTAGTCTAACTACTTAGTCTAATTACCTTTTTACGTAAGCATAACTTATCGGTATACATGCTCACGTACACGACGTACTCTGAGGCTGGAGGCGTCGGGAAAAGTACCCTCTCCGCGAATCTCGCTGACGCTCACGCCCAGCAAGGACGCGACGTACTGGTCGTTGACTTAGACCCACAACAAGGCTCCCTGACGTACTTACTAGGGATCACTGCTCCTCGTGACGACGGAGAAGCCGACAACATCGCTCGTCATCTTATTGATCGGCCAAAAGGGAAGTTCCGCGATCTCGTTCAGGAGACACCGTTCGGCTTCGACATTGTTCCCTCGCACAACATGCTTGAAAGCCTGCCGAAACTCTTGACGAAGGCCGAAGAAATGGCTGAGGACTTGGGAGAATCATTCGATACGAACGATCGCCTTCGACAAGTTCTAGCGGATGCAAATGTCCCCGACAAATACGATACAGTCATCATTGACCCGCCAGCGACAGCAGGCCCACACCTATATAATGCCGTGTCAGCGACCCGTTCGCTGGTTTTGCCGGTCGAACCAACGGGGAAGGGGATACAGTCAGTAGAAGGGATTCAGGATATGGTCGTGAACCTGGAAACTGCGTTGGAGATTGATATCGGTGTGCTTGCGATCGTCCCCAATGGGGTCGGAGAGACAACGAATCAAGAACAGTACCTCGAAAAAATTCGAGAACTCGGCTACAACGCACCGATTGTGTTACGCGACCGGTCATCACTGTTCGAAGGCTGCTGGGACAAACGATGCACGGCGTTCTACTACGTGGGATATCACCGTGGGAGACGGCGTGACTACGAAGTAGAGACATTGGACAAGATACGTGACCTTGCAGCCCATATTCAGGAGGTAGGAGATCAATGACGGACAGTATGAAATCAGGGGCAGGAAGCGATCCGTTTGCTGATGACTCTAACAACGAGGAAGAGTCTCCGGAGACAAGCGATGTAACTACTCAAGAGATGACAACACAGGCCAACTCGGAGCCCGAATCAGAGGCAGATGGACATTCATCATCGGATCATTCAGAACCCTCCGAATCATCAAACCACAGTGGCGAGGAAGATTTACCGTATATTTTCGGACGAAATACAGTCAAATCTGACCGACAGATGGTTCAATATTTTTTACGTGACGAAACGATGAATCTTGAATCCGATGTCAAACATGCTGTCGAACAGGAACTTGGGACTGAGGTGTACCTGACCGATATCCGTGAAGCCCTCATTCGTGTCGGTGCAAACCACGTTGATGAACTGGCCGACGAACTTCGAGGGTGGGGCTATCACTACCGAGAAGACTAATATCGATACGTTCTACGGATCTACGATCCAATCGTTTTTGAAGAGACCATCTCCATCTGCAATTTGCATATATCCTGTCCCAACCCATTATTTTCCAATCTCTAATAGAAGAAAATCTACATAAATTCATATAGCATCTATGGTTGTAACTCTCCGATTTTTCCCGGCGACCCAGCCAATATACCACACATATTATGTTTCTGGTGTGGGTGATTGAAGGGGCGTTTGGGAGGTGAATCGGCGGTCTCAGGCTGAATTCGCCATACGTATTCTGACATTCTCGACAATAGGTCTCGGCAATTATCGTATGGAATCTACATTAATGCTTCAGTATCGTGGTTTCCAATGCTACATTGAACAAGTACATTACTAACACGGAGATCGCCGTATCCTGATTTCTGGAGAGGCATTAAGAATACCAATTACGCTCATCTCCCAAAGCTATACAGATATTGATAATTCTGAGATTGCTTGTTTCTCGTGATCGACGCACCGAGTTTGAGGTGCCTTTGACAATTCCAACCTGTGCCGGGTTTTCGTATACTCGTCGTAGATTTACATTACAAAATATCTGCACGCTGTATGTGGGTTTCCAGTGCCGCATTACGGATTTCAATTAGCAGGATTTGGGGCGATCAGGGTAGAAGGCTGCTTTGGTTCCGGTGTCCACCAATATGTCCGATTTGACGATGAAATCACCCCGTTGCATTATGACGGTTCCCAGTAGGTCATTACAGATATCAATGTGATTTTGGGCAGAACCAGTGACCAGCTGTTTCACGCGGTTTTGAACGCGCGGGTTCTAAGAGCTTTAGAACCCGCGCCAAGCCATTTAATCCGGTAAACAGTGTTTGGCGTGGGTCTATATCGCCCGATCTTGTCCGAAGATGGTGTGTGATATAGAGGGCATAGTGGGGGATTTACCCCCCGAGGCCTGAGCCTTTGCGCCAGTGGGCATCACTCTTTCACGCGCCTTGAGTGGGGATGGCTTGCGTTGTTGTATCAGTTTGTATAACTGATTATCACCACTCTATGATGGGTGCTGCTTGAGGTCTTCCACGTCTCGTGGAGACCCGATCTGAGGGTCCTCTCATGATACAGCCTATAATCGACGATCTACGTTGGTAAGCTGGGTTGCCAGTCCTTCGAGTTCGTCAACCTCGTCGATAGCACCCAACCATCGATCCGGAAGCTGTGATGCTCCGAACCGCGCCCCAGCGACTGCACCAGCAATCGCCCCAATCGTATCCGTATCACCACCACGATTCACCGCCGTCACAATTGCTTCCTCGGCACTGTCCGCGAATAACCCATCGTGGAGTGCCGTCTGTAGCGAGTGCACGACGTACCCTGACGTTTCCAGCGTGCTGGGCGCGTCGCCACGAGCGACCGGTTGGAGTGCCGCCACGAGCTCATCAGGCGCGTCCACACCGGCATAGTCGAGGGCATCCTGCAACGGCGTGTCGACATCTTCGAGAAGGCCAGCCACTGTAAGGTTCAGAATCGCACAGCCCTCCGTACACCGCGGGTCAGTGTGCGTGATCTGCGAGGACTGCCGACTCACCTCCGCCAGTAGGTCCCGGTCCGTCGCGTACGGGATGGCGAGCGGTGGACACCGCATCACACTCCCGTTCCCTGCGTTCTCCCCTTCTCGACTCTGCTCCCAGACGTGCTGGCCTGCCTCATCCCACGTGTCGCCGTGTTTGAGGCGGCTCAGCGACCGCATCGTCATCCGCCCGATATCGAACGGGCCGCTATCGTACCACGCGACGAACCGCTCAGCGACATCCGCCGGATAGAACGCCTGGTGTTTGACAAGACTCCGTGCGATGCACAGTGCCTGCGCGGTGTCATCCGTAATTGTGCCCGCCGGCTGGTCCCACGTCCCGTAACCAACCATCTCGTCAAGCGTCCCGTACTCAGTCGTGATTGCCGATGCGGTATTGAACTCAATCGGCCGGCCAAGTGCATCCCCACACGAAAGACCAAGAAGCACGCCACGAGCTCGATCCAAATCCATACGTAACCAACAACGACTGTCAAGAAAAATGTGAGGCCGCAGTCACTCGTTTGGTTTCGTTCCCGTCCGAAGATTCTCCCGGTAGGCCGCCCAAACCTCGTACATCTTCACGCGTTCGTCCTCGGCCATCGTGTCGTGGTCGTCCTCGTCGTGGAACGGCAGTTTGTCCTTCTCAGGCATCGCCATAAGCCGTGCCAGCGGGTAGAACTGCTCGTAGTAATGTTTGAGCACCCAATCTTCACCGTGTTCATCGAGAGTTTGTAGGATGTATGAGGCGGCTTCCGGATACTCGTCGACGAGCGCCTCAGTCATCGTCGTGGCGTCTTCCTGTTCGCTCTCAATTGCTTGGCGTTACTGGCAGTCACGCGTCCCCGTATTCGGCGAGCGAGTGATTGGGTCTATCGGCAGTCCACTTACCGATCTGGATCAGCTCGAACGTCTCGATTGGCGCAGCAAGCGTGTTTCCGAGTTGCGACCGCACCCCAGCTGAGAGTTCAGCAACGGGAATCGCAGTGAGGGCGTGCCCGGTGAGGAAGTAACTGCTTGCCATGCTTGTCGGCGCAACGACGATGACATCCCCACTGTCAACGTCGTCGAGAGCGAGCTCGGCATCCCGGTGCTGGAGTACCGTCGCAGCAAGGTCTTCAACGGGGAACAGGACACTGGCGTCGCCGTGATCGATGCTCGCCGCCGCCGACGTGAAATGCCCTTTGTGCATTATCAAATCAAAATATATTCCCATAGTGCATTAATCTTGTGCCAGAATGAGATATCTCAGACCAGATATGCGTGCGGCCATCCCCTCACCAGGACGCTACACCGTGTTAGCAATACCGGTGAAGTAGGAGTGTGCGAGGTCTAATTGATCCCGGTCAACTTCGTCGGCTTCCGCACGGAAGTGAAAGAGTGCGTTCCGGGTATCCCCGATATCCTCAAGCAATTCTTCGACCATCGGCCGCTCCTCAGCCAAGCGGGGTGGCATCTGGTCAAGGTTCTTCGTCATAAACAGTCGATACTCATCGAACGAGAAATCCTCCAGGCGTTCTGGTGGGTCATACCGGTCGTCGTGCTCGGCGCGCTCAGAAAACGCGTTCTCAAAACACTGCTCGATGTCAGCAACCGACTCCCGAAAAATATGCCGAAGACTCTCCTCAATCTCGCCAATCTTGAGGAACGGATCAACTTGCACTTCGAGGAAATACAAGATATCATACCGAGTCAATATCCCCCGCAAGTCATCCGAATCGCCAATAAGGACGTAATCATCCTCGGCAAACGTTTCGAACAACTCGAATATATCATGATCTGGATCTACAAACCTCGGCGACGTATTTAACGCAATTTTCACCGACGTCTTCTCGACACTCGCATCCTCCATCGACTTCACGTACCGCGCCACCGACTTGTACGTCACAACCCCCTCAATCCCGTACTCACTCTCCACCGGCAACTGGTCGAAATCATTCGCCAACATAATCTCCAGCGCCCTCTGAATCGAATCATCGATATCGACTGTCACCGGCTCATCCGGCGACGCTGCCGTACTATGGGAAAGAACATCGTCCGCGGTGAAGAACTCCATACCCACGCAAACACCAGACAGGATTATTACTATTGGGTGTAACCCAAGTCCAATCCCATTCGAATTTCTGGTACCCGAGCTCGCGCCACCACAAGCGAATTACTGATCAGCGTTTTTCTGCCGGGAACGATCCTCATCGGTGAACCCGTCAGTTGTCCCTTCTGCACGTGCGTTACTGATGCGTTGGGACGCCGAATCGTAGGCGGCCTGCGTGCCTTCACTACTGGAATCCATATTGAGTGTCCGGTCTTTATCCACGCCGATTTCGCCTGCTGTCAGCGCAGCGTCTTGATTCGCGCCGATAAACAGGAACTCCCACCCGTCTTCTTGCCGTGCCTCAACCATCTTCCGTACCGTCGCTTTCGGTGTCTCTGACGCGTTCTCTTTCCCGTCGGTCAAGACGACGATAACTACGTTCTCAGGCGGGGTATCCTTCTTCTCAAACTGTGTATCCGCCTGTTCGATCGCTGTGACGATCGCGTCGTGTAGCGCGGTTTGTCCGCTCGGCGTGTACGCTGCGTCAGTAAGTTCTGGGGCTTCCTCGATGTCACGACCACGGTACGTGATATCCACTGTCGTATCAAAATCGACGAGTGTCACGGTTGCCTGCCCCTCCTCCGCCCGCTGATCAGTCAAAAACGAATTGAATCCACCGCGTGTGTCGTCCTCGATAGACTGCATCGAACCTGAAGAGTCGAGGACGAAGGTCACGTGAGTGTCCACACTTCAGTTAGTGTCGAGACACGTAAATACCCCCGTGCATAGCCGACTCTGGCTCCGGTCGCCTGCGCTGGTCACTCAGTTGATCTCGTTCCATTTTGGAGAGCCTCTCGATACCCTCCCCCATTCATTTTGAGGCGTTCTTCTTCTGTCACCGTATCGGCCTCGTCCGCATCGTAGAACGGTACACATTTCGATCGGCTAGGCCAACACCGCTCTTAGACAGAGCAGATGTCACCACTCTTCTGGGGGATCCGGATTTGTTCGCTGTTCAATATCTCTCCCAATATCCCAAGTATTTTCGCCAGAAGGACCGATCCGAGGGTAGGACCGGTATTCACCGGGGAGCTTCCGCCGATTACCCTCTCTAAGAATTGCTATTGACGCCAGTAGATCAAAGAGCTGTATTTTAGTCATCACAACATCAACTCCCTGCTCCTCCTCGTCACCTAACTGTACTCGGGCAGCAGTATCTTGCTCGTTCTGTAACATTTCGATGTTAAGGAGAAGAGGTTCAACATCTCCTGACCCTCCAGATACTCTATGGGGTTCATTCTGATCCCGGTCGAATGGGAACGATTCCAAATCAATGTATTTACCCTGGCCAGGAACTGATCCGCCTTGAATTGTTTCGAATGACGCGAGTATATCAATTAGTGTCTGGACTTGATCGCCGACAATACTGATGTATCCACCTTCCCAACTACCTTGTCCGAAATGAAGCTTCAGCGCAAACTCATCATCCACCTCGTATTCCGTGAGACTCAATCTCACATACCCCTCTTTCGGGGAGACTGTTGACCCAGCAGGCTGGTCACCTGCGTAATATGGGGCTGCTGACATTCCTTTCAAGAGATATGCGCGTGCAGTCCCCTCTTTGTTGAACGTGTCCTCCGTGGGATACAGATCAGTAGGTTTCTCATTTTCAATCCACCCGTCATTATTCGCCAATTTGGAGTTATCCTTGAGAAGATCGAGGGCACGTTCAGTCGCGTCACTGTATTCGATACGCTCCTTCTCTTCTGTGGTAAGAAAGGGAGAAATGACTTCTCGTCCATCGGCTATCGCAACATCCCCATAACCTATTTTTTGGGGACTGTATCGGCTCACATATCCATCGTGTCGGAAGTCCAAACGAGGCGCATCACGAATAGTTGTCAAATCTCCCCTCTTATCAACCGTAATAAGCCCAATATTTTCTCCATCTTCATGATTATCCAGCATCTGAGCTGCCTTCGTCCTGAGTGTGGTGGGGACAGCGAGATACAAATGCGTAAGCGATTTGGTGGTCAAGAACTCGGATAATTGCCTTGAGAGGCGCTCCTTGTCAAACGAGGACTCACCTTTCGCCTCAACTCCGATCACTTTCCCTTCCCCTGAATCTAAGATTTCGGTTGGATCATACCCCCCAGAGAAACTCATGAGGTCAATCGGCCGATATGATTGATCGGATGATCGTACGTTTGGAAGATAGCCCTCTGGAAGCCCGCCGTACTTCTTCCACACGTTGTGGCGTATCCAGGGTTCTTCACGACGTTCGAAATCAGGGGTGTCTGTTCGATCTAATTGCTCAGCATCTCGGCGAACGATCGGTTCATATGCCCTTTTGGGTTCGTGAACGCGCTCAAGATCCTGAAGCACTTCATGCAAATTTAGTGGGACGTGAATAACTCCAATTTCCGTGGGGCACTCAGCGCGCCGAAGATACCGGATCCCCTCACTAATTGTCGCTTCTGTTGACTCATCTCCCACGTCTCGTTCAAGTTTATCATAAACGTAGGATTTCACGCTTCCCATCTGACCTGGCTTAGTGCTATTCAATAACCGTTCAGGAACTTCCTCTTGAATGCGGGATTTCGCGTCCTCGATCGTCGTGGAACTGGATCCAACGGCAGCTCTGATCTGTTTGCTTGCTTGATTTAGAGTTGAAACATTAGGACTTTGATTGTTTTCAAGCTCATTAATAAGTGGGTCCACAGATCTTGACGCAAAGTAGAGCTCGTCAAAAACGCCGCTTTCGATATATCGGTGAACCTGTTCGTATAGTTCGGAACCGAATTCCAACCCGCTTCCACGTTTCACTTCGATACCGATGTACTTTCCATCTGGAGTCTCAGCGGCGAGATCTATCCGGCCAGTGCTAAGTTTAACCTCGCCATCAACAGTCATGCCCTTCTCTGTCTCCAACCAATACCATAGTTGCTCTTGGAGAAGCGGTTCAAGAAATGCAGCCACAATTATAACTATGATAATGGATGGAGAAGATGTATCTACCGGTGTCTACCTGAATAGACTATGCGTCATCACCCGGACCATATTGAATTAGTTTCGGATGAAGAACTTGTATACGAGGATAACTGGGCTTTGTTTGATCAAGAAGAGTATCCTGATTTCTTCCCTGAAGATACGCGTAGTCTTCGTTCCTATACGTCTGAAGATGGACATTATCGAACAGCATTCGCAACCCGAGAATCGACTACAATCGATGGTGTGCCTGAACCTACGGGGATCTGTCTAATCAAGGATGAAAAGGTCGTCTCAGTAACTGAAACGATTCCTGTTGATAAGGCGATACCAGCTAATGATGGTTCTGTCGTAGCAATTGGGCGTGACGCAACGAAGTTCATCGCTTTTGATCCAACCGGGAAACTCGTTCTTGAGGAAGAATTTGAAAGCAATGCCGGACCAATTACTATCTCACCAGATGGGCGTTTCGCAGCCGTAACGACAGCGTTTCCTGACAATGCAGCACATCTCTACGACATCAATCAAAGGGAGTACCTTGGACGTAAAGAGAACCCATCGACGACCGTCGTCAAATTCCTCGAATTTGAACAGGTCACTGACGGATACGTCGTGAATACATACGATATTCACCCAGAATCCTCACTCGCCTCAGATGTCGATCCAGGCCGGACGGAAATCATCGATCGGATTCCAGCCGCTCCAATTAGTAACAGTCTCGAATTCGATGGTGCTGGTATCGTCGTTGAGGGAGAAACCTGGCACCACATCAAAAAAGAAACCATGGAGGATGTTTCGAGTGACCTTCGAATCCCGGGGGTGACTCTCGACACATCCTGCGGACGAGTTATCGAACCACTTCATGCCGATCTCATATTCCAAGAGGTTCAGCAAGCTCGGCAGAGCCAGTATGAGATTTGTTCCGATTGCAAATCCGGCCTCCTATCATATCCAACAGAGAAGGTTGAAAAACAGGGACACAAGCCCTGATATCCAATTCCAACATCGTAGAGACGTGTTCGATTATTTTCTCATTTAGCCAAACGACAAACTCTCTCATCTCCTCATGGAGAACAGTCGTTAATGATCTGAACAAAAGCGTTTCACACCGAAGAGAGTAGCGTGTTCTACCGAGACACTGTCCACTCCTCAGCGTCTCGCCGTCGAACTGGTCCGAGCCGCGTGATCTGCCCGTCCTCAACAAGACGTTCAAGGCCGTCTTCTGAGGGGAATCCGAACGTTGCCGTGTCGAACGCTTTCCCAGGAGCAACGGCACGGAAGTACTTCCCCTGCGGATAGTCGGTGAAAATCCGGCGTTGGCACCCAGCTAAGTCAAACATGCCAAGGTCATACGAATATTCTTGCCGGGCGATATGTGCCGCACCGTGCCGATACCCGAGCAGCGACCGCGGCTCGAACTCCCGCATTGACTCCACCGGAAACTCATAATTCTTGAACGTTACCGGATCACCTACCGTTAATAGACCGTTTAACGGGTCGTACTCACCGAACCGGACCGGCCCCTCCAATTCAGGTTCGAGTACCTCCCGAACGTCGTGCATCTGCTCACGATGATCGGTGTGGAACACCCAGTGTACCACGAACCCCAGCCGTAACGCTTCCCGCGTCTTCGCTCGATACGGCTGATCAGACCCAGCAACGAACTCAATCCACCGATTCAGCCCCTCACCGCGTACGAAACAATCCGGCACCCGGTCAGCAACCTTCCTCTCAAACCGGTATTCACCTTCGAACCACGGCTTCCGTTTATCTTTTCGTCGCCGGTCTAACTCTACTTTCCCCCACAAATGCTCGTCCGACTCCTCACCTGCAGACCGGTACCGGTCAACATCTCCCCAGATCTCGAATCCACTCATACGTTTCTCACCTGCTGGACGATAGTCATCCACACACCCCTCCGTTTCCACTCCAAGTACAGCGCAGCCGTGCGCCACTAAACATACGAGGACAACCGCCACACTCACGACACCACTGCACCCCCACACACCCCGTTTCAACTGTTCTCCGACCAGGGACACACCCCGTTTCAACTGTTCTCCACACTCGCCACGCAGCACCGGACCGAGCGCGCACCCGTCGCAGCGGCCACGCAGATCCACTCGCCGAGACGCAGTGACCGGTCGGGCAACGACGTCGGGACACCACCACGCATCCCGACGGCCGTCCTCGCTCACCGCACCCACGGACACTCTCAGTGCTACTCGCCGCACCAGACCCACCACC
>ENA-ORCO01000846-ORCO01000846.1-marine-metagenome-genome-assembly--contig:-NODE-846-length-11937-cov-2.844519_pt1 | contig 11937 bp, 9 predicted proteins | sample MGYA00248633_ERZ508508 | MGnify/ENA primary metagenome ERZ508508 (study PRJEB26179, sample SAMN06268845) | marine metagenome | isolation source: A23 P1 aerobic enrichment on pine of planktonic cells taken...
GTCCCCGGCATCTTCGGCGCCGGCGACGTCGTCGACTACCACTACCAGCAGGCCGTCACCGCCGCCGGGATGGGCTGTAAAGCCGCCATCGACGCCGACGAATACCTCGAATCAGAGGCCGAAGCCACCGCAGAGGCGGAGGCCGAAGCCGCTGCAGAAGCCGACGACTGACGCCGCCTACAGCGACGAACCACCAACCAATAGACGGTCAGTTTTTATACCTGACAGGCAAGGAGCCACCGCAACAGTATCGGTTCGGTCCCGCCGCCAGTCGACAGATATCGAGTTCGCCACCACCGGTTACCGGAGCTACAAATTCGTTTTGGTTATTTAGAATGATAATATTGGGGTAAGGTATTAATCAGATACCTCAGAAGATATACCTAAGAAGGTCAGTGGCTCGGTACGAACGGTGGGCGGTCGTCGGCAGGTCGATTGGTCACGGCCTGGTATCCCAGCGAATCACGCACTACCCGGTCTAGCTGTGTGTATGCTGAAGCGGCTATCCAGCGCGACCCGGGACAGAACAACCAGCGATCCGCACTGACAGACATAAAAAATGACAGACTCCACGTCACGAACACGAACGCAGGCGCTCGGATTATCAATACTGTTACTGATCGCAGTGTTTGCGACAACAGTCACGTTCTCGGCTAGCGTCAGCGCGGCGGTCAACAGTTCGACTTTCACGGTTACAGACGATCCCGTTACACCGGACGGTCAGATAACCGTCGAGGGCAACGTCGATACTTCGGACAAGGTTACGTTCCTCATTCAGGACCCGGTGGATGACGACATTGCCACGGTTACAAAAAGTGTAGATAACACTGATTTCTCGGTAAAGATAGATTTGACAAAGGTGAATGGGGACGGAATTGACGCCGGAGAGGCAACGATTTCCGCCGACGAGGGCAGTGGCTTCACATCCGCCGAGGCATCGACCACGTTCACTGTCGACAACGAGTATCCGACAGCCAACATCGAGTCGCCATCCGATGGGGCAAGTCTGACCAGTGCCCCGACTATTACCGGGACTGCCGGTGACGACAATAGCATTGAGACTATCGAGATATCTATTCAGAACAGTGATGGGCAATACTACAACGGCGCCAAGTGGCAGACTTCGGAAAAGTGGTTGAGCGTCTCCGGAACGTCGGACTGGAGTTACAATACGAGCGACAACGGCATCAGTGATGACGACTCGTACACTGCGTCAGTTCGCGTAACAGATGCCGCCGGACAGACGCGGTCGTACTCTGCAGGGCCGCCGACGCCGGACGGAAACACGTTGCAGGTCGAGTACGCGGTCGACACGACGGAGCCGACACTGGAGAACGTGAAAGTCACTGAAAAAGGCGGCGACGACACCGTCGAAGTTGGAGACACAGTCAAAGTCTCTGCAAAGGTGACTGATAACCAGGCTGGTGTCGATACGGTGACCGTCGACGCGTCGTCCCTCGGCGGCGATGGATCGCTAACCCTGTCGCACACTTCCGGTGACACGTACTACGATTCCTTCACGGTATCGGACCCGACAGCGAGCGATGGCGACGTCTCGCTGACGCTTACTGCGACCGATGGCTTCGGTACTACGGACACCGCGACGGACTCGGTGACGCTTGAGACCGTAATCGCGTCTGTTGACAGTCTGCAGGTCCATCAGGAGTTCGTCGGCGTTGTCGAAGACTCGAACACATCGGTACGAGTGACGGCATCGGGTGTCCGTGATGCACAGGGGAACCTCATCGCTAGTGGCGGCGCAGCCACCGAGACTGCAGACATCGAAATCGCCGGTACGACCTACACTGTCGACGTGAACGATGGCGCTATCGACGGTCGGATCGATCCCACGAACATCGCGGACGACGCAGCGACCGGGGAGACCACGGTCGAAGTCACGCAAGCCGACGCTGGGTCAGACACCGATACGCTCACGCTCGTCCACGAAGCTAACGGGCTGGACGAGGGGTATCAGGTCGAAGGAACTCCGATGGACGCGGAGGACGTTGTCTTCCAGAACGTCAGCGACGTGACGACGTACGACCCAACCGCCGATAACTCGAAGTGGGTGTCGCCGACGGAGAAGGAGGCCGGGGAAGGATACTACGTCTACGGTGAATCCTCGAGCGCACGCGTGGGGTACACGTACAGCCAGACCGGCCAGCTGCACTCGCGGTACCTCCACGAGGGGTACAATCTCGTCTCCGCAACGCCGGACCTGAACGCGGAGTCGTCGGTCGACGTGACCGACGACCTCGGGGACGGCGTCGATGTCGGCAGCGACGTCACGGTGTACGTCCGCGATGAGAGCGTGGACCTCACGGACCCATCCGGCGACGCTGACACGTCGGCGTTTACCGAAGTCACGGATGGCACGAAGGATGTCAGCGAGTACGATGGGTACTTCGTCTACGTGGATTCCGGGACGGAAATCCGAACGGTCGAGGAAGCCGGATACAACCCGAGCGAAGGGAGCTAACCGACTAGAGATGCAAACGAGCGCAGCTCTCCAGTCAGTTACCCGCCGTTGTTGGACTTGCTTATGACGCACGGGTCGCAACGATTCAATCCACGACGAGGGGTCGCCGTCGCGCTGGTCGTGTTACTCGCAGTTGTCACCGGAGCCAGTGTCGGACTCTCGGTTGCTCAGACAGCCGCGCCGAACGCGTACTACGGGGCTGCTGAGTCCAGCACCGGAACGCCGGCTCCTGAGGGAACGACTATCGTTGCTGTGGCGAACGGCGAAGTTCAGGACTCGATAACCGTCGACACTGCCGGCGAGTACGGCGGTTCCGAGGCCACCGCGGACAAACTACGGGTCAGCAGCGACATCGATTCGACGGTCACGTTCCACGTCGATAGCGCCGACGGCCCGGAGGCCGAGGAGACTGATCCGGACCCGCAGGGAGAGGTCGAGCGGCTTGATCTTACCTTCCCGGGCGGAACGTTTGGCGGTGCCACACCGACGCCCACACCGACCGAAACGGAGACGCCAACCGAGACGCCGACCGAAACCGCCACCGCGACCGAAACCGCCACCGCGACCGAAACGGAGACCGCTGTCGAGACGCAGACAGAGACCCCCTCGGAAACCGACACTGCCGCGGCGACGGCGTCACCTAGCTCGGGTGGGACAGAGAGTTCGTCTCCCGACGCCACCGAATCAGCGGCTACACAAGCAGCGTCGGATACAGAAGGAGAGTCAGTGGCCTCGACTGCGACAGCCACCGGGGGACGTAGCCAGGGAGACCGCTTCCGAGTCACGAGCGCCGAACTGAACCGGACACAGGTACCGCCCGGTGGCGCGGTGGCCGTCAACGCTACCGTCAGAAACGACGGCAACGAAACAGAGAGCCAATCCGTCACGCTCTCAGTCGACGGCACTCCGGTTGAGGAGCGCAACGTCACCCTTGCAGGTGGGACCGCAGACCAGATTGCGTTCCGGTACCGTGCGAACCAGACAGGCGAGTTCACAATCACCGTTGGATTCACCACAGCCGGAACGCTCACAGTGGGCGAGAACGGCGGGCTGATTCCCTGGGGGCTGCTCAAGACAGTGGCCCTCTACCTCGGCGCTGCGGTCGCCGTCGTCTATGGGGTGCTGAAAGGACTCGCGATCTACTTGGGGTACTGAGTCCCGCCGTCAGTCCCACATCCACAGACCCTTTAGGACAGCCCCCGGAGTCGATGACATGGCAACCGACACTGTCACGCTGACTATCGACGATGGCGAGGAAACCGACGAACTCACAGTCCCGAGCGAACTCGTGGACATCCTCCGAGAGTCGCCGGACGAGACGGACCCGCAGGTCGTCGGCGACATCGCGATGTTCGGCATGACCCAGCGGATTCACAGCGCTGTCCACCACGCCCAGGGCGAGCCGGACGAGCAGATCGTCGCACTCGAGGAAGAGACGAGCGAGCTGTTCGAGGAGCGCTTCGGCCAGTCCTTCGCCGAGCTGACCGGCCACGACCACTGATTTCGACGCTCGACAGTTCCTAGAACTGCCAGTGAAGCACCACGCCGTCGTCGACCCGTTCGACGCCGGCCAGCTTCGGCTCCGGGAAGTCCTCGATGAAGCCGTCACCGTCGGCCAGCGTCGGGGCGTCCCGGCCGCCGATGACTTTCGGGCCGATATAGACGAACAGTTCGTCGACCAGCGCCTCGTCTAACAGGCCGAAGATGAGTTCGCCGCCGCCTTCGACCATGAGCTGGTCGATACCGTCGCCCTCCAGTTTCGCGAGCGTCGTCGTGAGGTCGACCCGGTCCTGACCGGCAGCGATGACGTACGCGCCGGCGTCTTCCATCTCCTCGATGAAGTCCGGCGGCGCGGCTTCACTGACGAGGAGGTAGGTCTGGGCACTGTCGTCCAGGACCGAGGCGTCCGGCGGCGTCCGGATTCTGGAGTCGGCGACGACGCGAGCGGGATTCGGCGGGTCGCCGCGTTCAGCCCGGGCGGCGCGGCGGTCAGGATCGTCGACGGTCAGTGAGGGGTCGTCGGCGAGAACTGTGCCGACGCCGACCATCACGGCGTCGCTGTCGGCTCGGAGCTGGTCGACGCGGTCGAAGTCGTCCGGTCCGGAGATAGCGATCTGTTCGCGGCGGCGGGAGGAGAGCTTCCCGTCGACACTCATGGCGGCGTTGACGACGACGTGCATACTCGTTCGTGCCGGCGACACGTCAAACGGCTTTTGGGTTACAGTCAGGAGGACGTTGTTTCGGGGCGCTTCGAGAGCTTCCGAACGTCGAGTTTCTTCACCGTACCGTCGGCGGTTTTCAACTTCAGAACCGTCTTTTTCAGTACGAGTTCCTCGACGTCGAGCGTTGTTTCGGTGGTCCAGCCCCGGAGTCTGACCATCCCTTCCTCGTCGATTTCGATGAACGTGCGGGGCTTGCGCTGGGAGCCCATCGTCCACTCCTCGTCACCGACGGAGAGTTCCTGCCCGCCGCTTTTCGACCAGCGGAACACGCAGGCGAACTGCTCGCGGGGTTCGTCACCGCGGTCGTGGTCGACGCGGGTCCACTGCTCGAAGTCGACGCCGAAATGAGCGGCCCACAGCTCCAGATACTCGAAATCGAACTTCTTCTTGCCGTCGTTGTTCCGACCGCTCCGCCAGATGACGTGGGCCTCAGACGGTTTCGACCCGAACATACTGCCCACAGTCAGGCCCCCGGTAGGCTGCCTTCATTATCAGATTCGATATCATACACTCCGACTGTTCGAATATCTCCAATAGCGGACTCTTTGGCCGTTCGATACGTTCCAACGCGGTCAACGCCCATATGCTGAGAGATTACAGTATCATAAATAAGAATTGTGGGCGATTTTGTCCAGGTGTGAACGGGCGTGTCGCGCGCGGCTGGCCGAAAACGCTTTTGAGTGCTCCCGTCGAACCGTCAGTCGATGTCTCTCGAAGACCATGCCGAGGAGCTCGCCTCCGACCTCGGTGTTGACAAAGAGGAGGTCACACGCGACCTGGAGAACCTCGTGAACTACTCCGTCCCGATGGACGAGGCCAAGCAGAGCCTCAGACGGAAGTACGGCGATGGCGGCTCGGGCGGCGACGGCACGCCGTCGAGCAAGGCTATCAGCGAGGTGTCGACCGACGACTCGAACGTGACAGTCACCGCCGTGGTGCTCACGTCGGGTCGCCGGTCCATCCAGTACAACGGGGAACAGCACGTCATCCGCGAGGGCGAACTCGCCGACGAGACGGGGAAGATATCCTACACGGCCTGGGACGGCTTCTCGGGCGACCTCCAGCCCGGCCAGACCGTCCGGCTCGGCAACGCCGGCGTCCGCGAGTGGGACGGCCAACCGGAGCTCAATCTGGGCGACAGCACCGACCCGGAAGTCGTCGACGAGACGCTCGACATCGACTACGAGGTCGGCGGCCGCGCCGCGCTGCAGGACCTCGCGCCGGGTGACCGCGGCATCACTGTGGAGGTGCAGGTGCTGGAGTGCGAGCAGAAGGTCATCGACGGCCGCGACGGCGAGACGACGATTCTCAGCGGCGTCCTCGGCGACGAGAGCGGCCGGCTCCCCTTCACCGACTGGGAGCCCCACGACGAAATCGAGGAAGGGGCGTCCGTGCGCCTCGAAGAGACGTTCGTCCGCGAGTTCCGCGGCGCGCCATCGGTGAACGTCTCGGAGTTCTCGACGGTGACCGCGCTGGACCGCACGGTCGAGGTGGCCGAAGACGCTCCGCGGCTGTCGATCCGCGAGGCCGTCGAGAGCGGCGGCCTGTTCGACGTGGAACTGGCCGGCAACGTCATCGAGGTGCGGGACGGCTCCGGCCTCATCGAGCGTTGTCCGGAGTGTGGCCGCGTCATCCAGAACGGCCAGTGCCGCTCCCACGGCGCTGTCGAGGGCGAGGACGACCTGCGGACGAAGGCCATCCTCGACGACGGCACCGACACCGTTACCGCGGTGCTTGACGACGAACTCACTGCCAGGGTGTACGGCGGCGACCTCGACGACGCCCGCGAGCACGCCCGCGACGCGATGGACAAAGAGGTGGTCGCCGAGCGCATCAGCGACCGCATCGTGGGCCGCGAGTACGTCGTCCGCGGGTCGCTGTCGGTCGACGAGTACGGCGCGAACCTCACCGCTTCGACCTTTACCGAGGCCGACGACGACCCGGCGGCGCGTGCGCAGACGCTCCTCAAGGAGGCAGACGCATGAGCGAATCCGGAGATAGCGGCCCCGGCCGCCGGGAGGTCGCTCATCGGCTGTTCGCCGCGGAGTTCGACGACGCCGACTTCTCGTACTCCGAGTCCGACGAGGAGCGCGCGCCGAACTACGTCGTCACGCCGACCGGTGCGCGGGTCAACCGACTGTTCCTCGTCGGTGTCCTCACCGAACTCGAACAGGTCAACGACGACGTGTTGCGCGCCCGTGTCGTGGACCCGACCGGTCCGTTCGTCATCTACGCCGGCCAGTACCAGCCCGACGAGCTGGCCTTCCTCGAAGCCGCCGACCCGCCGATGTTCGTCGCCGTCACGGGCAAGGCCCGCACCTTCCAGCCCGACGACAGCGACCGGGTGTTCACCTCGGTGCGACCCGAGAGTATCAGCGAGGTCGACGCGGACACGCGGGACCGCTGGGTCGTCCAGGCCGCCGAGCAGACTGTCTCACGCATCGGGCAGATGGCCAGCGCGAAACAGGCCGGCCTGGCCGGCGACGAACTCCGCCTCGCGCTGCTGGACCAGGGCATCGACGAGAGCGCCGCGGCCGGCATCACGCTCGCGCTGGATCATTACGGCACGACCGGCGACTACCTCGACGCGCTCCGAACGACGGCGCTCGACGCCGCTCGCGTCGTCGCCGGCGATACGGACGAAGCGGAAGGGTTGTCGCTATCGCCGGGCGACGGGACCGACGACCCGATTCCGCTGCTCGCCTCCCTCGACCTCGATACTGACGTTTCCACGCCGGCAACGACGACGGACGAGACAGGCGCAGACACGACGGCTGACGAACCGGCGACGGAGACAGCAGCCGATGAGACGGCGACTGAGACGACAGGGAGCGACACGGCCACAGACGAGCCAGCAGCAGAACCGGCAGCCGGGACGGCATCCGAGGACACCGCGGCTGAAACGGCCATCGATGAAGAACCGGAGGCCTCAGAGGCGACTTCGGCTTCGGAAACCGGAACGGTGGACACCGAACCCGACACGTCGACTACGGCCGCGTCACCGAGCGAGGCGGAGCAGTCGTCCGGAACCGACGGTGTGTCAGGCAGTGAGACGCTGGAGGAGAGCGACTCTGACGCCGCCGAGCCGGAGACAGCTACGTCGACGACCCCAGACAGCGACACAGCGGCGACAGACGCGGACGAGGACCTCGGCGAGTTCGATCCGGAGTTCGAACTGGACGACGACGAGCGCGAGGAGATTGAGCAGGAATACGGCACAGACTTCCAGAGCGGGACCGAAGTCGACGAGCCCGGTGAGGCCGACATCGAGACGCCGGACCCCGAAGACCTGGCCGACGCGGCCGAGGAAGGCGCGCCGGCTGCCGCCGCCGACGCCGAGCCCGCGCCCGAATCAGCCGGCGCACCGGCCGGCGACGAATCCCCCGAACCAAGCGCCGACGCGGCCACGAGCGACGCGCCCGCCGAAACACCCGAGACCGCGACAGACGCCGGAGCCGACGAGACGACCGCCGGCGAGTCCGCGGGTGAGGACGTGCCCGCTGAGGACGTTAACCTCGAAGATGCCGTCATGGAGGTCATGGACGAACTCGACGACGGCAGCGGGGCCGACCGCGAGGAACTGCTGACGGCGGTCGTCGACCGCTACGGGGCTGACGCCGATTCGGTTGACGATGCCATTCAGGACGCCCTGATGGGCGGTCGGTGTTACGAGCCCGACGACGGGAAGCTCACGCCGATATAGAACGGACAGCGGTTCACAGCCGCTTCCGAGACCGACTCGGAAGCGAGCCGCGGTGCTTTTCTCGCCAGACGGCCAATACGAGAGCGATGCGTGTCGAACCGCTTCCCGGCGTTCCAGCGGCTACCGTTGACACCGACGGGGAGCGACTGCTGGCAGTGGCCGATTACCACGCCGGCATCGAGGCGGGGCTTAGATACGAGGGCGTCGAACTCCAATCAGCCGCCGAGGACCGCCGGGAGCAATTGCTGACATGCCTGCGGCGCGCTCGCGCCGACCGGCTGGTGGTCGTCGGCGATCTGGGCCACGCTATCGGCGACCCGTTCGATGACGAGCGTTCGGAACTCGAAACGCTGTTCGACGCCCTGGATGTGCCCGTGACACTGGTGAAAGGGAACCACGACGGCAGCCTGGAGCCGGTCCTGGCCGACCTCGACGCCGACGTCGAAGTGACGCCGGGACACGGCACCCGCATCGGTGCTGTCGGGTTCGCCCACGGCCACACCTGGCCCGCGCCGGACGTGCTCACGGCTGATGTCGTCTGTGTCGGTCACGAACACCCAGTCGTCCGGCTGGAGGACAGCGTCGGCGGTACACAGAAGGAGCGGGCCTGGCTTCGCGGCTCGCTGGTGGCTGACCCCTTTTCCGAACAGTTCGACCAGCCGGTCGAGGACCCACCGGATATCGTCGTCTTCCCGGCCTTTAACGACCGCTCCGGGGGGACGTGGATCAACGTCGACGGCCAGGAGTTCCTGGCTCCGTTCCTGCCCGGGGGGATGGCGGGTGCCGAGGCGTTCCTGCTCGATGGCACGCGGTTAGGGGCCTACCAGCAGGTCTGATCGGGGGGTCTGGACCCGTTTAGGTCTCTGAAAGTTCCGCTTCGAGCTCGTCGACCAGTTCGGTGTTGCCGAGGAACGTCGGCGTCCGGTCGTGGATACCGTCCGGTTCGACGTCGAGTAAGGACTGCGAGCCGTCGCTGGAGGCCCCGCCGGCCGCCTCGACGAGGTACGCGAGCGGCGCTGACTCGAAGTGGACCCGGAGCTTGCCGTCTGGATACCCCGAGGTCGCCGGATAGCCGAACAGGCCGCCGTATTCGAGCACCTGCGCCAGATCAGCGACAGTCGCGCCGCCGTAGCGGAGCTTCAGGTCCCGCTCGAAGGACTGCGCGATGTCGTTGAACTCGTCGCTTCGCTCGCCGGTCTTGCCCGCTAAGCCGACCACTGTGGCCTCCGGTGGCAGTTCGAACTGGCCCCAGCGCTCGCTGTGACCGTCCCGGAGGAGGTGCTCCTGGACGACCTCGCGGTCGGACCGTGCGATGGTCAGCGTCGTGTATGGGCCGTACAGCACCATCAATGAGGCGACCATCGAACGCCCGCTCGCCGGCAGCTCGGCGTCGTAGATGCCGATTATCGTCCCCACGGAGTTGTTCGAGGCGAGGTTCGAGGAGCCATCGAGCGGGTCAATAGCGACGCTGTAGCCCTCACCGCAGTCGACCACGTCGCTGCGCTCCTCGCTTGCGTACGCGCCGATACCGTCGATGTACGCGAGCGCGTCGAAAAACAGGTCGTCGGCCCACACGTCGCCACCGACCTGTTGCTCCCCGCTGGGGTTCTCACCGGCCGATCTGTTGGCGTAGTTCGCCAGGTTACCGCTGACGTAATGCGCCGTATCTTTCACCGCCCGTTCGATCTCGTCGAGCGTATTCACAGGCCATCACCGGCCGAAGGGGCAGATGTGTTCGTCATAGCTCCACATATCTCTGGGCAACGACATAAGGCTGTACCCATCGCTCCCCCGCAACGCTCGCAGTGCCTTTACCGGCGGCGTACGAGAGGGGGTGACACAACGTGTTTAACCCGGTGTAGTCGCTAGAGAGGGGCGATGACTGACGGGGTCGCTCGCGGCGATGACGCCTTCACTGCGCTCGGGTCGGCCGTCCGCAATGCGCTCTCCGAGCGTGGCTTCACGACGCCGACCGACCCACAGCGGAAGGCGATTCCGACCCTGGCCGCCGGGCGGGACGCGCTGGTGGTCGCCCCGACCGGAACTGGGAAAACGGAGACGGCGATGTTGCCGGTCTTCGACGCACTGGCCGAGGCCGAGGACCGATTCGGCATCGGCGCGCTGTACATCACCCCGCTCCGGGCGCTGAACCGCGACATGCGCCAGCGCCTCGACTGGTGGGGCGAGACGCTCGGCCTCGAAGTGGACGTCCGCCACGGCGACACGACGGACTACCAGCGCCAGAAACAGGCCAACGACCCGCCGGACGTGCTCGTGACCACACCCGAGACGCTCCAGGCGATGCTCACCGGGTCGAAGCTCCGAACTGCGCTGGAGGATGTCGAACATATCGTCATCGACGAGGTCCACGAGCTCGCCGCGGCCAAGCGCGGCGCGCAGTTGACGGTCGGACTCGAACGGCTCCGGGCACTGTCCGGGCGGTTCCAGCGGATCGGGCTCTCGGCGACCGTCGGCGACCCACACGAGGTCGGCCGGTTTCTCACCGGCGGCCGGACGTGTGCCATCGTGGAAGTTGACATCGGCAGCCGGCTGGACATCGAGGTGGTCCGGCCCCAGATTACCGACCGGGACGAGGAACTGTCGAGCTCCCTCGTCACCGACGCGGGAACGGCCAGCCACGTCCGCTACATCGCGGAACTCATCGACGAGCACGAGTCCGTCCTGCTGTTTGTCAACACCCGCCAGACAGCGGAGGCACTGGGCTCGCGGTTCAAGGAACTGGGAACCGACCTCGGCGTCCACCACGGGTCGCTGTCGAAGGAGGCCCGCATCGAGGTCGAGGAGGGGTTCAAATCCGGCGAGATCGCGGGGCTCGTGTGCACCTCGTCGATGGAACTGGGGATCGACGTGGGGAGGGTGGATCACGTCGTGCAGTACAACTCCCCGCGCGAGGTCGCGCGCCTGCTCCAGCGGGTCGGCCGTGCGGGCCACCGCCGCGACGAGGTGAGCCGCGGCACCGTCGTCACCGACAGCCCCGACGACACGATGGAGGCGCTGGCGATCGCCCGGCGGGCCGTCGAGGGCGACGTGGAGGAGTCGGGCATCCACCACGGCAGCCTCGACACGCTCGCGAACCAGATCGTCGGCCTGCTGATGGACATGGGCGAGGTCGACGCCCGCGAGGCGTACGAACTGATCACGCGGGCGTACCCGTTCCGCGACCTCCCCGAGGAGACGTTCCGGGAGGTCGCCCGGGAGCTGTCGGGTAACCGCCTGCTGTGGATCGACGAGGAGCGCGACGTGCTCGAGACGTCGGGCGGCACCTGGCAGTACTACTACCGGAACCTCTCGATGATCCCCGACGAGGAGACGTACGACGTGTACGACATCTCCTCGCGCCGGCAGATCGGCACGCTCGACGAGCGCTTCGTCGTCAACTTCGCCGAACCGGGGGCCGCGTTCATCCAGCGCGGCGAGATGTGGCGCATCAACGACATCGACGACGAGGAGGGGCGGGTGAACGTCACGCCGATCGAGGACCCGAGCGGCGAGGTCCCCTCGTGGACCGGCTC
>ENA-ORCO01000848-ORCO01000848.1-marine-metagenome-genome-assembly--contig:-NODE-848-length-11892-cov-2.872620_pt1 | contig 11892 bp, 18 predicted proteins | sample MGYA00248633_ERZ508508 | MGnify/ENA primary metagenome ERZ508508 (study PRJEB26179, sample SAMN06268845) | marine metagenome | isolation source: A23 P1 aerobic enrichment on pine of planktonic cells taken...
GAGGAGGCGATCGACCGATGATCGCCGTCGCTCCCCACGACCTCGTCGAGGGCCAGCCCATCGCCGAGGGCGGGAAGACCCACTGCTGGGAGACGGAGGCCGTCCTTCGCGAGGGCGACGAGGCCGTCGTCCACTTCCAGCGGGCGAGCGAGGCGTGGTCGCGCTGTGGCGTCTACCACCCCGCGGCCGTGCCGACGATCACGTACGCCCCCGAGGCCGGCGACCCGGTCGACATCCTCGCCGAGGGGCGGCTGGCGGTGTGTTCCGATGCCGCCACCCAGGAGGCCACGCTCCGGATCGTCGATGTCGAGGCGCGACTGATCGGAGGTGACCATGACGACTGACCCGAGTCGTCGCGACGTGCTCCAGGGCGTCCTCGGCGCGGTGGCGCTGGCGCCGGCGTCGACGGCCGGTGGCGCACCCCCGACCGACACCGAGACGGGGATCCCCGCGCCCTTCGACGCGGTCCCGACGCTGGAGGAACCGCCGGAGCGACTGCGCGGGATCGCCGGCGTCGTGTTCCCGCCCGCAGCCGTCCCCGACGAGGGGCCGATTCCCGACGTCCATCACACCCACACCGAGCCGGTCGAGATCACGGTGCCGCGGTGGGCGTTCGAGGCGGTGCGCTGGCGGCTCGATCACGCCGATCCCGAGACGGTCGACCGCTGGTACGTCGAGGAGCTCCTCGTCGAGTACGCCCACGCCGACGAGCAGTTCCGCACGCCGGACGGGCGCGACGCCGTCGACGCGCTCCTGGAGGCGAGCGATGCCGACGTGTGAGCGCTGTGGCGACGAGGCCGCCGAGACGTTCACGCTCGACCTGGAGTGGCCCGCGGAGGATCCCGCGGACTACGACGACCCCGTCGAGTTCGAGGATCCAGGCGCGGCCGTGCTCGACGTGTGTGGCGGCTGTGCGGACGGCGTGGCGTCGAACGTCCTCGTCGATCGGGCCGTGACGCGGGGGTTCGAGAACGTCTACGCCGGTCTCTACGCGCCCCCGGAGGTGCGCCCGTGACGGTCACGCTCCGGTGTCAGCGAGAGGACTGCGGCCACGTCTTCGAGGTCGACGCGGACGCCGAGAGTGCCCGCTGTCCGGCCTGCGGGCGTGAGCACTCCCTGGAGGATGTGACGGGCCACGACGACGGCCGCCCCGACGCCGTCGACGAGCACGGCGCCGACGCGGACGTGGCCGTCTCGGGCGGCGACCTCGCGGGTAACGACCTCGTCATCGAGATCCGGATCCGCCTCGAGCCGCGGGGAGGTGGCCGGTGAGCGCCCGCACCCGCACCGAACGCGACGAATGGCGCCGCGCCGGCGCCGCGACCGACCACGTCATCGACCGGGCGCGGCTCGCCCTCGCCCTGGCCGGCGCGAAGGCGAATCACGAACGGGCGGAGGGCATCCGATGACCGCGGCCGTCGACGTCGATCCCGAGCGCTTCGAGGGCGACCCGCCGGCGGTCGTGCTCACCTTCGGCGGGCACGGCGGCCGCGTCTACCACCGCGTTCGCGAGACGCTCGAGGGCGAGTACGTGACTGCGTGCGGCCAGCAGGGGCGCAACCCCTACCTGAAGGAACGCGTGGTGATCGAGAGCCACTACTCGCCCTGCCGGCGGTGCTTCCCTGACGGCGTCGACGACTAACCTCCTGCGCTGCTTTTCCACTCGGCAGTCAGAGGCGCCTCTGGCCGTACCACTGACCGAGCCGATTCCAGAGCGACCCATCCCCCTCCGTCTCACCAGAGTCTCGGAGCTTCCAGCGCGCGCCGAGGATCATCGCGACGGTGTGTAGCGGGACGAGGGCAATGCCGAGCAGGAGGTAGTTGAACGTAAAGAAATTGATCACTGCCCATCGCCACGACCCGACGTAGACGTACCCCAGCGGCCCCAAGAAGAGCCCGATCACCCCCGCAAGGAGCGGATTCTTTGCCGCAAGCGCTTCAACTTCTCCACGCCGGCTATCTGACATCTCGCTCATATCTAATCGCTACCCGTGTTGGCACAAAAATATGAAGGGCTGGGCGTGGTCACCGTGAGACGACGCGGAACGGCTCGAACTCCGCGGCCGACTGCGGCTCGTTCGCCTCGACCTGCCGTTCGCGACGCCGGCGCTGCTGCTCCTGTTCGGCCAGGTACTCCAGACGCTCCCGGAAGCGGATGTCGACGCCGAACTGGAGCCCCTCGGCGAAGTACGGCCCGAGCTTGTACCAGTCCGGCGCGGTGACGATCTCCTCGAGCTCCTCGTCGTCGAGGGTCTGCATGAACGCACGCTGCTGTCGTCGTCGACGGTCGACGTCTGCTGGCATACGTCCGGGGTAGGCACGCGGCGCCCATCAAACGGGGCGACGTTTTACGCCGGGGGCAGAGGGGCCGGTGACCGTCCTTGTCGACCCCCGCGAGAGGCAGGGGTGTGGGGGATGGGAGGGGGGATGGGCGAGGGTCGGGGGAAGGTCGGGGTGAGGTCGGGCCCGGGGATGGGGCCGGGATGGGCCCCGACCCGCCCGACCCGGGCGGGCGTGGGGCTGACGCGGGGAGTCGCCCGAGAATGCGGCATATGTTTTTGTCCCGACACCACTCAGTTGTGAGCATGGATCGGCGTGCGTTTCTGAGTATCGCGCTGGGAGCGGGTGCCGGCTGTGCATCCAGTAGCGATCCCGCAACGACCGCGACGTCGACACAGACACGGACGGCCACGCCGACGCCGTCGTCGAGGAACCTCGCCAGACAGGCCACGAGGGAGGGACTAAACGACGGAGATGCTTGGAGCGACGGCGTCCGCGAGATTTCACTCACCGAGCAGGCAGATGCAGGCGACCTCCTGAGTGTTCGATACACCCTTCAGACATCGTTTCTCAACGGCGCCGACGACGCCGAGCAACGCGCTGGGTTCACTGCCAGAGCGGTGTTGCTGTCGGTCGCAGAGACGCGGCTGGGAGATCAGACCGAGGTCGCCATCTACGCCTACGTCCCGACTGAGGGCGGCGACGACACCGTCTCTACGAAGGTCGTCATGACGCTCGCGATGGCGCGGTCGATCAACTGGGAGCGGTGTGCGTGGGAGTGCATCCCCGAAACCGCAGAGCAGTATAAGTTCAACCGCTACCTCTACGAGTAGTCACGCCATCAGTCGGTGATGACGATCATATCGGAGGTATCGGCGACCCGTTCGAGGACATCCCGCGGCGTCAGCCCGCCCGCGACGAGTCCCTCGATCCACGCTCGCTCGACGTGCCACTGGAGCAAGGGCTCGTCACCGCTGTCGGGCAGGGTGCCGACCGCCTGTAATCGCGAGGGTGGGTGTGGATGGTGTTTCACGACGGCCGCGAAACCGCCGGTGAGCGCCTCTATCGCCCCTTGATTCGCCGGATCCGTCGGGTCGTGACTCGGGGCGACGTAGACAACTCGGGCACTCCCGTCGTCCATGAGGTCGATTTCTGCCGTCTCGGGCGGGGGAGTGGTCGAGTTGATCGCCCGCCGGAGGGCGACATCTACCGGAACTCCATTGAGGGGGACGCTATCGACCATCGGTCAGCCCCCCCGATACCGACCGCGGCCGATTGCGTCAACCTCCTCGCGAGACCACCGCTCGATTTCCTCGGTCGACACCTCTCGCACGACATCGGTATCGCCCTCGACGTTGACCCGGATCTGGAGCGGTTCACGGTTGCCACGCATCATCGACCGCGCCCCTTCGCGTTCGACACGGGCGGCCTGCTCGCGCAAGCCGCCGACGAGTCGGTCCGGGGTGAGGTTGCCGGCATCGATGGTCAGTCCCGAGATCCCCGAGAGGAACGATTCGAGATTCGAGCCGGCGCCCTCAATCACGCCCGCGACGATGCGGAGGACCGAGGCGATGAGAGCGTCGCCCCACTCACCGACGAACTCCAAGAGTCCGTTGAACGTCCGCTCCCAGAACGACACCAGCGTCTCGATCGCGCCCTGGAGGTCACCGTTAAGCAGTTGCGTCACGACGGTGACGAACGTGATGACGCTATCCAGCAGCGTCGTGAGCAGGCCGAGCGCGCCGTCGATGAGCGCCGAGAGAATCGTGATGATGTCGTCGCCGACCATGTCCCAGGCGACACGGAGGTTGTTGAGGATGCCGCGGGAGGCGTCGATGGCCGGTCCGAGGCGTTCGAGGATCGCCTCGACGCGCGTGATGGCGTCTTGGGTGTGGCCCTGGATGCCGGCGAAGTCAGACTCCCACGCGGCTGCAAACCCGGCGACCGCCGCCGCCGCGGCGCCCATCGCGAGGAGGAGCGGGCCGCTCACCACCGAGGCCAGCACGGCGATCAGGCCGACGACGCCCGCCGCGGCCGTCGCGAGAATGCCGATTGCCCCCGCCGTTCCGTCGGTCCGGCTGTTCATCTTCGCGAAGGCGTCGATGCCGCGGTTGACGTGATCGAGGAGCTTCGAAAGGTGCGGCAGCAACGTCTCGCCCGTCTCGATGGCGACGTTCCGCAGTTTGTTCTGCGTTCGGGTGAGTTGGGCGTTGAACGTCGAGTTCGCAGTTTGGAACTCCTCGGAGAGTGAGGTCGCGTTCTCAAACTGCTCGTTCGACGTTTCGAGTGCCGAGTCCAGTCCCTCCAGATTCTGCGCCAGCCCGGCGATGGCCTGTCGCGACGCCGTCGACAGCGTCGACCGGAGTTGGTCGGCCTGTTCGCCCCCGTCGGCGAACGCCTGGGCCATCTGGCGAATGAGTTGGAGCGGAGCGTCCTCTCGCATCGCTTTGAACTCCTCGGCCGACATCCCCATCGCGGCGGCGAGGTCTTCGACGTTCGAGGGGTTCATCATCTCCTGGGCGACGCGGCGGAGTCGCGTGCCCGCCCGTTCGGAGGACTCGCTGACCTCGTTGAGGGTGGCCGAAAGGCCGAGCATCTCCTCGGCCGAGAGGCCGAGTTGGGACATGGCCGCGCCCGAGCGAAGGATCGAGTCGACGAGCTCGCTCGACGTCGTCGCCGCCGTGTTGCTCAGTTCGTTGATTGCACTTCCGAGTTCTTCGAGCTGGCTGATCGGCGTCCCGGTGAGTTGCGTGATCCGGGCGAAGGCGTCGGCGGCCTCCTGAGCAGAGAGATCGGTCGCCGTCACCATCTGCCCCGTGACCTCGGTGAACTCCTCGATGTTGCCGACGCCCTCGACGCCGAGGCGCCCCGCAGCCGAGGCGATGTCGGCGAGCCCACTCTGCGCGATGGGCATCTCTTCGGCCATCGACTGGATCGCGTCGCCCATCTGCGCGGCCGTCTCGGGGTTCGTGACCTTCTCCAGTTCGATGAGACTCTGCTCGAACTGTCGGGCGGCGTTGACGGCCTTCCCGGCCATCACGCCGGCGAGGCCGACGAGCGCGCCGCTGACGGCGGCGACGGTGCCGGTGAGTGACATGAGGCCGCCTTCGACGCCGTCGAGCGTGTCCATGAGGCTGGTGCCGTCGCCACTAATCTGGACGGCGACTTCCTCCTGGATGCCGCCGCCACCGGTGAAGACCATGGTCGATCAGGCCTCCACGTCGCCCTCGTTTTCGGTCTCCGGACGCTCGAACTCACCAGTGACAGGGTCGAGTTCAGCGTCGATCTCGTCAGCAATCTCGCGAGCACGCCGTCGCGCTCCCTGAACACCAGTGAACTCACGCAGTTCTTCAGCACGTTCCTCGTAGCCGAGTTCCAGCAGCGCGTCGTAGACGTTTTTCACGGTGATCCGAGCAACGTTGTAGGTGTCATCGTCGTACTTCGGATCGAACTCAACGACCTGCTGCCGGGCGAACCGTGCCATCCCGGACGGTGACCGCTTACTCCGTAACTCCTCGGCCGTGTCTTCCTCACCGCGATTGAGGAGCTTCTCGTACATCTCGATGGCAGCCGACTGAAACCGTCCAAGGGGCTTTTCGGGCGGATCGGCGGGGTCGAAGTCACTCATCGCTGCTGCACCTCGATTCGAGCCGCGAGCGCTTCCGGGGTGTTCGTCCGGTAGGGGTTCGTCACTTCCTTGGCCGCCTGGAGCGCCTCGAGCTCGTCGTGAACCTCGTCGACGCGGTCGTCCGGGAGGATCACACCGAGCGCTTCGAGTTTCTTCTCGCGGCTGTCGATCTCCGCGTCGATAGCGTCGGGGTCGCTCAGCGTCTCCTCGCTGACGTTGCTCAGCGCCTCGACGACGTCGACGTCCGTCTCGGTGGGATCGGGATCGTCGCTGTCGGCCTCGCCGAGGAGCTCGTCGCGCTTCTCGCGGAGGGCCTCCAGGTGCTCCTCGGTGGCGAGATCGGAAAGGGCTTCGAGCCGTCGGTTAAGCTGTTCTACTTCGGTCTGGGTATGGGTCGAACTCATGAGTTCGGAGCTGCGAATCGTGTTGGTTCTCGGACGATACGACCGCGTCGAGTGCCCGCTCGTCAGCGGACGGTACGAAAAGCCGGCGTCACTGGGGATCCTGCACCCCGGAGACAACCGGCGTGATGGGACGACCCCCATGGACAACCTCGCTATGCTCGCCCGGGGCGCGACTCCCGAGGTCATCACAGATCGCATCAGTCACCACCTCCAGCGCCGGCGTGTCGACCGGGGCTCCGTTCGTCGACCGCCTCCAGGAGCGCCGCCCGAAGGTCGTCGTCGAGGTCGGCCACCGACTCACAGTGCAGGTCGTACTCGCGGATCGCCCGCGCCTGCGTGTCGGTGAGGTCGACGGCGGCACCGTCCGCGGCTGTCGCTGCTTGGAGGTCCTCGACGAGCCGCTCCAGTTCGCGCTCACTCTTCCGGGGCATCGGCCCTCTCCAGGTCGACACGCTCGGAGCACCACTCGCCCGTCTCATCTCGGTAGATCCGCGTTCGACGGCGTTCGATGACCTCGCCAGGATCGGCGTCGGGAGCTTCCTCCTCATCGACTCCGTCGGGCGACCAATCGGAGGCGACGATCGTGTCGGTGATTTCGATTTCCAGCGGGCCATCGGCGACGCCGGCAGCTTCCCGGAGGTCCTCGACGGCGCGTTCGAGTTCCCGCTCGCTCTTCCGGGTCATGGGGCATCACCGTCGGATTCGTCGGCGGGTTCGACGACATGGAACGTCGCGCCCTCGGTGGACGTCGTCGACGCCGTCAGTCCCTCCGGGAGGTCGGCCTCGTCGAACGATCCATCGTAGGCCACGAACGGAGCGGTGACGTGCGTGGTGTCGGCCGGCTGCTCCGAATCGTCGGCGAGGTCCTCCAGGGCTCTCTCGATCTCGCGCTCGCTCTTCCGGGTCATCGCTGGGCCTCCTCCAGGGTCTCGATCCGCTCGGCGAGCTCCTCGAGCGTCCGGTCGTTCGTCACCTGCCGGCGGACGTTGACCGCGTAAGCGAGCGCCCGGATCCACTTGATCCGGACCTTCTCGTTGTCGGCGTCGTAGACACGCCCCGATTCGACCTTCCGCTCGGCCTCCTCGATTGCGGTGTCGAGCGTCGCGAGCATCGCGTCGTAGTCCTCGGGCGCTGCACTCTCGCGCGTGCCCGCACTCGCGTCGGTACTCATCGAACGATACCCCCGGGGTTAGTGGCCGGAATCCGGCCGTTCAGCGTGGTATCCATGCTATTTTCGCGTTCGTCGGTGGTGGTTAGATACGCCGTGCTGGCGGCGTGGCTACGGGATCGGTCGACCTCGGCCAGTGGAGAGCGGTCAGCCGGCGTCATCGGGCGGCCGATCACCCCCGTTCGCGGCGAGTCCGGCGGCGGTCGCCCCACCGCGGAGGTCGACGAGCGCCGACGCTCGTCGGAGCCACTCGGCCGCCGAGTCGAGTTCGGACGCGAGAGCCCCCAACTGCCGCTTTATCGCCACTTCGACATCGGCGTTATTGGTTAGAACCTCTAACGCCCGTGTCAAAGTGGCGCCGTCGGCCGAATAGGGCACGCCCTCGCGGGGTGCGTAGTCGCCGGCGTCGACGAGGCCGAGCTCCTCCAGGTCCTCGATCCAGCGCCGAACCGTCCGCTCGCACACGTCGTGCCCGGTGACGCGGGCGACGCGGTGGACCTCCCGGATCCGGAACCGGACGTCGTCGCCGTCTCGCTCGACGAGCGCGGCGGCGCGGAAGCCATCCGGCCCCTCACCGGCGGCGATGTTCGCGAGCGTCCCGGCGAGATCGAGCGCGCCGTCGGTCACCGGCAGCATCGCCGCCGGTGTCTCGGCGAGCTCCTCGAGCGTACACACCTCGTCGATGGGGAGCGAGGTCGGGACGTTCGTGAGGAGTTCGACGTCGACGGGGTCGTCGGGATCGGCGAGCAGCGGCCGGACCCGGTGGACCACCTGTTCGAGTTCCTTCTCCCGGGCCTCACGGAACAGCGCGCCGACGAGGCCGGTGTAGTGCTTGGTCGCGACGGCCCGCCCACGCCCCTCGTCGTCGGTGTACCGGAGCTTCCGGTAGATCGGCGGGTTCGGACAGTCCTCGCGGGTAGAGTGCTCGATGCCGCCGACCCGGAGGTCGTGCCGCCCCTGCGCGAGGAGTTCGGCCTTCCGCCGGAGGTCGTCGATGTCGGGGTGGGGCGCACCGACGACGATGACGGCGTCGCACTCCTCGAAGTTCAGCCCGCGGGCGGCGTGGAAGTGGATGAACCGGGCGTTATCGGGGAGGTCGAACAGCGCCGGCGTGTCCTGGCGCCCGACGACGAGCGGGCGGTCGTAGACGACTCCCGCGCGGTCGAGGCGGGCCTGCACGCGCTGAGCGGTCGAGCGATCCTCGTCGACGGCCGTCCGCAGCGTCGAGGCGTGGTACTGGCCGTCGAGGATCTGTGTAATCCGGGCCCCAGGAAGGGCGTACTGCTCGGCGCCAGCGATGTGGACGTCGTCCTGCTCGGCGCCGTAGAGCGCGGCGATCCGCTCGGGCGTCGCCGTCGCGTCGAGGACGAGTGGGTCGGTGGGAAGCTCGTCGACGCGCGGGAGCCGCCGGCGGACGAGGGCCGGCTCCTCTGCCGGGTCACGCGGCTCCGCGTCGATCCACGCGAGGATCCGCGCCGGCGTGGGGTCGCCAGCCGTGAGTGCGTTCTCCGCCTCGCTCCAGGAGCACTCGGGGCAGTGCCGGCCACCACCGCCGAACTCCAGGTCCGAGGCACACACCGGACAGCGGTCGAGGTCGAGCGGGCGCCCGGCGACCGTCCGGACGAGGTCCTCGTCGAGACCGGCGGCCGCCGCGGCGGCGAGCAGCGCGTCGACGGCCAGCGGCGTCCCGTCCCACGCCCGATCCGGGTCGCGAATCGCGCCGAGGTGGTGATCGAGGAACGCCCGCCGCGCCCTCGCGAGCGCTTCGACCGTCCGCCCGTCGTCGGTCTCGTCGATCTCGTTGGCCTCGACGTACTCCACGTAGTGCCCGGCCGCGGGGTCGTGGCTCTCGTAGTCGTCGACCACCGGGGTCGGCGGCGTGATCGCGCCGAGGTCCTCGCCCGCCACCAGGGCGTCAGCAACGTCGCGAGCAAAGCGGCCGATCCGCCGAAGCGTCTCGCCGATGCGGTCGTGTCCACTCCAGCCCTCGAGGGTGTTCGCGAGTTGGACGAGATCCCGAACCGTCAGCCGCCGGTCGTCGGCGAGCACGCCGGGGCTCTCGTCGACGAGGACGTCTCGCGACTCGTCGCCAGTACTGCGGACCGTCTTGAGGCGCTGGTACTCGTGGACGCCGACGACGTCGTCGGCACCCTCGAGGTCGGCAAACTCGTCGATCCAGGCACAGCCGTCGCCACCGTGGGGTTCGAGGATGAGGTGGGCGCGGACCGGTCCCACCTCGGCCGCCAGGGCGGCGAACGCCTCGCGGTCGGCGTGGCCCTCGGGGAGGTCGTAGAGTGGGCACATCCGCGGGCAGTTCGACGGGTCGCCGTGCTCGTCGCACGCTGCGCCCTCGTAGGCGGCGCGGGCACAGGCGTCCTCGCGAGGCTGGGAGGCACCGCGGAGGTGGAGGTCGACGTCGGGCGTGATCCCGTCGGCGCGGTGTTCGTGGGCCTTCGAGTGCTTGTCGAAGAGGTACGCGAGCGACCGGTCGCGGTCGGCGGCCGCGAGGTGGGCCGTCGTCGTCTTGCCGGCGCCGGGATCGTGGGCCCAGACGGTCGGCGCGTCGTCGCGCTCGACGAAGTCGTCGTAGGTGAGGCTGCGAATCTGCTCGCGAACGACTTCGATGTCGACCGCCTCCAGGTCGTCAGCCGGCGGCGCACACTCGACGACGCGGGCGGTGGTCGCCGACTCACTGGGTTCGAACTCGGGGAGGTCGTAGCCGGCCTCGCGAGCGGCGGCGAAGATGTCGCTCCAAGTGTCCGAGTCGAGGCCACTCGGGAGCCACTCCCCGCAGTCGATGATTCCCTGCTGGATACCGACGAGGTGGAGCGCGTTGCCCGTACAGTCGTGGCGCCAGCAGCGGAAGGTCTCGCCGCGGTCGTCGACCATGAAGTTCGCGCCGGTCTCGGAACCGTGGAATGGATGTTCGCGACGCTCGCCCGCAGGGTAGCGCCCGCGGGTGAGGACATCGTACGCCGAGAGGTCGACGTCGTCGGTGGCAGTTACCCCACTCGTTCCATCGTGGTCGGCTTCGTGGGGTAACTCCCCGTCCTGCGAGCGCCGCGACTCGCGGAGGAACGGATCGAGCAGGTCCCGAAGCGTCTCCTCCTCGACGGTCGCGATCTCCTCGCCCTGCAGTGGGCCGTAGCGGTTGCCCGAGGGGTGGATCGACCCCGGCCCGACGACGTAGGACTGCGCGGCACCTTTGATCTCGCCGAGGTGTTCGTCGTCCTCGGGGTGATAGAGCTTGAGGTCCTCGTCGACACCCGGCACCTGCAGGAAGTAGTGTTCGCCCTCGCCACTCCCCGAGACCTGCCACGCGGTATCAGGAAGCGCCTCGATCACCTCGTGGAGGCGCTCGGGCGCGTCGGCATCGAGGACGACGAGGTCGTTCCGACAGACCACGCCGAAGCCGTGCCCGGCCTCCAGGTACGCCTCGAGAACGGGATCGCCCGGTGCGAACAGGTGCTCGTCGGTTCGAGGGCGCCGCGTGCCCTTCTCCCGGGGCTGGATCGGGACGAACACCTGCCCGAGCGTGTCGAGCGGCGCGGGAACCCCCGCCGATGCAGGGGTGTGGTCCCACCCGCCGGGATTAGCGTAGTTATCTGCCTCCGTAGTACCAGAATCGCCCGACAGCGCGGTATTCTTTTTACATGATTCGGCGTCCTCTCGCCCTTCTGACTGGTTTTGACCCCCGTTCTCCTCGGGTTTCGGAGAGGTTTCGCACGCCTCGATGGCGTCGACGCAGTCGGTACAGAGGGCCGTGCCACCGAACGACTCCGTCGCCGGCGCCCCGCAACGGAAGCACTCGGCGGAGGTCACGCCGACCCCTCCTGGAGCGGCTGGTAGTCCTCGCGGACGATCCGCTCGATCAGTTCGGACTCCTCCTCGTCGTGGCGCGTCGGCGTCCCCTGGTGCCACCCGAGGCCGCTCTCGTCGCCACTTGTGTACGTGAACGGAACGAACCCGTCGCCGGTCTCGATCCAGAACTTGAGGACGTCGCCATCGTGAGCGCCGGCGCGGGTGTGGACACTCCGGGGGCGTCCGTCGGGCACCCACACCTCGCGAACGCGGTCGTGCTCGACGAGCGGTTCGAGCTGCTCGTCGGTGACCGGCACCGGCGGGAGCGCGTTGCTCCGCCTCACGGCTGACACCTCCCCTCGGCCCGCGCCGGACACTCCTGGTCGTCGGAGAGGATGAACCCGCCGCAGTACTCACAGATCGGCGGGTCGAGTTCGACGACCTCGCTCACGCCGACCACCCCCAGAACCCCTCGGGAGTACTGACAGGTCGGCGTTCAAGCGCTCGCGCTATGCGTCGAAAAGTCGTATAAGAGGATGGGTTGGGGCGGATTCGAACCGCCGGCCTGCTCCGTGTGAAGGAGCCGTCATAACCTGGCTAGACCACCAACC
>ENA-ORCO01000855-ORCO01000855.1-marine-metagenome-genome-assembly--contig:-NODE-855-length-11827-cov-3.694638_pt1 | contig 11827 bp, 11 predicted proteins | sample MGYA00248633_ERZ508508 | MGnify/ENA primary metagenome ERZ508508 (study PRJEB26179, sample SAMN06268845) | marine metagenome | isolation source: A23 P1 aerobic enrichment on pine of planktonic cells taken...
TGACGACAGACCGCAAAAGCGCCGCGGCGGCAGCACGCGTCTCGCTGGCCTCGTATATTGACTCGGAACTGAGGCGTACTGCGTGAGCACGCGCGATGTCAACGTCACCGACGGTGAGCTGCTGAAGCCGCTGGTGATACTCTCGCTTCCGATCGTCCTCTCCCAGATGCTTCAGGTCGGCTACAACCTCGCCGACACGTTCTGGGTCGGCCGACTGGGGCAGGAGGCCGTCTCGGCACTCTCGTACTCGTGGCCGCTCGTCTTTTTGATGATCTCCGTAGCCGGTGGGTTCACTGTCGCCGGAACGGTCCTCGTCGCCCAGAACAAGGGCGCAGGGAACGACGACCGTGTCGACTATGCTGCTGGCCAGACCATCGCGTTCGTCGCCGTCGTCGCAGCCGTCTTCTCCGTCCTCGGGTACGTGCTTACCCCGTCACTCGTTTCCCTCGTCGGGGCGACGCCCGGGACGGTTGAGTACGCGCTCTCCGTCGAGTACACCCGCACAATCTTCCTCGGCGTCGTCTTCATGTTCGGATTCTTCATCTTTCAGGCACTGCTTCGAGGGTGGGGCGACACCCGAACCCCGCTGTACCTGATGGCCCTCGGCGTCGCGCTCAACGTCATCCTCGACCCGTTCCTCATCCTCGGGTTCGACCAGAACGTTCTCCTGAGTGGACTCGGGCTCGACGGACTCCAGTCGTGGCTGTACGCGACGACGGGGTTCGAGGGGTTCGGCGTGCAGGGTGCGGCCATCGCGACCGTGTTTTCGCGAGGGGTCGGTGCGATTCTCGGGATGTATTGGCTCGTTTCTGGAAAAGTGGGTATCCACCTCTCGCTGTCGGATTTCAAGCTCGACCCGACGATGGTGAAGCGGATCGTCTCGCTGGGTGCACCCTCAAGCGTCGAGCAGTCGACGCGGGCGCTCGGGATTACGGTCCTCACCGCACTCGTCGCCTTCGCTGGCGACGACGCCGTCGCCGCACTCGGTATCGGCAACCGTCTCAACTCGCTGGTGTTCCTCCCGGCGCTGGGACTGGCCCGGGGCACGGAGACAGTCGTCGGGCAAAACCTCGGGACAGACCAGGCCGAGCGGGCGAAGCGTGCAGTCGGGTACAGCAGCGGTATCGTCGCCGTCGTCCTCGCGCTGGCCGGAGCGGTCGCGTATCTGTTCGCCGAACCCATCACGGCCGTCTTCATTCCGGGTGCGCCCGACGTCATCGCCATCGGGGGCGACTACCTCCGGATCATCGGGCCGACGTTCCTGTTCATCGGCGTCTTCCAGGTCGTTCAAGGGGCGTTCCGCGGCAGTGGATCAACCCGGACGGCGATGGTGTTCGCGATCCTGTCGTTGTGGGTGTTCCGGCTCCCGCCAGCGTACGTCTTCATGGAATGGCTCGGCATGGGCGCGACCGGCGTCTGGTACGCCATCGCGCTCTCGAACGTGCTGGCGATGCTCGCAACCGCACTGTGGTTCCTTCGTGGAACATGGGCTGAAAGCGTTATCGGCGAGGCGCGTGAGTCCGTGCCGACAGGTGATGACTGAGTGGGTCCACCGAATCATGACCACACACCCTATCAAGCAAATAATTTTATGAACACGGGAGACGATACAGACCTCGAGGATGTGCTTGCCGGATACGCCGAGCGGATTTCCGGCGCATTGGATACTTGCTTGATTGGGTCACCAGCGTACCTGTACGAAGCCGCACAGCATCCGATCCGTGCGGGCGGGAAGCGACTTCGGCCGACGATGCTCCTCCTCGTTGCAGAGGCTTTGGGTGCTGACGAGGAAGCACGAGACGGAATACTACCAGCGGCGCTTGCCGTCGAATTGGTTCATACACTGTCGCTCATCCACGACGATGTCATCGACGAGGACGTGTTACGCCGGGGCGAACCGGCCATTCATGCGAAGTGGGACACGTCAACCGCCATCCTCGCGGGAGATGTCCTCTTCCCGAGAGCGTTCGAGACACTTCTCAAGACAGACGTCTCCGCCGATGAAATCCTGGTCTGTCACCGGACGCTTCTACGGGCGTGTAGACAGCTGTGTGAGGGACAGGCACTTGACCTCTCGTTCGAGCACTGTGACTCGGTGACCGAGACCGAGTACCTCGAGATGGCCCGACTGAAGACGGGGGCACTCTTTGCAGCTTCGGCTCGTATGGGCGCGGTGCTCGCTGGGCACGATGATCGCACTGCCGACCGTGCGGCCGCATATGGTCGAAATCTGGGCGTCGCGTACCAGCTCTATGACGACGTACTCGACCTCACTGGCGAGACCGAGACACTCGGAAAGACACGTGGCAGTGACGTGCGCCAAGGGAAAGCAACACTCATCACGATTCACGCGCGACGGCACGGCGTCGACGTGTCCGTTCTAGCGAATGCTTCTGATACGTCCGACGAACAACTCATCTCGGAGCTCGAATCCACCGGGAGCATCGCGTACGGCCAGAAGCGAGCCACCGAATACGCACGAACAGCCAAAGAGTTTCTCGCTCCGTTCCCGAAAACGACGGCCACGAATCACCTCCGAGGGCTCGCTGAGTTGGTTGTCAATAGAATCCAATAGATGCGGTTGCAATACCCTGCCAGCTGTCGGCTACCGGTTTCCCCAGGCTGTTATCGAGTGTTCATCATAGGCGAGCTGGGACGATCAAAACATTCTAGCGTGTCAGACGGCCCGGACACGATTCGGTGTTGACGAGTTTGTCGTGCAGGTGAACGATCCGGAGAACCGAGACGCCTTCGAGGACTTCGGGGTTCGGACGGTTTTACCGATTTTGGCGACAGCATCCACGATGGACAACATACTGTTACGCCCCGGGCTGTTCTCATGGCTGTCCGAGTTCGGTGACGGAGGGGACGTGAGCGACGTGACCGTGGACGCTCCGGTGGTCGTTGAAACCACTATCGCGGCGCTCGATTTGACCGAGGGCTGTATCATTGGACTCGTCGAGCAGGACGGCGAGCGGTTCGTTCCGACGCCGGATACCGTTCTCGAGCGTGGAGATATGGTGACACTCCTCGGTCGTGCGGACACGATTGCCGAGGCACGAACTCGACTCGAAGGGAATCGGTAATCGAGGGAGGGACGCTGCTCCCGCTCACTCGGATCGATCTGGCGATGATGTCGGCGGGTATGAATCCGCCTCAGGTTGGCCGCTCAGCTCGTCGTCAACGACTCGAAAGCCACCGGTTTCTGTTCGCCCCGTGAGTTCACGTTGCGGGAACGGGATCTTGATTCCCTCCCGTCGGAACGCGGCCTTGACATTGTGGATGACTACTTGCGTGGCTCGCCATTTCCGTTGTGGAGTCGGTTTGTCGACCCAGAATCGCAGTTCGAGTATCACGGCCGAATTGTCGAATCGAACCGGGAGTACCTGCGGGGCGGGCTGACTCATGATCTCATCGAGTTCCGTGATTGCCTCCAGAGCGACAGCTTCGGCATGGTCGGGATCAACGTCGTAATCGATCCCGACTTCGACCCGGAGCCGAAGTTTTCCTTCGATACTGCGATTGATGATCGTTCGATTGTTCACGGCTTCGTTCGGGAGCACAACGTGTTCGCCGTCGAGATTACGGAGTCGGACGTTGTTGATGGTGATTTCGGTGATGAATCCCTCGTGATCGCCGATTCGGACCCAGTCCCCGATGGCGAACGGGCGCGAGAGCATGAGAATAAACCCTGCGAGAATCGATCCGAGCGTCTCCTGGGCCGCAAACCCCAGCACGATACCCAGGACGCCGGCTCCTAGCAGAAGATCGCTTAGCTGGACACCCCACAGTGAGAACGTTCCGAATACGGCGAAAACGTAGATCACGACTTGAGTGACGTAGTAGCTGACCCGACGCTGGTGGTCGGACGTGACGCGGTGGTTCGAGCTGCCACTGCCGAGGAGGAACCGCTTCAGGATACGGGTGACGGTGTACGCGGCGACGAACAGGAGTATCGTAAGTAGGAGGCGGACACCAGCCTCAATACCGAATTCAAGCACACCAACGACCGAGAGTGCGGTCCGAGCCGCATTCCATCGGAGCACCAAGACGACGGCGGCGACGCTTGCCACAACCAGGAGGAGTCCCGCCCGGACGACTTCGGCGTTCTCCGTTCGAAGTCGGGTTCTCAGGCGTTTTCCCAGGAACCAGATCACAGCACCGACGATGACTGCTGCAGCGACTACTGCCACCGTTTCGGTGAATTCCGTGCTAGATTGGAGAGGGACAAGGAAGGACGAGAGCATAGACACAAGCGTTGGCACGTCTCCTATGATAATATACGGGGTGTAACATCCTCTCCCCGCCTGAAAGCGGAGGAATCCTCAGGCTGTGTGAATAGCTACCAAGATTTTTTATATGCCAATCACGAAGCTTTATTCAGAAGGTGGTATGTATGAGCAAACCGTCCTCGGTCAGTCAGGAGGCAAGACCAGCTAGCAATCAGCTATCCACCCCTTCACGGATTGAGCACTTTGTATGTGCACTCGCCGGATTGGGATCTGTTGTAGTCCTGATCCTCATTTTCACACCCCTCCTATTCAGAACGGTAGAACCGTTCGGGGTGCTCTCAACTACAGTTCTTGTGGTGGGCCTGACCGCCCTCTGGATATTGGTTTGGATATCAGTTGAGTCACTGTGGGAGTGGCGTGCTGGTCGTCTTTTCAGATAGCCCCCGTGGTTACATTTTCCTCTTTGATTGTCGGTGGTGATCGCTCTTTTTGTAAACATTAGACAACCTCCGTGACGGTGTCTCGCTGGGTTCAAGCAGATCTAGCCGACAATTCAGATGTCGTCTTGGTTTCTCATGGCGATTGCGTCATGATGTTTTTCGTATTGTCTTCTGGGCGATAAATGAGCCAACCACGATTGTAGGTTAACGAGCGAAAGTCAGCACTCCAATATCAACATACCTTTTCCATACTGTTGTAATCATTAGCTGAATGAATTACGACGCAAGACTACGGCGACGAATTCTCTTCGGAATAGGAGGGGTAGGATTGCTAATTGCTGTCGTTTTTGTCTTAATTCAGTTTCAGGCGACGCTCGTGTTCACGGTTTTTCTCTACTATGCAAGCCGCCCAATTTATCGAAAGCTCGATAACTTTTCGCTTCCATCGCGACTCCAAGGCCGTTACCTTCCCTATCGCCGTCAGGTGCTTGCAGTGACTACGATTGCTGTTTTCCTACTGCCGTTTCTCTTCTTGCTCACCTATACCCTTGTGCTAGTGGTACCCGAGATCCAGCGCTTCGTCGGCGGGAACGGTCCTGGTGCAGCATATCTCTCTGCACTGCAGTCGGCACAAGGGAGTGGACTTCCGGCACCACTTGTAGGGTTAGAGATCAGTGACATACTAGCAATGAGTCCTGAGGAGGTTGCAGCGATTCTCAACAATCCCGCAGTTCAAACATGGGCAGAACGAATGGTGACTACGCTGATTGATTCAGTAGGCCTCATCGCAAACGCAGCACTCCATGGATTCATTCTTCTGGCCGGAACGTATTATTTACTCACCGATGGTTCGCAGCTCGTAGGCTGGTTCCTCGACAATTTTGATGAGTCAGGTGTTGTCAAATCATACGCAGTAGCTGTTGACGATGAACTGTCTTCTATTCTCTTCGGTAATATCCTGAACGCATTTGTGACGGGAATTATCGGGATTCTTGTCTTTTCTGGATATAATCTTGTTGCACCCGGAGCAGTAAAAGTTCCATTTGCGCCCCTAGTCGGTGCACTCACAGGAGCAGGAAGTTTAATTCCAGTTGTTGGGATGAAAATCGTGTATCTCCCCGTCGGAGCGATTCTCGCGGTTGCAGCCGTCGCCAGTGGTCAGCCAAGCGCGTTTGGCTTCGTGATTCTGTTTCTCCTTTTAGCGTTCGTAGTCGTCGATACGATTCCTGACTTCCTGATTCGCCCGTATGTGAGCGGCAACCGGACGCATGTTGGCCTACTGATGTTTGCGTATATATTCGGACCGATCGCATTCGGCTTCTACGGTATTTTTCTTGGCCCAATACTGCTTGTCCTCCTCGCAGAGTTCTTTAGAACTATTGCACCGTACGTGCTCACTGGCAGACAGCCACACCAACAATCAGATCTCTCGGACTACTGAATAACGTAGATTATCCGTGTTCGGTTAACGCTCTCAGTAGTATTCTGTGTGGTTCAAGATTGCCTGAGTCGGGCGTACGCGGTGAGACCGACCGTGTTCGAACCCTACAAAACCGTTAATTTGAGCTAAACCGAACACCAGTGAACGTGGACACAGCGGTCGATTGGATACGGACGGAAACGCATAGTTAGCTACGGGCCAACTTTCTGAGCATCCATGTACACAATCGCTGACCTGCCCATCGAGAACACCCTCCAGACCGTCAAATACGACCTCGGGCTCGAATCGGCACTCCGTCAGATGTTCGAGAACAGCTACACCCAGATCGGTGTCGAACGTGACGGCGAGCTCGTCGGGATTGTCACCTACAGGTCCGTGGTCCGGACCCTCCTTGCATTCCAGCGGCTAGAGGTCGGGCACAAAACGCTCGATAAGATCTCGGTCGGAGCGGCCGTCGAAGATGCACACACCATCAGTGAAGACGAAAACCTTCTCGCCGTATTCGATGCACTCGCAGAACACACCTACCTCGTGGTCAATCGAGACGATGAGTGGCGGATTCTGACCGACTACGACCTCCTGACGCGACTGAAACAGATGCTTGAGCCTTTTTTGTTGATCGAGTCCATCGAGATGCAGTTGCGCGAGATTTTCACGCGGGTGTTCGGTGATGCGCTGTCGGAACAGCTAGCCGAAACGTTCAACGAGGAACACCCACTGCCAACGCCAGCGTCGATCGAGCATTGCAGTTACGCACACTATGCCCAATTCATCTCGATTCACTGGGAGGAATTTGAATCACTCTTCGATGATCAACAGGACGTAATTCGCGAGCTAGTGCTTGAAATCGGGGATATGCGAAATCAGCTCTTCCACTTTCGAGTCGACGACCCAGACACATTTGACCGAGACCTGCTCCGCTTCGGTCAGTCGTACTTCTCCTCAGTGTAACTGCTGAATTCGTGTGCGGATTGTCCTGGGTATCATACGGCTCGGCGGCAGGTTGAGCAACTGGCTCGGGCTCTATACATTGAGACGCTCAGTCTCAACTACGACGAGAGTATGTTCGATATATCGGAATAGAGTTTACGCCGGGTTCGACCGGGGCGGTCGCGTCGGCGTCGCGGTCCGAGCGCGGGTCAGCCGCCCCGTCCGACGGGCTCTCGCGAGCTGTCGGACTGGGACTCGCTCGTCCCCTCGGCGTACAGCGAGTAGGTGAGCACGGCGAAGCCGGTGGCGGTGAAGACGCTCTGGACGCCCGCGGCGGCGACGATTCCGATGCCGAGGAACTGGTGGAGGAGGCCACCGACGACGGCACCGGTGGTGACCAGGCCGATTCCGACGGTCAGGGCGCGCAAGGCCGGCGCACCGGTCCGTCGATAGGCGCGCCAGGACAGATACGTCAACAGCGTCCCGAAGACCAGCGTCGCCGCTTTCGTCAGTGCGAGCACAAGCGTCGTGTCGAATGTGGCGTCGAGCACGGCGATCACTCCTTGCAGAGAGAACGCAGGTCGGATCCAAATACCCCGTCAACGCTTCTCACGGGCTGGGAACGGTGAGCGAACGGGCGAAGATGTGCGGACGGGAGCGACGGGAGGAAAAGCGTGGAGGGAGGCGGCGGCGAAAAGACGTGGAGGGAGGCGGCGGCGAAAAGACGTGGAGGGAGGCGGCGGTCCGCTACTCCGTGTACAGCGAGTAGACGATAACGGCGAACCCGACGGCGGTGAGGGCGGTTTCGATGACCAGGGCGGTGTCGGTGACCGCGGTCTGGCTGAACTCGCCCAGGGGGGTCGCTATCGTGCCGTCGCCCACCCAGATGCCGACGGCCTGGTCTATCACCCCCGCCAGTAACGTCCCCGCTGTCACGATCCCGAACCCGACGGCCAGATACCACAGCGGGCGCGCCCCCGACCGCTGGTAGGCCTTGTAGGACAGGTAGGTGATCAACCCGCCGAGCAGGAGGGTGATCGTCTTCAGTGCGACCAGAGCGATGATGGGGTGTGGACTCATGTCTCCTTGCGAACCTCCGACCAGAGTGATTCGAGCCGCTGGTCCGGCGTCCGGGGCCGGCGAGCGATGTCGGCGTCGAACTCGCGCTCCTCGGTAAGCGCGATGACGACCTCCTCGAAGTCGACCTCGTAGGTGCTCGCGTGCTGCCCGTCCGGACGGATCTCCGTGCCCTCGTAGACCAGTTGCGCCTCTTCCAGCAGGTCGATCTTCCGGTAGGTGGTCGACAGCGGGATGTCGCTGGCCTCGGCGATCTCGCTGGCCGTCATCGGCTCCTCGAGTACCGACACGATCGCCCGACAGTCCGGGTCGTCGAGCGCGTCCAGCACCTCCTGGATGTCGGGCTGGTCCTCGTCCGCGAACGGGTCACGGACCATTGATACCACTCCCTTGCCACAGCGACGTTATAACCGCACCGACACGGAGCCGTAACGAGGGCCCGTGATCGGCGGCTGCGGTCGCCGCTACCCGGTCGCAGTTCTCACAGCTCGCAGACAGTTCCGGCTCGGTCGGCGACCAGTTCGACCCCGTCAGCGCCACCGATGGTCAGGGCCGACCTGGTGACGCCGACGCCCCGTCCGCTTCGTCCCAGGGCAGGGGTCCGTCGTAGCCGGGCGGGACGTAACCACAGAGCGGGTCGCTCGCGAGCGGGTCGCCGCTGTGTGCGAACGCGCGCGACCGGCTGCCGCCACAGACCTCGTTGAACGGACAGGCGCCGCACTTCCCGCGGAGACGAGCCCTGTCGCGCAGCGCCTCGAACAGCGGCGCCGACCGATAGAGGTCCACGACGTCATCGTCGGGAACCGTCCCGACGGACTGTGAGAGAAAGCCCGAGGGGTAGACCTCACCGGTGTGGCTCACGAACGCGAAGCCGTCGCCCGCGATGACGCTCGGGCGGCCGGCGGACGGGGAGTTATCACCGTCGGAGTCGGCCGCGACCTGCCGGCGGACGCGGCGATAGTGGGGCGCCTCGGTCGTCTTGAGGCCGAACGGCGCCTCGTCGGCGACCCCGTCGAGCCACTCCATGACGCGCTCGGCGCGCTCGGGAGAGATCGGATCGAGCACCCGCCCGCGACCGACCGGGACGAGGAAAAAGACGCTCCAGAGCACGGCACCGAGTTCCGCCACGAGGTCGGAGATGGCGGGGAGTTCGTCGACGGTGCTGGCAGAGACCGTCGTGTTGACCTGGAGCGGGACGCCCGCGTCGGCGGCCTGGCGGGCGGCCCGCATCGTCGACTCGAAGCTCCCGGACTCGCCGCGGAAGGCGTCGTGGGCCGCGGGGTCGCCGCCGTCGAGGCTGAGCGCCATCCGCTTCAGGCCGGCGTCGGCGAGCGCGTCGATGGCAGCGCCGTCGAGCGCGTCGGTCCCGCTCGGCGTCAGCGAGATAGTGAGCCCCTGGTCCGTACCGTAGTCGACCAGTTCGACGAGGTCGGGGCGTTTCATCGGGTCGCCGCCCGAGAGGACGACCAGTTGCCCGTCGCCGAACTCGCGTACCTGGTCGAGCAGTGCCTTCCCCTCCGCGGTACTGAGTTCGTCCGGATGTCTGGCCGGGTGGGCGTCCGCGCGACAGTGCTCGCAGGAGAGTTCGCAGGCCTGTGTGACCTCCCAGATGAGTACCAGCGGTCGCTCGCTCGTGTCGACGGGCGGGCGCACTACGGACACCTCCGCCGGGGCGGCTGTAACACAGCGGTCGTCATCGCTCCGAGATTCGCGAGCCAGCTATTAGCCCCGGGCGGGCGTTCCCAGGAGCTGAAAATCCGGCGGCCGTCTTTTGCCGGGTCGGTCGAAGGAACGACGTATGACAGAGGCATCGTCCGGGCAGGCCGCCGACCGGGAGTTCGAGACGCGCGTCGACGACCCGCGCGGGGACCGGACCCGCGCGTGGGAACTGTTCCTCCGCGAGAGCCCCGAAGACCCGCTCCGCCACGCCGGCAGCGTCAGCGCGCCGACCGCCGAGATCGCCCGCGAGCAGGCCGCACAGCTGTTCGGCTGGACCGCCGGGACCGTCTGGCTCTGTCCCGCCGACGAGGCGCGCCGCTTCGCCGCCGACGGCGTCGCGCTCTCCGACCGGGCGGACTCGACAGACCCGGCGGACCAGCCCGAGGCCGATCGTAACGGGGGAGCGGAGTCGTGATCTCCGTCAGCAAACTCCTCTGTGACCTCGGCGCAGAAGGCGACGGGCTCAGATACGACGCCGCCGACGAGTCCGAGAAAGCGCAGATCCGCGAACGCAAGCAGCGCCGGCCGGTCGTCGTCTGGAACTGCACGAAACAGTGTAACCTCTACTGCCAGCACTGCTACGCCGCGGCCGAGACCGAGCCGGCGCCCGGTGAGATGACCACCGCGGAGGGCAAGCGCTTCCTCGACGACCTGGCCAACTACGGCGCGCCCGTCGTCCTCTTCTCGGGCGGCGAACCGCTCGCCCGGTCGGACCTGGTCGAACTCGTCGCCCACGCGAGCGAGGCGGGCCTGCGACCCGTGCTCTCGACGAACGGGACGCTCCTTACAGCGGAGCGCGCGGCCGACCTGCGCGAGGCCGGACTGCAGTACGTCGGTATCTCCGTCGACGGGATGCCCGAGCGCAACGACGCCTTCCGCGGGGCGGAAGGCGCGTTCGACCGCGCGCTCGAAGGCATCGAAGCTTCCCAGGCCGCGGGGCTGAAGACCGGCCTCCGCTACACCATCACCGAGGCAAACGCCGACGACCTGGAGGACGTCGTCGCCCTGCTGGCCGACCGCGGCGTCGACCGGTTCTGTTTCTACCACCTCGACTACGGCGGGCGCGGCGCCGATATCCAGGACGTCGACCTGACGCCCGCGGACCGGCGCGACGCGGTCCGGCGGGTGTGTGAGATGACCCGCGAGTACCACGACCGCGGCCACGAGATCGAGACGCTACTGGTCGGGAACTACGCCGACGCGGCCCATCTCGTCGAGTACGAACGCCGGAACCCGGGGGACGTCGCTGCCGAGCGGGTCCACGAGTACCTGCGGGAGATGCGGGAGGCCGTGCTCTCGCCGGAGCTGCTGACCGTCGGCGAGATGGTCGGCGCGGAGCTTCCGATGGAGGAAGCCCGGCAGTACGTCGGCCAGGGGCCCGAGCGCGATGGTCTCTCGATGCTCTTTCACTTCGAGCACATGCACCTCGACCGCGGAGAGGAGTTCTGGGAGATCGACGAGTGGGACCTCACCGACCTGAAAGCCGTCTTCGATCGGTGGCAGGCCGGCCTCGCGGAGGAGGGCTGGAACGCGCTGTACTTCGCCAATCACGACCAGCCGCGCTCGGTGTCGCGCTTCGGCGACGACGGCGAGTACCGTCGGGAGTCGGCGAAGCTCCTCGCAACCCTGCTTCACACGCTCCGGGGGACGCCCTACGTCTACCAGGGCGAAGAGCTGGGAATGACGAACGTCCCCTTCGAGTCGCTCTCGGAGTTCCGCGATGTCGACACGCGCAATCCGGTGCGACGGGCGATCGAACGCGGTGAGATCGACTCCTTCGAGCACGTCGCCGATGGCGTCCGCGCGAACAGCCGCGACAACGCCCGGACGCCGATGCAGTGGTCCGACGAGGCGAACGCCGGCTTCACCGACGCCGAGCCGTGGATCAGGGTCAACCCGAACCACGAGGCGATCAACGTCGCCGACGAGCGCGAGGATCCCGACTCGGTGCGGCACTACTACCGGCGGCTGATCGAGTTACGGAAGGA
>ENA-ORCO01000856-ORCO01000856.1-marine-metagenome-genome-assembly--contig:-NODE-856-length-11817-cov-4.268825_pt1 | contig 11817 bp, 10 predicted proteins | sample MGYA00248633_ERZ508508 | MGnify/ENA primary metagenome ERZ508508 (study PRJEB26179, sample SAMN06268845) | marine metagenome | isolation source: A23 P1 aerobic enrichment on pine of planktonic cells taken...
CGAAGGAGTTCGGCGAGCTGTTTCGTCCCCTCGCGGCCGGGGACGCACCGACCGCTGTTCTCCATCGACGCGAACCGTGCCCGTTTTCCGACCGTCTCGACGGTGCATCGATCGCTGTCGAACAGTTCGACGACGCCGTTGGTGCCGAGGCCAGCGGCTCGGAGAGACTGGGCGGTCGGTGCCATGTCGAGGCTGCGAGTGACACCGCCCAGGACGCCGCCGACACAGGCCATCTTGAACGAACCGTCCATCTCGACCGCCTCGCGAACCGCCGCGAGGTTAGCGCTCGACCCGAGTTCGACTGTCGCCCGGTCAGCAACGTCGCCGGTGACAGTCACGATTCGCGTTCCGGGGTCAGCGGCGTCAGCGTCGACGCTATCGGGCTCGGCGACGGCCCGCTGGACGTGCGCGAACGTCCGCGGCGTGTGGATGACTGTCGGGCGGCCGTACAGGCCGCGTTTGGCCGGCGCGGGCGGCTGGAGCCGCGGTTCTACGCGGTCGGCCCCCTCCAGTGCTTCGAGCGCCGCCGTGGGTTCGCCGGCGCGGAACTCGTCCGGGCCGGCCACGAGTTGGGGCACGACGGGGAGGGTATCGGCGGCTGCGTCGATTGCCTCCCGGAGGTTCGCTTGCAGGTCCGACCGAGACTCGTTTACGTAGATGACGGCGTCGCCAGCGTCCACGTACTCGGCGACCGCCGCAACCCCGTCGAGGACCGCCATCGGTGCTCCGGAGAGGAGTGTTTCGTCGCCCGTCGGGAGGGTGTTTGCATCGTTTGCGTTACAGACGACCACCGGGTCGCCGTCGGTCGCTCTGGTCGTTTCCCACACATCGCTGACCGGCTCGTTAGTAGCCGCGTCCCCGCGGCCCCGGCCCAGCAGCCCGCCCCCCGCTGCAATGTCAGCGGTTCGGTCAGTCGAGACGAACGACCAGTCGGCCGGGTCCAGCGGGGCGACCCAGCCACAGGGACCTAACACTGACCGCCGGCCGACCGAGAGCGGGCCGCGCTCCGGAACGGGAAGCGACGCCGTTTCGGGGTCGTGTTCGACGACGGCGTCCGCGTCGGCTGTCGGTACTGTACCCGCTTCCAATTCATCAACGAGGTCACGGACAGTCGCCGGTGACGGGTCACCGTAGAAGGCTGTCTGTCCGTTCCTTGTGACCATCACCAGCGGTGTGGCCGCTGTGATGCCCGTCGGACCCGTCCTGACGACCGGTACCGAATCCGCCGCTGCCCGTGCCGCGGCCAGGGTCCGGTCCCCGCTCGCTGGTCGCTCGTCCGTCGACACCCGGACGACGGTCGAGCGAGCGAGGGTAGTGGGTTCCTGTGTCATACTCTGTGCGTGGTGCTGAATGATTAAAAACCCCGGCCGACCCAGCGGCCACCGGCTGCACTGGAATCCTCGAATCCCACAACATATCACTTGCTTATGCACTGATCGGACAGAGCTGGTCGGTTCGTTCCGTCGAAACAATGAGGCAGCGGGACGTTGATCCACTCGAAACGATGAACCCACGATTCGAGGAGGTCAAAACGGAGGCGTCAGCCGCGATAACCGAGGCCGACCTGCGCTCGGTGTATACCGGTATCATCCACGAGGACGGCCGTCACGAGTACTATTTCGGTAACGACACCGAGGAGGCGGCCGAGCTCCGCGAGGCAGCGGCGATACAGCTCGGGATGTTGCTTCGCGTCCTCGCGGACCGCTCGGACAGTAGCGTCGACGAACTCACGGACCTCGCCGCGGAGCGCGCCGAGGGGATGGAGCTACGGTAACATCCGGACCGGCAGCGCTCGTTAGTCGGTGGTCGCGATAGCTTCGATCTCGACCGCTGCACCTTTCGGGACCGCACCCACGCCGACGGCGCTCCGTGCCGGCGGTTCCGAGTCGAAGAACTCGCTGTAGGCCTCGTTGAACGCGTCGAAGTCGTCGATGTCGTCGAGATAGACGGTTGTCTTGAGCACGTCATCGAGGGAGAGCCCATCCGACTCCAGAATCGCCTCGACGTTGCGGAGGCACTGCCGCGTCTGGTCGGCGACTGGCTCGTCGTCGAGCAGTTCGCCGTCTGTCGTTAGCGGGAGCTGTCCGGCGGTGATGAGGAGGTCGCCGTTCGTCGTTGCCTGACTGTACGCGCCGACCGCAGCCGGTGCCTCGTCGGTGCTGATTACGCGCTTCATACGCAGCCCTACCTGGCCTCGTTGCATAAATCCCGCCCGTGTCGGGTCGCACTCGCACAACGTTCTCGGGAGCTTACCAGTTGTGTCCAGTCACTGATTGATGACGACAATCGCGGTCAGCGCCAGCCCGATACCGGCGGCTTTCGTCACTGTCATCGACTCCCCGAAGGCGATGACGCCGATGACCGCAGCAGTGATGAAGTACATCCCGCCGATGGTGGAGACCACTGCTGTCGATCCGACGGTTACGCCGACGAACGTCGAAACCACGCCGACTGCTGCCGCGACACCGGCCGCGCCCGCGAACAACAGGCCTCTGTTCGTGACAACGAGCGACGCGTCGGAGACAGCGACGTACATGCCGGTCACGACCGTCGCGGCCGCATACGACACGAACGCTGCGGTTTCTGGGTCCATCGTACTCGACGCGATGTTGCCGAACGCTATCCAGAACCCCCAGGCTATCATCGTCCCCAGTCCGAACAGGACGGCGGCGTTCATCTGCCTAGCCCCCATATGAACCGGCTCCAGTTACCAATGAGTTCTCCGGGCGAACAGCGACATCTATGCTCGTGCAATCGACGCATCACGCAGACTGTACGCGGCCCGCTCTCTTCAGTTCGGTGTCCACTCGCCGCGTGTTTTTTATGCCGACTCCGACAACAGTGTGGCAATGGCTAACGTCCCGGAAGACTCGTCAGACCGGACACTGGAGGACGTGTTCTATCCGGCCGACAGGATTCCGTTCGTCGAATGGGGTGAGTTCTCCGGGGCGAAGCCGACAGTTGTCCTGACCGGCGCGGTCGCGCTCCTGGCGTTCGTGACCGGACTTTCGAATCTCAGCCAGGCGTCGCTGGCTCTCGATGGTCCGCTGAGCGCCGTCGTCGGCCTTCCGTTACCCTTCGTCCGGTTCGGCGGTGTGTTGTTTGCGTTCGTCCTCGGCATCGTGACAGTCGGGCTCCAGCGGCGTAAACGACTGGCCTGGCGCGTGGCGGCTGTCGTGCTTCTGGGCCTGGTACTGCTGCCGCTTGCCACGTTTCAGCCCACGGACATCCCTCTACTGGTGATGACGCTCGTCACGTACCCGCTGCTGGTCCGGAACCGCCACCGGTTCGACCAGTCTCTGGACCTCTCACCGATTCAGATTGCGTCGCTGTCGGCGATCTTCGGGGTCATTCTCTACGGGACCGTGGGTGCTTACGGACTGCGGGGCCAGTTCCTCGAACTCGACAGCTGGGGCGATGCCGTCTACTACGTCGTCGTCACCATCGCGACGGTTGGCTACGGCGATATCACACCTATGACGGCGGAAGCACGGTGGTTTTCGCTCTCGATCATCCTGTTCGGGACCGGTGCGTTCACCGTCGCCGTGGGCGCGCTCATCGGGCCGGCTATCGAATCCAGAATGGCGACAGCGTTCGGAGTCATGACAGCATCAGAACTCACACTTCTCGAGGACCACGTCGTGGTTCTGGGGTACGGAGACGTTACGGCATCGCTGCTCGAGGAACTGGGCGACGAGACGGAGGTCGTCGTCGTCACGCCCGACGAGGAAACCGTCGCGTCGCTGCAGAGCGAGGACGTGAACCTGCTCACCGGCGACCCAACCGACGAGGACGTTCTCCGGGACGCACGCGTCGGGACTGCGAGCGGGGTTGTGGTGGGGAGTAACGACGACGCACGCGACGTGCTCGCGGTCATCGCAACAAAAAACGTCAATCCGGACATCAGAACAGTCGCGGCGGCGACCGCCGAGAAACACGTCGAAAAGTTCCGCGCTGTCGGGGCGGACGAAGTTATCAATCCCCGCTCTATCGGCGGGCGGCTCCTGGGCCAGTCGGTGCTGGGCCGCGGGTCGAGCGAAGCACTGCTGGACGGAATCGAGACGGACGGCGACGGACCCGAAGCCGACGGCCCCGAGTAAACGTCCGGAAGCCTGTCACCGACGGTATCGAGACCCTCTGTCCCCTGTTTGAAGCGCTCTCTGGGATAGTAATATATGTATTCGATACTGAACATCGAGGTATGGCCACCTCGGACGCCAGTGGCATTGCGGAGATCGTCGGCCAGCTACTGGTTCCACTGTTTGCCGCGTCCGGGGCGCTCGTACTCGCGGGGTTCTTTTTTCCCACGCTCGTCGGCGAAGCCGTCACCGGCCCGGCGTGGCTGACTATCGCCCTCGTGTTTTTCAGTTCGGGACTGTGTTACATCGCGCTGCTTCCGTACTCCGAAGACAACACCGCGCCGGCTGCGGCCGATGTCTTCCTCCGCGTCCGCCGGACCGATGTCCGGCGGGCCGTTCGCGAGTTCCTCACACAGCACGAGCCAGCGATCCTCGCGTTCCCGGTACTCGTGTTCGCCGGGTTCTTCGGGCTCCAGGCGGCATATCCGACACAGACGACCAATGCCGTTGATGCGGCAGCGGCCACGGTGCTGCGCGGTGGTGGGCCGCTGTTTCTCGCCGCCGTCTTCCTTTCCGTCTGTTACTGCCTGTTCTTGCTGGTGGGGCCCTGGGGCGACATCAAGCTGGGCGGTCCCGAGACGGAGCCCAGCTACACCTATCCGACGTATTTCACGCTCGTGTTCACCGCCGGCATCGCGGCCGGGCTGGTGTTCTGGGGGCCCACTGAGGCTCTGTTTCACTACGATCAGCCGCCGCCGTACATCGGGGCTGCTGCCGGATCGCCGGACGCTATCAACGGCGCGCTGGTGTACACCCTTTTCCACTGGGGCGTCTCGGCCTGGAGCGCCTACGCCGTCATCGGCGTCCCGATAGCGTACTTCGCGTTTACGCGAGGCGCTCCGCTCCGGGTCTCGACAGTGCTGGCACCGATTCTCGGCGTTGACGGGCTGGATTCGGTGTGGGCCAAACTAGTCGACACGCTGGCCGTCTTCGCCACTATCGGCGGTATCGCCACCTCGGTCGCGCTGGTGAGCGAGCAGTTCCTCGCCGGTATCAATTACCAGTGGGACGTGGCGGCCGGTGAAGTCGGACCGGTTCTGTTCGTCGGCGGATTGACGCTGATATTCGTGGTCTCCAGCGCGACCGGCATCCACCGCGGCATCCGTCGCATCGCCGGTCTCAACGTCGTCCTGTTCGGACTGTTCGCGCTCCTCATCGTTGCCGTCGGTCCGCGGTCGTTCATCCTCCAGCGCGGGACGCAGGCACTCGGGACCTACGTGGTGGAGTTCGTGCCGTTGAGCCTCCACACGGGAGGGCAGTGGGTCGCGGAGTGGACCGTCTGGAACTGGTCGTGGTGGTTCTCCTGGGCTCCCTTCGCGGGGCTGTTCGTCGCTGCTCTCTCCCGTGGTCGGCGGGTCAGGACCGTCGTGTTCACGGGCGTCGTCGCGACCTCGGCGGCGACGATGGTCTGGTTCCTGCTACTCGGCGGCACGTCGCTGTTCATCCAGCAGACGGGGCGGGCCGATATCCTCGCCGCTATCGCACAACGCGGTGGTTCGGAGGCCATCGCCGGGTTCCCGCTGTTCGCATCGTTGCCACTGGGACAGCTCCTTATGTTCCTGTTTCTCGCGCTCATCATCGTGTTCATGGCCACGTCGGCGGACACCTCGACGCTCGTCGTTTCAGTGCTGGCGACGCGACGGGGGATGGCACCGTCGGCGACGCATATCGTCTTCTGGGGTGTTTTCCAGGGTGCGGTCGCCGTCTCGGTGTTGCTTCTCGGGGGCGCTGAGACGTTACAGGCCCTGGCAGTCCTGGCTGGCGGCCCGTTCGCCGTGATATCGCTCGTGGCGGTCGGTGGGCTGACCGTGACATGGTATCGGGACGAACAGGACCACACATCCCTCGTCAGACGTGCGGTCAGGAAACTGCCGGACATTCAGACGCATCACGACGTGGACCCACCAGAAAAGAAATAGACTGCGCGGTCGCTGTTTCAGGCCTCAGCGATTCCGGTACAGAAGTTCTCGACCAGTTGTTTCCCGGCGTCGGTGAGGATACTTTCCGGGTGGAACTGGACGCCGATGTGTGGTTTCTCGGCGTGCTGGACGCCCATCACGACGCCCTGCTCGTCGTTGGTGTAGGCCGTCTCTTCCAGCTCGTCCGGGAGCGCTGCCGCCTCGACGGCCAGCGAGTGATACCGCCCGACCTCGAACGGGTCGTCGATGCCATCGTACAGCTGTGTCCCGTCGTGGCGGACTTCCGAGGGTTTCCCATGGACCACGTCCGGTGCATGGCCGACGGGAGTTCCGTGGGCCGCACAGAGCGCCTGGTGACCCAGACAGACGCCGAGCGCCGGGTACTCCGTCTCGGCGAAAACGTCGATGGACACGCCGGCGTCGGCCGGCGTCCCGGGGCCCGGTGAGACGACGATGCCGTCCGGGTCGAGTTCGCGGATGCCGTCCACGTCGATAGCGTCGTTTCGGCGGACAGTGACATCGTCGAACTCGCCGACGTACTGGACCAGGTTGTAGGCGAAGGAGTCGTAGTTGTCGATGATGAGTATCATCGCATCCCCTCCATCGGTTCGCTCCCGGATTCGACTGCGAACGACCCCTGTTCGCCAAGCGCCTCGTCAACGGCGGTGACGAGCGCCCGCGCCTTGTCTAGCGTCTCCTGATACTCCGCTTCCGGGACGGAGTCGTGCACGATGCCGCTCCCGACGCGGAGCCGGTACTCGCCGTCGTAGCGGACCAGCGTCCTGATGGTGATGTTCAGCGTCGCCCGGTCGTCGAAGCCGAACATCCCGATACTGCCGGTGTAGGGGCCCCGGCGCGTCGTCTCCACCTCGTCGATGATCTCCATCGTCCGCGGTTTCGGTGCGCCGGTGATGGTTCCGCCGGGGAACACCGCTGCGACCGCGTCAGCGATGCTCACATCGTCGCGCAGTTCCCCTTCGATGAGAGAGACGAGGTGCATCACCTCGGAATACCGGTCGACGCGGCGGTACTCGGCGACATCGACGGAGCCGTACTCGCTGACCTTGCCGAGGTCGTTGCGTTCGAGGTCGACCAGCATCGCGTGTTCGGCCCGCTCCTTCTCGTCGTTGCAGAGGTCTTCTTCTAGATCTTCGTCCGCTGCCGGCGTCGCGCCTCGCGGGCGCGTTCCGGCAATCGGCTCCGTGAGCAACTGGTCGCCATCGACGTCCAGCAACAGCTCCGGGCTGGCGCTGACGAGGTCGACGCCGGGGAACTCGAGCAGGGCCGAATACGGGGCCGGGTTCACCCGGCGGACGGCGTCGAAGGTGTCGACCGGGTGGACCGCCGCCGGGGCGGTCAGCCGGTGTGACACGTTCGTCTGGAACGTGTCGCCGTCCCTGACGTACTGCTTTATTTGCTTGACGCGGTCGGCAAACGCCGCCTCGCCGCACTCGCTCTCGAACGTGGCCTGGCTCGTAGCAGTCGGCTGGGCCTGGACGTGTGTCTCACCGTGGACAGCGTCCTGTGCCAGGTCGCGGGCCTTCTCACGGCCGCGGTCGTATGCCGCTTCAGGTGATCCATCGATCACTGGACAGGCCGTCACGTGTAGTTCGACCGCCCCGTCGTGTGGCTCCTCCCACGCGGCGACGCAGTCGAACACGCCCAACTGGAGCCGTGGGAGGCCGTCCGAGACAGTCGTCTCCGGGATATCCTCCAGCTCCCGCGCCACGTCGTACGATAGCCAGCCGAACGCGCCACACGGGTACGGAACCGTACAGTCGCCGCGCTCTAGGTGTTCGCGGTCGAGGAGCTCGTCGATGGTCTCGATACTCGGACTCCCGCCGTCCTGTGCGGGCCTCGCGCTTGCAGAGACTTCGATTTGCTCGACCGGATCGACGCCGAAGTACCCCCAGCCGGACTGCCCGCCGGTCGTCTCGAGGTAGAAGCCGTCTGTGTTCCCGTCCCGGGCGCGGCGATACGCCTCGAACGGGTCAGGGACTGTGACGCGCGCTTCGACCGGCACGCGAGCGCCGTCCGCTGCCATCCTCGCAGTTTCGATGAACGATTCTCTGTCGGTGCTGAACCGGATGTCAGTCATAGTGCAGTTGCTCCCGGATGAGAGGGCGATGCCTCCCGGTATGGTTGTGTAGACCAACCACGGGTTCGGACAAAAACCTTCGGTACCTCGCCCCTTTACCCGAAATACTGTCGAATTGTCGACCGCTTGTGGTTGCACGCTGGACGAATAGCCGATGTCACTTCAAAGGCTGGATTATTCCCCATCGCCGACTATTCCGGCGGGGGTTGAGACGAGTATCGAACGCTTGCCCAGCCCCGACAGCCGACCGTCCAGCAGCGGTTCCCACTCTGGACGCCTGACCGGGGACTCCCGGGCCGATAGCGAACACAGCAATAATGACTACAATAATCGACGGCAACGAAATCGGCGACCAGATCACAGCGGGCGTCGCGGCGTGTACGGACACACTCGTCAGCGAGGGTGTCACACCAGGGCTGGCGACAGTGTTGATGAGCGACGACGGCGCGAGTGAAACGTACGTTTCGATGAAACAGCAGGCCTGTGATGAAATCGGCATCGAGGGGTTCCATCACGAGATCAGCGCGGACGAACCGGCTGAGACACTGTTTTCGACCATCGACGAGCTGAACGCGGACCCGGCCGTCCACGGAATCCTCGTCCAGATGCCGGTCCCCGACCACGTTCCCAAGCGCGACGTATTGGAACGGATCGATCCGATGAAAGACGTCGACGGGTTCCATCCCGAAAACGTCGGCCGACTCGTCGCAGGGAACGCGCGATACAAGCCCTGCACGCCCCACGGAATACAGAAAATACTGGCCGAAACTGGTGTGGAAACGGAGGGGAAAGACGCTGTCGTCGTCGGTCGCTCGGACATCGTCGGCAAGCCGATGGCGAACCTGCTCATTCAATACGGGCCGGGCGGAAACGCGACGACAACTGTGTGTCACTCCCGAACTGACGACCTGGCCGCCAAGACTCGCAACGCCGACATCGTGATCGCTGCCGCCGGGGTTCCGGAGATGATAGACGGATCAATGCTCTCGGACGGCACCACAGTCATCGACGTGGGTATCAACCGGGTCAATGCTGACACGGACAAGGGGTACGAACTCGTCGGGGACGTGGACTTCGAGAGCGCGAAAGCGAAGGCGGACGCCATCACGCCGGTCCCGGGCGGCGTCGGCCCGCTCACCATCGCGATGCTGATGTACAACACCGTGAAAGCCGCCAGCCTGCAGTCCGGCGTCGATATTTCGCTCCCGTAGGATAGGGGCGCTGGCAGTCCGCCGGGTACCTGCGTGGGCTGCTATACGGTTTCGACTTCGCCGCATTCCGGGCACGTGATCAGGAGTTCACCGGCCGGGCCCTGCCCCCCTTCGATGACGTTGTGACCGCTGGCGCACTGTTCGTGCATGTACACCTCGTGGCTGTCGTGCTCACGCAGCCAGATATGGCCCTCTTCGGGTGCGGAGACGATGCCGTGACAGAAGTAGCACTCGCCGTTCATACAGACTCGATGACAAGCCAGTATCAAATAACTACCTCTCGGCGTTCGGTTCTGTCGGTTCCCCATTCTACTGCGCCAGCGAGAACACAACATATAGCGAAAAAGACAGCTGTTGTTTCAAAACTAAGGTGGTTCAGGCCAACCATCCGATATGGACTACTGTTACACGGGCGACACACACGAGAAACTGTTCGAGGCATACCAGGCCGACGAAGAGCCGTTTCCCACACAGACACAGATGGAGTTTCCGCGGCGGGAACACCGAAGGCCGGAAGTCGACATCCTCAAGCGACTGTTCTTCCCGACCTGCTGGAACGCCGCTGAACTGGTCCGGGACGAACTCGCCGTGCTGGACCGTCTCGACACCCTTGGTGGCCTGTTCTTTGCCGGTATCAGACCGTACTCCGGGTCTGACCCCGCCGAGACAGTCGACGCCGTCATCGATCAGCTCCCAGCGGTTCGCGCGCGACTCAAAAAAGACGTCGAGGCCGCGTTCAAAGGCGATCCGGCGGCAAAAACATACATGGAGATAATCCGGTCCTATCCGGGGTTCATGGCGATACTCGTACAGCGGGTCGCACACACACTCTACGAGGCTGGGGCCTCCGAGTACGCTCGCGAACTCACCGAATACGCCAAGACTGAGACCGGTATCGACATCCACCCCGGCGCTGAAATCGGCGACTACTTCTTCATCGACCACGGAACCGGTGTCGTCATCGGTGAAACCACGACCGTCGGGGAGTGGGTCCGTCTCTACCAGGACGTGACGCTCGGGGCGCTCCACTTCGAGGCCGACGAGAGCGACGAACACAGGTTGAAAAAGGGATACAAACGGCACCCGGATATCGGCGACCACGTCGTCATCGGCGCGGGCACGAAAGTCCTGGGCGCTATCACCGTCGGCGACCACGTCAGCATCGGGGCGAACTCCTGGGTCACCGACGACATTCCGGACGAGACGAAAGTGTACGTCACAGACCACCCGACTCAGGAGCGGAAACGAACCAAGTGAGATCGGGCCTGTTACCGCTCGATCTCTGGGACCTGGTCGATACTAACTATTGGCCTGAGAATGTTTTCCGGCTGGTGTCCCGGACCGGAGAACGCCCATGCACCCGTCCACTTTTCCGTGCCACAGTGGTCTTGACACAGCGGGGTTGGCGGCTCCACTTTGTACGGACTGGTCGCGGTCCAGCTACGAAACGTGTTGTCATACCTATACGTTAAAATAACAACTGTACCAGCATTAGCGTCTGCGGCTTGCGCGCCGTATTTCCCGACTTTGACGCGGTGTCGGGAATATTGAGGGGGCGCGCGACAATTGTCAGAGCTGACAACTCAGTTGTGTCAACAACGGCGGACACGTTCGGACAAGCGTTGGTATACTTGCCGTCTTCTGAGAGGGGCGGTCAATATCCCCTAATCGTCACCGGGAACGAACTCGGCGGCTCCGCTCAGGTTCCGCGACCAAACGCCCTCATCCAGGTCGAGCCCGTCGTTCCACTTCCCGACGACGGTTGAAACCGCGAGGTCGCCGGTGACGTTGTTCATCGTCGCAATCCGCCCGAGGATGGGGTCGACCCCAGCGACGAACCCAACGACCTCCAGCGGGAGGCCGACCTGTGTGAGAATTACAGTGAGCATGACGATGCCCGCTCCCGGAACACCAGCGGTTCCGATACTGATGAGGACGGCCACAATCAAGACGAAGACCTGTTCAGTAAGCACCAGTGGCTGTCCGACGACGTTCGCGGCGAACATCACGGTGACCGCCTGCCGGATGGCGGCCCCATCCATGTTCGCCGTTGCACCGACTGGGAGCGTGAACGAATACACCCGTTCGGCGATTTGCAGGTCTTCGTCCGCATTGCGCATTGTGACAGGGAGTGTCCCGCTTGACGACCGCGTCGCGAACGCGGTCACCATCGCGTCCTTCGCCCCGCTGAGGAACGCAATCGGCGAGACGTCGGCAACCACGCCCATCAAGAGAACGAGATAGGTGAAGCCGATGTGGATAACGATTGCGACGGTGACTGCCACCACGAGCTCGCCCAGCGAGGAGAACAGGCCGATGCCTTCGGTGCCGATTCCGGACGCCATCAACGCGAACACGCCGAGCACACCGAATTCCAGAACTCCTCGAACGATGACGAACATCGCTTCAGCACCCACCTCGAAGGCCTCGAACACCGAATCGAGGCTATC
>ENA-ORCO01000859-ORCO01000859.1-marine-metagenome-genome-assembly--contig:-NODE-859-length-11785-cov-3.240861_pt1 | contig 11785 bp, 17 predicted proteins | sample MGYA00248633_ERZ508508 | MGnify/ENA primary metagenome ERZ508508 (study PRJEB26179, sample SAMN06268845) | marine metagenome | isolation source: A23 P1 aerobic enrichment on pine of planktonic cells taken...
CGTCGGGCACGTACGCCGGATGCGGCCCCGACGCTCGGCGCAGCTCGCCGTTACACGCGCCACAGCGCGTCGGCTCCCCGAGTTCGAGCGGCACGCCACGCTCGCGGAGTTCGGCTAACTGTCCGTCGGTGTCCTTCGAGGTGAGCAGTATCGCGTCCGCGCTTCGCGCGGCGAGTTCCGCGTCGCGGGTCACGAGCGTCCGGCCCTCCGCGCGGGCCAGCGCCCGGAGCGCGGTGTCGTCCTCGATGCCCCGCTCCAGCGCGTACGCCGCGTCGTGCCCGCACATCCGGAGCAGTCGGGCGAGCGAACCACACATCGCGTCGCAGAGGAACTTCACAGGCCCAGGAACTCGCGGACGGCCCCCACGTCCCACGCGTTGAGCACCGAGTCGGGCTCCGCCCACCCGCGCCGCGCGGTGTGGACGCCGTAGGTGAGATGCTCGAACTCGGCGGGGCTGTGGGCGTCCGTGTTCACGACGACGGTCGCGCCGGCGTCGATTGCCGCCCGCACCTGCTCGCCCGCCAGGTCGAGGCGGGCCGGGTTGGCGTTCACTTCGAGCGCGACGCCCGCGTCGGCGGCCGCGTTTCCGACTCGCTCCGCGTCGACGTCGACGCCCGGGCGCTGGTTGATGAGCCGTCCCGTCGGGTGGCCGAGCACCTCGACGTGTTCGTGTTCGATGGCCCGAATCAGGCGCTCCGTGGCGTCGCCCTCAAGCGCGCTGTGCGGCGACGCGACGACGATATCCAGTTTCGCGAGCGCGCTGTCGGGCAGCGATTCGACGTTGCCGTCCGCGTCGATGTTCGTCTCGATGCCGGCGAACACGTCGATGTCGGAGTCGGCGTCGACCTCGCGGATGTGCTCGCGGTGGTCGTCGAGCGCGTCGGCGTCGAGGCCGCTGTCACCGAACACGCCGGGCCCCTCGCCGTGGTCCGTGACAGCGAGGTAGTCGTGGCCGAACGATTCGGCGGCGGCGACGAGCTCCTCGACCGTGTTCTCGCCGTCCGAGCGCTCCGTGTGGGTGTGGAGGTCGCCGCGCACGTCGGCCTCCTCCAGGAGGTTCGGCAGGGCGCCGGATTTCGCGGCGTCGATTTCGCCCGTGTCCTCCCGGAGCTCCGGTTCGATGTGTGGGAGTCCGAGCGCGTCGTACACGCCCGCCTCGGTTTCGCCCGCGACGCGCTCCCCGACGCGCTGCCTTCCGTCGGACGAGTCCGACGGCGTTCGCGAACCGTTGGTTCCCTCACCCGAATCCGGGTCCTCGACGTCCGACACGTCGAAGACGCCGTACTCGTTGACTTTCCGCTCCATCCCGACGGCGTGGGTTCGTAGGCGGATGTTGTGCTCGCGCGACCCGGTGAAGTACTGAAGCGCCGCGCCGAACTCCGAGGGGTCGACCACCCGCACGTCGACGCGGACGCCGTTCACCCGGACCGACGCCTTGTTCGTGCCGGCCTCGATGACCTCCTCGGCGCGCTCCCACCCCGCGAACGCGTCGATGACGGCCTCGTCGTCGGCGCTCGCGGCGAGCAGGTCCACGTCGCCAATAGTCGGCTTCCAGCGGCGCAGCGACCCGGCCACGTCGACGCGCTCGACGGCGTCGAGCGAGCGCAGGAATTCCACCCCGTCCGCACCGAGCGGGCGGGCGTCACCGAGGCGCTCGCGTTGCCCCGACTGGCGCGCGAACGGTATCTTCTCCGCGATGTTCGACTCCGTCTTCGGGCCGAACCCCTTCACCTCCCGAATCTCCTCGTTCTCGGCGGCGGCTTCGAGGTCGTCTAAGTCCTGTATCCCGAGCGCGTCGTACAGCTGTTTCACCGTCTTCGGGCCGACGCCCTCGACGCGGGTCAGCGCCGCCATCTCGACGGGGAGGTCCGCCCGCTCGCTTTCGAGCGCCTCGATGTCGCCCGTCTCGACGAACTCGGCTATCTTCGCGGCGATGGCGTCACCGACGCCCTCGATGTCGCCCAACGCGTCGCGCTCGGCCAGCGATTTCACGTCCTCGGGGTAGTCCCGCACGTTCGCCGCGGCGGTCCGATAGGTTTGGGGCTTGTACGCGACGCCGCGGGCTTCGAGGAAGTCCGCGAGCGTCTCCAACTCGTCTGCGACGGCGTCGTTTCTGCTCACCGTCCCCGTCCTCCCGTTTCCTTGCCGAGCGCCTCGTCGAGGAAGGACCGCCAGCGGCGCTTGTCGGCCATCTCCTGTCGTTGCATCTCGGCTTCGAGGTCCGTCTCGCCGGTCGATTCGAGGGCGTTCAGCGCTCGCTCGATGCCGACTATCTCCGCGACGAGGCGCTCGCCCTCCTCTATCGTGATGTCGCCTTCCTCGATTTCGTTGCGGCGCTGGATGCGCTCGCGGCGGAGGCGCTTCTTCGTCGCCTCGGCTTCCTCGCGGAGTGTCTCTGGCACCGACTCGCGCTTTTTCACCTCGAAGACGAACTCCCGGAGCGCGACGGGCTCGGTCGCTTCGTCGGGTTCGTACGCGTAGAACGTCACCGTCTCCGGGATGTCGACCCCGACGATGGCGGCCTCGCGGTCCACCCGTTCGAGTAGCTGTTTGCGCTCGTACTCCTTCACAGTCGTCCTTGGTTCGCCGGCGGCAAAAATCCCGCTCCCCGGCGACGACGGGACCCCAAGACGCTTTTGCCCCCCTTCCGTATCGCCCCCAATGGCAACCTGCGACGTGTGTGGCGAGCAGCTATCGCTGCCCTATCGCTGTCGCGGCTGTGGCGGTACGTTCTGCTCGGAGCACCGTCTCCCCGAGAACCACGCCTGCCCGGGCCTCGACGAGTGGAACGACCCGGACGGCGTCTTCGACAGCGGCTTCGACGACTCCGTGAACGACGCCGGCGGGTCGTCGGGCGGAATCGCGTCCCGCATCCCCATCGACACCGGTCCCGGGGGAATACTGGGCTACTTCCGCGGCAACGTCACCTACGCCCTGCTGGCGCTGATGTGGCTGACGTTCGTCGCCCAGTTGCTCGTTCGGAACGTCTCGCCCGCCTTGGAAGTGCGCCTGTTCGTGCTCACCTCCGCGCATCCCGAGTACGTCTGGACGTGGCTCACCTCCATCTTCGCCCACGGCGGATTCGGCCACATCGCGCTCAACAGCATCGTCCTCTACTTCTTCGGGCCGGTTGTTGAGGACCGCATCGGGAGCAATCGCTTCCTCGCGCTGTTCCTCTTCGCGGGCGCGCTCGCCGGCCTCGCACAGATAGGCGTCGGCCTCGCGCTCGGCGGTGCGCCCGCGGGCGTCATCGGCGCGAGCGGCGCCATCGCCGCCGCGATGGGCGTGCTCACCGTGTTGAACCCCCATCTCCGCATCTACCTCTACTTCATCATCCCGATGCCCCTCTGGATTGCGACGGCCCTGTTCGCGGGCTACTCCGTCCTTATCTCGACGGCCGGCGGCATCGGTGCCGGCGGCGTCGCCCAAATTGCCCACCTCGCGGGTCTCGCCGTCGGGTTGGCGTACGGATACAAGCGAAAGCGGGCGGGCGAACGCGCGCCCGAGCAACTCCAGTTCGGCGGCGGCGGGCCTGGCGGGCCGGGCGGCCCCGGGCGCGGTCGGATATGAGGTTCCGACCGGACCCCTCGCTCTCCACGGCGGAGATGGAGGCCCTCCAGCGCGACGTGGCCGACGCGGCCGCCTTCGCGGACGACCTCGAATTCGCCCCCGAGGAAATCCGCTGGACGCCCGAAAACGCTCGGGAGGACGCGCCCGTCGTCGTCGGCGTCGACCAGGCCTTCCGGGAGGAGACGGCCGTGAGCGCCGTCGTCGCCACGCGGGACGGCGAGGTTATCGAGCGCGCGACGGGACGCGCACCGTTAGCGATGCCGTACGTGCCGGGACTCCTCGCCTTTCGGGAGGCGCCCGCGATTCTGGACGCGCTCGATAGTTTAGCGATGGCCCCCGACCTGCTCGTGTTCGACGGGAGCGGCCGCATCCACTTCCGACAGGCGGGCATCGCCACCCACGTCGGCGTCGCCCTCGATTACCCAGCAATCGGCGTCGCGAAGAACCTCCTCTGTGGCACGCCCGCCGAGTCGCTCGACACGCACCTCGAAGAGGGCGAGCGCGTCCCGATTCTCGCGGACGGCTCGATGGACGCTCCCGATGGTACGGTCGTCGGCCACGCCTACCAGTCCCGCCAGTACCCGAACCCCGAGACGCGCCATATCAATCCGCTGTACGTCTCGCCGGGCCACCGCGTGAGCGCCGATACGACGGTCGAACTCGTCGCCGCGCTGTGCGCGGGCTACAAACTCCCGGAGCCGACGCGACTGGCCGACGCCGCCGCCGACGAGATAGAGAGCCAGCGTTAACACCCGTCCGCGCGACTGGGAACCATGGAGCGAACCGTTCTCATCACCGGGTGTTCCTCGGGCATCGGCGCGGCGACCGCCCGCCGCTTTCACGCCGAGGAGTGGACCGTCTACGCCACGGCCCGGAACACCGACGACATCGAAGCACTCGCGGAGTTGGGCTGTGAGACCCAGCCGCTGGACGTGACCGACCGCGCGCACTGCCGTCGCGCCGTCGACAGGATAATCGACGAACAGGGCCGCCTCGACTGCGTGGTGAACAACGCCGGATACGGCCTGCTCGGCGCCACCGAGGACGTGCCGACGGCCGACGTGGCGGACCAGTTCGACGTGAACGTGTACGGTCCCCACCGGCTCGCCCGCGCGGCGCTCCCGCACATGCGCGAGCGCGGCGACGGCACGATAGTGAACCTCTCCAGCGTCGCCGGCCTGATGACCGGTCCCGGGTTCGGCGTCTACTCCGGGTCGAAGGCGGCGCTCGAATCCATGAGCGACGCGCTCAGACGGGAAGTCGCTCCGTTCGGCGTCGACGTGGCGCTCGTCGAACCCGGCCCCGTCGACACGGGGTTCCAGTCCCGCGCGGGCGAGGAGTTAGAACGCGTCCGCGAAGCGGGGACGGGAGCCTACGACGACGTGTACGACTTCCACGCCGACCGGTACGCGCTCGGAAATGTCGGTCAGACAACCCCCGAAACCGTCGCTGACGTGGTATTCGAGGCGGCGTCGTCGCCGGACCCCGACCCGCGCTATCCGGTCGGCGCCGCCGGACGCCTCGCTTCCTTCTCCCGGCATCTGCCGACGCGCTGGGTCGACGCGGCGATCGGTCTCGCGCGCCGCGTCATCCGCTGATTACGCGATACACGCCGCGACGACGCGCAGCGCCATCTCGCCTTTGACCTCGCCGGCGAACAGGGGAACGCGTTTCACTTCGGTGTCCCGGAACAGGTCGCTCGCCTCGCGGAGCGCGTGCTGTTGGACCTGCCAGCGGCGCTGACAGAACTCGCAGTCCTCCAGGTCCGGCGAGACGAACGCGTCGGCGTCGGCGCCGGCGCTCTCCACCACGTCCGTGAGGTCCTCCATCACCCGGTTCACGACGACGGTGCCGACGGGGATATCGAACGCGTCGAGGCGCTCCTTCATCCGTCGCGACTCCACGACGCTCATCTCCTCGGGCACCATCACGATGCGGAAGTCCGTCCGCGAGGGGTCCCGGAGCAGGTCCCGAAGGCGCTCGATGCGCTCGCGGAGTTCGTCCATGTCGGGCCCGCTCCCTCCCTCGTCCCCGAACCCGGGGACGGAGCCCAGCATGTCGCCAAAACGCTGTTTCGCCTGCGCGACGCGACCCAGCATCGAGTCCATCACCTCGGGGAGTTCGAGCAGTCGGAGCGTGTGGCCCGTCGGCGCCGTGTCCACGACGACGCGCTCGAACCTGTCGTCGTCGAGAAAGCGCATCAACTGCTGGGTGGCGGCCGCCTCGTCCGCGCCCGGCATCGGCCCGCCCAGCAGGTCGCCCAGAGCGGGTTGGCGCCGGCGCCGTCGCCCTCCGCACCCCCGGCGCCCCCGAGCATATCGCCCAGTCCGCCGGCCTCGATGGAGCCGTCGTCCCCGAACATCGCGGCGTTCTCCAGCGCGTTCTCGGGGTCGATCTCGACGGCGAACAGGGGAATGTCCTCCCTGATTCGCGCCGGGTCGGCCGGAATATCGGTTTCGAGCGTGTCCGAGAGGGAGTGGGCGGGGTCCGTCGACACGACGAGCGTCGGCGTCCCCTCGCGGGCGCTCGACAGCCCCGTCGCCGCGGCCATCGTCGTCTTGCCGACGCCGCCCTTCCCGCCGTAGAGGACGTACTCCGGCGCGTCGAGTGCCGGTTGGTCTATCTCCTCGACGGCCTCGACCTCCAGTTCGTCCATACGCCCGGCAGCGCCGCGAGGTCCCTGTACCCGTCGGTTCTCCGTGTGACAACCCCCACCGCCGGTTTCTTCTATCGTCCCCCGAATTGGCGGGCATGGACGCATCAGCGAACGACCCGCCCGTGGCGGAGCGCGTGGGGAACGCGCTCACCGACGCCGGGGCGACGCTCGCCACCGCCGAGTCCTGTACGGGGGGACTCATCGGGTCGCGCATCACGGACGTGCCGGGCGCCTCCGACTACTTCGATAGAACGTACGTCACCTACACGTACGACGCCAAACTCGACACCGGCGTCCCCCGCGAGTTCCTCGACGAACACGGCGCCGTCTCCGAACCCGTCGCCCGCGCGATGGCCCGCGCGGTGCGCGACGACGCGGGCGCGACGTGGGCGCTCTCGACGACCGGCGTCGCCGGTCCGACGGGCGGCACCGAGGAGACACCTGTCGGAACTGTCTACATCGGCGTCGCACACGCCGGCGAGTGGGGCTCGCAAAACTCATTCTGTGAAGTGACCCGCCGGGAGTTCGACGGCACCAGAGTCGAGATAAAAGAACGGATAGCCCGCGCGGCGCTCACTGAACTGGAGGCCCACCTATGAATCGGAAGGAACACGTCCTCAACGCCGCGCTCCTCGCCATCGGTCTCGGCTACGTCCTCGAACCCGCGGGCGACGTGGCGACGTTCGAGACGATAGCTGCGATGTTCGTCCCCCTCGTGCTCGGCGCGCTGTTCCCGGACGTGGACGCCCACTACGGCAAACACCGGAAGGCGCTCCACAACCTCACTGTCCTCGGAATATTCCTCGCCTACCCCCTCTACTTCGGCAACCTCCAGTGGGTGTGGCTCGGCGTCCTGACCCACTTCGTCCTCGACGTGGTGGGGAGCAAGCGCGGCATCGCGCTGTTCTACCCGCTCTCCTCGACGGAGGACGGACTCCCGGTTGGCGTGGCCGTCGTGAGCAAGTACGCCGGTCTGGTCACCGTCATCATCACCGCGCTGGAAGTGGCCATCGTCGCTGCGCTGTTGTTCTACGTCGTGCCCGCGCTCCCGCCGGGCGTCGAGGACGCCATCGTCCGGGCGACGGAGACGACGAACCTCATCTAATACAGCGCCACGTCGTCGAACCTGCCCTCGTAGGCGATGTGCCGGGGATGCGTGGGCGCCATCCCGGAGAGCAACACCCTGTCCATTTTCCCGTAGGAGTTCTCCCAGCCGAGATGCGCGAACTCCATCGTACAGCGCGCCCGGTGGCGGAGCCCCTCCCGGTGGCCGATGCTTCGCGGTGCGCCCTCGCGGAGTGCGTCGACTAACTCCCGCTCGGAGTCGATGTCGCGCTCGAATCGCGTCCACGCCTCGCCCACGGTGCGCCGGAGGTGGGCGTAGGAGGACGCGAAGGCGGGACGGTCGAGTTCGGCGGCGATGGCGCGCGCTCGTCGGTTGTCCCGCGGGAGGTGTTTCGGGTTGTACGTCTCCACGGCGTCGACGTCGTAATGCGCGATGTCGTCGCGGGTGAGACTCACCGTGAGGAACTCGGGGTGGGGAGCCAGCACGGCGGCGTCCTGCTCGTCGAACTCGGCCATCGCCACTTCCAGGGGAAGGAAGTCGGGTATCTTCTCCGTGAGGCCGACGGCGAGGACGTGTTTCCGGTTCTTCCACGTGCCCGTGAACACCTCGCGGGCGGGGACGACGGTGAGCTCCGAGTCCGAGAAGCGCTCGGCGCGCTCCCGGATGGTCGGCAGGCGGGTGAAGTGTGGGGCGTACACCAGCACGTCGAGGCCGCGTCGCTTCGCTCGTTCGACGACCCGTTCGTCGAGTACCTTCACGTGGGGGTCGACCCGCGTGTCCGTCACGGCCGGGCGTTCTCGGGCGTCGTTGAAGTTCCTACCGGTCCGGACCGGCGGGCCGTTTTATGTGCTCGCGCGCCGTCAGGCCGCTATGGACCTGCTCTCCGAGGACCTCGTCCCCGAGGACGCCCGCGAGGTGAAAGCCGACGCGCGCGAGTTCGCGGCCGAACACATCGAACCGAACGCGGCCGGCTGTTTCGCCGCCGCGGAGTACCCCTGGGAGATTCTGGAGGCGGGCTACGACGCCGGACTCGTCGCGCAGGACATCAGCGAGGAGTACGGCGGGCGGGGTCTCGGCCTCGAACAGTACCTCGCGATGGCCGAGGAGTTCTACCGCGCCGACGCCGGCATCGCGTTGACGCTCCAGTTGGCGAGCTTCGGCGCGGAGATTCTGGAGCGATACGGCACCGAGGAACAGAAGGAGAAGTACCTCCGCCCCGTCGCGGAGGGCGAGCAAATCACGGGCCTCGCGGTGTCGGAACCCGAGACGGGCAGCGACCTCGCCGGGATGACGACCCGCGCGGAGCGCATCGAGGGCGACGACGGCGAGGTCGAAGCGTACGAACTCACCGGCGAGAAGTACTGGGTCGGCAACGGCGTCGAGGCGGACTGGCTCACCGTGTACGCCCGCACCGGCGACGACGAGGACAACCGCTACGGCAACCACTCCCTGTTCATCGTCCCCACCGACACCGAGGGGTTCGACGCCGAACACATCCCCGAGAAGATGGCCTTCCGCGCCTCCAAGCAGGCCCATCTGTTCTTCGATGAGTGTCGGATTCCAGCGGAAAACCGCATCAGCCACGAGGGTGTCGGCTTCACGATGCTCGCGGAGTTCTTCAACCACGGGCGGGTCATCGTCGGCGGCCACGGCATCGGCCTCGCGGCGGCGGCCATCGAGGAGACCGTCGACTTCGTCACCGAGCGCGAGGGGTTCGGCCGGACGATGGACCGGTTTCAGGCGGTTCAACACGGCGTTGCCGACCAACTCCTCGACTTCGAGTCCGCGCGGGCGCTGGTGTGGCGCGCCGCCGAGAAGGTCGCGGCGGGGAAGAATCCGGGCTACTGGGGCGCGCTCGCCAAGACGAGAGCCACCGAGACGGCCGTCGACTGCGCCGAGCAGGGCATGCAGTTCCACGGCGGGCGCTCCGTGCTTGAGGACCGGCGCATCGCCCGCGTCTACCGCGACGCCCGTGTTCCGGTGATATACGAGGGCGCGAACGAGATTCAGCGCAATCTCATCTTCAGCCAGCGCTGACTCCGGCGAAACCCTTTTAGGTAATATCGGGCAAAGAGCCTCTATGACCGGGTGGGAATGCGCTATCGATGGTTGCGGGCGGACGTTCGGTGACGCCGAGTCGGCGCTCGCACACCAGGTCGAATCCCACGACGCCCACGAGTGCCAGGTGTGTGGCACCGTGGTTCCGGAGGGGTTTTTCGCCATCAAACACGTGTTCGAGGAGCACACGCGCACGGACTTCGTGCGCCACTACGACGGGTCGCCCGACGACATCCGCGTCCGCGAGCAGGTGAAAGCCGACGTCGAGGAGCGCGTCGACGTGGAACGCCTCCGCGAGCGACTCGCGGAGTCCTCCGCGCCGGCCCGCGCCGACTGAACTCGAAACCGTCTCGCGGACTGCCTTCTACTTGAAGTCGAAAATGCGACGCTGAGCGTCGCGTACGCCCACCAAAAGTCACGAAAGCCGCAAAAACTCGTTCCTGCGCTCGCTTACCGTTCCTCGGAGTCGAGGACGCGAATCTGGTCACCGCGCACCGTCACCGGAATCGGCACGGTCGCCTCGTACAGCTCGACCGTCACCTGGTCTTTGCCCTCGTCGATGCGCTGGACCTGGGCCTTCTCGCCTTTGAACGGGCCGGCGATGAGTTCGACGATGTCGCCCTCGGCGATCCCCTCCACGTCGGGCGTCGGCGAGAGGAAGTGCTCGACCTCCGACATCGACGACCGGCCGGCCTCGCCGCCGGGACCTTCGACGAGCCCGCGGGCGTGAGGGACCTCCTCGAGCACGCGCCGGATGACGGCGTCGCCGTCGGCCTCGACCATCACGTAGCTGGTGAGCTGATCGGGCGCGAGCACGGCGTGGATCTCGGCCATCTCCTTGCTGGCGATCATGTCGGCGACGGTGCGCTCCTGGCTGGCCGTCGTCTTCACCGAGTAGATGGGCACCGTCAGATCCCCCCGGTGAGGACGGACATGACCGCGAAGATGATGAAACCGAGGAACCCGACGAGGAAGATGCCCGCACCGGCGATCTTGGAGATCTGGGAGAACTCATCCCAGGAGGGCGTGCTCGCCAGCTTGAGCACCCTGACGTAGCTTGTCAGGTCGTACTTGACATCCATGGTTACCGGGCGTACTTCGCCGCACCTTCTATATCTGTTGCTCTGGCCGCGGAGCGCCCGTCACGGCGACGCACGCGTCACAAGGAGAGACCGCGATCGCGCGCGCCGCGAGGCGCGTCGAGAACCGGGCCGTGGAGGGCGCCGCGAACGGATGCCGCAGCCGCGGGACTCCGTCGTCGGCGACGAGCGACTCGCGCTCGCGCTCTCGGAACTGCTCGAGAACTGCGTCGCCCACGCGGGACCGGACGTCCGGGTCCGGGTCGCGGCCGACCACGACGGCGAACGGGTCGCCCTCCGGGTCGCCGACGACGGTCCCGGCATCCCCGAAAACGAGCGCGCCGTCGTCACCGGCGAGTCCGAGATCACACAGCTCACCCACGCCAGCGGCCTCGGCCTCTGGATCGTCAAGTGGATCTGCCAGGCCTGTGGTGGCCGCCTCCGGTTCGAGGACAGCCCCCTTGGCGGCACCGCGGTCGTCCTCTCGCTGACACCCGCCGACGGAGAGTGACGCCCGCCGACAAAGAGCGACGCTACCGACAGGGGGCGACGCCGCGTCCGGGGCACCCTCCACGCCCCGACTGTCAGTCGCCCACCGCGTCGCGGATCTCCGCGGCGAGTTCGGCGTACTGCCCGGTGCCAGTCCGTTTCGTGACGTAGCCGGCCACTGGGGCGTCTTCGACCTCCCGTTCGAGGTCGGAGTCGTGCCGTGCGGTAAAGAGGAACACGGGGACCTCGCAGCGGTCGCGGACCGCCTCGGCCAGCGAGATGCCGTCGGTCTCGGGCATCCGGTAGTCGGTGACCACGGCGTCGACCGGCCGGTCGTCGACCCGTTCGAGGGCGGCCGTCGCGCTCGCGGCGGTCGTCACCGCGAAGTCCTCGTCCGCGCGCTCGAGGAACTGCTCCGCTATCGCGAGCACGTCCTCGTCCTCGTCGACGAGGAGGACCCGCACTGACGAGGCCATGCCCCCGACGTACGCCGTCGAGGGGTAAAAAGCTGGGTCTCCTGTGGCCGCTCTGTCCCGGGACGGGACCGGTGAACGGCCGGCGAGCGGCCATCGAGGCGAAAGCCAGCGAGTGCCGGTCAGGCGGTGCTCGTATCGACGGTGCCGTCGATGCGGACGAAGCCGTGGTCGCACTCGGGGCAGTGCCACTTGACCTTCTCGCCGATGTGGACCTCGGTGTTCGCGGCACGGAAGAACTCGCGTTCGGCGTCGCATCTCGGACACTCGCGCGCCAGCGTCTTGCTCATGGAGGGATGTTCCGGAGCGCGGTAATTGACGGTTTCGTTCCGTCGCGGCTGGAGTGTTCTGCGGAACGTCTGACTGGTACAGACAGGGCGTGGGTGTAACGTTC
>ENA-ORCO01000861-ORCO01000861.1-marine-metagenome-genome-assembly--contig:-NODE-861-length-11768-cov-5.048755_pt1 | contig 11768 bp, 9 predicted proteins | sample MGYA00248633_ERZ508508 | MGnify/ENA primary metagenome ERZ508508 (study PRJEB26179, sample SAMN06268845) | marine metagenome | isolation source: A23 P1 aerobic enrichment on pine of planktonic cells taken...
AGCGTGAAAGAACAGAAGCAGTGTCGCTGTTGATTTTCCCGGCGAGCTATACCGCATCAGTTGTTACCCCTTGTTTCTCTCGTGAATAGCTTCGGAAACAGTGGAGTGAGGGTTCCCGTAATCTCCCGCCAGCAATAGCTTCGGAAACAGTGGAGGGTTGCTGCACTCCGCGTCCAGATGGTCTGGGGATTTCTCCCCCTACGTTTGGCTTTGCTTCACCCTGGTTCCTACTGCCGAAGGAGGCGATTAGATCGAGTTACCACATTGTTCAGCGATTACCCAAGACGGCAGATTACTGTTCAGGACCAATCTAAACCGGGTGTAACTCCGGAACTGGTGGAGGGAGAACTTAACATCTCAATCAAAAGCTTCGGAAATGACGGAGGGGTGAATATACCGTGAATCCATATCTTCCGCTGCTTCGAACCTCCCGATAATCCTTCGATGTCGTCTACCTTCCTGGGGATTGCTTCGGAAATGATGGAGGGGTTGCAGAATCTTACCAAACGTTTATTGCTTCAGTCCTCCGATTGTTTGGTAAGGCAATGCCAACCCGTCCCACGGCTCCAGAGTCTTTTCCGCAGTATCTTGCTGAAGGAGTCCCGAAGCAAGGTGACGAGGACTTACATGCCCTTCAGGACTGGATCGACGACCTCCTTGAGTACCGCCAAGACGTCGCCGCCGAGGACATCGATGCCAGTGAGGGCGAGTCAATCGAGGCGGTTGAGGAATCAAGTGGTGGAACCGTGGTAATCAAGAAGGTCAGCTGCGGCAAGGATAACTGCAAGTGCCAGTCCGGCGAATTGCATGGTCCCTACAAGTACGTCGTCCGTCGACAAGGCAACAGTCTGGACTGGGACTACAAAGGTCCAGTCTCCCAATAAGATGGCTGTTTCTCTATTGTGACGATTGCTGCTTCTGGCGGATGCTGACGACAGGTATTCGTCTACTCAATTTCACGGGTCGTCAGATCAATGGGTTTTATGTTGAAGATGACGGGCCTGGTATACCAGAAGCGAAGCGCGCTGCTGTGTTCGAGGCGGGGTATTCCAGTAGTGAGAACGGAACTGGATTCGGACTGAGAATCGTCAAACAGGTTGTTACTACCCATGGCTGGGACATTCGCGTGACCGATGTCTCTGAGGGTGGGGCCCGATTCGAAATCACTGGCGTCGAACGATGATGTGCTTACAGACGGGTTCGTCCTTTGATGGTATCCAGCATGGCTGGCTTCCGGTCGTCTTTCAGCCTGCCACTTCTGGGCGGAGGGTCACTCCGGTTATTTCGAATCGTGTGCCACCGTCGCTGCCTTCGACTACCGTGATTTCCCAGTCGTGGCTCCGAACAACCTGTTCGACAATTGCCAGTCCGAAGCCCGTTTTATTATGTACCGTTGAGAAGCCGGATTCAAATATTTTGTCAGCGTCTTCCAAATCGATACCCTGTCCATCGTCTTCTACATAAAACCCGTCTGGAAGCATACCGATCGAGATGGAGACCGATTGGTCGTTGTGTTCGACAGCGTTTTTAAACAAATTCTCGAAGAGCTGTTTGAGATAACTTGGATCCGCCTTGATTCGCTTCGATTCATTGAGGCGGAATTCGGCATCTTCGACCGTGATAACTGACCACGCGTCGGTCACAATGTTTCGCAACGAGACGGATTCAGAGTCGATGTCGGTAATGTTCTGGTCAGAAAACTCAAGGACGTGTTCAAGTAGTTCCTCGATGCGGGAAAGCGAATGGTCGACACGATCTAGGTGGTCAGAGTCGTCCGTTTCTCGATATAGTTCTAAACCCCCGTTCGCGACTGTGAGTTGATTCGTGATATCGTGTGAGAGCGTCTGTTTGATGTTTCGCAACTGTTCGTTCTGGCGTTCGAGTTCCGCTTCGCGATTTTTGATTTCGGTGATATCGCGACTGTTTATTACGAAGCCGTTGATTACCTCATCGTCGAGGAGGCTCTGTCCACGGGATTCTAGGACTGGCCAGTCTCCATTTGGGTGTTTGAACCGAAAGCGTACGGTGGGTTCGATGTCCGGGTTATCGACCGCTTTGAAGAACTCCTCCATAGCGTATTGGCGGTCGTCCGGATGGGCGTAATCAAAAATGAAGTCACCAATCAGTTCGCTCGGCTCGTATCCGAGGATTTTTGTTGCCGATGGGGAGACGTATTTGAATTTGGCACTTTCGCTGATGATAGTAATAACGTCCGAGGAATTTTCGACGAGGCGACTGAACCGCTGTTCGGATTGATAGAGTGCTTGGACTGCCCAGTATCGGTCAATAGCGTTTTTGAGTCGGTTCGCCAGCACCGAATACGTGCTCGAATCACCGCCTTTCTGGAGGTAATCGGTTACGCCTTCTGAAATCGCCTCGCTTGCAATCTCCTCGTTACCACGGCTAGTAAAGAGAATAAATGGGAGTTCGGGACGCTCAGTTCGAACTTCTTGAAGGAATTCGAGGCCATCCACTTTGGGCATATCGTAGTCACTGACGATTGCATCTATACCATCAATGTGCTTGAGGCCATCTTCGGCAGTTGTTTTTTGTATAATTTCAAAATCTCCCGACTCTCGTTCGAGATACGTCGCAGTTAAATCCGCGGCCGCTGGTTCATCATCGACGACCAGCACTGACATCTGATCTGAACCGCGGCTTTCGTCTGTCGTAGCTATCGGGTGTGTTACGATACCGTGGGACTGCTCTGGTTTAAAGTGGTTACTCATCGGTTTGCTCTCGAAGGATCCGCTCGAAATAGGGAGTCATAATTCGCTTTGCCTGCTGCCAGTGGGCCTCAGTGTGCATATCGTGGAGTTCGACGGCAGTCACGTAACGCATCGGCTCTGGTCCGAATCCAGATTGGCCATCTTTGGGTTTCGAAGGATACGACGTGTCCTGTAAGGCAGCTCTGAATTCGTGGGCCTGTGCCCGTTGTAACAGTGTCCAGTAGTCGCCGCCGATTTTATGACGCTTCCATCCGAGCGCCGACATTTCGGCGTATTCAGGATTCATCCCGACGATCGAGGCACGGACTCGGAACTGTGTCGAGACGGGTGTCCAGTCCGTCTGTGCTAATGCCTGTCGATTGAAGCCGCCGTTTTGGAGGTGATCGATTTCAATATCGTCTTTGTTGAATAAGGCATTGACATATGCGACACTTGCCTCTCTTGCTTGTGTTTCACTGAGATGGGGGAACTGTCGCGTGTCAGTGAAAGAGAACTCCTCAATCGCTTGTTGTCGGTTTCCTTGGTCGTGTGCCCGAAACCCACGGCAGAGTGCCGCCGCCATTTGCTCTGCCTCTTCAGTAAGTGAAGCCCTTTGCTGATTCGTACTTTGTTCACGACCACTCATCATACTGAAGGAGAATACATGGAGACATACTATAATTAATGGGGCATTACAAGACGTATTGACAAGGAAATCATCGAATTTAGGAAGATCACGAGAGATAAGCTATGAATACGCCTCCTTTCGGTTCTAACTGAAAAGGGCCAAATAATATCACCCATTCTAGTATAAGTCGTTACATCCATTTTTAGTTAAGTTAATTTGAGAGGTAAGCAGGTCGTTGAGTTAATAGATCAGGATACTTCCAGACCCGCTCAGTGAGAGCGATTATACGGATTTGGCCCTGTTGAAACCCTCTTGCAATCTTGCGATTTGCTCAGAAGCTAGTTTCGCATCGGATCCGCGGAACCCGGTGATAAGAGGGGCTCTCCTCAATGTCAACGCTAAACGATTTCGCGTATGGAAACGCTACTAGCTAGTCGAACCACGGCTAACAACAAAATGATTACGCCGTCTGTGGATCTGCTTCTTCCACAGCTGGTAGGCGGTCGAAACGTGTGTGCGGTCGCTGTCTAGCGATAGCAGATGCTAAAGAAGGGCTCCGACCGACCGCTGAGGGCCGCCAACTGGCGGTCCTCAGCTCCCTCGTCTGTCTACCCGGCCAGTGGTCATCATCACTCGGAGAGGCGATCTTGTGACTCGGGACGCCAGCACGTGAAGCAGAGATTCACGTATTCGGGCTTTCCCGGATGCCGCGGCGCGCGGCATCCGGGCTGTAACGCCCATGACTCGACTTCTTTCGCGTGGGGACCAGTCAACAGAACGTGCTCGATGGCACGGGATCCTTATCGGTCTCTTGCGCCCCATATCTTGGTTCACGTTCTCTGGGCATAGCAGCGTTTCCATCGAGTCAACAGAGCCGGCTCGGCAGGAGTTTCTGTTCGCTGTATGCCGAGGTGTCATCGGTGCGGTTGAGTCGGTGGAGGAGGTGGTTGTAGACTTGTCTACAGGTATCGACAGTCCACGCTAACCGTTGTTCGAGGGCGTCGGACGGGTTGAGCCGATACCTGTAGTTGTAGTTCACGAGCGTTCTTCGATGAGTTCGTCGAGTTTCTCTTGGACGAACGACGAGAGGTTGAGGTAGTTCTCCTCGACCCACTCAGCTTGGTTGTCGCGGATAGAGATGTTCTTGCGCGTTGCCACACCACACAATATATAAACTACACGACTAAGAATTTCGATTGGGTGTGGGCCGAGCGACGAACGTGTTTGATACTCGTGCGGCGCTGTATCCCCTCCCTACTCCCCTGCTTCGCTCGCTCGTTGAGGAAGGGGCCTTAGCGCCTCAATTCAGCTAATGCACCCCACTCTCACGCAACTTCCGGCTCAAGTGAACTGAGTCGTAGGTGACGCCGTAGCGGTCTTTGATTAATTCAAGTACCGCCGTGACAAGCGTCTCTTAACGCAGAGGGTGACACCACCGACGAGAGCCAGACCACCCCCGAAGACGATATAAAACATGGTATAGCCATCTCGCTCCGCCGAGAGTGCAATCCCAGCCTGTGAAAGGCCAATAAGTATCAGCAGGGCTGCAAAGAGCGTGTGACGCTGGTCTCTCCGCATACCGACTGTAGTAGACGACTACAAATATACCTTGGTACTTACTAACGGACGACACGGTACAGATCAGTCTGTATGGTAGTGTTCAGATACGCTGCTTCCATGCGAAGGATCGAAGCAAATCGTCGGCGGTGTCTGCTTCGGCGTTGCTGAAGCAGTTTGAGAAACTGGTAGTTCGCCGTTTTATCTCTCGAAAGACACGTTCGACACTATTCCGCTTTCCGTGTTTTTCATATCTGAAATCGAGGCTGTGACGACGGCAGGCATCTGTCAACGAGTGCGAGCCGTCGATGAGAAACACGGCATTGTCAACGTCGTGTTTCTCGCGGAGTTCGGCAACGAACGTTTGAGCAAGTACGCTGTTTGTGGTTGGTCAAAGCCGTGTATGGAGTAATTCATTTGTTTCGGGACCGACAGCCGCGTACAGCCAATACTGATCGGCATTGAGTCGAATCACGGTCTCATCGACCGCAACGTGATTCGGGGTTCGGGCTGTAAATCTGCCTTGTGAACCCAGTTGTGAACGGTAGAGCGAGCACGGTTGACACCGAATATCTCAAGAATAGAAACGGTATTCGAACGTGATAGACAAGCAGGATGGAGTTGAATACCGAACTTCATCAGCACTTTCGGTGTCGCCTCTCGTTGCACAACACCTACTCGATCTCGTTCAAACAGCCGTCAAGGCGGTCGTTCTCCCGATAAAGCACGCAGAAAGCGCACCGACTCACTCTTCATCCGTATCTAAACACCGCCTTACAGACACACCCCTCATTTCAGTGAAAGCTGGTAAGTGTGCGAAAGCACTTGGGATTCCCAGAGAGAGTCATATAAAAATATGATGTTTGAAAATCAGTTTCTCTCAACTACTAGCTAGAGTCCCTCTCTACCTCCTACTACACCACTACTTTACTTATGTCAGAGAGCCTGTCATAGAAAACTTCGCACGGTCCGTCTATCCGCCTCTTGTCAAGACCCGCGTGCAAGATACAACGCGCGTATCTTGCACACTCAGTGCTACCTCATTTGATTTCTTCGAGTACCGTTTCACCGCTGCCTCTCTGTGATTCCCATTCCCACTCATCCTCAACTCGCAGGCGGCCATCTTTTAGAACTTCGATGACCCCGACAGAGTGGCCCGTTGCAGTCTCGTGGTTTCGGTTAATCTGTGTGTATCGGATGTCCCACTGGTTGCCCTCAACAGTTCCAACAAGGTGTCCATCCACCACATCACCACCCCCGTAGTGGGCGTAGATTCGTTCACCGTCCTGTTCAAAATGGAACTTCGTGTCCCCGCTCACCTCTCCGTCGTCAGTATTCGTGACCCCGACCAATGTCCGTCCGTCAAGCGAAATGTTGTTGCTCATGTAGCATCTCACTCTGTGTCCTGTATTCAAGATTGCGTGCGGAACCCGTCCTCTATATCTTGCATACCACCTCAGATATCAATCGTATCTAGTAGTTCCTTTGTCGCTCAGTACGCAGTTCTGCTAACCGGCTGAGACTTATTCTATGGCACGCTGCCGTTACCTGAAGAGACGCGAGAGGAAACCCTGTTTCTTGCGTCGTTCGCGTTCTTCGGCCTTGATACGTTCGTTCGCCTCTTCGTACTCCTGGAGGACGGCGTCGATTCCTGTGAGTGTCTCTTTTGCTGTCTGTGCGTCTTCGCGCCGAATCTTCGGACGCATAATCTGCTTGACTCGCTTCACGGGGTCGTCTGGGAGCTCGGCATCGTCCCTCGAGAGCTCTCCGAGGTGCTTGAGTTGCGTACGATACTGAGCGCGTTCCTCCATCAGCTCATTCATCGTTTCGAGGTAGACCCTGAGGACAAACCGGAGGCGTTCGTTCTCCTCGCCCTGCTCGCTGAGTTCGGCGAGTTCCCTTGATTGCCGGTCGAGTTTCCGAGCGAGGATTCGCTGGTCTTCACGAGCGAGACGCATTGCTTGGTCGGTCGCGGAGTGGCCCCGTATCTCACCGATGGTCCAATCTGCTGGGTACTTCTCGTCATCATTGAGCGTCGGGTCGGTGCGTTCCCATCCCGGCCCGGCGTCGCGAGCGGACGCTTCCATCATCCGCTGGGTGCTCTCGTCGAGGTCGGAATCGGTATCCACGCCACGCGGATCAGCGGGTTCGCGACCATCCGCCGCGGCTGACGCGGTCCCCGAACCGGCCGTTCTCTGCCCTGAGACAGGACTATCATCAGCACTTGTCCCAGCTGTCGTGGAACCTTTGGGTGTGGTCGTCGACGAAGCGGCGTCATGACCATGGGCCCCGGCGTGGCTGTTCTCTCGCTTTGGTTCCTGCTCGGCTGCGTAGGCGTCGGCGACTGCTGCCGGGTCGCCATCTTCGTCCGGGTTGACGGGAATGAACTCTTCGTCGTCCTTGAGGTCGGGATGGACATCGTCATCGACGGTGGTAGTCTCCCCGCTCGCCCCCTCGCTGTGCAGTGGGCCGCTCTCGTCCGTAGCGGTGTCGACGGTCTCGGACGGGCCGGAATCGGAGCTAATCTTGAAATCCATTGGTGGGAGATCGTGGTCGTCCGCTCCCGAGGATGACGATGAATCCGAGCCGTTGGAATCGGCCTTCGAGAACTTCACACCATCTTTGCTCGGGACTTCGTAGTAATCGTCCACCCGGAGGAGCGCACGGGCGAGTGTGACATCGCCGTAGGTTGCGCCACTCGCGTAGTGACGTCGCTCCCACTTCTCGCGGTGTAGGCCGGATTCGTTGAACAGCGCGTTCATCCGTTCGGGGTCCTTGCCTGTCCAGAACGCGAGGTTGTGAGCGAGCGCCATGTCTGCCTCGGATTGGCTTGGATAATCAGCGTCATGAGACCCCCACATCGAGGCGTCGCCTTCGTAGAGACGCTGCCTGCGGTCACCTCCCTGAGAGTCGAACATCCGCGTGAGTATCTCTTGATCTGATAGGTCCACACCGGGTCCCGCGAGGTCGGCGAACGTACTCGGACACTTGGAGGGAAAGTACTTCGTCGCGACCCGCTCGAGGGCCTCCTTGATTGCGGGGTCGTGGATGCTCCTGAAGGCGTCTCCATAACGCTCGATGAGCGAACTTGCACTCTGCTGCACCCGGGCCTCGGTATTGCGGTGGCCATCCGCGTCACCTCTGTTTTCTGAATCTTCAACTTCCGTCCCTCTGGTGAGAGTCGTCTGTCCATCTGATCTCACGCCATCCTGGATGAACTCGCGGTGAACGGTCTCTATCTCATCCTGACGCTTCCGGATTTCCGTAGGGGTTCCCTCGACGTGAGCACCAGTCGTAGCGAAGTACCGTCCGGAGTCATACATCTCGATAGGGCCCTTCCGGTTTCCGCCGGGCGGGAGTCTCCCACTTGCGAGGATGTGCACACCAGTTCCGGAAGCGGAAACCTCCGTATATGAGTCGACCTTGTCGATGATTGTTTGCGTCCATTCCTTGATTTCACCAGTATCAGAATCACGACAGTTATCGAGGTCGATACCGACGATGGTGACGTCGTCACTGAAGACGAACCCCAGACCATCGGCGGTCACGCGAGAGTCGTTGAGTGAATCCCAGGCGGTGTCGAAGTCTCGGCGATGTTCGGGGTTGGTAACGTCGGCATTAATGTCACCACTTGTCCGATATGGTTTAGTCGGAATCTTGGTAGGTTTTCCGTCACGCATACCTTCACGCCAGCAAATCCAATTCCTGATACTGCGGATTTTGTCCGGGATCCCGTCTTTAGCTACGTCTACTTTTGGCATGGATATTACCTATTGTCAGTCCGCCTCGTCGCCTCGCTTCGCCGGGCGAGACAAACCGATTTCGTCGATTTTCCCCGACTCAGGGCGAAAACCAACAGACAGCACACGAATTGTGAGGGAATGATCCCCCTCCCGTACCCAATACTATGTAAAATCACTCCGAAGGTGTTGAATGGAGCGATCTGGTTGGTTGATAGCCTGTCTAAAGCGCTTTGCGCACGTGCGCTAAGTGCTGACGCTGAAAGGTTATTAGAAAAGGCGGATTCTGACGATAGAGCTCCCATACTGCTGATGCGCGTCACACGCGAATTTTGCGCGAAGTCGCGAGCACTCGAAACCCCCGCGACCCCAGTGATTTCGCTTTGAGCCTCGAAATGCCGTTTTAGAGCCTCTAAAGTGTCTTGAACGCGCGCGCTAAGTGCTGACACTGAAGCGGTGTTAGAAAAGGCGGATTTGCTGGGTACAGCGTCAGTACTGCTCGTGCGCGGCGTGCGCGGACTTTGTGCGAATGCATGGATGTGACTAGTCGAGATCATTGAGGAGATTTGGAGCGCCGACGAACGTCCACTCACCATCTTCACCCCAGATGGCTTCGGTGAGCTTCTCGTAGGTCCGCTTATTTCGCTTGGGTGGCAGTTCGTCGATCCGGCCAACATTCGCGAGTGCCCGAGTGATATCCCACGCGACTGATAGATTGGGCACAATCCAGATTTTCTTCTCGACGTCGAACTTGTTGAAGTCGTCATAGTGTTTGACCATCAGCGAGGGATGAACGTTTGAGATGACCTCTCCAATAATGACGGGATCTTCGCCATCGTAGCCGACCACGTCTGGCTTCACATCAGTCCCGTGAAGTGGCGTATATTTTTTAACAAAATAGTGATTGTTCTGGTCACGGGCGAGTGAGCGAGCGAACGCCTCTACCATCACCTTGTGGTAGGTCTTCTCGTTCACATCGCCCTGGTCTTCGCCGGTCGCGACCTTCGCTCCACACGCTCGCTGGCCGTCGCGAGTCACAGTGTAGTAGACCCGCAGATTTTCGGTCTGCTTCTCGAGGTAGCCAAGTTCAACGAGCTTCTCTTCGTCTACCTGCTCAAACTGATTTTTTATCCTCTCCATCGAGTTCACAACGTCGTAGGTAGGGTGGTTGCCGTTGACTGTGGTGACAATCGCGGTCAGGAAATGGCGTTCTTCAACTGTCAGACTCTTATCTATACCTGATCGAGTCTCTCTATCCTCTTTGTCGGGACTCTCAGCGGCGTTCTCGTTGGGTGCATCAGACGCACTCTGATCGTCTGTCTTGTCGGCACTTGTTCCTCTATCCTCGTCGGTGTCTGTATCATCGGTTTTGGACGGATCTTCGGAGCTAGGGTCAACTCCACCGTAGAGAAAGTTGTCAACTCGATCTCCCAGATTACTGTCCCCCTCATCAGCTGATCGCGGAACCCCGCCATCGGTCTCGTTTTCATCGCTCGTCTCTCGCGGCGAGCGGCGTGAACCGAGATCGTCTGTGGGGTCGTCTGCGGGGACTCGACTAGCTCCTGATTTGGCCTGTTCGCCGTGCTCGTTCGATCGGGGCTGTCCCTCTGTGCTGGGGGTGTTTGGACTCCCCGTGCCGAGTTGCGTCTGAGGGTTGGACCCAGTCTTCTTGCCTTCGCCGCTTGCGTCTCCGTTCTCGCCGGACACGCCGATCTCGAAGTCACGATTCTGGCTATTTTCACTATTGATGCCGCGCCTGTGTTCGGCTGAGAGCTGCTCGTCGGAAGCGTCGGTGTTGCTTCCGGGTAGCAGGCAGTGGTCACGCCGCGTTGTACGGGTGACTTCTGCGTTGATGTCGCTGAAGACATTACCCTGCGCCGACACGGTCTTGTTGATCACAGGGTTGTCGGAATCGCTGTGACCGTCGGGGATATCGACGGGGAGCATCGTCACGATTTCGGGGATATCAGTCATAAACCCGGTGTCAGGGAGTTGAACGACCCATTCTCCACGCGGGAGCGACGTGATCCGGTCGACGAGCTCCTCGTCCTCGATGCCTTCGTGGAACAGCGTCATAACGAGTTCGTCATCGACGGCGAGTTTCCCGATGAGTTTCGTATTGATGTTCCGCAGAATTTCCTTGTACGAGGAGACGTCGAGGGCATCGGCCTTGACTTGCTCTGCGAAGTGGACGATGACTTCGAGGGAGAGACCGAATTCACGACCGTCAGGAATCATGTCGTCGCGTACCAGTTCGGACTGGAGCATCGCCGCAGCTTCGTCGATGATGAGGTTGATAACGTATCCATCCTCGACCGGCGGGGTGTTCCTGAGTCGATGACGGAGGCGAGCGCCTGACCAGATGTAGTCGAGTAGCATGAACGTAAACAGATTGCTCGAGGCGGGCCGGAGGTCACCCGTATCGACGAGGACGATCTTCTTCGAGGAGAGGACATCCTGAATGTCGAACATCGGCGATTGGTTGGCGTAGCTGCCCTTCTCGTCGTTCCACTCGGGAACGAAGTTGAGGACACGCCAGACGAAGCTCCGCTCAGCGAGCTTCGTGATACGGTTCATCACGGCATCGATCGACGTTTGGAACCGCTGCTCGTCGGCGTGGAGATGCCGCGTGAGAGCGAGGCGAAGCGTCCGGTCGCTCACTTCGGGGAGTTGGCCCTGCTGCATCTCGAAGGCAACCTCGAACAGGTCTTCGATGGGCCATGCGTCCCGGCCGTACACGGGGTCGAACATCGCCTTGATGAGGTTGTTGAGAATCTCTTGGGCGACGAACGCTTGCTGGGTCATTTCTCGGCCCAGCACGTACACGAGGAGTTCGTTGTAGCGGTCAACTTTCTCTTGGACGGCGACCGTGCGTGAGACGCCGGCAGCGAGTTGCGGTCGAATGTCGAAGTACGGGAAAGCAAGTACCTCGTCGTTCGGCCCCGGGACGGGGACGTGGAGAACGTCATCGAGGTTGCCGAATTTCTTGAAGTGTGCTTTCTTGTACTCGTCGGCCATTGTCCCACCTTTCCGGTCGAAGACGAAGATGGGGCCGTCAAACGATTGGTAGGCCGACAGCGCATCGTTGACCATTGCGGTTGTCTTCCCGCCGCCCGTCGTCGCTGCGCGGAGGAT
>ENA-ORCO01000865-ORCO01000865.1-marine-metagenome-genome-assembly--contig:-NODE-865-length-11735-cov-3.779122_pt1 | contig 11735 bp, 11 predicted proteins | sample MGYA00248633_ERZ508508 | MGnify/ENA primary metagenome ERZ508508 (study PRJEB26179, sample SAMN06268845) | marine metagenome | isolation source: A23 P1 aerobic enrichment on pine of planktonic cells taken...
CGGGTCGCCGTTCCCCGTCCGAACGGGTTTAAGGGGGGTTGCGCTCGCTGTATCCGGTAGACCATGAGTTCCGACATGCAGACGACCGTTCGAGACCCAGGGACGACGACGCGGCCGCGGTTCGTCGACCCGAGCGAATCGTTCGACGCGATCCAGGCTGTCACCGGCCGAAAGTGGCACCTCCGGATCGTCTACCGCCTCATAGAGGAGGGGCCGATGGGCTTCAGCGCGCTCAAGGAAACTCTCGCGGGCGTCTCCTCGAAGATGCTCTCCGAGAGCCTCTCGTCGCTGGAGGACCACGGCTTGGTCGACCGCGAGATCGTCAGCGATCAACCCGTCCGCGTCGAGTACTCGCTGACCCAGCGGGGTGCAGCCCTGGAACCCGCGGTCGCGGAGCTATTGCAGTGGGACGCCAAGTTCGGGCCGCTGGAGGGCGAGTGATGGACGAGTACGACGTACTGGTGATTGGCGGCGGCACCGGGAACAACGTCGCGGCGGCCGCAGCCGAGGCTGGCTTGGAGACCGCCCTCGTCGAGAAAGGACCGCTGGGTGGCACCTGCCTGAATCGAGGCTGTAACCCCTCGAAGATGCTCATCGCTCACGCCAACCGGGTGAACGCGGTCGCCGACGCGGGACGGTTTCACGTCGATGCCACGCTCGACGGCGTCGACGTGCCGGCCATCGTCGAGGAGGTCCACGGCACGCTCGGCGACATCGCCGACGGGATGGCCGAGAGCAAGCGAAACGAGGAGAACCTCACGTTCGTCAACGCCGAGGGGCAGTTCGTCGATGACCGGACGATACGGGCCGACGGAACGGAGTACACCGCCGAGAAGGTACTCGTCGCCGCGGGGACGCGTCCGCTCGTCATCGACGCCATCGACGGCCTCACCGACGTGGACTACCTCACGAGTTCGGAGGCGCTACGACTCACCGAACCGCCGGAACGACTCGTCGTCATGGGCGGCGGCTACATCGCCGCCGAACTCGGCTACTACTTCGACGCCCTCGGCACCGAAGTCGCGCTCATCGAGATGGAGGACAGTCTGCTGCCACGGGAGGACGAGGAAGTCGCCGAGCGGTTCACCGACATCGCCGAGCGGCGCCACGACGTGTTCACCGGCTACCGCGTCACCTCGGTTTCGGAGGCCAATGGCACGATTACCACGACCGCCGAGTCGGCCGACGGCGACACTATCGAAGTTTCCGGCGACGAACTGCTCGTCGCGCTCGGTCGCCGACCGAACACCGACCGAATCGGCATCGAGAACACCGACATCGCACTCGACGACCGGGGGTTCGTCGAGACCGACGACCGACTGGAGACGAACGTCGACGGCGTCTACGCCATCGGTGATATCATCGGCGACCATCCGTTCAAACACGCCGCCGACTACGAGGTCGAGGTCGTCACGGAGAACCTCGTGGACGGTGCCGACCGGACGGTCGATTACAGCGGAATGAGCCACGCCGTCTTCACCGAACCGCAGGTCGCGGGCGTCGGCCGGACGGAGGGTCAACTCCAAGAGAACGGCGTCGAGTACGTCGTCGGGCGCGCCGAATACGCCGACGCCGCGATGTCGCGGGCGCTCAAAATCGACGACGGACTGGTGAAGGTGCTCGCTTCGCCCGACGGCGAACTGCTCGGTTGCCATCTCGTCGGTCACGAGGCATCGATGCTCGTCCACGAGGCGACGCTCGCAGTCCGACACGGACTTTCCGTCGAGGACGTTGCCGACACGATTCACGTCCATCCCTCGATGAACAAGGTCCTCGAGTCGGCGTTTCGGGATGCCGCGTCGAAACTGGCGTAATCAGGGGCAGCACCGCCGACACACTCCGCGTAGCGAACGTATAGGCTGCTCCGACGCAATATATACACGATGACAACAGACGCAAACACCACTGACGACGGCTCCGGAGGGTCGCTTACTCCGCCGGAGCTCACCGACGAACAGATACTCGAAATAGCGGACGACCACTTCTCGCCGGAGAACGTCGCGCTCGTCACGGGCGCCGGCTCGGGCATCGGGCGGGCGACGGCCGTCGCACTCGCCGCCAACGGCCTGACCGTCGCCGGACTCGACATCGACGAGGACGGTCTCGAAGAGACCATCGCGACCGCGGAATCCCTCGACACGGATGGTCGCGTGTTCGCCACACCCTGTGACCTCACCGACGACGCGGCGGTTCGAAGCGCCGTCGACGCCGCGAGCGAGGAGGGAACGATACGGTATCTCGCCAACATCGCGGGAATGCAACACATCGCCTCCATCGCCGAGTTTCAGATGGAGAAGTACGACTTCATGCAGGACCTCATGCTCCGGGCGCCGTTCTACCTCTCACAGCTCGTGATACCGCACGTCGAGGCGACCGACGACGGCGTCGGCGCAATCGGCAACATGTCGTCGGTCCACGGCCACTACGCGACGCGGGACAAACCCGCCTACATCACGGCGAAACACGGTCTGACCGGTCTAACTCGTGCCATCGCCGCCGAGGGCGAGGGGACGCTGCGGGGCTTCTCCGTGAGCGTCGGCTACGTGTTGACGCCGCTGATGGTCGACCAGATACAGGATACGGCCGAGGAGCGTGGTCTCTCCGAGACGGACGTCGTCGAGGACGTGATGCTCGGACAGGCCCGAACCAAGGAGATGATGACGCCGATAGAGGTGGCGAACCTCTTCGTGTTCGGCTTCTCCTCGCACGCCAAACACCTCAACGGCGGAGATTTACTGTTCGACGGCGGCTACACTACGACATATGAGTAGAGTTGCTATCGCCTGTCAGGGCGGCGGCAGCCACACCGCCTTCACTGCGGGCGTTCTCAGACACGTCCTCGAAAACTGGGACGAGGACGACGAACTCGTCGGCCTATCGGGGACGTCCGGTGGGGCGCTCAACGCCGTCGCCGCGTGGTACGGGTTGGCGACCGAGGGGCGCGAACGCGCCATCGAACTGCTCGATGCGGTCTGGGACGACGTCGCTGCGGACGACCCACTCGACAGCGTGACGAACGCCACGGCCGTCTGGACGCGCCAACTCGAAGCCAGCGGGCTTCCCGTCCCACAGGTGAGCCCGTACTTCCAGCCCGCCTCGACGTGGGCGGAATCGGAGTTTCGGGCCCTCATCGAACGCCACGTCGACTTCGAGGAGGTTCAGTCGCTGTGTGCCGACCCCGAACGACCCGAACTCGTCGTCGGCACGGTGAACGTCAACGCCGGGGAGTTCGAGACGTTCACCAACGAGGACGTGACCGCCGACGCGGTGTTGGCCTCCGCGGCGATACCTGAGTTGTTCCGAGCCGTCGAAATCCACGACCACTACCACTGGGACGGGTTGTTCAGCCAGAACCCGCCCGTCAACGACCTGATGGTCGGTGACGGCGACCGCAAGCCCGAGGAACTGTGGGTGGTCCAGATCAACCCACAGGAGCGAGAGTCGGTGCCGAAAACCGCCGGAGAGATAGCCGACCGCCGAAACGAACTCGCCGGCAACATCTCGCTGAATCAGGAGCTCGGCTTTATCGAGCGCGTCAATGGCTGGATCGATGAGGGTCATCTCCCGGAAGACCGGTTCACGAAAACGACCGTCCACCGCATCGAGATGGATAAACCGCTACACTGCTCGACGAAGGCCGACCGCTCCCCCGAGTTCATCGACGAACTGATCTCCCTCGGGGAGTCCAGCGCGGCGACGTTCCTCGACGACCGGTAGCGAGTCGGAGGACACCGCCTCAGGAGGTACCTCTCGGTAACCCGGCAACGGAACCGTTAGCGAACCTATATTTCCGCAGGGAGCCATTGGTGTGGTATGACTTCACGCTCACAGGCCGTCCGCGTCGAGCTGTTCGTTCGGTCCCTCGCACCGAACGGGACACGGGTGTCCCAAGAATCGGTCGTCGAGCGTCTCCAGCGATTGGCCGCCGCGGGCGCGGTCGAGTTGTCCGTTCACGTCACCGGCGGGCGCGTCTGTCCGAACACGGCAGTGGCGTCAACCGAGACGGGGCAGTTCCTCCTCGACAGCATCGACTCCTTCGAGATTTGGGCCGACGAACACGGGCGTACCCTCGAACCGTGCTTCGAGTACCACGTGGACGAAACGGCCATCGACGGCAGCGACTGCAGCGGCATCGAGTTCCCGGCGTTGGCCATGGCCGAGTACGACGCGGCCGGATTACGGTTCGTCGCGCCATCGGGTGACGGAACATCGACAACGACCGTACGGGACCGACTGGACGTCATCGAGCGCGAGGTCGGAACCGACGACGGGACCGCCCCCGCGGCGTCGGTCTCGGAGTGACGCCCGCCTACCAGTCGCCGTCGTCCCGTCGCCGAACCGGGACGACGTAGGAATCGAACGGGGGTTCGTACGGTATCTTGAGGCGGTCGTACACTGAGTCCGGAATACCGATATCGGCCACCAGCAACGCTCCCGCATTCGGTCCCAGTCCCGTCTTCGGCAACGCGAGGGTCGGCGTACAGTCGGCGTCGACGGCGACGCCCGGAACCGCTCCCGTCGTTGCGTTTACGCCGGTCGGAACGTCCAAGGAGACGACTCTGTCGGCGTCGTTGCAGGCCGCCGCGAGGTCGGCGGCCGTCCCTCGGAGCGCCTTGGTGAGACCGTAGCCGACTAGCGCGTCGACGGCGAGGCGGCCGTCAAGCGGTGGCGGGTCCCTCCGAACCGCAACGTCGGTCGATTCGAGTATCCGGCGTTGGGTCCCCGCTGCACCCGTCGTTTCGGAAGCAGGTCGGTCGGCGACGACGGTGACCGGAACGTCCCGATTCAGCAAGTGGCGGGCGCAGGCGAAGCCACCGCCGCCGTTGCCCCCGCCTCCGGCGAAGACGACGACCGGCCGCTCGTCGCGTCGCTCGCGAACGACGCTCGCGAGGTTCCGCCCCGCGTTCTCCATCATCGAGTACAACGGGAGACCGACGGTTTCCGTTGCGACCCGGTCGACGGCCGCCATCTCCTCGGCGGTAACTGCGGTCAGCGGTGTTCCATCGACCGTCTCGAAAGCGTTCGGTTCCACGTCTCGTATCGTCGTTCCAGGTGGTCTTGTATTCCCGCCCGTTTTCGTGTTGCTCGGGAAACCGTGCGCGTTCGTCACCAAACCACCACGACATTGATACACCGAGGGTCGATTGGTTCCGTAGATGAGTGGTGATTCGACGACCAGCGACGTACTGGCTGGCCGCTATCGCGTCCTCGTCGTCCTCGCGGTCGCCGAGCTACTGGCGATGACCCTGTGGTTCAGCGCCTCCGCTGTCGGCCCGGAGTTGGCCGACGCGTGGGGACTCTCCGGCGCCGAGACGGCGTGGCTGACCAACGCCGTCCAGTTGGGGTTCGTCGTCGGAGCACTGCTGTCGGCCGTTTTCACCGTCTCCGATACGATTCGCCCCCGGTACCTCTTCGCGATTTCGGGTGCCGTCGGAGCGTTCGCGACCGCGGCCATCGCAGGTTTCGTCGATTCGTTTCTCCCGGCGGTGGCGTTGCGGTTCCTCACCGGCGTCGCGTTGGCCGGCGTCTACCCGCCCGGCATGAAAATCATGGCCGGGTGGTTCCGTTCGGGACGCGGGTTCGCAATCGGCGTCCTCGTCGGCGCGCTGACCGTCGGGTCGGCGATGCCGCATCTCCTGCGGGGCGTCGGCGGCGTCGGACAGCCACGACTCGTCCTCTTTGGGGCCGCCGGCCTCGCATTCGTCGGTTCCGTACTCGTGTTGTTCGTCGATTCGGGGCCGTATCAGGCCGCTGCCGCACCCTTCGACCCGCGGGCAGTTCCCCGACTCCTGCGCGATAGGGGGTCGCTGCTGGCGAACGTCGGCTACTTCGGCCACATGTGGGAGTTGTACGCCGTCTGGGCGTGGATTCCGGTGTATCTGGAGCTGAGTTTCGCGGCCAGCGGTGGCCAGTCGGCGGGGTTCGCTGCCCTCGTCGCCTTCGGTGCCATCGGCATCGGCGGCGTTGGTGCGGTCGTCGCCGGTCTCGGTGCCGACCGTATCGGTCGAACGACGGTCACGAGCCTCAGCATGGTCGGCAGCGGGGCGGCCTGCGTGGCCGCGGGATTCGTCTTCGGCGCTCCCGCGTTCGTCGTCGTTCCGTTCGTCCTCCTGTGGGGGTTCGTCATCGTCGCCGACTCCGCACAGTTCTCGGCGGCCGTCTCGGAGTTGGCCGAGGACTCCTACGTCGGGACGGCGCTGACCCTGCAGACCGCCGTCGGCTTCTTGCTCACGCTCGGGTCGATTCAGGCGACCCCCATCATCGCCGAATCCGTTGGCTGGCGGTGGGCGTTTGCGCCGCTGGCCGTCGGTCCGCTCGTCGGCACGCTGGCGATGCTCCGACTCCGTTCGCTGCCGGAAGCCGCGGAACTGGCCGGCGGGCGTGGGTGAAGACAGTTACCTTCCGGTAAGGCAGTTACCTATAGGTCAGTCATACCCTTATTGTCGATGCGAATGATGGTTACGTATGGTAACTTCGATTTCGACGCTCGGACGGTGGGACGATGGATAGGTCGGACGCCCGCACCGTGTCGATTGCCACCGTCGTCTCTCTGACTGCTATTGCCGCGACGACGGCCATCGTCAGCGCCGCGCCGCTGGGGCAGGTCGCGTTACCGTTCCCCGAGGCGCAGTTCTTCGACCACTGGTGGGTGTTCCCGGTGTCGGTCGTCTTCGCGTTCATCGCGCTGTCCTCGGGGGTCTCCGGGGCGCTGTTCTTCAGCCCGTTCTTCATGCTCGTCGTCGGATTGACCCCGGCACAGGCCATCGGTGCCGGTCTCATGACTGAGGTGTTCGGGATGGGCAACGGCCTCCGGTCGTACGTCAAGCAGGGCGTCGTCGATTACGCCACGGCGAAGTGGCTTTTGCTCGGGTCGATTCCGGCTATCGCCGTCGGCTCGCTGGCGGCCCACTACGTCGACCCGACGCTTCTGAAAATCGTCTTCGGTGTCGGCCTGCTCGTCCTCGGTGGGTTCCTGCTGTTTTACCCGTCGCCGGAGAAGTGCGAACCCGGCGAGAGCGAGGGGGAGTACTTGCGCGAACGTGCCGAGCGGAACCCCGAGACAGTCGTCGAAGCCGCCGACGGGGAGGTCTACCGCTACAGCACCTGCTGGCGGCCACCGGGCGTCGCGCTATCGACCGTCGGTGGTTTCATTACCGGCCTCATCAGCGCCGGACTCCCCGAAATCGTGACGACACAACTCGTCGTCCGGTGTCGACTGCCGCCGCGGGTCGCCATCGCGACGAGCGTGTTTGTCCTCGCTATCACGGCGTCCATCGGGGCCGCCATCCACGCCCTCAGCGCGACGCCAGTGTGGTACGTCGTCGCGTGGTCGATACCCGGCGTCCTCGTCGGCGGCACCGTCGGTACCCGTATCGGGAAGTACCTCCCCGAAGACCTGATGGAGAGCGGCCTCGGCGTCGTCTTCGGTATCGTCGGCAGTATCGTACTTGCTGTTGAACTGCTCGCAGTTTGAGGCGTTCTCGGGCGAGAGGAAGACTACACCTCACCGGGCGAAGTGGGTTTCGTGGCGGTAATCCGATTACCGGAACGTTCGCTTAGATTGATACGAATTTCGGGTCAATCGCCGTTCGTATCAGATGACCGATTACGACAGACGCACCCTTCTCCGGTTCGGCGGCGTCGCGGCAGTTGCCGCGCTCGCGGGCTGTTCCGGAGCGGAGAACGACGACGAATCGACACCTGCCGACACGCCAGCGGGAACACCGACCCCCTCGGGCGGTGACGCACCGCCCGGCGGGGACGTACTCGGCGGTCCCGACGACCTCCAATCGTCTGCGACCGTTGAGGCGCTGTCGCTGGAGTCCGACCGAGGAGCCGGTCAGTTCGTCTTCTCTCCCGCCGTCGTCTTTGTCGAGGCCGGCGCGAGGATTACCTTCGAGGACGTGGCGGGGAGTCACTCGGTGACTGCGTACCACGCCGACAACGACAAACCGAATCGTCTCCCATCGGAGGCGGCGGCGTTCGACTCCGAGGTGATGAGCGAGGGCGATTCCTTCGAGCACACCTTCTCCGAGTCCGGCGTGTACAACTACTTCTGTTCGCCACACGAGGGTCTCGGGATGGTCGGCCTCGTCGTCGTCGAGGAGTCGGCCGGCGGCCCCGGAACGACCGCCCCCGAGAACGTCGAGAGTTCCTCGGCGCGGGAGAACCTCACCCGACTGCTCGACCTCGCCGGCATCGACGGGTCGGGTGGCGGCGGCACCGCCAGCTACGGTTGGACCGACGCGACGTGGGACTCCTACTGGTACTCGCTGTACAACATGAGTACCAACATCTCGATGAGCGGCAACGGCGTGCTGTTCCCCCACAACGACCAGCAACAGCAGGCCTTCGACGAGCGGTTCCCGAAGATGCTGGATGCCGCCGGCGAGGAACGCCCGCCGATAAAAGAGCCCAATCTGAACATGGCGGCGTTCACGAGCGGCGACCCCTCCTTCACTCAGCAGCCGGTGTTGTCCGGCGACGACGGCCGCCCCGCCGCCTCGACGCTGCAGTGGGACCCCGAGGCGTCTTCGGGGGTCGTCAGCCCGTCTTCCCTCGGGTGGACCCACCTGAAGGGCGTCACGTGGGCGAAGAACTTCGAGAATCACTTCGACATCCTCCCAGACAGCCTCGCCGCGGAGTTCCGGTCGATGGTGCTGACGACGCTCGCACAAATCGGCATCAACGCGACGCTTATCGCGGGCGGCCCCGAGGAAAACGGCGCGCTCACCAAAGGCGAGAGCCTCGAGTTGGTGTCGGGGTTCCGGCCCGCAACCGGCGAAGTCGTCGACAACACCGCCCGCCCGCGACACCACGCCGCGATGTTGTGGTTCCTCTCTGATATGACGAGCCTCGCTCAGGGTGGCTGGTTCGGCTACGAGAATCCCGAACCACTCATCCCGTCCGAAAAGATACAACAACTCACCGACGGACTGGCGAAGACGACGATGGACCTCTTTTCTCCGGCCGACATCGTCGAGATGGAGTCGACACGCGGTCTCGGCGACACTCTCGGCGCCATCGCGTGGTACGGCACCCACTCAGGCGACGCCGAACTCGAAGCCCAAGCGGCGACGTACGCGGACGAACTCGCCGCCGAGGTCGAAGCCAACCTCGTAAGCAACGGGAAGGTCGAGAACGGCAGCGACAACCAAGCGGCGACACAGGGCATCGTCGGACAGGGACTGGTGTGGGCCTCCGAACTCAACGGCGTCGACCACACCGGAATCGCTGAGGACGTCCTCGGATACCTCCTAGAAGACCTGTGGGACGACGAGGCCGGCGTCTACAAGAGCGGCGAATCCGACACCATTTACACGATTACGGCCCGCGACGCGGGAGACATCACCGGCGGCATCAACGCCGCCGACGCCGTCCTCGGACTCGACGTGCAGGAAAACTACGCCCGGTTCTTCAACCAGACGTTCAACCGCGGCCGACTCCAGCGAGCAGAGCGACCCCAGTCACGAGACGAGAACGCCGAGTTCACCCTGCCATCGCCGCCGGCGGCGGGCGGAGAGTTCGGACAGGCCGCCGTCTACAACGCCGAAGTCGAGTACGATTCAAAGGCCGACGAGTGGTCGGTCACCGACGACCTCTTTGACACCGAGGGCGCGCTGTATCTCGCCAATCAGGACATCTGGATTAGCCACTGGGGTGGGGAGTTCTATCAGGGACGAGGCGTCCCGGGTCGAAGCGACTCACCGGAGTAACGCGACGGTGGTGTGGGGGCTTTCGCGGCTGTCCGTTCGGCGTACCATTCAGAGAAACAGCCACACTCTGTGAACACGACCCTTCGATAGATGCAGGCGACGCTCCTCGACGGACTCAGGCGACCCATCGAAGTCGGTCGGAACCTGCGGTCGGCGCTCGCTGACCTCCTCTCCCAGGAGTTCACGTTCTCTAGTGGCCACTTGACCGCGGTTCTGAACGGCTGTCTGTTCGCCCCGTCGATTCTTACCTTCTGGTTCGTTAACGGCGTCATCGACTTCTCGACGGCCATCGTCATCGGGTCGGTGGCCTCACCGGCCGGCCTCCAGATACGGCTGTACGCGTATCTCCTCTTGGTGCCGACGTTCCTGCTGTTGCGGGCGGGCTTTCACCTTGCCCATCCCGGCCACCGGAAGCGAGTGCTCTCGGGGACGTGCCCACAGACCGAGTATCTGAGCCTCGATTGGTTCAGCGTCGGTATCCTCGCGACTGGCTTACCGTTGGCGTTACAGGACCTCGGGCCGTGGCTCGGGATGAACGCCGTGTTCCTTGTGGGGTTGTTCGTCGTCCCCCGATTCCTTCCCCCGCGGCCGGGGACGGCCGAGAAGTTCCTCGCCATCGCCGCCGGGTCGGCGCTGTTCCTGTTCGCGAACTACGGGGCGCTGCTCCCGGTGGGTCCGGACCCGGCGTCGGTCGTCGGCCCCGTCGCGACGCTGGCGCTCACCGACGCGACGACGGCCTCGCTGTTGGCTGCCGTCAACAGCGTCGGCGTCGGGCCGCTGCTCGTCGCCGCCTTCGCCGTCGCGATGAACCATCTGCTGACACGGCCGGAGTTACGGGACGTGCCGCTCCTCCGTCACACCCTCCCGCGTCGGGACCCCGACCGCGTCGTCGTCGCGAGTGCCGCCTTCGGGACGGTGTTTTATCTGCTCGTGGTCGCCGCCGCTACGGGCAAGTTGGTCTTCGTGCCGTGATTGCCGTCTCGCTGTTCGGCCGGTCAGGCGATACCGGCTCCCCCGAGGACGAGACGGACGCCGATGATACTCAACAGCGTGAGAACGACGGCCCGACGGAGACGTTCCCCCACGCGGTCTCGGAACCGTTTGCCGACGGCCACGCCGAGTAGCGCCGGAATCGCCGCAATAATCGAGGCGACGAACACCGTACTGTCAGGGTACAGTCCGAGGGCGCCGGCGGCGACGACACGGATTCCGTTGAGCCCGAGAAACACCAACGCGACGACGCCGACGAAGACGCCGTGAGAGAGGTCACAGCTCCGAACGTAGGCGATGAGCTGGACGCCGACGTTGGTCCCGCCGAACAGCAGTCCGGAGACCGACCCGACGCCGACCATCGCGGGCGTCGATTCGACGAAACACCCCTCCTTGGCGCGTTCCAGTCCCGGAATCGGAACGACTCGCTGTGCGTTGAGGACGAACGCCAGCGAGATGAGTCCCAGCCCGACTCGCAGCGGGGCATCCGGGAGGCGGTCGAGAACGGCCATCCCGACGACCGTCCCGAAAAGTGCCGAAAGCAACAGCGGCGTGAACCGCTGTCCGCAGGATTTCAACTCCGGAACCGAGAGCTCTCGAACCAGCGAGAGGTTCACCGAGAGAATCGGGAGAATCATGAACACCACCGCCGTCGCCGGGTCGAAGGCCGTCGCAAGCACCATCGTCCCAACGATGGCGAACCCGAACCCCGCGACGCCGTTGACGACACCGGCGACCAGCAGGACCGCACCGACGACTACGAGAAGCGTCGGGGATGGGACTGGGACCACAGCGGATGTTCCGGCCCGCTCGTCATAAACGGCAGCTAACCGTTCAGTAACCGGGTTGGGTTCCGTGTCGTTCAGACCGGTGAGACATCGGCCGACCTGTTCAGCCGATGGTGAGCAGGTCGAATCCCTCGTCGGTTAGTTCACCGACCGACGGCCCGTGGTCGCCATCACCGAGGAGTTCGATACCGGCGGTCTCTATCTCTTCCGTCGTCTCGAAGGCCCCTGCACAGGCGCTACA
>ENA-ORCO01000866-ORCO01000866.1-marine-metagenome-genome-assembly--contig:-NODE-866-length-11729-cov-3.637487_pt1 | contig 11729 bp, 10 predicted proteins | sample MGYA00248633_ERZ508508 | MGnify/ENA primary metagenome ERZ508508 (study PRJEB26179, sample SAMN06268845) | marine metagenome | isolation source: A23 P1 aerobic enrichment on pine of planktonic cells taken...
CGAAGCGGGTGGTGCTCTTCGACACGCTGATCGAGCAGATGGACCGGGAGGCGATCCAGGCGGTGCTCGCCCACGAACTCGCCCACTGGAAGAAGGCCCACATCTGGAAGCAACTGGGCGCCTCTGCCGTCCAGATGGCCGTCGTCTTCGCGTTCCTGTGGTTGGTGACGACCTCCCAGTGGGTGTACGCCGCGTTCGCGCTCCCACAGGAGACCTACGCCGCGCTCGGGATCGGACTGCTGTACGCCGGCCCCGTGCTGTCGCTGACCGCGCCGCTCACGAATCAGCTCTCACTGGCACACGAGCGCGAGGCCGACGACTTCGCCGCGGAGACGATGGGCGGCGCCGCGGCGATGACGCGCGCGCTCCGCACGCTCGCAGGCGAGAACTTGAGTAATCCCTTCCCGCACCCGGCCTACGCGGCGTTCAACCTCACTCACCCGCCGATTCCCGAGCGCATTCGTCGGCTCCGCGAACGGTACGGGACAGAGAGCGAGGACGCAGACCACGTCGCGGGCGGCGATTCCGACGCGGGCGTGCCGCCGTCGGCGACGTAGACGGCGAACGGTTCCGTCTACTGGCGCTCTGAACTATTATTGTTCTTCCGCGCGCACGTAGCCACCGTCGCGTTCGGCAGCCAGTCCCAGCAGCACGGCCCACCCCAGGATCCGTTCGACGCGCTCGCGCCAGACGTCGCGCCAGTCCTCGGCCGCGCGGTGGGTCTCCCAGACGGGCACGCGCTCTTCGAATTCATCGAAGACCGTCTCGATCGACCGGGGCTCGTCGGTATCGAGCGACGCCAGGACTTCACGCGCGCCGTACACGCGGTCTCGAAACGCCGTTCTGAGGTGCTCGGGCGTCGGCTCGGTCGTCTCTCGGACGAACCCAGAGGAGGTCTCGGAAGCCAATTCGAGCGCGCGCAGGAACGTGAGCCACGTGCGCGCGACATCACGCGTTGGGAAGTCGAGGCGCCGCATCAGCCGGGCACAGCAGTCGTCTTCGGAACCGGGGACGAGCGGGACGGCACGCTGGGCGTCCGCGACGGGATCGAGCGTTTCGGGTGGTTTCGGCAGGAGTTTGAATCTCATACGCGTACTCGGTTTACGCGATCACGTCCGGTAGTCGAACGACTCCGCGAGCAGTTCTTCGTCGGTTTCGCCGAGAACGTACGTTGGGCCGTCGACGACGTCGACCGTGACTTTCGCGGGCGCGAAGACTGTCTCTGGAACGTCGTAGAAGTCCCAGTCGGCGGCCGCGAAGATCTCCTCGAAGGGCGTGCCGTACTCCTCGCGAGCGCTGGAGGGCACTCGATCGAACTCGTCGAAGTTTTCTGCGACGGTGAGGTGGACCTCGCCGCCGTACGCCAGCGCGTCGTTCGTCCGCGCCATCGCGACGCTCTCGTCGTAGCTCACCGGCGCGAGCGGTGCCGAGCCGAACGCCGACTGGACGTTGCGGACATCGTAGCCGAGTTCGAAGAGACGGAAGATCGCGAGTTCGGCCGCACGCGCGGCTCCGGTGACGCTTCCGACGGTCGAGCCGGTCGCGTAGGTTGGGAGGAAGACCCCGCTCGGTTCGACGCCGGCGGTCTCGGCGACGTGCTCGGCGATGCGATCGCCCGGGAGGTCGATGCTCTCGACAGAGAGGACAGTCAGATCGAACTCGTCGAAGTAGTCCAGGGCGTGGAACTCGTCTTCCTCGGCGACGAGCGCCCGGGCCGGTCCCGAGCCGAGGCCGTCGAACGGCGGATCGTCGAACGTGAGTTCCCAGCCGGCTTTCTGCGAGCAGAGCAGCGATAGGGCAGGGTGGTCGGTCTGGAGTTCGACGTACGGCGTCGTCGCGCCCGCGACGTCGTCCATTCGCGTCTGGACGGTCGAGAGGCCGGCGGTCTGAATCTCCGCGAGCAGCATTCCGGCTTCGACGCCCGCCTGGGAGTCGACGCCGAAGTCCAGTACTGTCGCCCCCGACTCCAATTCGTGCGGCACGACGCGGAGTTCCTCCGCGAAGTCGATGGCCTCGTCGACGAGTTCGATGGCCATCCGATTGATGGAATCCATACCTCCGCGTTGGTCGTCGTGGGGTAAAGTCGTTGGTAGTCCCGTAGTCTCCTCTCCGAATTTGTCGTGTGAGTCGTTACCACACAATTTCAGCGGTAGGAGGCTTCTCGCGCCCGCTCAGCGTCAGACAACTACACAAAGTATTTACCGGACCTGGTACTTGATTGTCTCGTACCCCTACCAATGGTGGCACCAGCGAGTACTGCGGGCCACGTCCGTCCGATCGGACACACGCACTCGCGTCTCGGTGCGCGCAAAGCTGTTGTCGCCGATTGCAGTCCAATCAAACTATGACAGGAAATACAAGCAAGTCCCGCGCGGTGTTCCTCGCGGCGCTTATGGTCTTCAGCGTCTTCGCTGGGACCGTGGCGTTCACGGGGAGTGCGGCTGCGGCTAACGCAGACTATGCTGGTGGTGCTGTTCACTACGACAACGACAGCACTGCGGACACCAACTACGTGATCGAAGTACCGTTCGAAAGTGGGAACCTCAACAGTGACCACCTCTCCGCTAACAACTTCACGCTGCTTGACGATGATGACAACGTCTCAACCAAGATTGACTACGAGAAGAGCGTCGTCAGCAGTAATGGTAACACCGTCTACCTGAACACCTCAGGTAACGCAATCCAGTCCAACGACCTCGAGATCGAGCTATCGAGTGACGTTTCGGACCAGAGCGGCGGCGAAACGATCTCCGTCGCTTTCGCGGCCGAATCGTACAACACCTCGGAGCTCACACGGGACCGGAACGTCTACCAAGGCACGACGGTTGCTATCTACAACGCGTCGACGCCCCCGGAGACATTCGAGATCGAGGGCGACGACACTGACTTCTTCCAGAGCTACTCCTCTGGTGACAACAGTGAAGTCTTCTACGTCGACACGGGCAACCTCGAAACCGACACGTACGACTTCAACGGTCTCTCGAACTTCACGGTTCGTGACCTTGGTCTCAGTGTCACCATCGACGACCTGAACGTCACGCAGGACGACGACATCGAAGGGACTGTCTCGGCCAAAGACTCTGGTCGCGACGTCACGATCGAACTGATCGACGACGCCGGTGACGGTGACACGGTCGCGACGCTCACCCCCACCATCGGTGGCCAGGGTGAAGTCGACTTCACGTTCGACGCCAACAATTACGAGACGGGCGACTACACCGTTCTCGTGACTGACAACGCGTCGGCCGTCGAGACCGAATCCTCGACGATCTCGATTAGTGAAGCAGACAACGAAGCTGACTTCGTCGACAACACGGTCTCCGAGCAGCGTGGAGACATCGCCGAGATCCAGCTTGACCTTCAGGACAGCGACTACGCGACCGTTACCGTCGGTGCAGTCGACGGTAGCGAAGGCGTCGTCGCGAACGCGACCGTCGAAGACGAAGACGGTGACGGTCAGGTCACGCTCTACCTGAACACGTACGAACTCGACGCTAATGATGACCAAGCGTTCGCTGTCGACAGTGATAGCGACGACAGCGTCACCGACCAAGACGTCAGTGAAACTGTCGACGATCTGATCGACGCTGGCGATTACGAGCTTGAGGTCGTTGCGGGGCAGACCCCTGCCGCGTCCACCTCCAGCGGCGCTGACGGCGTCGGAACGCTCGTTCTCGAAGAGCGCAGCACGGAATCCATTCAGATGTGGACCGGCAGCTCTGGCGAACTGAGCAACCCCTCTGAACTCGAAGACGTCACCGAAGCCCTCGACAACGGCGAGATCACCCAGTCGTCCGAAATCGCTGTCGGTGACTGGGCGGTCCACCAGCTCGTTGCCTCCGGCTTCGAAGGTGCGCTCGACGCACGCGAGAACGAGGATGTCACCGACACATTCCTCGGCCTCACTCAGAACGGTCCGATCCGTCTGACGATCGAAGAGGCTGACCCCGGCGCGAACCAGGATGCGCGAGCACTCAACCTCACTAATCAGAACGTGACCGTGATTGCTGACGGCGAGAACGACACCTACTTCGTTCTTGTCAACACCGGTGACGTCGACTTCGAGGACAATGGAAATCGCGTTCCGCTTCCGTCCGACGACGATACGGAACTCGAAACTAACTTCACCGTCGTGAAGGACGACGCCAACTGGGACTTCACGCCTGACGATCAGTTCGAGGACGACGAGAACTCCGAAACGTTCGCCACGTTCACGGCCGCTGAGCCGGACGTGAGCGTCAACGAACCGTTCGACGTTGCTGCCGCCAGCGACCAGACGGTCAGCGGCACGTCCAACATCGCACCCGGCACGGAAATCGACGTCCGCGTCCGCAGCGATGATGGCGTCACGCCGAGCTTCCTGAAGACGGCGTCGCCCGTCATCCAGCCCGACGGCACCTGGAGCGCGTCGTTCGACTTCAGTGAGCAGAACGTCGGCGACACCTACGACATTGTCGTCCAGAACGCGCTCATCGACGACGTGACCGAAGACGGCGAAGTCGTCGAAGCGGTCCAGACGACTGCACCGGGCACCACGGAAGCTCCGGACACCACGGAAGCTCCGGACACCACGGAAGCTCCGGACACCACGGAAGCGCCTGGTACGACCGAGCAGCCCGCGACTGAAACGCCGACCAGCACGCCTGGCTTCGGTGTGGTCGTCGCGCTGACGGCGCTCATCGCCGCTGCGCTGCTCGCGGTCCGCCGCGACAACTAACGACCTGAACTACCGGACCTAGTCCGGCCTTCAATTTTTCATTTCTTTCGACGCTACACCGGATAGCGATAGCGACGTCGAACGCACGAACTGTCGTCCTACTTTGTCGCTCGATGCGACCTCGCTCGTACTCGGAACTGAAACGATATCTCACGTCCGTAGCACTGATGACACCTGCCTGGAATCCTCGAAGGCAGTGTCGCCGATTGCTCAGTCGAATCAAATCTCGGATCCGAGGTTAACTTCGCAGCGGAGAACATCGAGGGTACATTCCACCATCGTGAACCGGGTGTTGACCGACGGCAGCTACGTCGGCGACGGCGGCGTCAGCACAGCCTGGCACGATCGACCCAGCTGTAGTACAAGACAGCAACGCCTACGCTCGACTTCGGGACGATCGTCGTACTACAGTGCTCATCGTCGCTGCACTACTGGTAGCTTGGCGTCGAAACTAGACGCTCTCCCAGCAACTCATCGTACGACGAATTATAGCGATTAGATGGCAGCCCGCTGACTTCGGATTCAGTACACCCGCCAGTCGCTCTTCTGACGCTCCAGACTCTCACACAAAACCGAAGCGAGTAGCGAATGCTGATCTGAAACCCGCGAAAACGCATCACTACGACGTCAAATTCGTGAAAAGTGCCCGGGGTGGGCTCCGAACCCACGATCTCCGCATGTCCCAGGTCCGAGGCTCGGCGGGCCCCGTGGGGAGCGGCGGAGGCTTCCAAGGCGTACCGCACCGAATCTCAGGAAACCCTATGAGTGCGGCGCTATGTCCAGCTAAGCCACCCGGGCTCACTTCTCCGTTGTTCGATGACGTTCTTAAACCTTCGCAAGTCCGGCGGCCGCGAGAGTGTCTCACAATCGCACAATCGGCCGTATTCCGGCCTCACTGGTCGCCACCGAATATCGCTCTATCGGCACCCGTGCGTCGATCATCGTACCAGCCGTAGACTGTCGGACCGAGTAAGAGTACGGCCACCAGCATCGCGGCGACGACGACGCGGAGATCTGCCGCGCCTGCGAGGTCTCCAGCCGCGAGCGTCTCCGCCGACGACCCCGCGAGGATCCCTACAAGTACCCACGGTATCTCGCCGATCGCCGTCCCGACGAGAAACGCCCACAGCGGGACGCCGGCCACCCCCGCGGCGACCGAGACCACGTCCGAGGGAGCCGGGACGAGCCGACTCGCGACGACGCTTCGCACGTCACCGGTCCGCGCTCTGAACTCCTCGCCCGCGTCGGCCACGCGACCCGTCCGTCCGAATCGTCGGGCAAGGAGATACGGTGGCACGCTCGTAAGCGTGACTAACGCGAGTGCGAGCGGGAATCCCGTGGGGCCGAGGCCGTAGCCGAGAAGCACAGCTAAGAGTGTCGTCGGCCACGCGAGCAGCGGCCGGACGGCAGCCAACGCGACGGAGACGGCGACAAGTCGTACCGGATCTGCGACGAGCCACGCCGCACGCGACAGCACAGCGTCCGGCGAGGTGACGAGCGCAGCTGCCACGACGACGACCAGCGCTGCGCCGGCGAGTATCCGCACCCGCAGTCGGGACCGGTCCATCGTTTGCAGGTCGCCGCCGGGTAGTCATAACAGTTGGTGACCGTCGGTGACTGAGCGAGCTAGAAATCAGCAGGCACGCAGGCCCTGGAGAGATGTTCAAACGTTATGTCCGCGCACGCGGAAGACAGAGTGAGCCGTGGCCGACGACGAGCAATCGGACCTCGCTGCCTTCGACGCGGAACGCGACACCGACAGCGACGCAAACAGCGGCGACGTAAGCGGCCCTGCCGGAGACGACGGCCCTGGTGGCGACACGCCCGGGATCGCGTCGGGAGGACGCGTCGCCGATCTCGACAAGAGCGAGCGCGTCGAACTCGGCGTCGACCTCCTCGCACACGTCGAGGCCGAGTCGCTCTCGCTTTCGGAGGCGGTCGACCGCATCGAGACGGTGACGACGAACCCGGCGTTGACGCGGGAGATCCTCGACACCGCGGAACTCCGCGGCGTCATCGAGCGTGAGGAGGGTCGGATCCGTACACGTCGTGGCGGGACTTACGTTCGCTTCGAACAACAGGTCGTCGAGCGAGAGGGCGACTACGAGTGTCGGCGGTGCGGAGCGAGCCTCTCGACGGGTCACTTCGTGCAGTTCCAAAGCGGCGAACTCGGTCCGTTCGGCCCGTCGTGCGTGAGAAAAGTGCTCGGTCGAGAGTAGTCGCTATCAGTCGGGAGTAGTCGCTATCGGCCGCGACGAAGTTCTTCGATGAGCTGTTCGACCAGTTCACGCTGCGCGCGCAGTTCCTCGTTCTGTTGCTCGACGGTTTCTCGGAGTTCTGCCAGTTCCTCGCGAAGTTGCTCCTCTACGGTAGGGGTCGCAGACTGGAAGCCCGAGCCCTCGAATCCGGCGTCGGACGACGAAGTCTCGTTCGATCCCGCATCGCTCGCCGCGCTCTGCGTGTGGCTTCCCGCTTGTGTCGAGTCAGCGTCCGCCGTCTCGGGCTCTGTGGATCCCTGAGTGGCGTTCGCCCACGCCGTGTCGTTCGTCCCAGTGGTCTCCGCGATCGATTGCGTATTGGAACTGGACGCCGTAGCGCTGCTTTCGGCGGTGTCGGTCGTCGTCTCCTGCGTAGGGCGTTCGACCTGCTGGGTGACGCCATCCGCGCTGGCGTCGGCGGCACCGGCCTGTGCCGTCGAGAGGTCCGCGCTGTCACCGGACGCGGCCGCATCGGTGGGCGTGGTTTCGGCGTTCTCGCCGGATCGCGTGGCGTTTTCAGGGAGTTCTTCGGGCTCTGCGGGGTCTGCGATCAGCGGGTCGGGACCGTCGCCGAAGGAGACTTCCCCCGACTGCTCGGCGTCTGCACCGTCGCTTTCGGCTTCCTCCTCGTCGGATTCTGCGGCGGCACGGAGTTCCTCCAACGAGTCGACGCCCCAGTACGAGAGAAGCGTCGTCTCTAAGGCTGCGCGAACCGCGCGGGCGTCATCGTTGGGGGCTTTGAACCGCTCTTGGCGGCCATTGGCTGTCAGCACGACCGACGTGGCTACGCTGCCGTCCTCGAAGTCCAGGTCGGTCACATCGCTGTAGTGGTAACTCTCGAAGTCCTCGTCCCAGAGGTTCGCGCCGATGTGGCGAACCACGCGCTCGCCCGCGATGACGATCGTGAGCTCGCTGAACCGGAAGAGGCGCTCCATCGGTTCGTCGTCTTCGAGGACGTCGTTCGTCTTGAACACGCCTTCGACGATCGGCTGCAGGACGCGTTCGAGTCGCTTTGCCGGCAGTGAAATCGTCTCCTGGCCGTCGAGGCCGTAATCCAGCGTCACCTTCGCCTTGCGGCGGCCCTCGGAAACGGTGATGCGCTCGGCGTCGTGGGCGTACTCCTCGACCGACTCGTCGGAGAGCAGCCCTTCGGCGCGATAGAGTAGCGTCCGCGTCGGCGTCACGTACAGTTCGTCCTCGCCGCCGAGGTCGACCCGCGCGACCACGTCCTCGCCAGCGAGGGCGGCCTGGACGATCTCCGGTTGGCTCATAGCATCGTTCTCCGTCCGTTTCGTCATAAATCCGTGGGTCTTGCTGGCGCGCGGAAGTGACGGCACACTGAACTGTCCTGGTGGACGAGCAGACGGCCGCGAAACGGGGCAAAAAGAGCGGAAAAACGGCGGTCGTGGTTGGTTATGTGATCAGTCGTCAGCGACGACGTGCTGGCTCTCGCCGGTCATCGCGAGGACGTCGTCGAAGAAGCCGAGCGAGTCGTGGGGGCCGGGGTGGGCCTCGGGGTGGTACTGACGGGTGATGACATTAAGTTCGTCGTTCGCGAGTCCCTCGGCGGTGCCGTCGTTGACGTTGACCTGCCTCACGTCGAGTCGGTCACCGGGTTCGCCGACGGTGTAGCCGTGGTTCTGCGTCGTCATCACGACCTGTCCGGAGTCGAGGTCGCGGACGGGCTGGTTCACGCCGCGGTGGCCGAAGTCCATCTTCTCGGTGGTGCCGCCGAGCGCGCGGGCGACGACCTGCTGGCCGAGACAAATGCCCGCGATCGGCACCTCGCCGACCTTGTCTTCGACCAGTTCCTGTGCGGCCCCGAAGTTCGCCGGGTCGCCCGGGCCGTTCGAGATGAACAGCAGATCGGGGTCGATCTCGGCGAGATCCTCGCTGGTGGTGTCGTAGGGGAGCACGTGGACCGACGCGTTGCGTTCGACGAGCGAGTCGACGATCGACATCTTCGCGCCGCAGTCGACGAGCGCGACGTCGATGTCGCCGTCGCCGTAGGTCGTCTGTTCGGCCGTCGAGACGCGCTTGCCGATGTCGACGTGCTCGCTCATCCCCTTGCACTGTTCGAGTTCGGCCTCCGCGTCCGCGGGCGTCACGTCCTCGCCGACGGCGATGCCGCACTTCATCGCACCCTCCTCGCGGATCGACGTGACGAGGTCACGGGTGTCGATGTGGTCGAGGGCGGGGACGTTCTCGTCTTCGAGCCACTCGACGACGTCCTCGGTGAACTCGTGGGAGATGGCCGCGCGCGGGTGGACGCGATCGGACTCGAATCGCTCTTCTCGGACGCCGTAGTTGCCGATGAGCGGGTACGAGAACGTCAGGACCTGCTCCTCGTAGGAGGGATCGGTCAGGCTCTCCTCGTAGCCGGTGTACGCAGTCGTGAACACTAACTCGCCGCGGGTCCGCCCCGGCACGCGACCGCGAGCCTCGATGACGCGGCCGTCTTCCAGGGCCAGATAGGCGTCCGACATTACGAGAAACGCACGTGATTCTGGGGTATAAGTGTTACTTTCGTAGCTCAGTTACGAATTTCGTAATCGGTAAGCCCCCCGAGTCCGTCTGGGGGGTATGGACGATCTCGATCGTCAGATTCTCGATATTCTCCGCCGGGACGCCCGAACGCCCTACACGGAGATCGCAGCGCAGGTCGGGACCTCCGAGGGGACGGTGCGAAACCGAGTCGAGCGCCTGACCGAAGACGGCGTCATCGAGCGGTTCACTATCTCGACGCGGACGGGCAACATCAAAGCGATGATCGAGGTCTCGGTGAAAGTCGACGTCGACACGACCGATATCACGGACCAGATGACAGAGTGGGACCAGGTCGACTTCGTCTGGCAGGTCTCCGGCGAGGAGGATGTGGTGCTCGTCGTCGACGCCGCCGACACCCAGGCGGTGAACGAACTCATCACTCGCGCGCGCGAGCTCGACGAGGTGAAGAACACGAAGACGCGGCTCATTCTCGACGAACGCCTCGGCCGATCGCCGTAAGGTCTGGACGCGACAGCGGCCCACGTCGCGCCGGAACGAATCGTTTTAGTGCGCGCTGGCGGAACAGGGGAGTATGGCGATCAAACCCAAGTACGTCAAACAGCTCGGGAAGCTGCTGCTGGAGAAGTACCCGGAAGCGTTCAACACGGACTTCGAGACGAACAAAGAGAGCGTCGCGACGCTGACGAACGTGGAGTCGAAGGGCGTCCGCAACCGGATCGCGGGCTACATCACGCGCAAGAAGGGCGGCTCGCAGCCCTCCACCTCGGCGTAAGTCGGAGACCTGTTTCTGAACGTCGTCGATACCGCGAGCGACTGCCGTCTCTCCTCTCTCGCACGTCCAACAGCGATCCGCTAGTCGCGACGAACCCGTAATAGCCAGGAGCGGTGCGTCGCGCGCTTAGAGCCGGTCGGCGCGTCCCGCCGCGGTCCACTTGTCTTTCGGTGCGCCGTCCGGAACGCGGCGCACGCGACGCCCGCTCGTGGCGTCGACCCGTCCCGCGAAGGTCCACTTCTCGCCGGTCCACGTCGGCCCCGACTGGGCTGCTGCCGCGACCGCGACTGCGGCGGCCCGCTCACCGTCGGCGACGTGAGCGGCAACTGCGGCGGCGATCGCGGCCGCCTCTTCTTCGTCCGCACTGTCCGGGAGCGTGAGGCGATCGAGCACGTCGGCAACCGGATCGATGTCGGCCGAATCGGCCCCAACCGAGTCGCCGTCGGCCGGATCGTTGTCACCCGAATCGTCAGCAATCATCTCAGATTGGGAGGTTGCCGTGCTTCTTCTCGGGGAGCGACGAGCGCTTCGAGCGGAGCATCTCCAGGTCTGCGACGAGTCGCGCGCGCGTCTCCGGCGGTTCGATCACGGCGTCGATGAAGCCGCGGTCGGCGGCCGTGTAGGGGTTCGCGAACTCCTCGCGGTACTCCGCGATGAGTTCCTCGCGGCGTTCGTCGGGATCGTCTGCCGCCGCCAGTTCGTCGCTGTAGAGGATGTTGACCGCGCCCTGCGGCCCCATCACGGCGATCTCGGCCGTCGGCCACGCGTAGTTGACGTCCGCGCCCAGATGCTTCGAGGCCATCACGTCGTAGGCGCCGCCGTAGGCTTTCCGCGTGATCACCGTCAGGAGCGGGACCGTCGCCTCCGAGTACGCGTACAGGAGCTTCGCGCCGTGGCGGATGATCCCGTTGTGCTCTTGATCGGTGCCGGGGAGGAACCCGGGCACGTCGACGAAGGAGACGATCGGGATGTTGAAGCCGTCACAGAAGCGGACGAACCGCGAAGCCTTCTCGGACGCTTCGATGTCGAGCGTGCCGGCGTTGACGCGCGGTTGGTTCGCGATGACGCCGATCGAGTGGCCGTCGAGGCGGGCGAAGCCGACGAGGACGTTCTTCGCGAAGCCCTCGTGGACCTCGAAGAAGGAGTCCTCGTCGAGGACGCCCCCGATGACGTCGTGCATATCGTACGGTTTCCGGGGCTCGTCGGGTACGACCTCGTTCAGCGAGTCGTCGGCGCGTTCGGGGTCGTCCCACGGTTCCACGCGCGGCGGATCCTCGACGTTGTTCGGGGGGAGATACGAGAGCAGCCGTCGGATGTCGTCGAGCGCCTCCTCCTCGGTGTCGCAGGCGAAGTGTGCGACGCCCGACGTCGAGGCGTGCGTGACCGCGCCGCCGAGCTCCTCGAAGCTCACCTCCTCGCCGGTGACGGTCTTGATCACGTCCGGGCCGGTGATGAACATATGGCTCGTGTCCTT
>ENA-ORCO01000867-ORCO01000867.1-marine-metagenome-genome-assembly--contig:-NODE-867-length-11724-cov-3.314673_pt1 | contig 11724 bp, 9 predicted proteins | sample MGYA00248633_ERZ508508 | MGnify/ENA primary metagenome ERZ508508 (study PRJEB26179, sample SAMN06268845) | marine metagenome | isolation source: A23 P1 aerobic enrichment on pine of planktonic cells taken...
ATCTTGATCCGGTGGCGTCTCCGACCGCGACCGCCGACCCGGAGTGGCTTGCGGACAATCCAGAGGCGCGCGCCGAAGAGATTATGAAGTCCTTCCGCGACCCAGACATTTCAGCTGTGATCGCTAATATCGGGGGCCACGACCAGATCACGATGCTCCCGTTTCTCGATGGGGACGTACTCCGCGAACACCCGACTCGATTCTACGGATACTCAGACAACACGAATCTGGCCCTGTTTCTCTGGAATCACGGGATCGTTTCGTACTACGGTGGATCGACACTGCTCGAATACGCGATGGAGGGCGAGATGTTCGACTACACCGTCGACTACCTCTCGCGGGCCCTGTTCGACGAATCCATCGGAGAGTGGCGCGAGTCGGACGTCTTCACGGACGAAGCCGGCGACTGGGAGGACCCGGACGCGCTCCGGGAACGACGCGAGATCGAGGAGAACGAGGGCCGCGTGTGGCGCGGCGGCGACGACGACGTACCGGATCTTGCCGGTGCTGGATCCCAGCAGCGCGAGCCAGTGGCCGAACCCGAAGATGGCGCTCGCGAAGACGACCGCGGGAACGACGCCGTAGGCCTCCCGGAAGATCCCCTGGATCACGCCGCGGAAGACCAGTTCCTCGCCGGGCGCGACGAACAGGAAGGTCACGGGGATCAGGTAGAGAAAGCGGACCGGGTCCTGTCGCCCCTGTTCGACGACGGAGTTGGTGGCCGACTCGACGCCCAGCGCCTCGAAGGCGACCGTGAGCCCGGCCGCGAGCAGGTACAGCGCCACGAACCCGCCGACGACCCACGCGAGGTCACGGAGCGAGGGGAGCCCCACCCGGAACAGGTCCGGGAATCCCTGCCAGTTGAGATACAGGAGGCCGGCGGCGTAGTAGCCGACGAACTGCGCGGCGTTCAGGACGGCGTACGGGAGCGGCGCGGCCGTCTCTACCGACTCGATGCGGACGCCGAAAAGCGCCAGGAGCTGGACGGCGAACGAGGCTCCGACGAGTCCGAGCACGATCGCCCCGACGACGAGGCCGAAAGCGTGGGTCACGGTCCGGAGCCGCGTCTCCCAGTCGGGCACGCGGTAGTAGTCGGATGCCATCGCGTTGGGCGAAGTTCGCTCTCCACCGGTTTGACCTCTCCGATTTGACCCCTCCGGCCTCCGCTATCAATCGATCACGAGCGTTCGCTTGTCACGGACGGCCTCGCTCTCCTCGAAGTCACCGCCGCCGAGCAGGCCGCGGGCCGCGCGCTTGCCCCACTCGACGGCCGGCTGGGTGAACGTCTCCACGTCCGCGAGTTCGCCCGCGAGCACGCAGGCGGCCTCCATCCCGTAGAGGAGTTCGCCGACGCTCTCGGCGTCCAGTCGGTCGATTTCGATCCGAACGTTCGGCCGTCCCGCCGCCGCGAGACTCGCTTCGGTGGCTTCGAACTCCGCGTCGAGCAGGTCGCCGAGACCTTTGCCGCCGAGGTACGCGAGGTCCTCGATGTCGGTCTCGGGAATCGTCCGTTCGGCGCGCTCGCGCGGGCGGACGAGCGTGACGAGTTTGTCCCGGCGACCGGCGCGATAGAGCTGGAGCTGTGAGTGCTGGTCGGTCGCGCCCAGCGCCCGCACCGGCGTCTGCCCGCGGCCGTCCTTGCCGAGGCTCTCGGCCCACAGCTGCGCGAACCACTCCGCGAACGGCTCCAGCGCCTCCGCGTAGGGCATCACGGCGTTGGCAGTCGCGCCGCGGTCCTCGAGCGCGGTCGTCACCGCACCGTAGGCGTAGGCCGGGCAGTCGTGCAGCGACCCCGAAAGCGAATCGGCACCGGCCTGTCCCCCCGCAAGCAGCCCCTCGATATCGAGCCCGCCGAGGGCGGCGGGGACCAGCCCGACCGACGACAGCGCCGAGAAGCGGCCGGGGACACCCTCGGGCACGTCGAGCGCGGGGAGGTCGTGGCGGTCGGCGAGGGTGCGCAACGGGCCGTCGGGGCCGGTCGTCACGACGGTCCGCTCGGTCCAGTCGACGCCCGCCGACCCCATCGCCTCACGGACGACGAGGAAGTTCGCCAGTGTCTCCGCGGTCGTGCCCGAGCGCGAGACGACGTGGACGACCGTGTCGCCGAGCGGCAGGTCGGCGAGCAGGCGCGACGCGTGGGCGGGGTCGACGTTGTCCAGCGCGTAGTGGTCGACCGAACACTGGTCGGCGAGCGCCTGGGTCAGCGTCACCGCGCCGAGCGAACTCCCGCCGATACCGACCGTGAGGACGGCCGCGGGGTCGAACCCGTCGACAGCGCGCTCGATTTCGGCGGCGTCGACGCGCTCGGGGAGATTCAGCGCGGCGTAGCCGAACTCGTCGTTCTCCCGTCCGCGGGCGATGCGCTCGTGTGCGTCCGCGACGCGCTCGTCGAGGGCCGCGAGGGCGTCCTCGTCGAGCCCCGGTTCGGCGACCGACGCGAGCGCGTTGCCGATGTCGACTTGCATACCTCCTGGCTCGCCCGGCGCGCTGAAAGGTCTATCTACCGCCCGGCGACCGGGCCACATCGGGTCTGTGCCGACACACCAGGACTGTGACAGCTACACCGGGACTGTGACCGACACACACGCCGGCGCAACCGTTTTCACCGGCAGTCCCCGATCGGTGGTATGGACCACTCACCGACCGGTCAGCGCGACCGCACGCGGGTCGTGAGTGGCGCGTCCGTTCTTTGAAGCGGTGGTCAGGCCGGAGCCCCGGCCACGGGTATCGACACGCGACTCACCCACCAGCCACCCACACCGATGTCACGCGACCACCACGACCACGACAACAGTATCGACCCCACTGGTCACGACCACGACCACAGCACCGACCGCACCAGCCACGACTACACCGACTTCGACTTGCGCGAGCGGATCGACCGCCTCGCCGCGCTCGAGGGCGAGGGCACCGAACTCGTCACGCTCACTGTCCCGCCGGCCGACGCCATCGCGTCGGTCCGCGAGCGCGTCGCCGGCGAGCACGCCGGCGCCGAGAACATCCGCTCAAAGCACACTCGAGAGCGCGTCCAGCGGGCGCTCGCACGCATCCAGACGCTCCTCGACGAGTACGACGAGACACCCGAATCCGGCCTCGCCATCTACGCGGGCGTCGTCGACGGCGACCTGGTCTCGGCGGTTTTCGACGACCTGCCGACGCCCGTCGCCGCGTCGACCTATCGCTGTGACGACCGCTTCGACGTCGCGCCGCTCGAGGCGGCCGTCGCGCCCGAGGAAACCTTCGGACTCGTCGTCGTCGAGCGTGGCGGCGCCGCCGTCGGTCGCCTCGTCGGTGAGCGAGTCGTCCCGGTCCGCGTCGTCGAGAGCCGGGTGATGCGCAGTTCCCGCGCCGGCGGCCAGTCCGCGGCGCGGTTCGCTCGCGAGCGCGAGCGGCAGGTCCACGAGTTCTACACCGAGGTTGCCGCCACGGCGAACGACGCCTTCCTCGGAGACGACCCGGTCGCCGGCCTCGCCGTCGGCGGCACCCTCTCCAGCGCCCGGGCGTTCGTCGAGGGCGACTACCTCGATCACCGCCTGCGCGAGCGCCTGCTCGGCACCTACGCTGTCGAGTACGCCACCGAGCAGGGCCTCCGCCAGCTCGTCGACGCGGCCGGTGCGGACCTGCTCGACGCCGAGCGCCGCGAGACTCGCGAGCGACTCGACGACTTCGTCGCCCGGTTGCGCGACGACCGGCCGGTCGCCTACGGCGACGCCGTCGACCGCGCGCTGGAGTTTCGCGCCGTCGACACGCTACTCGTCTCGTCGGCGCTGGACCGCGACCGCCGCGCGGCGCTTGCGACGGCCGCCAAGCGCCAGGGCGGCGAGACCCACGTCGTCGATGCCGAGACAGACCGTGGCGCCCGCTTCACCGACGCCTTCGGCGGTGTCGGCGCGCTCTTGCGATTCCCGGTGGACTAAGTGGCGGCGTGAGCTCCGGATCCGACGCCAACGGTTACGTGTCGCTCGGCCGAAGAGAGAGTATGTCGCGACCCGGCGCCAGCGGTTCGGCGGACGCCCCGTGGCCCGCGCGGCCGATCACCGACGTCTACGACGCCGCCTACGCGGGCGCCCCGAACTGGGACATCGGCCGGCCACAGCGGGCGTTCGTCCGCCTCGCCGACGCGGGGCTGGTCGAGCGCCCGGTGCTCGACGTCGGCTGTGGCACCGGCGAACTCGCGCTGTATCTCGCGCGGCGCGGCCACGACGTGCTCGGGGTCGACATCTCGGCGCTCGCCGTCCGACAGGCCCGCGAGAAGGCGCGGTGGCGGGGGATTCCGGCGAAATTTCTCGTGATGGACGCGCTCGACCTGCCCGCGCTCCGGGACGCGGGCCTGACCTTTCGGACCGTCGTCGACTCGGCAATGCTCCACGTCCTCGGCGACAGCGAGCGCGACCGCTTCGTCACCGGCCTCGGCGAAGTGGTCCGGTCGGGCGGCCGCTACTGCGTCCTCGGCGACGCGCGCTCCGACCCGCGGAGCGTCTACGGGATCACGCCCGCGGAACTCCGGCGCCGTTTCGAGCGGGCCGGCGGCTGGGACCCGGTCTTCGCCGTCGAGACCGTCTTCGAGCGGCGCTGGAGCAGGTCGCCGGCGTACTTCGTCGGCTTCAGGCGGCGGTGACGGCGCGAACGCGACCGACACGCTCCGAGCGGTCAGTCCGCGGGGTTGCCGGGCGGTCAGTCCGCGGGGTTGCCCGGGCGGTCAGTCCGCGGGGTTGCCGGGACGACCGCCGGGACGCTCCTCGTCGTCGCGGCGGCGGTTCGCGACGATCTGGCTGGCGATAAAGGGCGCTGCGACGATGGAACCCGCGAGCCCCCAGAGGACCGTCTCGATGTCGACGATGCCGCCACCGCCCGCGGCACTGGGTTCGCCGACGACGACGGCGCCTTTCATCCCCGCACCTTCGTGTGGCGCGCAGGCGTACCGACAGACCCCCTCGCCGTCGAACTCCAGGCCGTAGGTCGCGCCCGCCTCGCTCTGGGTCGGGCTCTCGAAGGCGGGGTCGTCGCTGTAGACGTTGTGTCCGCCGCCGTCGCCCGTCCACTCCCAGACGACCGTCGTGCCGGGGTCGACGTGGACCGCCGCGGGCGAGAACGCCAGGCTGGAGCCGTTGCCCTCGGCACCCACCTCGATGCGGACCTCGTCCGCGCCGGTCCTGTCGACCGTGCCGTCGAAGTTGCTCACGTTCGAAAACCAGTCGCCGTAGTCCGGGTCGACGCTCGCCCCGCCGCCGTCACCCGCGCCGCCGCCGTCCCCCGAACCGCTCTCGCCGCCCGGCGCGGCCGTGCCCCCGGACCCGCCGAGCGACACCTGCGTGTCGCCGACGACGACGGCGCCTTTCATCCCCATCATCTCGTGGGGGGCGCAGTAGTACTTCGTGACGCCCGCGCTCTCGAAGGCGTGCTCGAAGGTGTCGCCGCTCGAGGAGTAGTACTCGCTCTCGAAACTCCCGTCGTCGGCGACGACGTTGTGCTGGCCGCCCTTCCCGGTCCACTCCCAGACGACGATCGTCCCGGGGTCGACGCGGACGACCGCCGGCCCGAAGCCAAAGGCCGAGCCGTTGCCGTCGGTCCCGACTTCGACGGTGACCTCGTCCTGGCCCGTCTTGTCGGTGACTTCGCCCGCGTTCCCGGTGTTCGAAAAGAAACCCGAGAGGTCGGTGGACTGTGCGGCGGCCGGGCCGACCCCCGCCGCGGCAGCCCCGCCGACCGTCGCGCCCGCGGCGATGGTCTTCAGCAGCGTCCGGCGCTCGTCGTCGATGCCGTCGTACTCCGAGTTCATACCTGCAGGTTGCGACGCTCCCATCATAACCGACCGAGCGCGTTCCTGCGATTTGAGAACGTCCGCACCTACGACCGAACATGTTCGCATCCCGTCTTCGCCGGCGAGAAGTCCCTCTCCGGTATATCCGTGTCCTCGCCCGACACTCAGGTAGAGCGCCCATGAGAAAACCCACTGCCACCCGACGGACGTTCCTGAAGACGGGCGCGGCGGCCGGCGCCGCCGCGCTGGCCGGCTGTACGGCCGAGATCCCCGACGACCGCGTCACGGTCTCCGAGGTCGACAGCGAGGCGGCCGACGCCGCGACGACCGACAGCGCGGACCTGGAGCCTGCGCGGGAGACCACGGTCGACCGCGTCGCGGCCGACCCCGCCGATATCCCCGCCCCTATCGACCGCGACGAGCCCGCCACCGTCGAGGTCGAACTCACGACGAAGGAAGTCGTCGCCGAGGTCGAACCCGGCGTCACCGTCGACTACATGACCTTCGACGAGCAGGTGCCCGGCCCGCTGATCCGGGCCCGCGTCGGCGACACGGTGGATCTCACCATCCACAACGCCGAGGGCAACGCGATGAACCACAACATCGACCTCCACGCGGTGCGGGGGCCGGGCGGCGGCGCCGAGGCGACCATGGTCGCTCCCGGTGAGACCGAGCGGGTCCGCTTCAAAGCGACTTACCCCGGTGCCTTCATCTACCACTGCGCCGTCGCGAACCTCGACTACCACATCTCCACGGGGATGTTCGGGATGATCCTCGTCGAACCCGAGGACGGCCTTCCCGAGGTCGACCGCGAGTTCTACCTCGGCCAGCACGAGCTCTACACGGAAGGCGAAACGGGCGCGGGGGGCCACCACCGCTTCGACATGGGCGCGATGGCCCGCGAAGACCCCACCTACGTCCTCATCAACGGCGAGAAGTACGCCATCACGCCCGACAACTACGCCGACATGACCGCCGAGCGCGGCGAGTCCGCGCGGGTGTTCTACTGCGTCGGCGGACCGAACCTCACCAGCAGCTTCCACCCCATCGGGAGCGTCTGGGACGAGGTGTACCCGCAGGGCGCCGTCGAGTCCGACCCACACCGGAACGTCCAGACGACGCCGGTGATGCCCGGCAGCTGTACGGTCGCGACGATGCACTTCCCTGTGCCCGGTCCCGTCAAACTCGTCGACCACGCCCTCTCCCGGGTTGCACGGAAGGGTGCGCTGGCTGTCGTCGACGTTGGAGGCGAGCCGAATCCCGAGATCTTCGATCCGAATCCGGCCTGAACGGGGTGTCCACACCGCCGCAGTCGTCCGGTCGCCGTTCCGGCTTCAGTGATTTTATCCGGACGACGGAACGTCACGCGGGTAGCAATGAGTTCGCAGACGACAGGAGACGCTGGGTGCGCCACCGCCGGAACCGACGCCGTGTGCGGTGGTGCGGCGACCCGGAGACGAGTCGCAGTCGGCGTCGCACTCGTCGCGCTCGTCGGGGTCGGCGCCGTCGCGGGCGTCGCGAGCGGCGCCGACGAGTACGAACCGAACGACGACATCGGCTCGGCCGCGGAGCTCTCGCCGGGAACGTACACCGATCTGGAACTGGTCGGCGGCGAAAACGACTACTACGCCGTCACGGTCGAACGCGGCGAGACGCTCGCTGTCACCATGACCGTCCCGAAACAGGACGACGGCGACGAGCCCGACAACGACCCCGATCTCGCGCTCGTCGGCGCCGAGGGCAACGAACTCGACGAAGGTGATTACCGGACCGAACCCGCCTGGGACCGCGTCGAGTACGGCTTCGGCTACGAGGCCGACACGGACCGGACCGTGTACCTCCGCGTCTACGGCGACGAAGACGAGGACGTCACGGCGGCCTACGACCTGACGATCAGACGAGGCGCCAACGACCGTTTCGAAGCCAACGGCGTCCTCTCGAAAGCCACGGCTCTCGAGCCCGGCACCTACACCGACCTCACGCTGCTCGACGTCGAGCGGGACAACTACGCGCTCGCGGTCGACGCGGGCGAGACGCTCAACGTCACCATGACCGTCCCGAAACAGGCCGACGGCGACGAGGCCGACAACGACCCCGACCTCGTTCTCGTCGACGCCGACGGCAACGAACTCGACGAGGGCGACTACCGCACCGAACCAGCCTGGGACCGCGTCGAGTACGCCTTCGGCTACGAGGCCGACACGGACCGGACGGTGTATCTCCGCGCCTACGGCGACGAAGCCGCCGAGGTTGCGACGAGCTACGACCTGACGATCAGACGAGGCGCCAACGACCGCTTCGAGCCCAACGGCGTGCTCTCGAAAGCTACCGCTCTCGAGCCCGGTACCTACACCGACCTCACGCTGCTCGACGTCGAGGAGGACAACTACGCGGTGTCTGTCGCGGCCGGCGAGACGCTCAACGTCACCATGACCGTCCCGAAACAGGACGACGGCGACGAGCCCGACAACGACCCCGATCTCGCGCTCGTCGACGCCGACGGCAACGAACTCGACGAGGGCGACTACCGGACGTCGCCGGCCGCCGCGACCGTCGAGTACACCTTCGGCTACGAGGCCGACACGGACCGGACGGTGTATATCAGGGCCTACGGCGACGAAGCCGCCGAGGTGGCGACGACCTACGACCTGACGATCAGGCGAGGCGCCAACGACCGCTTCGAGCCCAACGGCGTCCTCTCGAAGGCCCCGGATCTCGGCCCCGGTACGTACACGGACCTCACGCTGCTCGACGTCGAACGGGACAACTACGCGCTCGCGGTCGACGCGGGTGAGACGCTCGACGTCACGATGACCGTCCCCAAACAGAGCGACGGTGACGAGGCCGACATCCACCCCGACCTCGTCCTCGTCGACGCCGACGGCAACGAACTCGCCGATGCCGAATACGTGAGCGAGCCCGCCTGGGACCGCATCGAATACCGACTCGAGCACGAGGTCGACACCGACGGCACGCTGTATCTCCGCGCCTACGGCGACGAGGCCGCGGAAGTGTGGTCGACCTACAACCTCACGGTCGGTGGCTCGTTCGACGGCGCGACGAGTACGCCCACTCCGACCGCGACCCCGACACCGACGGCCACGCCCACCGCGACGGCGACACCGACCGCGACGCCCGCGACAGCGACCACCGCGCCCGATGCACCCGAAACGCCGACGGCCACTCCTGGCTCCGGCGAGACATCGGCTCCGACCGCGACGCCCGCCGACGGGGTCGCTACGGAAACACCGACGGACGGGGCCTCCGGCAAAGAACCGTTCGGCGGTGACGGGACGCCGACGGACAGCGACCCCGACGGCGACGCGGACGGGTCCGGCGGGAGCGGCCCCGGATTCGGTGTCGTCACCGTCGTGCTCGCGCTCGCACTCGTCGCCGCGGGCGCCCGTCGACGCGCCTGAGCGGGACGACCGGTCCGGTCGCGGGCCGGGAAGTGTAAACCTACAAACGTCGTCCGGTCGAGGCGGCGATATGGACGCCGACCCGACGATCTACGACGAGCGACTCGCCGCCGAGATGGACCGCGGGGAGTTCGTCCTCGCGGTCGTCACCGCGACCAAACCCGACTTCTACAAGCAGGCGCCGGTCGTCGCCGCCGCCCGCGAGCGCGGTCTCCCCTGTTTCGTGGTCCACACCGGCCAGCACTACGACGACGTGCTCGGCCACGGCCTCGAAGAGTACGACCTCGAACCCGCGATCGCCGCCGACCTGGGCATCCGCGGCGACCTCAGCGAGAAGACCGCCCAGACGATGCTCGCCGTCCGCGAACTGGCCGCCCGACTCGACGAGTGGCCCGACACGACCGTCCTCCCGCTGGTCCACGGCGACACCCACGCCGCGGCGATATTCCCGCAGGCCTGGCTGTTCGCCACCAACCAGCAGGTCTCCCACAACGAGGCCGGCCTCCGCGCCATGGCCCCCGACTACGACGCCGTCCCGTCCGCCGCGACCGACGACGGCGACTACCCCGACCCCGCCGCGCTCGTCGAGCGTCTCGGAGAGCCCCTGGATCGCGGCCAAGGCGACGCCGTCAGCGTCGACGGTGCTGATCTGGCCGTCGTTGTCGCCCAGGCCGAAGGCCGCGGCGAAGTCCTCGGCCATCGGGCCCATGTGGCGGACCTCCTCGCCCTCGGCGTCGTAGTTCCATGTGGAAACCTCGAGGTCGTGGACGCGGTCGAGGACGTCCTCGGGGTCGACGGGGTCGACGTTCGACTTCACCGCCCGCGAGGACGTGGAACTCCAGGACCCCGACCCCGACGTGAGTTCCACGCCGGTGGTCGCGCCGGAGTTCGAGAAGAAGAAGACACCGCCGGCGGCAGAAACGGCGAATTCGTTCGGGTTCAACGAGGAGAGGCCGCCACTCGAGGTGTCAGACCAGACGAACGAACCCTCGTGGTCCGCAGTGGCGTTCGTCCCCGCGGCGAAGGCATTGGACGCCGAGGCGGTACAATTATCCCCGCCCGCAACGGTCGCGTGCTGGCCGCTCGCCGTGTTACCCTGGCCACCGCTGACGGTGGCGTGGTCGCCACTGGCTTCGTTTCTCTCCCCACCGGCGACCGTCGTGAAGTCGCCCTTGGCGTTGTTTCCGGTGCCGCCGCCGACGGTGCTCGAGGATCCGGTGACCTCGTTCGCGTCGGTACTCGTCCCACCGCCAGCGATCGTGGACGCGCTCGCCCCGGAGCCGACGCTGTTGTTCGGGTGACCCGCGACGAGATTGCCCGCCGCACCGCTCGAGGACGGCGCCGAGTACCGGTACTGGGCGAGGGTCGCGCGCCAGTTCGACCCGTCACCCTCGGAGACGACGCCGGTGTCCGTCGCGAGGAACTTCGCCCCCTGTTTGGCGGTATAGTTCCCCCTGTTGGTGCTGGTGTCGCGGACCTCGATGTCGGTGTCGTAGTCGCGGAAGTTGTCGTTCAGCGGCTGGTGCCAGTCGCTCGCCCCTCTGCTCGGGACGTTGTATTCGTGGTTTGATGTCTTCGGCATCTGTGGTCCTCGCTGTCAGGGTTCGTAGCCGCCGTAGCCGTGCTCGCCGTAGCCGACGACACCGTAGTCGTCTGCCTGCGTGGCCATCTGAGTAGTCGCTTGCCCCGGCTGCGTCGTGCTGGCCGCGCTCGTGGTCTGGGTCGTACCTGCGGCGCCTCCGCTCGTCGTCGGTTGCCCGCCCGTCCCCGTGGACGGTCCCCCGGGCCGGGTGGTCGTCGATCCGCCAGACTGCTGGCTGGCCACTGGCGTGGACGTCGTTCCGCCGTAGCCGACGTCGGAGGTTGTCGTGGATCCACCACTCCCGCCGTCGCCAGCAGCGTCGCGGCCAGTACCGCCACCGCTGTCGGCCGCCAGGACGTAACACCCGGCGGCCCCGATCGCGACCGCGGGTGCGCCCAGCAACAGGTGCCGGCGGTCGATGGACAGGCGGGAACCGGCCGTGTCGTCTTCGGCGCGCCGTTCGGGGCCGTCGTCACCCGGCGCCGACGCGGCGTCGGTCGGGTCGCCGTCGCTGCTCATCCAGCGACCTCCAGGTGCGTTCTCCGCCGCCCGACGGCCGTGGCCCGACACGTCGTCGGCGGTGTCGCTGTGCGTTCCATACGAGCCAACGGTCCGAGCGGGTCGGTATAAACGAGGTCGCTACGTACGTCGCGTCACCCATCGCCCGGTGTCGACCGTCACCGTGGCGGCCGACACCGGTCGGCGGGTGCTCTCCCCCTTCACTGCTCGGTCGGCGGGACCACCGTGGCGTCCGTTCGGGCGCTCCCCGTGGGCCGACCGTGCGTCGAACCGCCCGGGGACCGGGGCTGTGATCGACGCGTTCGTACGTGGTGGTCGTCGTAGGTCAACCTGAACGCTACACACTTAGCGAGTGTAACCCAACGTTAATTAAGTCGGTGACAGGATGTGGGCCCATGCGCGAGGTGACCCAGGCCGAGGCGCCGACCCGGCTCCTCGGTCAG
>ENA-ORCO01000871-ORCO01000871.1-marine-metagenome-genome-assembly--contig:-NODE-871-length-11680-cov-6.015168_pt1 | contig 11680 bp, 10 predicted proteins | sample MGYA00248633_ERZ508508 | MGnify/ENA primary metagenome ERZ508508 (study PRJEB26179, sample SAMN06268845) | marine metagenome | isolation source: A23 P1 aerobic enrichment on pine of planktonic cells taken...
AACGCTGTCGAGCGGATCTTTCGAGAGCTGAAACGTCGAACGTCGTCGTTTTCGAACTGCTTCAGTCACGTTGAACCAGAAACCGCCGAATCATGGCTTCAAACCTTTGCTCGTTGGCATAATGCCACTAACTAAACACCACCAAGATCATCTATGAGAAAAATTCATATGAGCGGCTGGTTTCCTTGCTAGCGTGCTTTCCGGCCTGCATCACTTCGGACACCTCGCAGAGGACTACGACCAAGCGATGACCTACTACTGTGACGTTCTCGGCGGGACCGTCGAGGAATCGACTACAGTCGACGGCGCCGTCGACGTAGCGTTCGTCTCCTGGCCCGAGTTCAGAGTCGAGGTCGTCGGGCGTCGTGAGCGGGGAACGTACCTCGACGAGTTGCTCGACGAACTCGCCGAGCCCGCTCCCTATCATCTCGCAGTAACCGTTTCGGACATCGAGGTGACCATGGAAGCGCTGCAACAGGACGGGTACTCGATGTTCGATTCCGAACCCGTCGAGGGGCTCGGTCCGTACGTCCGAGCGTTCGTCGAACCGGCCGATGTTCCTGGGCTCCCTATCGAACTCATCGAGTTCGACGGGTGACGACAGGGGTGGGGCCTAGATTTAATTGATCCGGCGTTTGAGTGCCACCATGGACTTCAGTAGGCAGCGAGATGTCCACACCGACGGTGGTGATCTTCGGAACCGGTTCTGTCGCGGTCGACGACGGAATCGCCGCGGCCCCGATTCACGCTTCCGGACGGCATACACCGACCAGTCGTCTCGCTGGGGTGATGCCCGATGAGCGGTGAAATCCACCTCTCGGTCGTCGGTGCAGGTCAGATGGGGACCGGGTTCGCGGTTCATTTCAGGTTACACGACCAGACCGTCTCACTCGTCGACCACCGGCAGTCGAACCTGGACCGGGCTCGCGAACGGATCCGGGAGTCGGTGCAGTTCCTGAACGAGCAGGGTGTCACCACGATGTCCCCGAGCGCCGTCCTCGACGGTGTAACCTTCACCCTCGATACAGAGGTGGGGACAGCGGACGCGGATGTCGTGCTGGAAACGGTGTCGGAAGACCTCGAAGTGAAGCGGGAAGTGTTCCGAGAGCTGGCGGATGCGACCGATGAGGAGACGATCCTCGCGACGAATACGTCGAGTTTGCAGGTCTCGGATATCGCGGCGGGGTTCGAGTTCGCGAACCGGGTGGTCGGGTGTCACTGGCTCTATCCCCCGTATCTCCTCCCGACTGTCGAGGTCATCGCCGGCGAGGAGACCGACGACGAGGTGGTCGAGGAACTGGTCGCCCTCCTCGAAGCGGTTGATCGCAAGCCCATCGTCGTACAGAAGGACGTGCCCGGATTCGTCTGGAACCGGATTCAGTTCGCCGTTCTCCGGGAGTGCATGCACCTCGTCGATACCGGAGTTGCGTCACTCGAAGATGTCAATACTGCCATTAGGGACGGATACGCACGCCGGACAGCGGTGCTTGGCCCGTTCGAAACGGTCGACCTCGCCGGCCTCGACCTCTTTCGAACCGTCGCGAGCGGTATCTACCCCTCGTTGTCGGATCGCGACACCCCATCTCCAATGTACGACGACCGACTCGAGGCCGGAGAGACGGGCGTGGAGAGCGGGAAGGGGTTCTTCGAGTACGACCGGTCGGCCGACGAAGTGGCACGGATGCGTGACGAACAACTCGCCACTCTCCGTGTTATCTTCGAGACAGACGAAGAGTAGCGCCGGGTTCTACCGCTCCTGAATCATCGGAATGCCCATCTCTTCCGGTTCGCGAGTCAGTTCGAGTCCCTCGATCGGTCGGATAACGATCTCCATCAGCGCATGCACGACCGAGTCCGGTTCGAGGTGACCGGCTAACATGCGGCCCCCCTCGGCCTCGAACGCCGTGATGTGGAGGTGGGGCTCCCCGTCCGTGATCGCGCCCTGCAGCGATCCGACCTCCCAGGCACCTTCTTCGTGGAGAAATTCGTCCACGTCCTCGTCTTCGCCGGCGAGTTCCGGGAAGGAAGGATAGGGGACCACGTAGTGGATGTGAAGTTTGTTCAGTGACCCGATCCCGGAAACCACGACGCCGGTGTCGACGTCGTGGTCGTTGATGGCCGACTCGATCGATTCGAGCGCTTTATCGCCGGGTTGCAACTGGATGACGATGTGTCCGTCGTCGGATTCAAACGAGCGCATCGTACAGGCGTATTCAATGAACAATGATATTTGTTCCGGTGGGGCCCACTCACAAGGCCGACATACGGCACCGACAGGACGCGGATTAGTCAGACGACCCGGGCCGTTCAGTTTCGATGCGGTGGACGGTGAGCACTGTTGACCGTCCCTTTCCCGGCTCAGAATCGGTGGGGGTCTGTGCACCGAAGGACACAAATATTCCAACATCAAACAAAATTCCGATGCAAATAGGCATTATCGGTGTTGGCGTCATCGGGAAGCGTTTCGTGCGCAAACTCTGTGACGCCGGCCACGAAGCCGTGGTCTACGATATCAACGACGACCAGATCGAATGGGCGCGTGAACAAGGGGCATCCGGTGCGGATAGCCCACGCGGTGTCGCCGAGGAGTGCGACACCGTTCTCCTGGCGCTTCCGGGAACCCCGGAGGTCGAAGCCACGATGGAGGACGGTGGCCTGGTCGACGCCCTCACCGAGGATCACCTGATCGTTGACGTGACGACCACGCTCCCGGAGACGTCGATCGCCTGCGACGAATGGTGTGCGGAGCAGGGCGCATCCTTCCTGGAGGGCCCCATCACGGGGGCCGCTCCCCGCGAGGGGTTCCAGATCATGATCGGTGGGATACAGGCGGACTACGAGGCCGCCCAAGACGTGCTTGATGTCATCTGTGAGGGCCACACCCGGATCGGTGAGATGGGAGACGCGACGATATTCAAGCTCGGTCTGCAGATGCGGTACGCCGGCCACGCCGCGTTCGACGCCGAGGTCGTCGAATACCTCCGTGACCACGGTGTCGACCCCCGGCCGTTCAACGACTTTCTCGGGATGGACATCTGGGAGAAGTACTTCACCGGCGACTTCAGCCCGGTCATCGAGGGGCTCGGTGGCCTCGCCATCTGGCACAAGGACATTGGGTACGCCCACGAGGTCGCCCGGCAGAACGAGACGGCGATTCCGTTGACTACCGCCCTCCACGAAGCGTACAAGGCGTCCGTCCGGTTCGCGTCCGAAGAGGAAGGGCACGCCTCCGCTCTGATCAGGTACTGGGAAACGCTCAACGACGCCGAAGATAGATACGACTGACCGAGGTCGATTCGGCTGGTTCGGGCAACGGGCGGATTTAATACCGACGCCGCTGGATCGTGGCGTACCATGCGACAACCGTATGCGGACCGACGGGAGCGCGCACAGGAACGACTCCGGGAACGAGGGGCGGACGCCGCCGTCGCGTACCCGGGGCCGAATCTCCAGTACTTCACCGGGTTCCGCGGCGAGCCGGTCGACCGGTTCCACGTCCTCTACCTCCCCGCAGAGGGGGACGCAACGCTCGTCACGCCCGACGGCTACCTCACCCAGGCCCGAAAGAACGCCTCGGCCGATCGGTTTCGGACGGTTGCGGGTAACGACCCGGAGGCGGTCGCGACTGCGGTAGCCGACCTGTTTGGAGACGGCGACCGCTTGCTGATCGACGACGACGCGCTCTACGCGCTGACTGGCTCTCTGCACGCGGCGGTCGGCACCGAGTCGATCCAGTCCGCCGCGCCGCTGTTCGGTTTGATGCGCCGGCGAAAGGAACAGTCGGAAGTCGCGGCGCTGAAGCGCTCGGCCGCCGTCGCCGACGAAGTGAGCGAAACCGTCCGTGCGCTCGGCACGGAGGCCATCGGTATGACCGAGGCGGAACTCGCGACCGCGATCCGGCGCGAACTTCACGCTCGTGGCGCCCGCGGAGTGGCGTTCGACGTCGTCGTCGGGAGCGGCCCGAACGGTGCCGACCCGGCACTGCGCTTCAGCGACCGCGAGATCTGCGCCGGGGAGCCCGTGGTCGTCGACTTCGGGTGTTTCATCGACAGCTACGCGAGCGACCAGACGCGGACGGTGGTCTTCGACGGCACCCCCCCGGCCCCGTTCGAAGATGTTCACGACGCGGTCCTCGACGCGCTCGACGCGGGGGTGGCCGCTGCCGAACCGGGAGCGACAGCAGCCGATGTCGACGCCGCGGCCCGGTCTGTACTAGCCGAACGAGGATACGGAGAGCACTTCACTCACCCGACGGGCCACGGCGTCGGCCTCGCGTCCCACGAACCCCTCTCTATCGCCGAGGGCGACACGACCACCCTGGAGGAAGGGATGGTGTTCTCGATTGAACCGGGTGCGTATTTCGAAGACAAATTCGGCGTCCGTATCGAGGACCTCGTTGTGCTCACCGAGGACGGTTGCGAGCGACTCAACGACTCTCCTCGGACCTGGAAGCCGCTCTAAACCGCGGGCGTTCGCGATCGACCGTCTTCTAGGCGTGCGCGATCCCCCGCTGCGTAACACTTACCTGCCAACCTACGCAAGCCTTGCCAACGATGAGCAATACGGGAACCTACACCGAGGTGGACCAGCGGGTAGTCGAACTCCGTTCCGACGGGGAGATCGATCGCGGGGAGATTGACGACCTTCTCGACTCCTCGGACCCCGTCGACAGGCGGGCGGGACTACGGGCGCTCGCGGTGATGACGACGGGTGAATCCGCCGACGAAGACCGGGATATCCCGTCGCTCACTCCGTATCTCCGCGATTCGGACCCGAGCGTCCGATACGATGCTGTCGGGTTCGCTGGTGAGGTGCTCCGCGAGCGGGGAGACGATTTCACGGCCCACGAGGCGCTGACAGATCTGCTGAACGACGACTCCGACCGGGTCGCCGAGAAGGCGCTCGACGTGATGACCGACTTCGCCAAACAGGACATCGAAACCGCCCGACGGGCGACCGGGGCCGTCGCCGGCTTTCTCGACTCCGACCGCTCGGAGATCCGGAAGCTGGCGATCCGCTTTCTGGTGGTCGTTGCCCGAGAGCGGCCGGGCGAACGGGCGATTCCGATTGAGAGACTCGCGGAGTTGATAGGGGGCACCTACGACGCGCCCGATTACCAGGGTGAACAGTGGCAGACGGCGATGAACGACACGGTGACGCGGCAGGACCTCATCAATCACAGCCACGAGGAGAGAGACCGCCACATGACTCTCCGCGAGTTCGCAGCCGAGACGCTGATCGCGGTGGCGGACGAACGCCCGGACGACGTTCGAGCGCACGAGGAGACACTCCGAGCACATCTGCGATCGGAGAGCGCCCACGTTCGCGAGAACGCACTTCGGGTATACACTGCGCTCGGCGATCACGATCCGACGGTCGTGGTGGCGGCCAGCAGCGAGATACTGGCCTGTCTCGACGAGGACTCCCCCGAGTCGCTCAATGCCGCCGCGGTCAAACCGCTGGGTATCCTCGTGAGCGATTCTCCGGCGAAAGTGGTTCCCGCCCTCGGTGACCGTATTGGCCCGTTGTCGCGGCTCCTCGACAGCGATGACCCGCACGTCCGCGGAACTGCGCTCGGTCTGCTCTCGTATATCGCCGACCGGGGTCCGGAAGCTGTCGAACCACTGGAAGACCGAATCGCCGGTCGTCTCGACGACAGTGAGGGATTCGTACGGGCGAACGCCGCGTGGGCCCTGGGCGCACTCGGTACCGAGACGGCGGTGGCATCGCTCCGACAGCGCCGTGCGGACGAGTCCAGCGAGGAAGTCAGGACGGCGATAGACGAGGCGCTCGACGCCGCAGACGGCGACGGGCCGGGTGCCGAGTAGCGGACGACCACTGGACCCCACATATGCGCCGTACAAAACTTTGGAGTGGGAGATGCGACGGATAGGTGTCGACGTCGTGGTCGCGCTGGTCATCGTACTGCTGGGGTATTCGCTGTACCCGGCGGCGGGGGTCATGTTCGGAGGCCAACCCGGCGTCGATACCACTGCGAACGGAACAGCGAGTGTCTCCACCGGGTCCGTGGAGCCGCTTCCGTTCCGGAATGTCACTGACCGGGTCGGCTTCGACTACCGATACGCCGCCGAGTATCAGGGCTCTCGTTCGATGATCAGCAACGCGGGCGTCTACACGGCCGACTACGACAGAGACGGATACACGGACGTTCTCGCGGTCGGTGGCGAGCGACCAGCGCTCTTCGACAACGACGGCGATCGTTTCGAGCGGTCCTCGGCGTTGCCGGAACTGAACCGGTCGTTTCGCGCCGCGTTGTTCGTCGACTACAACACGGATGGATGGGACGACCTCCTCCTGTTACCGCTCGACGCACAACCCGTCGTGTTCGAGAATCAGCAGGGGCGCTTCGTTGAGCGCGACATTGGGCTGAACCATACGCTGTCCGTTCCCACCGGGGCGTCGGCCGCGGATTACGACGGAAACGGGTGCCCCGACCTGTTCATCACGCAGAACGGGGACTGGACCGACGAGCGGCCGGCTGGACTCCGGAACTACTCGGTGCCGAAGGGCGCCGATAACGGGTCGCCGAACCTGCTCTTCCGGGGAGACTGCGCCTCGTTCGAACAGGTCTCAGGGGAGACGGGCATCACCGGGGCCCACTGGTCTTTGACGAGCAGCTTCGTCGATCTGACCGGCGACGGTCGCCCCGATATTCACGTCGCGAACGACTTCGGACACGATGTCTTCTACGAAAACGAGGGCGCTGGTTTCGAGCGGCGGCGGCTCGGTCCACGAACGAACCGAAACGGGATGTCCTCGGAAGTCGCGGACTTCACTGGAGACGGTCGCCTCGACGTGTTCGTCACGAACGTCTTCTTCCCCAAAGTGCTCGACGAGGCGGTCGACACGACGATGCAGATCAGAGGGGAAGGGAACAATCTACTCGTGAACCGAGGCAACGGCACCTTCGGTGAGGCCGCGGCCGTCTACAACGTCCGAAGCGGCGGGTGGGGATGGGCTGCGGTCGCGGCGGACTTCACGAACAGTGGCCGCATGGATCTCTTCCACACGACGCGGGACATCTATCTAGAGAAGTACCGTCGGACGATGCGCGATTCGGAAGTCGAGTACCTGCAGACACGGTTCGACTTCTTCGACTACCCTGCCGTGTGGCGCCACACGGACGATGGGTTCGAGCGGGTCGACGCGGCGGAAAGTGGCATTGGCGGTGCGAACGGCCGTGGGGTGGCGGAACTGGATTACAACAACGACGGCCGCGTCGACCTGATCGTCGCCGACGCTGGTGGCCACTACGCGCTCTACGAAAACACCGGAACGAGCGGTAACGCCCTCCGCGTCGATGTCCGTGGGACGGGGTCACACCCGGAGCTGGGCGCGCAGGTCACCGTCGAGCAAGGCGAGTTCACTCGCATCGAGAGCCGCGATAGCAAGTCCGATTTCCTCTCACAGGACACTCGCGTCCTCCACTTCGGGACAGGGAACCGGACGAGCGTAGACGTGACTGTGGAATGGGCAAACGGGACCGAGCACACCATTCAGGGCGTTCCGACCGGCAACACCGTTACCGTCTTCCCAAACGGGACAGTGCGTACGAATCCGTTCGACAAGACCAGATAACATCCCCGAGGAAACTGATTTGTAGGCGGGCCGGTCAGTGGGTGACGTGCTATCCTTTGGACTCGTGGGCTGTGGCAGCCAGTCGGAACAACACGCAAACGTCGTCGAGGCGACCGAAGACGCGGAACTCGTCGGTTGCGCCGACGTCGATGTGGAACGGGCGACGGAGTTCAGCGCCGAACACGACATCCCCGCTGCGTATGGGTCACTGGAGGAACTGATCGCGTCCGAGTCGCTTGACGGGGTCATCATCGCTGCGGTTCCGACGGCACACCCTGACCTCGTAACGACCGCCATCAAAGCCGGGATCGGGGCTGTTCTCTGCGAGAAGCCCATGGTCGTCCCCGGGGAAGCGGAACGCGCGCGAGAACTCCGATCGTTGGCCCGAGATGCGGATGCCGTGTTGGTTGAGGGGCTGATGTACCGACACCATCCCCAGATACGACGCGCGCGCTCGCTCGTCGCCGAAGGGAAAATCGGCGAGGTGAAATACATCCACGGGCAGTTCAGCGACTACTACAACGCGGACGGGGACAACTGGCGGAATGATGCCGACCTCGGTGGCGGGTCGATGGGGGCGAAGGGGTGTTACATGATCGACGCCTGCAATGTATTTGCAGGTGCGTCACCGGTCGAAGCAGTCTGCCGAGAGACACGCGACGAGGAGTTCGATGTCGAGATCGGCGAAACCGGAACCGTGGTGTACGAAAACGGTGTGACCGCGCAGTTCGAGACGAATCACCGGTCGGTCTGGCGCGAGGAGTTGAAGATCTGCGGCACGGAGGGTGTCCTGATCGTCCCCCACGCCATCGTGACGACGAGTCAGCCGCGTGAAATCGAGCTGCAAATGGGAGGTGCCTACGAGCACGAACCCCGGAAACACGAGGTGATCGAGTTCGATCCGGTGAACAGCTACGCCCGGCAGTTCGAGAACTTCCTCGCTTGCGTTCGTGGCGAGGAAGAGCCGTTAGTTCCGATTTCGGATTCCGTCACCAACTACGAAGTTGCCGATGCGCTGCTACATTCGACTGAGACCGACCAGGTAGAGCAGGTGCCGTCGTAACAAGGGCCCCCGGGACATCGGAGCCGGGAGGACCCTATTGACTATCCCGGCAAAAGCTGGGTAATCAGGGGTGTCGCCTTCGCTGGGATCGCCAGAAGACCTCGAAAACGTGCCGGCCGGTCCCATATGTAATTTAAATCGGCGTTACTTTTATTACCTTCAAGATTGGATTACGCCGTACATCATGGCAGATGATGACGATAGCGGCTCGACTGTTAGTGGCTCCCGCCGTCGGCTTTTGAAGGCAGCCGCGGCCGGAGGGGTGACAATGCTCGCAGGATGCGGTGGCGATGGCAACAACACCGACACTTCCGGTGGGGGTGGCGACGGCGGCTCCGATGGAGCGGGTGACGGTGGAACTGACGAGACCTCTTCCGGTGGCGGTGTCAACAGAATCGATCGGGAGTTCCGCATCATACCGACCAACTTCAACCCGCCGGACATGCAGTTCAACTACCTGAACCCGACCAACTGGGCTCAGCCGGTCCATAAATACCTCTACGATCGGTGGGTGTGGTACATGCCTTCGGCGGACGAGTACCGACCAGCCGTATTCTCGGATTGGTCGGTCGATGGGACGACCCTAACCGCTACTATCGCCGAGGGACAGACATGGCACGATGGAGACCCCGTGACTGCGGAAGATGTTGTCGGTCACTGGACCTTGATCATTGGTCAACAGATGTACGTCCAGGGGCAGCACCAGTACTTCGAGTCGGTGGAAGCCACCGGCGACCGAACCGTGGAGTTCACGATGCACGAGGAGTTCAACTCCGACCTCGTCATTCAGAGCACCTTCCACGGCGACGAAGCCCGCCTCTATCTCAAGCCCTCGCTGTTTGAGGAACACATGTCCGACGTTCGCTCGGCGGTCGAGAACGGGAACGTAGACGAACTCGAAAGCATCTACACTGATATCCAGCAGACCTCGATCGACACGCCAGTCGGCTCATACTACGCAAAGGAGTCAGAGGTTTCGAGCCAGTACTACCGTACGGAGACGTACGACGGGTACGCCAATTCGGAGAACATCAACTGGACAGGTAACAAATTCGTCGCCCGGGGAGAACAGCAGCAGATGATCAACGAGATCACCGCTGGTAACGTTGACGCCACGCCGCAGTTCTCCATCCAGAGCGAAGCTATCATGTCACAATGGCCCGAGGACCGCATCCTCGTCGAGGTACCGACCTACGGTGGTCGGTCGGTCATCTACAATACCAATACGGTTCCCCGACCGCTCCGCCGGGCGGTTGCGTGGACCGTCAACGCGAACGACCTTCTCGAAGCACTGCCGCCGAACTTCACGGACATCACCTCGCCCGCTGCGGGGATGCACAAGGGGGCTGCGGAGTCGTGGCTCGAGGGCGTCGCCTCCGACTTCCAGACGTACACTCACGACACCGATATGGCGACTCAGATCCTTGAGGACGCCGGGTACTCGAAGGAAGACGGCTCGTGGGTCTTCCCCGATGGTTCGGAGATCGATCTGACGTTCTCCGCGCCACCGTGGGCAGACTCGTCGGTTCCGTTCGCGCAGGTCTGTGGCGATAATCTGAACAGTTTCGGTATCAACACGTCTGTCCAGATCCGCGACGGTGCGACGTGGAGCAACGATCTCTCGAATGGCAACTACGACCTGAGTCTCACCGGCTGGGGCGCTGGTCCTCACCCGTTCTTCTTCTTGGAGAATATCTTTGCGGGAACGCACGGCGAGTACACCAACATCGTTGGCAAAGAGGAGTGGGAGGCTCCGCCCATCGGCGAGTGGGACGGTGAAATGCAGACGTACAACGTCACGGAAATCCTTTCGAATCTTCGGACCATCCAGAGCGACGAAGAGATGCGCACCGGAATTCAGGAACTCGCGTGGCTCGCCAACTACCACATGCCCGTCTACACGGCTGTCGAGAGCTTCAGCTCCCCCTTCCTCCTGTTCCCCGATCGCTTCGACTACACGACCGACGACGAGGCAGTCCGTCAGAACCGGAACCCGATCTGGGACCTGCCGCGCTACGGTGAACTGCAGGCTGTCGAATAGCGCACTCCCAACTCGGTTCGCTTCTCTTTCCGTCTGAGTACGACGCTGTCGCCTTGCTTTCCGCGGGTAGGATCCACCGATCAGCCACGGAGTGCCGGGGCGAGCCGCAGCGCAGTGCCTTCTACATGGAACACTGGGGGCGGTGTCGCTCTCATCGCGTCCCAGGTAATGCGATGAACGCCGCTCGCGAACTTACGGGCCTTGTCAGGAGGATGTGGGGCGCCAACCGAGATCAACAAGACCTGTTCTCAAACTGATTATATCAGAAATCGGGCTTAGAACCAACCGCCGAGCGGATCGTCGATGGACTCTCCGACACCGATCTTCATACTCATACCCGTGAGGTCCGCTGAACCGATCCCTTCGGCGTATAGCCCGTATACGCCGGGCTCCTCGAAGGTATACGTCGTTTCCTCGTCTTCGCGCACGTCGGCCTCGAAATCCCACCCCGACGTGCTCCGCAGCAGGTAGGTGATCGGTTCGCCCTCCCCGGAATCCGCTTCGTTCACCCACGTGACCGTCGTGCCAGGGTCCACTTTTATATTTCGTGGATGGAACTGGCTCCCGTACATCTCCACGCTGGAGGTCGACGCGATGTTCGGACGGCCGAGGAACCAGTACGAACCCGCTGCTACAACGGCCCCGCCGCCCACCCCCTGGAGTACTCGCCGGCGAGTGGTCGCCCCACCGAGGTTGCCTTCGACCGACTTGTGAAGTGTTCCGGTAGTGCGCAGCGTCTCGTAGTCTTCATTGCCACAGTTGTTGCATTCCTCTGGTTCCTCTCTGTTTAGACTATCTTGGATGGTTGTCTCCACTAACTGCCCACATCTCGTACACCGCCAGGTCTTAGCCATCACACGGTGATCACACTTCCCAATAATAAATCTTCGTGCCTTATTTTGGTCGTGTTTAGTTAAGCGTGAAAAGTGAGGCAGGCGAATTTCTTGCTGGTCTATGGCAGAAATCGCCCGCCTCAG
>ENA-ORCO01000885-ORCO01000885.1-marine-metagenome-genome-assembly--contig:-NODE-885-length-11511-cov-3.821410_pt1 | contig 11511 bp, 10 predicted proteins | sample MGYA00248633_ERZ508508 | MGnify/ENA primary metagenome ERZ508508 (study PRJEB26179, sample SAMN06268845) | marine metagenome | isolation source: A23 P1 aerobic enrichment on pine of planktonic cells taken...
ACGGAAACTGAGAACAACGCGCGTCGTGATGGGTGTTCCGCCCGGCTGGAGTCAAGGCCGGAGGAACTGATGTCAATCCGGGCGGAAGCGCGCGGCAGGGTCATCGCAACGGTTTGAAAACACAGAAGCACCGGTTCGGGCTGTCCTGATCATGAATATGACATAAGACCTCGTAGCCGGTACGGGACAGACTTCGGTGGCATGCGGCCACAGAACCGCATGCCTCAAGCACGGGGTGGCCATAGAAGGCCCCCCGGCTTTGCTGAAGCGGGCGGACGCAGGCCCGCTGTCTCGTCATTGCGCCCCGCACCGCTTCCGTCGCAGAACGATGGAAGTTTGTTCCACATGAAAAGAATGCTGATCAATGCAACTCACGAAGAGGAGTTGCGTGTCGCCCTGGTCGATGGCCAGCGTTTGGTCGATCTTGATATCGAATCCAGCACCCGCGAACAGAAGAAGTCCAACATCTACAAGGGCCGCATCACCCGCATCGAGCCCAGCCTTGAAGCAGCCTTCATTGATTACGGTTCCGAACGCCACGGCTTCCTGCCCCTGAAGGAAATCGCCCGCGAATACTTCAGCAAGGCCCCGTCCGATATTGATGGCAAGATCAACATCAAGGACGTGCTCAACGAGGGCCAGGAACTGATCGTCCAGGTCGACAAGGAAGAACGCGGCAACAAGGGCGCAGCCCTGACCACCTTCATTACCCTCGCCGGGCGCTACCTGGTACTGATGCCGAACAATCCCCGTGCCGGCGGCATTTCACGCCGCATCCAGGGGGATGAGCGCAGCCAGCTCAAGGACGCCATGTCCGGGCTCAAGGTGCCCAAGGCCATGGGCGTGATCGTCCGCACAGCCGGGATCGGCCGTGAAACCGAGGAACTCCAGTGGGACCTGGACTACCTGCTGCAGTTCTGGGACGCCATCACCCAGGCTGCGGAAGCGCGCAAGGCCCCCTTCCTGATCTACCAGGAAAGCAACGTAATCATCCGTGCCGTGCGCGACTACCTGCGCCAGGACATCACCGAGGTGATGATCGACTCCCCGAGTGTGTACGAGGATGTCCTCAATTTCGTACGCGCGGTCATGCCCTCTTTCGAAAACCGGATCAAGCTCTACACGGATGACATTCCGCTGCTCAGCCGGTACCAGATTGAGGCGCAGATCGAGACCGCCTTCCAGCGGGAGGTATCCCTGCCTTCCGGCGGCTCGTTGGTGATCGACCCCACCGAGGCACTGGTGTCCATCGACATCAACTCCTCGCGTGCCACGCGCGGCGGTGACATCGAGGAAACCGCCTTCCAGACCAACCTGGAGGCCGCGGACGAGATCGCACGCCAGCTGCGCCTGCGTGATATCGGCGGTCTGATTGTCATCGATTTCATCGACATGTCCCCCAACCGCCACCAGCGCGAAGTCGAGCAGCGCATCCGGGAGGCACTGGAGCTGGATCGCGCCCGGGTCCAGCTTGGCCGCATCTCCCGCTTCGGCCTGCTGGAAATGTCGCGCCAGCGGCTGCGGCCCTCACTGGGCGAGACACGCAGCGAGGTCTGCCCACGCTGTAATGGCCAGGGTTCCATCCGCAGCATGGAATCCCAGGCGCTGAGCATCATGCGCCTGATGTACGAGGAATCCTCCAAGGACAAGACCGCGGAAGTAAGGGCACTGGTGCCGGTCACGGTCGCTGCCTTCCTCCTCAACGAGAAGCGCGACGAGATCAACGCCATTGAGCGGCGCGAGAACGTGCGGGTACGGGTCATCCCCTCCCAGAACCTGGAGACACCCCATTTCGAGGTTCAGCGCCTGCGGACCGATGACACCGAAGTCACCGTTGGTGAAGCGAGCTTCGAGATCGCTGCAAGGCACGAAGACGAACCGGAAGACGCCTGGTCCGTTGGCCAGAACACGGGCGAGCGGGAAGAAGCTGCGGTGAAGGCGGTTACCCCCGCCAACCGCACCCCTGCCCCGGAAGCCAAAGCCGAAACCCCGGAAGCCGCTGAGCCGCTTGGGTTCTGGCAACGGGTTGGGCGCAAGCTCCAGACCATGTTCGCGCCACAGGAAGAATCCGGCAGCCCCCAGCAGGAGACCGGTTCAGGCACCCAGCGCCAGGACAATAATGCCTCCGACCGGAAACAGGGTCAGAGCGGTGACAGCCAGCAGCGTCAGCAGGGGGGCAGCCAACAGCAGAGTGGCCGTCAGGGCCAGGATGGCAACAACCAGCGCGGCGGCCAGAACAGGCGCCGCCGTGGTGGTCAGAACCGCAACCGGGGCCAGGGCCAGCAGGATTCGGATAACCAGCAGAAGTCCGGTGGCAAGCAGGACGGCGGCAAACAGGAAGGTTCCGGCCAGGGTGGCAAAGGCGGCGGCAATCAGTCCCGCCAGTCCGGTAAAGGCGGCGGCGGACAGAAATCCGGTGGCGACCAGAAGTCCAATGCCGACCAGAAACCCAAGGCCGACCAGAAGCCGAAGGGCGAGCAGAAATCCGGTTCCGACCGCAAATCCGATACCGACCCGAATGCCGGTGGCGGAAACAAAGGCGGCAGTAACGACGGCAGCCCCCAGAAATCCAAGGGGGGAGGTAACCGTCGCAATCGTGATTCGGACCGTGACGAGCCGCAGAAGGAGGAGTCCTCTGGCAAACAGTCCCAGGGCAGCGGCAATAAAGCCCCTGAGAGCAATGGCGACGACCAGGGCCGCTCGGACAACCGCAGAAAGAACCAGAGTCGTGGCGGCTCCGGTGGCAGAAACCGCAACCAACAGGAAAGCGCCGAGGACGAAACACCGAACCCGGAATTCCAGCGTCCCCGCCGGCCCCGCCATAAGAACGGCAAGCCTGCTGATCAGGAATCCGCCGAGAGCGTGAAAACGGAAACCGGAAACGCCAAGGCAGAGAGGGAATCCGGCGCTGGCTCCGAAGGGCAATCCGAAGCCCCCAAGGCAAAGCAAAGCGCCGCAAAAGCTAAGGAGACCCCGGCTGCCGAAAAGGATGCTGGTTCCGCTAAGGAAAGCGCCGCTGAAAGCGCACAACAGAAACCCTCCAAGGCGGCCACTGATAAGGCAACCTCAACCGATGAGGCGCCTTCTGCCGGGACCGAAGCCGGGAAACAACCGGAAGCGGAGGGCCGTGGCGAGCCTGCCAGTGGCGCCGACGAACCCGCCAGCGCCCAGGCGGATGAAACAACGCCCTCCACGGAGGCGTCCGGTGCCCCGTCTCAAGCAGAGCCCCAGACAGAGACTGCTCCCCAGGCTGAATCGGCATCCGCCGCGCCTGAGCAGCCAGCCGCAGCGGAAACCGGAACCGCTGAGGCGGAGAACAGCCCGGCGGAGGATGAGGTTCACCTGGACCCGATCAAGGGGCGCGCCTACAACGATCCCCGGGAGATCCGCCGGCGTCAGGAGGAGTTCCGCAGGGCCCGCAACCAGGCACAGACCAACGAACAGGAGTGAAACCAGGTTATGCTGACTGATCAGGACGTGGAAACCCTGGAATCAATCCTGTTCGCCCCCGGACAGGGCGATGAGGCACTGGATGTGTTTGGCCTGCACGGCGTGGTCACGGCCTCAGTCGTGGGGCCGGCACCGGTGTCGGCGGAGCGCATCCACGCGATTGCCACCGGCCAGCCCGAGGCCGGTGGCGACGCCATGCCCGACGAGTTCGGGACACTGGTATCGCGGCTCGCCAGGACCATCCAGCAGGAGCTGGAACAGGGTCAGACGCTGGAGTTGCCCGAACCCGAGGATGACGACACCGCCGAGGAGGCGCTTGAGAACTGGTGTGCCGGTTTCACAGACACCTTCCTGCTGGATGAGGATCAGTGGCTGGGCGAGGACGAGGAAACGGTGGGACAGCTGATGACGCCTATCCTGACCCTCTCAAACCTGTTCGATGATGAAGCCTTCCAGCAGGCCCGCAGGGACCCCAAGCGCCTGGCGGACTATGCCGACGCCATACCGGAACTCCTGACGGATCTCTACCTGCACTATCATTCGCCCTGAAGACGGGCCTGTGTTTCCCTGCGGAAGTGCCGCCAGACCGGGTCAGGCCCGGCGGGCAGTTCCGGAAGGCGGCCCAGCTCCGACCAGGGCCGTTCCGGCCAGTGGAAGTCACTGCCCCCGGAAGCCCAGAGCCCACCATCCAGGCACAGGCGCGTGAGATAGCCGCTATCCTGAGGCGAATGGCCGGCACTGAGCACCTCCAGAGCCTGACCTCCCGCATCCTGGAACGCCTGTACCAGCTTCCTCAGCTTATTGTTGGTCAGCCCGTAACGGCGGGGATGCGCCAGTACTGGAATACCACCCGCCTCACGGATCCAGCCAACAACCACTGCCAGTTCCGGCCAGCAGGTCGCCACGTCTCCCACCTTCCCGGTTCCCAGATAACGCTGGAACGCCTGCCGCTCCCCGGGGACCACGCCAGCATCAACCAGCGCCCGGGCAAAGTGGGGGCGCCCCGGAACACCGGCTGCCAGATCCCGTGCCTGTTCCAGCACCGAGGGCAGACCCTGTTTCCGGAGCCGCTCGTCAATGGTGCCCGCGCGCTGGTGCCGGACACTCTCCTGCCCTTCCAGCACCTGCAGAAACCCCGGCTCGTCCGGATCGAAATCCAGGGCCACTACATGGATGGTCTGGCCACGCCAGAGGCAGGACAGCTCCACGCCGCTCACCAGGTGCATGCCGTCAGCCACAGCCGCCTCCCGGGCCTCGCCCATACCGGCAATGGTGTCATGGTCGGTCAGCGCCAGGACGCCCACACCGTTCTCCGAGGCGCGAGCCACCACTGAGGCCGGTGAAAGGCCGCCGTCGGAAGCGGTGCTGTGGCAATGCAGGTCCGTTAGCAGCGGACTGTGTCCGTCGATGTGCATAATACTCCGGGAAATAAGGCGCCGTGCCGGGATTGGCGTAAAGACGGGGGCAGCTTATCATAGGCGGCTGTTGCCACTCATACGCACCCGTTATTCCAGGCAGGAGATCCCTATGTTCTACGCCATCATCGCCAACGATGTCGCAGACAGTCTTGAGCGCCGCAAGCAGGCCCGTGCTGCGCACCTTGAGCGCCTTGAGGCTCTCAAGAGCGAAGGGCGCCTGCTCATGGCCGGCCCCTTTCCGGCCGAGGATACCACTGAGCCGGGAGAAGCTGGTTTCACCGGGAGCCTGGTGGTAGCAGAGTTTGAATCCCTGACCGCGGCACAGGCATGGGCCGATGCGGACCCCTATGTGGAAGCCGGAGTTTACGAGAAGGTTACAGTCAGACCATTCAAACCGGTACTCCCCTGAGCCTCACTGGGCAAGGCGAATACGCTGTGGCAGAATCCGGACTTCGTTTAACAGGGAATAACATCATGACCCCACAGAAAGGCATGAACAGAGCATTACGTTGCATCGTGCCGCTGCTGCTTGTGTTTGCCTCCGTGGCACAGGCTCAAACCAAGTATGTGGACGACGTAATCTACGTCCCCGTCCGCACCGGTCCGGGCAACGAGTACCGGATCATTGAGTCCGCCCTGCGCAGCGGTACCGCTGTAGAGGTGCTGGAGGAAGATGAGGAGACCGGCTACTCGCGCGTGCGCTTTGGTGATGGTGAGGAGGGCTACATCGCAAGCCGGTTCCTGAGTTCCGAGCGCATCGCGGAAGAACGACTCCAGGATGTAAAGCAGCAACTGGCCAGCACTGAAGAGGATCTCTCCGGAGCACGCTCACAGCTGGAGGAGACCCGATCTAAGCTCGAACAGGTCCAGCAGGAGAAACAGTCCCTGGAATCGGAACTCAGTGAAACCAGTGACGAGCTGGAGCGCATCCGGTCCATCTCCCAGGACGCGATCAACCTCGAGAAACGCAACCGCGAACTGCGCGAGGAACGCCAGGAGCTGCGCAAGGAGGTTGAGCTGCTGACCAACGAGAACCAGCGCCTCGAGGACAGCCGTGAATCCAGCTACCTCCTCACCGGTGGCGGCCTGGTGATTGCGGGCATTTTCATTGCGGTTATCTTCCCGCTGCTCAAACCCAGTCGCAAGAGCGACAACTGGGCCTGACCATGGTCAGGCTCAGCGTTTGACCTCCTCGATCCGCAGACCCACCCGCCAGCGGCCGCCATCAATCGACTCGCTCCTCAGCACGGTGGCAACGGTCTCGAACGGCGGAAAATCGGGGTTTTTTGAGGGCAGCGAGGTGTGCACCCGCTGCCCCTCAGCCAGCTCCCGTTCCATCTCTACCGCCATGCCCGTGGCGCTCAGGTCCACGCAGCGTCCTTCCATACGCTGATCGCTGCCCTCCTCGAAAAGCTCAATCACCGTATCCACGTGCATACGGATGAAATCGCGCTTCTCGGAGGTATCCCGCATTGAATCTCCAGTCATGAGATTGTCCCGTCCCAAGGTTGTTATTGTTACTGGTTCAATACGTTATACCGGGAGGGGGCAGCAGGCGTCAAAGATTAAGGCGCCTGTTACACGGAGACTTCCGGCAGTGGCTCGGCGGATACGATGATGCCGTTGTTGTCGGCATAGACGTAATGACCGGGTTCAAAGGTGACACCGCCGAAACTCACGGCCACGTTAAGATCTCCCAGACCACGCTTTTCACTCTTGCGCGGGTGGGTGGCCAGGGCCTGGACACCGATGTCCGTCTCACCGATCACGTCCACATCGCGGATGCAGCCGTAGACAATCACGCCCTGCCAGCCATTCTTCGACGCCTTCTCCGCCAGCATGTCACCCAGAAGGGCGATGCGCAGCGAACCGCCACCGTCGACAACGAGAACCCTGCCATGCCCCTCCTTGCCAACCTGCTCCTTGACCACGGAGTTGTCCTCAAAGCATTTCACGGTCACGATCTCACCACCAAAAGCGCTGCGCCCGCCCAGGTTAACGAACATGGGCTCCACCACAGCCACTTCCGGATGCTCATCCACAAGATCCGGTGTAACGATTGTCTCTTGCGACACGATTTCCTCCTGATCCAGTTGCGATTTCAGTCAATACTGTCCGCCCGCAGGTCGCGGGTATGTTCTGTCAGCCAGGCGCGGATGTCATCCTGAAGCGCCGTTCCCAGGACACTCTGACCGGCGGCGCTTCTGCCCCCCTCCCCCGGCCCCAAGGTGTGGCGGACCTGTCCGCCAAGATTGCCCGCGAAACCGCGCACAGTGGCCTCATCATCCTCGACACCGACCACCAGACCCGGGCAGCGGATGACGCGCAGCCCCTCGTGGGTGGGGTGTCCCTTGCCCCTGCGATAACGTTTCTGGGTCCGGTAAAGGTCCCGGAACAGGGCGCTGGGCTCATCCTCCGGCCCCCAGCCGTGCAGACCGCCAAGGAAACGCTGGCGACGACGGAGCCCCAGTTTCTCGCCCATGGTGGCCTCGGATTCCGTCCAGTGGGCATCCGCCCGACCGGGGTCCACAAAGACCGCAGCGGGCACCAGGCGCAGAAAGCGATGATTGTTGATCAGGGCATGCGCCAGCATGCGGGCACCAAGCCCCTGCCCCAGCCAGGCCGGGGGCACGCCGCTCTGCTCTTCCACGAACCGCTGCACCGGAGGAAGGTCCTCCTCCGCCAGCAGCGCAATGTGACCCAGGGCCCAGTCGCGGTTACGGGGGGACATGCCATGGCCGCGCATCTCCGGCAGCCAGACGTCAAATCCGTAACGGGCAAGCAGCCCCGCCAGACCCTCCCCTCCGGGCGAGAGCCACTGGCGTTTGTTCTGGAACTCCCGGTGGATGAGCACCACCGGCACGCGCCGGCCCTGCCAGGCCGGATCACGCACCCGCGTCACGGCGATGCGGACACTGGGATCCGGACTCACGCCCGGGTTCAGCAGATACACGTCCTCATAGAGGTCAGCGGCCATTTCGGTGGCCGACAGCGTCACCGGAAACAATCGGCTGCTGCTCTGCATACCCGCCTTCCTCAAGCCTGCCTGGGGTTCCACCGGACGATCAGGAGTGCTGCCCTTCCGCCAGGAAGAACCAGGTGTCCAGAACCGAATCCGGATTCAGAGAAACACTGTCGATGCCCTGCTCCATCAGCCATTTGGCCAGGTCCGGATGGTCCGAGGGCCCCTGGCCGCAGATGCCGACGTACTTATTGGCCTTGCGGCAGGCGGCTATGGCACTGGCCAGCAACGACTTGACCGCCTCGTTACGTTCATCAAAGAGGTGGGCCACGATCCCGGAATCCCGGTCCAGCCCGAGCGTGAGCTGGGTCAGGTCATTGGAGCCGATGGAGAAGCCGTCAAAATGCTCCAGGAATTCCTCGGCCTGGAGGGCATTGGCTGGCAGCTCACACATCATGATCACGCGCAGATCCTCACGACCGCGCTCGAGACCGTTCTCCGCCAGCAGTTCCACCACCTGGCGCCCCTCACCTGGAGTGCGTACGAACGGCACCATGACCTCTACGTTGTTCAGGCCCATCTCTTCCCGGACCCGGGTCAGTGCCCGGCACTCAAGTTCAAAGCAGTCCCGGAAGGAATCCGAGATGTAGCGGGAAGCCCCCCGGAAGCCGAGCATCGGGTTTTCTTCATCCGGCTCGTACAGGGTGCCCCCGATCAGGTTGGCATACTCATTGGATTTGAAGTCCGACAGCCGCACGATGACGGGCTTGGGATAGAACGCTGCCGCCAGTGTGGAGATGCCCTCCACCAGTTTGTCGATGTAGAAATCCACCGGCGAATCGTAACCGGCGATGCGCTTCTCGACCGTCTGCTTGATGTCCCCCGGCAGTGATTCGAAATTCAGCAGCGCCTTGGGGTGAACACCGATCATGCGGTTGATGATGAACTCCAGCCGGGCAAGGCCCACACCCTCGTTCGGCATGGCCTGGAAATCGAAGGCCCGATCCGGATTGCCGACGTTCATCATGATGCGGAACGGCAGATTCGGCATGGACTCAACGGAATTCTCGCGCAGTTCGAAATCCAGACGGCCGTCGTAAACCAGCCCGGTATCGCCCTCAGCGCAGGAAACCGTGAGCTCCTGGCCTTCGTGAATGAGTTCGGAAGCATTGCCGCAACCCACGACAGCGGGAATACCCAGCTCACGTGCAATGATGGCCGCGTGACAGGTACGCCCGCCACGGTCTGTGATGATCGCCGCCGAACGCTTCATGACCGGCTCCCAGTCGGGATCGGTCATGTCCGTTACCAGCACGTCCCCTTCCTGGACGCGGTCCATCTCGTTGATGCTGGTGACGATCCGGGCCGGGCCGGCACCGATGCGGTGGCCGATGCTCCGTCCCTCAACCAGCACTGTCCCCTTCTCCTTGAGCAGGTAGCGCTCCATGGTGTGCAGGCCCTTGCGACTGCGGACCGTTTCCGGCCGCGCCTGCACAATGAACAGCTTGCCGGTGTCACCGTCCTTGGCCCATTCGATGTCCATGGGCCGCCCATAGTGTTTCTCGATCGTCAGGGCCTGGCTGGTCAGCTCGGTGACGTCCTCATCGCTGAGACAGAACCGGTTACGGTCCTCGGCATCCACCTTGACCGTCTCCACCGAGCGGCCCATTTCACCGTCACCGGCATAGACCATCTTGATGGCTTTGCTGCCCAGATTGCGCCGCAGAACGGCAGGGCGCCCGGCCTCGAACGTTGGCTTGTGCACGTAGAATTCGTCCGGGTTCACCGCACCCTGCACAACGGTCTCACCCAGACCATAGGAGGCGGTAATGAACACCACCTCCTGGAAACCGGATTCGGTATCGAGGGTGAACATCACACCACTGCTTCCGGTCTCGCTTCGCACCATGCGCTGGATACCGGCGGATAGCGCCACCTTGTTGTGGTCAAAGCCGTGATGCACCCGATAGGAAATCGCCCTGTCATTGAACAGGGAGGCGAACACCTCCTTGATGGCGAGCTTGACGTTGTCCAGCCCCACAATATTCAGGAAGGTCTCCTGCTGGCCCGCAAAGGAGGCGTCCGGCAGGTCTTCCGCCGTCGCCGAGGAGCGCACCGCCACCGCCATGCGTTCGTTCCCCTCCTGCATGGCGCCGAAGCGGTCCGCAATCGCCTGTTCCAGTGCCGGCGGAAAAGGTGTATCGATGATCCACTGGCGGATCTTAGCGCCGACCCTCGCCAGTTCGTTCACATCATTGATGTCCAGACTGTCCAGGGTCTCATCAATGCGCTGGCGCAGCCCGTCCTTCTCAAGAAACTCGCGGTAGGCCTGTGCTGTGGTGGCGAACCCACCGGGTACCGTCACACCGGCATTGGCGAGGTTACTAATCATCTCCCCGAGGGAGGCATTCTTGCCGCCCACGCGTTCGACATCGTCCATGCCGAGTTGCTCGAAACCGATGATGAAATCGTCCAAAGCCCATCTCCCTCGTTATTGCCTGTCACCCGGGGCGCCACGCGCCCTGCAGAGCCCGCGTATCATACTGTAACCGGCGGGGTCATCTCCACCATTGCGCGGTCCGGGTTCACACACCGACCGTATCGGCCTAGGATACCGGAAAATCAGGAGGGAGCCCCTCGCCCCATGAAACGCACCGCATTCTTCATCTCCGACGGCACCGGCATTACCGCGGAGGCCCTTGGCAACAGCCTCCTGGCGCAGTTCGACAGCATCCAGTTCGAGAAGATCACCCTGCCCTACATCGACTCCGTGCAGAAGGCCCGGGAAGCGGTGGCGCAGATCAACAAGGCGGGCGAACTTGATGGGGCACGGCCGTTGACCTTCGACACCATTGTGGACAGCGAGATCCGGGGCGAACTGTCCGGGGCCGACGCTTTCATGGTGGACATCTTCGGTACCTTCCTGTCGCCACTGGAGAACGAACTCCATTCCAGTTCCTCCTACACCGTGGGTAAATCCCACGCCATCTCCCGCGATGGGGGCTATGAAGAGCGGATCAAGGCGGTGAACTACGCGCTGGAGAACGACGACGGCGCCCGCACACGCTACTACGACGATGCCGACGTCATCCTGATCGGCCCGTCACGCAGCGGCAAGACGCCCACATGCCTGTATCTGGCCCTGCAGTACGGGATCAAGGCAGCGAACTACCCGCTCACCGAGGAGGATATGGAGGAGCAGCGCATTCCCTCGGCCCTGCAGCCCCACCGGCAGAAGCTTTTCGGGCTGACCATTGACCCCAACCGGCTGTCGGCGATCCGCAATGAACGCCGCCCCAACTCCGGTTACGCGTCTCTGCGCCAGTGCATGATGGAAGTCAGCGAAGCGGAGAGCATGTACCGCCGCGAGCGGATCCCGAACCTGAACACCACAGACTACTCGGTGGAGGAAATCTCCACCCGCCTCCTGGTCCAGACCGGGATCGAACGCCGGGCGCGCTGATCAGATTTCGAGCACCTTCATGCCCAGATCGGCCAGCTTCTGACGGTTGCCGTGGCCGGTCACAACGGCCGTGCTGGCCCGGTCAGGCGTGAGCCAGCGTTCGGCAGCCTCCTGCATGGAGGCCAGGTCCACCGCCAGAACCCGTTCCCGGAAGCGCTGCTGCTGCTCGGGCGTGCGCCCGAACAGCCGGCTCTGATACGCGAAGCGTGCTTCGCCCG
>ENA-ORCO01000887-ORCO01000887.1-marine-metagenome-genome-assembly--contig:-NODE-887-length-11493-cov-4.185354_pt1 | contig 11493 bp, 16 predicted proteins | sample MGYA00248633_ERZ508508 | MGnify/ENA primary metagenome ERZ508508 (study PRJEB26179, sample SAMN06268845) | marine metagenome | isolation source: A23 P1 aerobic enrichment on pine of planktonic cells taken...
CTCGGGCCACATCGTCCAGGAACAACAGGAAGTCCCGCCGATCAATGGCCTGGCCGAGTGACTCCCGCAGCGCACGGATGAGGGGGTCCTCCGCTGGTGTGGCCGCCAACCGGCTCAGCCGTTGCTCTGTCAGTGGCTCCGCCGCCAGCGTCACATCCAGCGAGGCCAGGGATTGCGCGGCCGCCGCCAGGGTTTGCCGCCCCTCGTCTCCATTCGGCGAGGGCAATACATCCCATTGGCGGTTGGTCTTGAGCGTCTCGGCAGCCCAGGTGGGCGCGGCGGAGATGGCCAGGATTACGGTTAGCGTGGTGAGGGTTTGCAGGTATCGCATCTGGGGTTCATCAATATGGGGGAGCCTCGCTTGAACAAAGCTCCCAGGGTCATTTCTGCTCTCCTGCTTGTGCCTGAAACCTGCAGACACAGAGCAGGAGCTTACAGCCGGCCATCATGTGCTATTTTCCAGTACTTTAAGGTTTTGCCAATAGTGTAGAGTAAGCCGAAAGTGGCCAGCGTTCGCACTTGGGGCGTGATTATAGATGGAAGGGAGCAGGAACCATGCGTTTGTCCAGCCCAGCATTTTCCGAAGGTGATCCCATTCCCTGGCAATACACGGCCCCGAAGGCGAACGAACTACCTCCGTTTCAAATCCAGGATGTTCCTGAGCAGGCATGCAGCCTGGTACTGATGATTGAGGACGTGGACTCTCCGCTGGGCACGCTCACGCACTGGATGGCCTGGAACATTCCACCCGATACCCAATCACTGGACGCGGTGAATCTGCCGGCGGAATGCTGCATCGGCAGAGACAGCTTCGGGAAGATAGGCTACCTGGGTCCCATCCCCCCTGAGGGGCGCCATCACTATCGGTTCTCGGTGCTGGCCCTGGACACCAAGCTAAAGCTGGAGGCTGGTGCCACCCGTCCTGCACTTGAGCGGGCCATGAAGGCGCATGTTCTCGATCAAGCCGCCCTGAACGGCATCGTTGATGCCAATCCCTCTGAAAAAAACGGTGGGAAGGACTGATGGCACGCGATCTTCGACCAGCCAGACCAGAGCGTTTCTTTTCAACGGTCAATCCGACAGTCTTTGTCGCCTCCGCGGTCATTGTCGTGGGCTTCGTGCTGTTTGGTGTGGGCGCTCCCGAGACGGCAGGGCGGGTGTTTGGGGAGATCCAGGGATTTATTACCGAGTATCTGGGGTGGGTGTACCTGCTGGCTGTCACGGTGTTCCTGGGGTTTCTGGTCTGGTTGCTGTTCAGCCGCTACGGAAGCATCAGACTGGGCGAGCCCGACGCCCGTCCCCAATTCGGTAAAGCCGCCTGGTTCAGCATGTTGTTCAGCACCGGCATGGGGATCGGCTTGGTCTTCTGGAGCATCGCCGAGCCCATTCTCCATTTCCAGAATCCGCCGACGGGGGAGGGTGGAACACCAGCGGCTGCACGCCAGGCGATGATCTACACCTTCTTCCATTGGGGGCTGCATGCCTGGGCGGTGTATGTGGTGCTGGGACTCTCGGTTGCCTATTTCAGCTACCGCCATCACCTGCCACTGACCATCCGTTCGATTTTCTACCCCTTGCTGGGCGATCGGATCTACGGGCCCATCGGCCACCTCATCGACATCCTGGCCGTGTTTGGAACGCTCTTCGGCCTCGCCACGTCGCTCGGCTTCGGCGCCATGCAGCTCAACACCGGGCTCAATGTGCTGGTGGACCTGCCCGTCTCCAAGTGGTCCCAGGTGGGGATCATCGGTTTCATTACCGGGGTCGCGGTTCTGTCGGTGATTTCCGGCCTGGACCGTGGCCTCAAGTGGCTGAGTGTGTTCAACCTCGGGCTTGCCCTCGTCATGTTGCTGTTCGTCCTGGCGCTGGGACCCACGCTCTTCATTATCCGCTTCCTGCTCGATGCGACCGGAGGCTACCTGACACAGCTCATCGAACTCAGCCTGTCCACCGACCCCATGGGCGGCTCCGAATGGCAGAAGAGCTGGACCATCTTCTACTGGGGATGGTGGATTGCCTGGTCCCCCTTCGTGGGCATCTTCATCGCCCGGATCTCCCATGGCCGAACCATCCGCGAGTTCATCGTGGGCGTGCTGATGATGCCAACCGCGTTCGTGCTGGTGTGGATGGCCACCTTCGGAGGAACCGCCCTCGAGATGGCATTGGGGCAGGGCGGCGGAGGCATCGTCGAGGCCGTCGCTGAAGACACCACAGTGGCACTGTACGTGACCCTGGAGCAGCTTCCCCTGGCCGGTATTACCTCGGCACTTGCCACACTGCTTATCGCAACCTATTTCGTCACGTCTTCTGACTCGGGCACACACGTGGTGGACGCACTGATCTCACGGGGCAGCAAGCGTTCACCACGTCGTCAGCGCGTGATCTGGGGGATTACAGAGGGCCTGGTCGCGAGCACGTTGCTTCTGGTGGGCGGCGCGGGTGCGCTCGACAGCCTGCAGACGGCTTCAGTAACGGCCGGTCTGCCTGTGGCAGTGATTCTGGCGTTCGCCTGTATCAACCTGCAGCGGGCGCTGAAGCGGGAGTATCGTGTTGAGGGTGTCGAACCGCCCTGGGGGTGAGGCCGATGAACATACCATTGATCCGGGAGCATACATGTTGAGTCACAAAAGGCGCCAATACCTGTCGGCCGCGTTCATGGTCGGTGTTGTCATCGCTCTCTCCGCCTGTGACAACGGCGTGGAGGAGAGCGAGGAAGCCACGACAGAAGCCACGACACCTGAATCCGAACAGGTTGCCATTCCACCCCGGATTGACGAGGGCGCCGGAGCCCAATCGATGCCGGCCTTTCTGGACATCCCCGCCGGGCCCGAGCGCAAGGAGGCTTTCTTCGATTACCTCGCGCCCATTGTGGAAGCCGTCAACAGCGAAGTTGAAAAGCGCCGTGAAGCGCTGCTTGCGCTGGATAAGCAGCTTGAGGCCGGGCAGTCCCCGGACCAGCAGGCCCAGGACTGGCTTGCCCGGATGACGGAACGCTATCGCGTTGACGCGGATCAGCCGGAACAACAAGTAGCGGCCCTCAAACGCCGCATCGACGTCATCCCCGTCTCCCTGGCCCTGGCCCAGGGCGCCCTTGAGTCCGCCTGGGGCACATCGCGCTTCGCCCGTCAGGGCAATAACATCTTCGGCAAGTGGTGCTTTACCAAGGGCTGTGGAATTGTGCCCGCCCAGCGCCGCGCCGATGCCACACATGAGGTCGCCAGCTATGACAACGTGGCTGATGCCGTGCGTGATTACATCCACCATCTGAACAGCCATCCGGTCTACGAACCGTTGAGGGAACGGCGGGCTCAGGCGCGCAACAAAGGCCAGGCCCCGGAGGGGAGCGATCTTGCAGCGGGTCTTGAGAAATACTCCGCCAAGGGTGAAGGCTACATCCGGCTCATCCGCCGCGTGATCAAGGCCAACAACCTGGCTGCTCCCCATTGATCCCTGGCCCAACTCATCGAACAATGGCGATGAATCATTCGATGGCCGGCTTGCTCTATGCTCAACTTTCTCCCCAAACCCTTACTCGGCGTACTGAACTCCCTGCTGCTCGCGGTGAACACCGTCTTCTGGTGTGTGCTGCTCTATATCCCGGGCATACTGAAGCTGATCATCCCGATCCGTGCCTGGCGGGTGTTCTGCACCCGCCTGATCATCGGGATCTCGCAGTGCTGGGTGGCCTGCAACAGTGGCTGGATGCGCCTCACCCACCGCACCACCTGGGATGTCTCCGGGGTGGAAGGGCTCAGCCGCGAGGGCTGGTACCTGGTGATGAGCAACCATCAGAGCTGGGTGGATATTTTCGCCCTGCAGCACATCTTTAACCGGCGCATTCCGTTCCTGAAGTTCTTCCTCAAACAGGAGCTGATCTGGGTGCCGGTGATCGGGCTGGCCTGGTGGGCGCTCGACTTTCCGTTCATGAAGCGCTATTCCCGGGAGTATCTGCAGAAACACCCGGAGAAACGCGGCGAGGACATGGAGGCCACCCGCCGCGCCTGTGAGAAATTCCGCTATACCCCGGTCAGCGTGATGAACTTCCCGGAAGGTACCCGCTTCACCCCCGAGAAACACGACAGCCAGAAATCCCCCTACAAGCATCTGCTGCGCCCCAAGGCCGGCGGCACCGCCTTCGTTCTGGAAGCCATGGGCGACACCCTCTCCACTCTGCTCGACATTACCATTGCCTACCCCAACGGCCGCCCCGGGCTCTGGGAATTCATGTGCGGGCGGGTCACCCATATCGTCATCCGTGTTGAGCAGGTGCCCATTCCACAGCATCTGCTGGGCGGCAATTACAACGAGGATGAAAACCACCGCCAACAGGTCAAGCAGTGGCAGGAAGCACTTTGGGAGCGCAAGGATCAGTTGCTCGATGAGCTGAAGTCAAAGGATTAGCGCTCCGGCAGCTTTTCCAGATAGCCCTTTAAAGCACCCTAATAGAAATGGTTGCGCGGATTTGAGAGGCGGATGAGGGGATTCTCAGGTAGATAAGGCCGCCGGGTGGAACCGGCGGCGCCTTCGGTCAGCGCGAGCCCGGTCGCGGCTCGGCTGTCGCTGGGCTACTTGTTGAGGTACGCCGCAATCTGGTCCTTAAGCGCCACGCGCTTTTTGCGGGCATCTTCCTCTGTGGGCGTGGCCACCGGCTCAACTTCCGTTTCCATACGGTGAATGGTGCGGTTTATTTCGTGGTACTCATCCACCAGTTCGGCAAAGTGTGCGTCCGACTGTTTGAGCTCAGAGATGCGATCGGTGTGTTCCGGGAATTCTTCCGCCAGTTCGTGCGGGGTGTGACTCATAGGGTCTCCATCTTACTCGGTGATTGGCGTCAAAGTTTTTGATCGCAATCACCAGTCTGCCATCACTGCGGAGAGCTGTCGTTGCAGATTCTCAATCCTGGAAACTCTGGCTGGTGCATGCTCTTTCGGATGAAAGGTGACGAGATCATCTTAACGAAGATGACACGGAGCGAAGCTTAGGGTGGACCCCGTAGTCCTGTTGGAATTGGGAGAGGAAAACCGTGCGCATCAGCAGTGATATCGGCGTCATTTCGGATACCCATGGCCAGGTGAGGCCCGAGGCCCTGAGGGCTCTGGCCGACTGTGAGCTGATTCTTCACGTGGGTGACATCGGCAAGCCAGGGGTTATGGATGCCCTGAGCGAGCAGGCGCAGGTCGTGGCGATAAGGGGCAACGTGGACCACGGGGACTGGGCCCTGGTCTATCCGGAAACGCAGGAACTCACCGTTAACGGCCTACGTATCCAGATGGTCCATCGTCACCAGGACATCGAGACCCTGTTGCCGGACAGGTCCTGCGATGTCGTCCTGTTCGGGCACTCCCACAAACCCTTCAATGAGATCCAGGATGGCGTGCTCTATTTCAACCCGGGTAGCGCGGGCCCACGCCGCTTCAGCCTGCCTGTTACGGTTGGGCTACTACGGGTTACCGATAGCGGTGTGGAAGGTCAGATCCAGGAACTGGATGTTCCAGGACCCCGAAAGCGTCGATGATTGCGGATCTTGCGGTCTTTCTTGCCGTGGCGCCGTTTCCCGTTACTCCCGGATACCCGCATCAAGCATTGTACGGAGCGACTTCCTCTGCGATACGCGAACCACGCTGCACCTGCGCCTCACGCAGTTCGTATTCCATCTGCAGCTTCAGCCAGAACCGTTCGCTGGTGTTGAAATAACGGGCCAGGCGCATGGCGGTATCCGCTGTAATGCCCCGGTTTTCGCGCACGATCTCATTCATGCGCGTAGCGGGAACGCGGAGCGCCTTCGAGAGTGCATTCACGCTCATACCCGTGGGCTCCAGATACTCTTCGCGGAGGATCTCACCAGGGTGGATAGGGCGCATGCCGTTGTCCGTCATCAGTCTTGCCCGTCCGGGAAAACGTCTGTGTTTCCTTACACCGAAAGCTTCTGATCATTTGTTGAATGTATAACGTTTAACGGTAAGCGTCAAAAGGGCACAATGAATTAAAGGCGTAGGGAAAGACGGGCGTAAGCTGACCCTGACCCCGTTCATGAAGTAGGCTCTTCCATAATGACGGAACACAACCAACAACGCCCAGTAACCGACAGCAAGGAGGCTGTATGAGTGCAATTGTGATTTTTGAAGACGAGAGCCAACCGGTGGAGGTCCGCTTGGAAGGTGAGACTGTCTGGCTCACCCAGAAGCAGATGGCGGAGCTTTTCGGCAAGGATCTTCGTACCGTCAACGAACACGTTGGCAATGTGTATCAAGAGGGGGAGCTGGACCGGGAGGGAACTATCCGGAAATTCCGGATAGTTCGCCAAGAGGGCAAACGACAGGTCCAGCGTGCCGTTGAGCATTACAATCTCGATGTCATTATTTCCGTGGGCTATCGAGTCAAATCCCAACGGGGCGTGCGCTTTCGCCAGTGGGCAACCCGCGTCCTCCGCGAACACCTGACCCAGGGCTACAGCCTTAACGAGTACCGCTTGGCCCAGCAAGGCCTGTCCGAGCTGGAACAGGCCGTGGAACTACTGGGCCAGACGCTCACCCGGCAGGCGCTGGTCTCCGATGTGGGGCAGGAGGTGGTAAGCCTGATCCTCGGCTACGCGCGCACCTGGCGCCTGCTTCTCGATTACGACGAGGGTGGCCTGGGTATTCCGGAGGGCGCGCGCCCTGCACGTGGTGTATTGAACTTCAACGAGGCTCGTCGCGCCCTGGACGCACTGGCCGGGGAACTGCGGGAGCGGGGTGAAGCCAGCGAGCTGTTTGCCCGGGATCGAGGCGAGGGGCTCGAAGCCATTCTGGGGAACCTGGAACAGAGCATGTTCGGTGAACCCCTGTACAAAACCCGCGAAGAACGCGCCGCTCATCTGCTGTATTTCGTCATCAAGAACCACCCTTTCTCGGATGGCAACAAGCGCTCCGGTGCCTTTCTGTTCGTCCTCTACCTGCGCCAGGAAGGCATGCGCCTGACTCTGAACGAGCAGGGGCTGACGGCCCTTACGTTGTTGATTGCAGAGAGCGACCCTAAAGCCAAGGATCTGATGGTGCGCCTGGTGATGAACCTGCTGGCAACGGATCCCTATTAAACTTGCAGAAGCGCAGAAGCGCAGAAGCGCAGAAGTGGGGCAGTTGGTTGGCTGGAATTGAGAGAGGCAAACCGTGCGCATCAGCAGTGATATTGGCATCATTTCAGATACCCATGGCCAGGTGAGGCCCGAGGCCCTGAGCGCTCTGGCTGATTGTGAGCTGATCCTGCACGTGGGTGACATTGGCAAGCCAGAGGTGATGGATGCGCTGAGCGAGCGGGCCCACGCCGCTTCAGCCTTCCCGTTACGGTCGGTCGAATAAGGGTTACCGATAGCGGTGTGGAGGGCCATATCCAGGAACTGGATGTTCCTGGGCCCCGTAGGCGTAAGTAATGGTCGAGCTCGGGTAGCTTGAATGCTATACGCAATGTGCGTATAGTTTTTTGTGGAGGACAAGGAGTGTCATGAAAGCCGTTTTTATCGAGCTTCCTCCGTTTGAGCGCCATCGAAGTGATTATCTCGATGACTTGAGCTTCAAGGAGTTGCAACGGGATTTGATGGAAAATCCCGACAGGGGAGACCGGATCCAGGGAACGGGAGGCCTGCGTAAACTTCGTTTCAAAGGGAAGGGCAAGGGCCGGCGTGGCGGTTTGCGGATTATTTACTACTGGTTCGTTGACGGGCAACAGTTCTGGCTATTCACGCTGTACAGCAAAGGCGAAATGGCCGACCTGACTGAAGATGAGAAAAGGGTCCTGAAACAACTGTTGGAGCACGAAAAGGCTCAAAGAGGCGGGAGGTAGCCCCATGAAACGTAACCTGTTCGAAGAATTGAGCGAGGGCTTTGACGCTCTTGAAAAAGAACGCGGGGGTAAAATTACCCTGCGCACTCACCAGGTTAAGCAACAGCCAGCGCCTACGATTTCCAACCAGGAGATTCGGGAGCTGCGCGAAAGCCTGAATCTTTCCCGTGGCGTATTTGCCGCTCGACTTAGGGTGTCTGCCCGTACCCTGGAGAACTGGGAGCAGGGCCGAAGCAATCCCCCTTCCCATTCGGCACTGCTGCTGCGCATGCTTCAGAAATACCCGGATACTCTGGAACGTATGGAAAGCGTTTGATCACTTGGTGGGACGATGTCCTTATCATCACCGCCAACCAAGATTTCTAGGAGCTTTCAAGTGTCTGCTGTATAGGGAGCGTACCAAAGGACGCCGCCGCCTACGACATCACGTTTCCGGAACACGACTTTGCCATGCAGTGGAACCTCAACGAAGACGAGGGCCGCTACCTGGAAAAGGAACATTCCGTTGAACAGGTCGGCTGTATCCATACCGTGCAGGGCCTGGAGCTGGACTACGTGGGCGTCATCATCGGTCCGGACCTGATCGTGCGCGAAGGCCGTGTTATCACCCAGCCCCAGGAGCGCGCCAAGACCGACCGTTCCCTTCACGGCTACAAGAAGGCACGCAAGCAATACCCGGAAGAGGCCGACGCCCGCGCCGAGGCCATCATCAAGAACACCTATCGCACCCTGATGAGCCGGGGTCTGAAAGGCTGTCTCATCTACTGCACGGACGCGGAAACCCAAGAATATTTCCGGCAACAGATCGCGCTCGCCTTTGCCGAGGAGGAACCGGAACCAGCAACGGAATCGGCCCCCGCCAATCGGCCTGCAACGGAAGACCCTACAACTCAGCCGGAAGAGGGCGTGCGATTTCTATCGGCTGCAGAGGTTGGCGACGACGATAACGCCGTTCCATTCATCGATCTTCCTGTGGCCGCCGGCGATTTCGCGGAAAGCTTTGCTGAAATCCAGAACCCCCAGCAGGCCGAAACCTGGATCGGGCTTCCGGACATGTACCGAGCCAAGCCGGGACTCTTCGCGACGCGCGTGGAAGGCGAATCCATGAACCGTCGCATACCCAGCGGCTCGCTGTGCCTGTTCGAGGCCAATCCCGGAGGCAGTCGCAACGGCCGGGCGATGCTGGTCTACCGTCGCGATATACAGGACCCGGACCACGGGGGTGGCCTTACCGTGAAGGTGTACCACAGCGAGAAGGTGCCGAATCCGGACCATGAGTGGGAACACCGACGGATCGTTCTCGCCTGCGATACGATGGCGCCGGGTTATGAGGATATTGCTCTGGACGAAGCCCAGGCGGGAGAGCTTCAGGTGTTGGGGGAGTTCAAAGGGACACTGGAGCGGTGACAGCGGTTACGCTGAGCGCTCCAGTGTCGTCAGCTTTAGCTCATAACCACAGGCATGTGCATAGCGGGTGAGCATCTTCCAGCTCGGGTTGCTCCGTCCGTGCTCCAACCTGCTCACGTTGGATTTCTGCGTCCCCATGCGTTCAGCAAGTTCCTGCTGGGTCAGGCCCGCGCCATTGCGCATGGAAAGGAGTTGGTCGATCAGCTCGAATTCCGGAGCCAGCTTGTCGTACTCGGCCTTCACCTTGTCGTCTTGAAGGGCCTTCTTCTTAAGCGTATCGAGGCTCATCGTTTTTTCACCTCCTTTATGCGCTCCCGCGCGAGCTTTATATCCTTACCAGGAATCTTCTGGTCCTTTTTCACAAATACATGGAGAACCTTCACTCGGCTTCCTTCCATGTAGCAAAACAGCCCCCTCGCTATGCCTTCCTTGGCTTTGGCGCGAATCTCGAAAAGGCCTTCCCCCAGTGCCTTCGTGTGAGGCTCTCCAAGGTTCGCCCCATGTTTCTCCATCAGCTCCAGCAGGTGGATCATTCGTGCCTGGAGTTTAGGGGGCAGCCCTAGAATGGCGTCTTCAACGCCTGCGTAGAACTCTATCGTCCAATCCATGGAGTATCACTGTTTCCTTTTATGGTTATCTTATGTGATAACTGCGCGTCGATCAATAATAGGGCAGGTCAATCCCCTGAAAAACAAAAGGCCCCGGTGACTCCACCGGGGCCTTTTTTCGACCGGGCATCCCCAATCCTTTCTAAACAGAATGGATGGTAAAAAGGTTGTCCGCAACGGTTCTGGCCGTGAGCCTTCGATCAGCTTGAGCTGACCTGCCTCGAGTGAATTGACAGCCGTATGTTCCCGTTCCTGCCGCTTTCTTATTCTCGTTCCTCTTGTAACAGTGTCACCATCCTTGACAGATCCTTTTCCGGATTCCGTTCTGCAATAGCGGACAGCAGTTCAGGCGCCGTCATTCCTTTGTTCTGATCTTCTATTTCCGGGTCGGCCCCTTTTTGCAGAAAGAACTCGGCAAGCCGTGGCTCGTTGAGCAGGACCGCCTCATGCAATGGGGGATAACCGGTCACCGACGAGAAACCGTTGATCTGTGCGCCTTCAGAAAGGGCGAGCTCCATGATCTCCTGAGCTTGCTCGGGATCTGTTGGGTAAGCGCCGATTGCCAGGTGAAGCACGCTCTGGGCATCGCCGCTTTCTCTTTCATTAGTCAGTTGATGCTCAAGATACCTGCGGCAGGCGAATTGAGGGATATGAGTGCCGCTGTCACCGATAGCGCAGGAGGCATTGGTGTCAGGGCTACTTGCCTGCAGGACGTAGAAGCTCAGGCCGGAATAGCCGAGAAGGCCAACAATCAGTAGACCGGCGATTGAGAATAGCCATTTCATAGTACGTATTTGCAGAAGGCATAAATGAAGGCGAGTAAGACCGTGAAGGAAAGCGATAGCACGTAAAGCCAGCTCAGCCCGACCTGCAGGGTGTTAGCTTCGCCCCGAAAATCAATGTGGCCATAGGTTCCGGTTAGCAGGGCTACAGGGTTGTGGTCAGGGTTACGCCGTCTCGCACGCGCCTCGAGCTTTTCCCAATCAACGTTGACGACGATATAGAACGCATAGCCCACCGGTCGTGCTATGAAAGTCCCTATTGGTCCAATCCAGAAATCCGGAGATTCCCGATTGTGTACTTTCCGGTCAAAGTATCGGCCTAAAAGGGGATACGCCAGGATCATGAGTGGGATAACCGGAAACATCACGATCGGAATCATATAGCCCAGAATGAGGCTGTCGCATGGATTGGGTATGAATATCACGAAGCGTCCTCAGTCGGTTAACGCGTTGGCGGATGCGTCAAAAATATCCCGGACAAGGAGATCGATAATGACAGCAGAAAGCGCGGATGCAGCTGCGACGCTGACGATTAGCGTCAGCCCGGTTGGAGCCAACACCAGGGTTAAACCGAGCGTTACGCCCTGGGCTACAATTGAGGCACCGCCCAGAGAAAACGCAAGGCTCGTTGCTTCCTTGGCCAGTTGATAATCCTTGTTGTCACTGTACATGACCCGAGTCCCACGACTCACAAGATCAAGCGCAAACGTCCCTTTACTCAGAACCCGCGTTGCACCAAGACCCAGGTTGAGTCTCTTTGTCTCGGGGAGGGAACTGATGGGGCTGCCACCGCTCTTGAAGGAAGATTCAACGCCGCCGGCGAAACTCCGGAAAGGATTGTGCACCCAGCTCTTGTAGCGGGAGTTCCGGGTCATTGTTTC
>ENA-ORCO01000897-ORCO01000897.1-marine-metagenome-genome-assembly--contig:-NODE-897-length-11406-cov-3.668815_pt1 | contig 11406 bp, 10 predicted proteins | sample MGYA00248633_ERZ508508 | MGnify/ENA primary metagenome ERZ508508 (study PRJEB26179, sample SAMN06268845) | marine metagenome | isolation source: A23 P1 aerobic enrichment on pine of planktonic cells taken...
AGTGTCCCTCCGTGCGGAGGTGGCCCGAGACGTGGACGTCGTCGTAGATCCGCGCACCCTGCATCCCCAGGAGCGTCTCGCTCTGGTAGCGTTGTCCCTCGTTCGTGGGCTCGGGAATGACCCGTGCACTGAAGATCACCTTGTCACCCTCGTCCAGTTCGTACGGCGTCTCGCCGCGACCCATCCGGGTGAGCATCGCGCGCGGCTCGCCCTGGTGGCCCGTCACGACCGGCAGGTAGTTCTCTTTCCCCTCGTTCATGACCCGCTCGAACGCTCGATCGACGGACCGACGGTGGCCGTACATCCCGAGGTTGTCCGGGAACTCGACCGCACCGATACGTTCGGCCGTGCCGGAGTACTTCTCCATCGAGCGGCCGAGCAGAACGGGCTGGCGACCGATCTCCTCGGCGAACTCGACGAGGCTCGTGACCCGCGCGATGTGGCTTGAGAACGTCGTTGCGACGATGCCGCCGTCGTAATCTTCGAGACTGCGCATGACGTCCCGGAGTTGCTCCCGGGCGACGGCCTCGCTGGGGGTACGGCCCTTCTTGTTGGCATTGGTGCAGTCTTCGATGTAACAGAGGACGCCTTCGCGGCCGATTTCGCGGAACCGTTTCATGTCGATGGGGTCGCCGATCACGGGGGTGTGGTCCATACGCTTGTCCAGCCCGTAGACGATAGCGCCCTCAGGCGTATGGAGAACCGGGTTGATAGCGTCGATGATGGAGTGAGTGACGTTGACGAATTCGAGTTCGTTCGACTCGCCTATCTGCATCGTCTCGCCCGGTTCCATCTCGACCAGGTCGTTCCCGACACCGAACTTCTCCTCGTCCTGGATCTCCTCTTTGACGAGTTCGAGCGTGAACGGCGAGGCGACGATGGGGGCGTCGTACCGGTGGGCGAGCTTGGAGATAGCGCCGATGTGGTCGAGGTGACCGTGTGTCGGCACGATGGCTTTCACGTCGCCGTTGAGGTCGGACATCACCCGGTCGTCCGGGATGGCGCCCATGTCGATCAGGTCGAGCGAATGCATCTGCTCGGTCCGGAGGTCGTCGTGAATCAGTACCTTCGAGAGATTGAGGCCCATGTCGAAGACGACGACGTCGTCGCCGGCACGGACAGCGGTCATCTGGCGGCCGACTTCCTCGTAGCCGCCGATAGTTGCGATTTCGATTTCCATTGGTGGAGCCGATCAGAGCAGTCCCAGAACTCCTCTTAGAGTCCGCCGAAAACGGAGAGCAAGACGTGACTTCGGTTCGGACAGCCGAGCGAGTCGCGGTGAGCGACACGCGTCAGCAGCCCAGTCTTCCCGGGGACGACGCGTCTTTCGGTTGTGACGTTCTCGGCGGCCGCGACGTAAATAGTTCGCGGAACGAGTGTCTCTCGGTCGGATCAAGATGTCCGTTCCGAGATCAACTGTCGAGTCGGTCGAATCACTGATTCCGAACCTCTCCGCTCGGATTTACCGGCAAGCGAGGTCGAGTGTTGATTTTTGAACTCTCGGAATGACTCTGTGTGAAGTCTCAAACGCAATCCAGTCCTCACTGTTCGAAAATGGAGAGTGTTATCCTGTCCCCGAACCGATCGGTTTTCGATTACGCTACACCAGTCGCCACGGTAGACAGCATAGTATGCCATATGAACCGTGTTCCCGAACCCGGATCCAGTTCGAGTACAGGTGGGTGACTCGGTCGTACTGGGTATGGAATGGTACACCAATCCGGTCAATGACCGATTGATTACGGCCAGAGCGTTGAACCATCGAAGCGCGCGAATCCGGAGAGCCACTAGACCACGTTCAGCGACTGAACGAAATCGATAGCACCGTACCGTGGTCAAAACACGACACATACCGCTTCTGTCCGGGGATTTCCGGTTCCACGGGCGTGGCGGGATTCGAACCCGCGATCGAGAGGTTAGGAACCTCTCGCCCTGTCCCCTAGGCCACACGCCCTATCCGAAACTGCCGCTCGGACGGAAAAACGGTTACTATTGGTACTCACACGGTGAAGAAAGCAAAAAACATGTGGACCGACTGCGTCGTCTACTTGCTGGTCGAACTCTCGGTCGAGGAGTCCGACCCGGCCGTCTCGACGAACTCGCTTTCGACCTCCTCGTCGTCCTCACCGTTGGCCTCTTCGAGCGAGGCGCCTTCCTGCATCTCTTCGAGTTCTTCTTCGACCTGCTGGCGACCTTTCTGGAATTCGCCCATCGCCTGACCGGTCGAGCGTGCGAGTTTCGGGATCTTGTTCGCGCCGAACAGCAACACGGCTATCAGCAAGATCACGACGAGTTCTGGCCCACCCGGGATGCCCCCCGGGAAGAGGGGGATTGCTACTTCGTACATCGCTATCCGGTGGTTACTCGGTGCTAATTATAACCTTTTTGCTGTCTGCCAGTCCCGGAGAACGTCCGGATATCAATCTTTCGGCGCCCGAGACCGACGCCGCGGTCCGAAGACCCTTCCGTCCGCGCACCAATCGCCGGCATGGTCTCAGTCGGTGACGCCGCACCCGATTTCACAGCACCGCTCGCTACCGGCGACGTCGAACAGTTCACCCTCTCGGACAGCCTCGACGACGCCCCCATCGTCCTCGCCTTCTTCCCGGGCGCCTTCACCGGCACCTGTTCACACGAACTCCAGACGTTCGAGGACCGCCTCGGAGAGTTCGGCGAACTCGGCGCCAGGGTCCTGGGGATCAGCGTCGATACCCCCTTCGCCCTCAACGCCTTCCGGGACGAACTCGGACTCTCCTTCGACCTGGTCAGCGACACCAACCGCCGCCTCGTTGAGGCGTACGACGTTCGGACGGACTTCGCCTCGATCGGTGTCGAGGACCTCGCCAAACGAGCGGTCTTCGTCGTCGACGGCGACGGCGTGGTCAGATTCGCCTGGGTCTCCGACGACCCCGGCATCGAACCGGACTACGACGACGTGTACGATGCGGTCGCGTCGCTGGCGGAAACGCCCGCCAAGTAGCGAGCGTCGCGATGGCCGCGGGGTTTTTGCGTCAGTAGGCGGTCAGTGCAGGCATGCGAGACGGCCGTCTCTACGACCCAGACGAAGACCACGCCTTTCCCGACCAGCGAGTGAACGAGGTGCTCGCCGTCCTCGAGGACGACCCCGAGGTCCAGACGTACCTCGACGCGCAGAACGTCAATCCCGTCGACCGGATGCGCTACAACGACCACGGCACGAAACACGTCGAAATCGTCAAAAACCGCGCGCTCTGTCTCTACGACCTGCTCAAAGAGACCGGCGTCGAGTTCGACGGCGCGGCCGACCAGGGCCTCGAAGAGGCCGACGAGGCGGTCATCATCGCGCTCGCGGCGACGCTGCACGACATCGGGCACGTCGTCCACCGCGACGACCACACTTACTACTCCATCCCGCTGGCCGCGGACCTGCTCGACCGGATCCTGCCCGAATTCTACGACACCGAGGCTGCCGTCCGCGTCAAAGGCGAAACCCTCCACGCGATTCTCTGTCACACCACCGAGGAGAACCCGCTGACGCTCGAGGCGGGGGTCGTCCGTGTCGCGGACGCACTCGACATGGAGCAGGGTCGCTCGCGGATTCCCTACGAACACGGCGGGCGCGGGATCAACACCGTCTCCAGCCAGGCCATCGAGCGGGTGTCGCTCAAGTCGGGCGACGAGGCGCGCGTCCTCGTCGAGATATCGATGCGCAACGCCGCCGGTGTCTACCAGGTCGACGAACTGCTCAAGGCCAAACTCCGCAAGTCGGGGCTGGAATCGCACGTGCGGATCATCGCCCTGAACACCAGCGACGGCGACGACAACATCGTCGAGCGAATCGAACTCTGAGCGGTCGCCTCAGCGACGGCCCGTCGCCCCTGCGAGTGACTCTCCAGCAGGGCTCTCTCCGAACGTAACGCATTACCTCGCGTAGTCGAATCCCGACCCGTGAGCAGCGACTCGGGCGGATCCCTGCGCTTGCTCCGGGACCGGGAGTTCCTGGCACTCGCCGGGACCGCCTTCGCGCGGTCGCAGGCGTACTCTACCATCGCCATCGCGCTCGCGCTGTACGCCGACGTGTTCTCGACCTCCGGCACCGTCGAGGGGCTGTTCGGCACGGCCTTCGCGCTCGTCCAGCTGATCATCGTTCTCCCGCTGGGTCGGCAGATAGACACCGGCAACGCCAAGCGCTACCTCCTCGCGGGGCTCGTCCTCAACGTCTTCGTCTTCGTCGGTTTCGCGTTCGTCGAGTCCGTCTCGCACGTCATCCTGATGCGAGTTTTCCAGGGGCTCGGCGCGAGTTTGCTGTGGATCACCGGGTCGACGGTCGTCGGCGAGATCAGCCCCGACGACGAGCGCGGCCAGTGGCTGGGCACCTACAACCAGGTCGGCGCCTTCTCCAGTCTCGCCGGCGACGTTGTCGGCGGAATCCTGCTCGCGACGGCCGGATTCACCCTCACGTACAGCGTCCTCGCCGGCGTCACTATCGTCGCCGCCGTGGGCGTCTTGCTCTTCCTCCGGGATAATCCAGGGGGCCAGGCCGACCCCGAGGAGGCGACCGGCGTCGAGACGCTCCGGCAGTTGCTCGGCCGCTCGGCCGTCCGCGCGCTCGTCGTCTTCCGTCTCGGGCTCTCCTTCGGCAAGATGGCGGTCATCCTCTTTCTCCCCATCTACGCGCGCACCAGGTTCGGGATGAGTCCGGTCCTCGTCGGCGGTATCCTCGCGGGCGGAAAACTCACGAAGTCGCTCACGCAGGGCTACGTCGGCGCCTACACCGACCGCCTCGGCCACCACCACTACTTCGTCTTCGTCGGCGCGATGCTGTACGCGCTCGGCGCGGCGCTGATCCCGCTGGCGGAGTTCGCCGTCGGTGTTTTCCCGTCGATGCGCGTCTCGCTGGCGGGTTCGACCACGATGCTCCCGGCAGCCTTCCTCCCCCTCTTTCTCGCGTTCGCCGTCTGTGGGGTCGCCGACAGCATTCGGCTCCCCGCGAGCATGGCGCTGTTCGTCGAGGAGGGCGAACACTTCGACGCCGTCGCCGGGAGTCTCTCCCTGCGCTCGATCGCATGGAAGGTCGGCCAGGTCGTCGGCCCGGTGACCGTCGGCGCGCTCTGGGACGCCACCTCCGTGTTCGTCGCCTTCGCGACCGCCGGCGCGTTCATCGCCGTCGCCGCGCTCGCCTTTCTCTCGCTGTACCGCCTCGAACCAGCGCCTGAGCAAACCCCCGCCACCGGCGATTGATACGTGCCGAGCCCTGTCGGCCGTGACCCATTCCTGGACGACCGTGGGAACTATTGGCACAACGGTTTTTTGCACAGCGTCCCAAGGGGGTGTATGAGTCTCACTCCGCCAGACGAGTACGGGGACTCGGAGCCGGCGCCGTCGGGGGACGAGGACGCGCCGGCATCCCAGTCGCTCCTCGCTCGCGCCGTCGGTCGCCTGACCGGTGGCCTCCGTGCCGCCGCCGGCGCAGTCCGGGCGGGAGTCGTCGCCCTCCTCGACGCGCCCTCCCCGCCGGAGACCCACTCGGACCGATCCGAGCGCAGTGACAGAGGCGAGTCCGCAACGTCCGCACAGTACACGCTCGCCGCCGACGAGTCGGGAACCGACTCCGGGGCGGACGAGCCAGTGGCGACCGACGCCGAGCGCGTGTCCGAAGACGACGGTCCGACGTCGCCACCCGTTGTTTCGGCGTCGGAGTCGACGGAGATCGCCGTCTTCGGGGACGAACTCGACGGACCGGACCGGGACTGCCCCGAACTCAAGGTCCAGTGGCACGGCGACGCCGTCACGTTCGTCTCCCCGGACGAACCGAACGCCCGGATCACCTCCGACGTCTGGGAAGACGTCGAACGCTGACGTTCTCGCCCGGCGTTTTCTCCGCTCCGCCGTCGACACCTGCCGCTCCGTTGCCACTCGCTCCTCGCTCTCAGGATCCACTTCCGTCCAGCAGCGCGTCCACGCCCGAGAGCGACCCCATCGCCCCCGCACTGGTGGCCGACGCCGCCGCGACCGCGTTAGCGAACGCGAGGACGCGGTTCAGATCCGTCTCGCCGCGCGCGAGCGACGCCAGGGTGCCCGCCGTGAACGCGTCACCCGCGCCGGTCGTATCGACGACTGAGACCTCGTAGCCGTCGTGGCTCGCTCGGGCCGGCCCCCAGGGAGCGTCCCCGCCCGCGACGGCGGCCGACCCCGCCTCCCCGAGCGTCAGGAACACGGTGTGGGGGCCGCGTTCGCGGACCTCGGCAGCGAGCGCGTCGGGGTCGTCCCCCTCGAAGCCGGCCTCGCGGAGGTCGCCCGGTGTCGCGAACACCACGTCGCAGTCGCCGAGGACCGCCTCGATCTCGGCGGTGAAGTCGGCCTCGCGCCACAGCTCCGGGCGCGCGTTCGGGTCGAAACAGACCGTGCAGTCGTAGTTCTGTGCTCGCTCGCAGAGGTCACGCACCGCGCTTCGACTGGGCTCGCTCGCCAGCGCGACGCCGCCGACGGCGACCAGGTCCACGTCGGCGAGCGCGTCGTCGGGGACAGTGCCCGACTGGAGGCGCGTATCGGCGGTCCCGTCCCGATAGAAGGTGTACTCGGCATCGGCGTCGTCCTCGCGGCTGACGAACGCCAGCGTCGTCTTCGCCCGCGGATCGCGTTCGACGAACCGGTCGGGCACGCCGTGGTCGCCGAGCGTGTCGACGAGGAAGTCGCCGAACGGGTCGGGACCGACGCGTGTCCAGAACCAGGGTCGACAGTCGAGTTGCGCGAGGCGGACGGCGACGTTCGCAGGCGCGCCGCCCGGGCGTCGGTCGAACGAGTCGACAGCCGCGAGCGGTCCCGTACTGTCGGGGAGGAAGTCGACGAGCGTCTCGCCGGCGACGAGGACGGGCGGAGTCATGGCTCGGTGTGGGGCCGGTCGCGACAAAAGCGCGCTGGCTCGGCGGTGACGAAAAGACTCGACGCCGACGGACTGGGTCGGTCGCGGCGCCGACGGGAACGGACGACCTTCGGGAGACCGACGTGAGTCGCGCTCTCATAGTGATTGTTGTAGCGATGTTCCGGTACGCGCTGACCCCGGTGTCGGCGCTATCCGGAAATAATCTACAACAAGCACTATCAGTCGCCCTGACCGACACGGAGGACCTGCACGAGCGAGTAGACGGGGACGCCCTCGATCTCCTCGACGCCGCGCTTGTCCGTGAGCACGGCGCAGGCGACGGGATTGCCGCCGTGGTCCCGGACGGCCTCGATCGTCTCGGTCATCGTCGTCCCGCTCGTGATAGTGTCGTCGACGACGTAGCAGTCGCGGTCGCGGATCTGCGCGAAGTTCCGGGAAAAGGAGCCCGAGAGGTCCTCGCTGTCGCTGTCGTCCCACTGGTGTTTGCTCGGGGCGTACGTGCCCAGATCCGTGTCGAGTTCGCGCGCGACGGTCGTCGCGATGGGGGCGCCCGCTTTCTCGATGCCGATGGTCAGGTCGACGTCTTCTCCCTCCTTGTCGAGCAGGTGCGCGACCGCCCGCCCGACGAAGGTGAGACGGGCGCTATCGCGGCCGATCGCGCTCCAGTCGACGTGGATGTCGTGGGGGCCGGTCGCCGTCTCCGACCGGGAGTCCGAGGCGGTGACGCCGCTCCGTGAGACCAGCCAGGAGGCGGTCTCCTTCGAGACGTTCAGTTCGTCGGCGATCTCGCCCTTCGAGAGGCCCCGTTCGGCCAGGTCCGCCGCGCTTTCGATGAGGTCGTCGATGTTCTTCATGCGTCTTCGTTACGCCTTTCGAACGCAAGGGTGTTACCGGTTGCGGGACCGTCTCGCCGTCGTCCCGGACTGTTCCGCCCGACGCGGGTCGGCTGCCACCCCAAGCTACAGGGCCGCGCGCCGAGTACCGCCGGCAATGGAACGGTACGACCATCTCTATCGCCTCTACGAGGAGTTCGACGCCGAGACGCTGCGGGCCTACCGCGATTTCGTCGACCTCTTTCCCCCGGTCGACGAGCGAGTCGCCCTCTCGTACTGGGAGGACGCCAGCGAGCAACTCGACGAGCGCCGGGCCGCCATTCAGGAGGCGTTCCCCGGCACGGGCGAGACCTACGCCGACATCGCCGCGCGAGCGACCCGCGACCAGGCCTTCACCGGACTGGACCTCGCGACGAAACACGACCGCGCCGTCAACGCCCTGGTCCTCGACGTCGACGAGACGCTACGCTCGGCCGGCACGACCGACAACGAGATCCCCCGCGAGACGCTGCATCTCCTGACCGAATTCCACGAGAACGGCGTCCCGATCGTCGTCTGCACGGGCCAGACCCTGGAGAACGTCAAGGGGTTTCTCATCCAGGGGCTCGGGAACGCCATCGTCCACTCCGGCGAGTTGAGCGTCGTCTACGAGGCCGGGACCGGCGTGTTCACGCCCGGCCACGGTCCCGACACCAAACGACTGCTGTACGACGACCTGGACGCGGCGGTCACGGACGTCTTCGAGGCGCTACGACGGCGCGTGCTCTCCGAGGCCCCCGACCGGATCCGCCGGGGCTGTCACCTCCAGGGCAACGAGTTCAACGTCACGCTCAAGCCCAACTTCGAGACGGGGAGCGAGGCCGCGACGGAGATCATCGATGACGGCCTCGTCTACCTTCTCGACCTGCTCGGTGACGTGGTAGCCGAACGGGTCGTCGACGGTCCACACGCCGAGTCAGCGGACGGCGACGCCTACACCGACTGGACGCGGGCCCACTACGCCGAGCGCGACCCGGAGATCCGGGCGGTCCTCGACGACTGCGACTCGCTCCCCGCGACGGCCGACCCGCCGGACGGCGTCGCGACCTTCCTCGACAGGGTGGACGTGGCCTATTACGAAGGCGACGCGGCCGAAGTCGCCAGCCGCGAACTCAACAAGGTGGTCGGCGTCGAGGCGGCGCTCGACGTGCTCGACGTGGGGGACCCGTTCGCCCTGGTCATGGGCGACAGCAAGAGCGACTTGCGCGTCATGGAGTGGGCCGCCGACCACGACACCGGCATCGCGGCCGCGCCGGAACACGCCTCGGAGTCCGTCCTCGAACAGGTCCGCGACACCGACGGCCTCGTGTTCGCCCCTGGCGAAGCGAGCGCGGTGTTGCGCACTGTCTCCGTCTGCAACGCGCTCGTCGGCGACGACTGAGCGGTCGCTCCCGCTCGCGGAGAGTGACTGGGCGGTCGCACCCGCTCGCGGACGGACTTTCGGGAGCCAGTCGCGGAAACGCATGATTTACTGTGGCCCACCGTCATCTGCGGACGAGTTCATGAGCGATATCGCATCCGTGGACGTCGGAATCGTCGGACTCGGTGGTATCGGTGAGACGCACGCGGAACGACTCCGGGAGATAGACGCCTCGCTGGTGGGCGGGATGGACGTCGACCCGACCGCGCGCAAGTCCTTCGCGGACCGCTTCGGCGTCGAGACCTACGAGGACCACGAAACCCTCTACGACCACGTCGACGCCGTGTTCGTCACGACCCCCAACCGGTTCCACGCCGACTACGGCGTCGACGCGCTCGAGGCCGGACTGGACGTGCTCGTCGAGAAACCGCTCGCGCACACGCTCGAAGCGGCCGAGCGCGTCGCCGCTGCCGCCCGCGAGAGCCACGGGATCTGCATGGTCGGGTTCCACACCCGCTTCGAGAACCCCGTCGAAGCCCTCGTCGACGACCGCGACGCCGGCCGCTTCGGCGACCTGAATCACGTCGAGGCCTCCTACGTCCGCCGTCGGGGTATCCCCGGCCGCGGGTCGTGGTTCACCCAGAAAGACGTCGCCGGCGGCGGTGCGCTCATCGACATCGGCGTTCACGCCGTCGACCTCTCGCTGTACCTGCTGGGCTACCCCGACATCGAAGAGGTCACCGGCGTCACGCGCTCGCAGTTCGGCGGGAGCGACGACTACACCTACCTGAACATGTGGGGCGAGGACCGCGGCCCCGAGAACTTCGACGTCGAGGACTCCGCGTCGGCGTTCATCCGCTGTGCAGACGGTCGCTCCGTCTCGCTGGAAGTCGCCTGGGCGGTCAACCGCCCGCCCCTCCAGGAGTACGTCCTCCGCGGCGACGAGGCCGGCGCGACCTACCGGCCTGGGGATGGCCTGACCGTCCACGAAGAAGGATCCGGCAGCGTCGACAGCCTCGTCGACGCGAGCGTGGAGACTCGCGGGAACGTGGCCAAGGCCGACGAGGACCGCTACTTCCTCGAACACGCCCTCGCAGGGGAACAGCCCGAGCGAAACACCGTCGAGCAGGCGCTGACCGTCCAGCGCGTCCTCGACGCCATCTATCGGGCCGACGAGACCGGGCGGGCCGTCGAACTCGCCGAGTGAATCGCGCCGGTTTCCAGCCCCATCGAACGGCCCACTATGCCGAATCCCCCTGGATGACCGCCGCTAGCGACGCATCTCCAGCGACGGGAGAGTTCCGCCCGGACAGGAAGCTTTAACTCGAAATGGAGTAACTTTTTGCTCAATGAAAGCCATCGCTGTGCGCCGCGGTGCCGACCAGCCCGAGGTGATAGAGAAGCCTCGGCCGGACCCGGCCGAGGGTGAAGTGCTGTTGCGGACACTCCGCGTCGGCGTCGACGGGACCGACCACGAGGTCATCGGCGGTGCCCACGGCGGGTTCCCCGAGGGCGAGGACCACATGGTCCTCGGGCACGAGGCCGTCGCAGTCGTCGAAGACGCGAACGGAACCGGGCTCTCGGAAGGCGACGTGGTCGTGCCGACGGTCAGGCGCCCGCCAGCCGAGGGTACGAACGAGTACTTCGAGCGGAACGAACCCGACATGGCGCCCGAGGGGGAGTACGTCGAGCGCGGCATCGTCGGCGCTCACGGCTACATGGCCGAGTACGTCACGAGCGACCCCGAGTACCTCGTCCCCTACCCCGAAGACAGCTGGGAGTTCGGTTTCTTCACCGAGCCGATAAGCGTCACCGAGAAGGCGTTCGAACACGCCTACGCGTCGCGTTCGGCGTTCCAGTGGGACCCCGAGTCGGCGCTCGTGCTCGGCAACCGCTCGCTCGGTCTCGTGACACTCGCGATGCTCGAGTACGGGATCGACAGCGACCGCTCGTTCGCCACGGAGTCGTTCGACCGCACCTACTGTCTGGGCAGGCGCGAACGGCCGGACCCGACCGTCGACCTGATCGAGGAGATCGGCGGCACATACGTCAATTCCAACGACACCGAGCTGGCGGCGGTCCCCGAGGCGTTCGAGGGGATGGACTTCGTCTACGAGGCGACGGGCTACGCGCCCCACGCCTTCGACACCGTGGAGGCGCTGGCGCCCAACGGCGTCGGCGCGTTGCTCGGCATCCCGGAAGACTGGGAGTTCGAGATCGACGGCGGTCGGCTCCACAACGAACTCGTTCTCCACAACAAGGCGCTGGTCGGAACGGTCAACTCCCACGTCAAACACTTCGAAGGAGCCGTC
>ENA-ORCO01000898-ORCO01000898.1-marine-metagenome-genome-assembly--contig:-NODE-898-length-11387-cov-3.431742_pt1 | contig 11387 bp, 15 predicted proteins | sample MGYA00248633_ERZ508508 | MGnify/ENA primary metagenome ERZ508508 (study PRJEB26179, sample SAMN06268845) | marine metagenome | isolation source: A23 P1 aerobic enrichment on pine of planktonic cells taken...
GGACGACTACTACGGGGACGATTAATCGATGCCGGTCGACCGCGGTGCCGTCGTCAAGGGCCCCGACCTGTTCGCCGACTACGACTATCGTCCATACGTTCGGTTGAGCGATGACACACATCCGTTCAGCGACGAAGAAGCGCTCTACGCCGCGATCACGACGACTCGAAGAGCAGTCGCGATCCCGCTTACTGATGACGATTTCTCCTCAGGGGGATTGCCACGAGAGAGCTACGTCAATCCCTGGACGGTCGTTTCGATCCGGCACGGGGATATCAATACGCAGGAAGGTCAGCTCGTGACGGCGACGCTCGAGACCATCGCCCGTGAGGCGGCCGGCTACCTGGGCGTGCGCTGATCGCCAATGCGGGATGCTCCGAGTACGGTACTCGCTCGAGACACGCAGTCGGCGTTTCGTTGCCACGGATATCGTTCGACACGCGGCGAACGCGTCGCGATCGAATGACAGAGTGAGAGGAGTTATACTTGGGACTGGTCCCGATGCCGCTTTGGCGGGTCCGATCGGTCTCCCGCCGCGAGGCGTCCCGCCGCTACTCCGAGACGGGCTCGGCGCGTCGCATCGCGGCGACGTCGGCGGCGATCCCGACGCCCGCGACGACAGCACGACGCCAGGCCGACTGGCGACGGTCGCACGGCTCGTTCGCGACTTCCGATCGCCGGAACCGCTCGTCGTCGCGCTCGACGACGGGGTGGCCGCGCTGTCGGCTCGCGAGACGGGTGCCGCGGACGCTGCCGCAGCGCTCGCTTCGGAGTTCACCTCGGCGGACGCGGCGTGGACCGGTGACGCGACGCGCGCGACCGCTCGTTTCGACGCGGACGCGGCAGACGCAGACGTTATTGCCGCGATCAGGGAGGCAGTGCGATGAGTAGCGACGTGGACCGCTCCACGGGGGAGGCACCGAGATGACGAATGCAAACGATTCGGACGCGACGCGCGAGTGTGCGTCGCGGACGGCCCGCCTGCGGACGACGCACGCCGACGCCGAGACGGTGGCGGCGGCGATCCGTCCGGACAACACCGACTCGATGGAGATGGTCGTCGAGGGCGAGACGCTCGTGACGACGATCACCCGCGAGACGACCGGCGGGCTGCAGTCCACGGTGGACGACACCGTGGTCAACCTGACGGTGGCAGACGCCATCGTCGACACGACCCAGACATACTATGAGTGAACGATCAGTTTCGAAGCAGAAGCGCGGAAAGCGATGGTACACCCTCATCGCGCCGGAGCAGTTCGACCGCACCGAACTCGGCTCGACCTTCGCGGACGAGCCCGAGAAGGTCTACGGGCGAACCGTCGAGGTAACCCTCGGCGACATCACCGGCGATCAGGGCGAAAACAACACGAAGCTCACCTTCAAGGTGAACGACGTCTCCAGCGACGCGGCCTACACCGAGTTCATCAAGCACGAACTCGCGCGCGACTACGTTCGCAGCCTCGTCCGCCGCGGCGCCTCGAAGGTCGACGTCGCGATCACGGTGCTGACGACGGACGACTACCGCGTCCAGCTCCAGCCCGTCGCCTTCACCACGAAGAAGGCCGACCGCAGCCAGGAGAAGGCGATTCGGCGCGTCATGATCGACCTCGTCGAGGAAGCCGCCTCCGAGCGCACCTTCGCCGAACTCATCGACAGCGTCATCGAAGGACGGCTGTCCTCTGCGATCTACGGCGACGCGAAGACCATCTACCCGCTCCGCCGGGTCGAGGTCCAGAAGCTCACCCTCGAAGCGCGACCCGAAGAGGTCGCCGCCGAGGAAGAGGCCGCCGTCGACGTCGACGAGGAAGACGTCGCAGTCGACGAGTAACGCGGTTTTCGAGACGTCTCGACTTTCCGTTTCTTTTTCGCCCGCGAGCCGACGGCTCGCGCGTCGGTCACGGCCCGGAAAAACTCTCAAACGCCTACTCTTCGACGGTAATGGTCCCGACCATCCCCGCCTGCTCGTGTGGGATGCAGAAGTACAGGTACTCGCCGGGCACCTCGAACGTGTGCGACCACGCCTCGCCGCTGTCGATGACGCCGCCGAACTCCTCGCGGAACCCTTTCTCGGCCGCCTTCGTCGTCTCGTAATCCCCGCTGGCGAAGAACTCGGCGTCCTCGGGGATCCGGTCGTCGTAGGCGGTGACCGTGTGCCCGCGCGAACTCGTGTTCTGCCAGACGACGGTGTCGCCGGGCGAGATGGTGAACGTCGGCGGATCGAACGCGACCGCAGTCATTCCGATGTCGTACTCGCCCGCTGCGCCCGCAGAACATCCCGCGAGGCTCGTCGCCGCTGCCGCGCCGAGTCCGGCGAGCACGCGCCGACGGGAGACGCCCTCGTCCCCCGGCGCTCTCGTTCCTCTCATACCCCGGTTTCAGGGAGCGAGCGCTAAATGTGGCCCGGTCCGGACGGATGTGGCCGCAACCGCGCGGACGTTCGTGTCTCCGAACGTATACGACCGGATCCGGATGTAAAGAGGTAAACCGATCCTCCGAGTCGGCCGAGGTATGAAGCCGCGGTTCGTCGGTCGGCTGGGCCTCGCCGACGCGGTGACGGTCTCGAACGCCGCACTCGGGTTCGTCGCCGCCGTCGCTACGACCGTCGACGTCGAACTCGCGGCCCGGATTCTCCTGCTCGCCGCGATCGCCGACGCGCTGGACGGCGTCGTCGCCCGTCGCCGCGGCGGGACGGCAGTCGGCCCGTATCTCGATTCGCTGGCCGACGTCGCGTCCTTCGGCGTCGCGCCCGCGCTCTTGGTCGCGATGACGGTGGCGGAGTCGTGGGGGCTCGGCGAGCCCCGAGGCCTCCTCGCGCTCGTCGGAACGGCGCTCTTCGTCGCGACCGCGGTGACGCGTCTCGGGCTCTACACCGCCTACGACAGCGACGCCGCCGAGACCGAAGGCGTCCAGACGACGCTTGCGGCGACGATCCTTGGAGCGACCGTCCTCGCCGGCTTCACGAGTCCGATCGTGCTCGTGCCGATGGTCTATCTGCTCGCGGCGCTGATGCTCGCGCCGATCACGTACCCCGATCTGCACGCACAGGACGCCCTCGTGATGGGCGTCGTACAGGCGGCGGCGATCCTGCTCTGCGGGCCGACGGGGCGGCGGCTCGTCGGGTCTCTCGGCGAGGGATTCGCCTACGGATTACTGTTTCTCGCGCTCGCCTACCTGATCCTCGGGCCGCGGTTCTACTGGCGCCGTGACTGACTCGGTGCGACAGTCGCAGACGTCGGTTCGAGCCGGCTCACATCCCCATATCGTCGGCGTCGTCGGGGACCGGAAGGTCGTGCGGCGAGACTCCGAGTAGCTCCGCGGCGTGATCGAGCGCCATATCGAACCCGTAGTAGCGTTCGAGTTCGTCCCCGTCCGCGCTGGGGCGCACTTTCAGCATCGCGTAGCCCTCGATGTTCTGTGCGATCGCGGCCGTCTTGCCGCCGGAATCGAACGTCAGCACTCGCTCGGTCTCGGTCTCTCGATAGCGCGCGGTGATTCCGTTCGCCGTCGCCTCCGTAGTCGACATACCCGCCCTTGGGAGGCGGGGAAGTCGAACCTACCGGTTCGGGTCCGCCTGCTCGTGGGCGGACGGTCCAGACGGTCGGGGTGTCTCGGTGGGACGAGTCCGGCGGCCCGGAAACGAAAGTGTCGTGTCCGCGCGAACCGATCTGCCGACGATGTCGAGGTGGCTCCAGAGCGGGCGACGACGAGACCTGTGTGCGCTGCTCTACGAAGCGGGGACGCTCCGCGGACAGAAGCTGAAGACGGCGCTCGAACGGCACTACGACGTGCGGCTCGATCCGCAGTCGTTCTACGGGACGCTCGACGCCCTCGTCGACCGAGGGCTCATCGAACGCGAAACGCAGGGGATTCACGACGTCTATCGTCTCACCGACGCCGGCGTCGAGGGCGTCGAATCGCACTTCGCCTGGCTCTCGGCTCGGGTCGACGGGCATTCGGACACGGCTCGCAACTGTGACTCTGGGGAGTGATTTTATCACAGCCGTCGTCCGAGTAGCTATCAGATGTCCGGCGATAGCTCAGTCTCCAGCGGCTCTCAGGTTCTCGACGGAATGCTCGGTGGGGGATACCCGACGAATCGGTCGACGCTTCTCACTGGTGGTCCGGGAAGCGGGAAATCGACGCTCTCGATGCAGTTTCTCCAGGCTGGCCTCGACGCCGGCGAGGACTGTCTCTTCATCAGTACGGAGCAGACGATCGGCGAGTTGCGCCAGTCCTTCGCGGACTTCGAGTTCGATCTCCACCACGAGAACCTCTCGATCACGTCGATTCACGCCGGCGCGGGCCGGACGATCGAAGGCGGAGAAGACGATCTGACACTGCAGACGCTGACCGAAGACGAGGACGGCGAGATACTCTCACAGGGATTCAATCCACCGTTCACTGGCGAGTACATCCGGCAGTATCTCCAACGGTTCGCGCCGGTCGATCGTGTCGTCCTCGACAGCGTCTCCGGGCTCTCGGTCATCACCGACAGCCCCCAGCGCTTCCGGCGCTCCGTACTGGATCTGATCCGGTTTTTCTCCGACGAGTTCCAGGCGACGAGCCTGTTCACCGCCGAGCGCACCGGTGATAACGAGGCGACGAACGCGCTCCGGTTCACCACGCACGGCGTCGTCGAACTCACCCAGCGGAACGTCGAGGACGACCCGCATCACTTCCTCCGCATCGCGAAGATGCGCGGCGTCGACTACGACCGTCGGGAGATGGAAGTCGAGTTCGGATCGGCGGGCCTCCGGATCGCACCGAAGCGCCGGTCGCAACCGCCCGCGCTGAAAAACCACAGCCACCGCCCGATCGGCATCGACGGCCTCGACGCACTCGCCGGCGGCGGCCTCGTCCGCGGGGCCGGCGTCTTGCTCGAGCACGACGGGCGTGCGAACCTGACGGCGCTCTTCAGTGTGCTCTTGAAGCACGGTCTCGAAGCCGACGACCGAGTCGTCCTCGTACCGACGATCGAACTCCGTGAGAACCGGACCGCGCAGTTGCTCGACGGGCAGGGCTACGACATCGGGAATCTTCTCGAAACGGGCCGTCTCGCGGTCGTCGACCTCGTCGGGACGTGGAACGACGACCGGCCGAACGTCTTCACGCCCGAGCACGACCACGAGACGGTGATGAACCTCCTCTCCCGACTCTACGACGACGTCGAGGGGACGCTCTACTCGCTCGTGAACGCCGACGCGATGGTCCACACTCTCGGCCCGGCGGACGCGCGACGGGTCCGCTACTTCGAGGAGTCCGAACTCCTCGATCCCGACAGCGCGCTGTGTCACGTACTGAATCCGAACACCGTCGAGGACCGCGTCGCCGCCTTCTACCGCGACTCCGCGGAACAGACGCTGGATACGTGGGTCGGCGACGCCGGCCTGCAGTACATCGCGCTTCGGAAGTCACCGTGCGGCTTCGTCGGCACCACGTCGCTCGTCGAGTACGTCGAAGAGCCACCGTACGTCCGCGTGCAACACCCGCCGCAGACGCGCGAGAACCCCTACGCCGAGGCGAATCCGTACGCTGCCAGTGACGACCGAATGGAGTAACGGCCGGCATACCGCTCGGCAAACCCAAGGCTACTCTCGCCCCTACCGCTGAGTGGTCGGCCCACTGACATCATACTGTCTGGGAGCCGAACGCCCCGCTCGCGTGCGACTCGTCTACAGTGTCCTCTGTTTCTCTCGTATCGCACAATACTCCGATCTACCCCACGAAGCTTTTTATGCCGCCCTCCGTAGGAGTTGACACTCCGAATGTCTCAGCAGGATGAACGCCCCCGAGTCGACCAAGCCGACCTCCAGTGGTGTCACGAGTCGGTCCAAGGGGTTTCTCGCACCTTCGCGCTCACGGTGGACGTGCTCGACGAACCGATGTCATCGTACATCTGTCTCGGGTACCTCGTCTGCCGGATCGCAGACACCGTCGAAGACGCCTCGCACATCCCACCGGCCGAACAGGCGACGCTGCTCCGCACGTACGACGCCGTCCTCGACCCCGAGGACGAGACGACGGCGGAGTCGTTCGTCGATTCCGTCGAACCGCACCTCCCCGAGGAGGACGCGATGACCGACGACTGGGCAGTCGTCCGCGATTCCCCCCGCGTCCTCCGCACGTTCCAGAGCCTCCCCGAAGACGTCCAGCGGGCGATCGTCCCGCCGGCGAGAGAACTCGTCCAGGGAATGGCCGAGTTCGTCGAACGCTACGAGGACGACGGCGGCCTCCGCATCCAGACCCGCAGCGAACTCGAAGAGTACTGTTACTACGCTGCCGGCACCGTCGGGAACCTCATCACGAACCTCGTGACGCGGCACGACGTCGCCGCCGACCGCCGCCGCCGGCTGTACGACACCGCCGAGGAGTTCGGTCTGCTCCTCCAACTCGTCAACATCTCGAAGGACGTCTACGACGACTACACGGCCGAGGACAACGTCTACCTCCCGGCGGAGTGGCTCCAGGACGCCGGCGTCCCTCAAGAGGAGGTCTTAGACGACGAGCACGAGGCGAGCGCGGCGTCAGTCGTCCGTCGAACCGCCGAGTTCGCGGGTTCGTTCCTCGACGACGCCCAGACGTACCTCGAAACGGTGCCGCTCCGCGACGGCAACACTCTCGAAGCGTGGGCCATTCCGTTCTTGCTCGCTGTCGGCACCCTCAGAGAGCTCCTCGCGCGTCCCGAAGACGCGCTCTCGGCGACCGGCGTGAAGATCTCCAGACAGGAAGTGCTCGCCGTCGTCACCGAGATGAGCAGTGGTGGAGACCGCGAGGCACTCGGCGAACTCCGAGAAGACATCTCGGCGGGTCCGTACCACCGCACGCCGTCGAGCGCCGACTGACGGAGCGACCCCGGTCGGATCCAGTCGCCGGCTCGCCGCGGTCAGGATCACGCGTCGCAACCGGCGAAGACCGCGGGGTTTCGAGCGCGGCCGGCGCCGGCTGAGGCAAATATCGTCGTATGTTTTGGGAGGGTTTTTAGTCGTCGGATCGAAACCCACGCCTATGGGTACCGAAGAAGCACACGACGACCACGGACACCACCTCCCTGCGGTCGAGGACTGGCCCCGTGGGTTTGGTGAAGCGAGCTGGTGGCCGTTCGTCACCGCGGTCGGAGGAGCAGGCGTCTACGTCGCGGCTGCGCTGTACATCCTCGGTCGCGGCGACGGCGCGATCGTCAGCCCGCTCGCCGGCCCGATGGCGCTCGTCGCGACGGTCGGCATCTTCCTCGTTGGACTGTACGGCTGGGTGTATCACGCGTTCGTGGTGAAGTTCTGGTCACGCGAAGCGAGTTCACAGAGCGCGAACAAACTCCGCTGGGGAATGCTCGCGTTCCTCGGCTCCGAACTGGCGACGTTCGGCGCGCTGTTCGGGTACTACTTCTACATCCGCGCCGGCGACTGGGCGTCGATATTCACGGGTGTCCCGAACCTGACGGGATCGCTCATCCTGATCAACACGACGATCCTGGTCGTGTCGTCGATCACGCTGCACTACGCACACGTCGCGATCCGGAACGGCGACCGGCAGAACTTCCTCATCGGCCTCGCGATGACGCTTCTCTTGGGCGTTATCTTCATCGGCGGCCAGATCTACGAGTACTACGAGTTCATCGTCCACGCGGACTTCACCCTCACGTCCGGGTTCTTCGCGTCGGCGTTCTTCGGCCTCACCGGACTCCACGGACTCCACGTCAGCCTCGGCGCGGTCCTCCTCGGGATCGTCTTCGTCCGCGCGCTGATGGGTCAGTACTCCGCTGAACGCCACGTATCGGTCAGTACGGCCTCGATGTATTGGCACTTCGTCGACGTCGTCTGGATCTTCCTCGTCGTCGTCCTGTACGTCGGCGCGGAAGTCGGCGTCTGATCGGAACGGTCGTCCGGACGCGCCGGACGCTCCCTCTCGGGCTCCCACGAGCCCGACATTTTTTGCGGCGATGCACTGACGTACAGCCGTGACGAACAGTCGCGTCGCTGATACACTGATGCGCTACGCCGCACACGCCGGACCAGCGGGCGCGCTCGTCGCGATTACTGCGATTCTCGCGGCCACGTGGCGGTCCGCGACGTTCTCTTGGGCGGGAAGTGCGCTCTCGGATCTCGGAACCGCGTCCGGGACAGCGCTACTGTTCAACGGCGGCCTCGTCGCCGGCGGCGCCGTCGGTATCGCGTACGCACTCGCGCTCCGGCGATCCTCGATCGCGGTCGCGAGTAGCTACGCGCTGTCGATCGTCTCGATGAGTCTCGTCGGTGTCTTCCCGGCCGGAACGCCGCTGCATTTCCCCGTCGCGGTCGCATTCTTCCTGCTCGCGACGGCGACGGTGTCCGTGGACGGGTGGTTGAGACGGGCGACCACGGCCGGCCGACTCGGCCTCGCGCTCGCTGTGAGCCACCTGCTAGGCTGGCTCGTCTGGCTTCTCGGCATCCGGCCGGGTCCGGGCCTGGCGCTCCCAGAACTGGGCGGCATCGTGATGTTCGGCGGCTGGGTAGTCTTTCTTGCCCCGCCCGTCCAAAGCGGAGGCTAACGGCACCCCACTGCCGACCCCGAAACCGGATCAGTTTTCACACCTGTCGATCGAGTGTCGGGTATGACCGAGGAGGAGACGGACGAACCGACGGTCCCGATCGTCTGTGAGGAGTGCGGAACGACGTCGCGGGTGGCGCTCTCGCAACTCCGAACGTCCTTAGAGAAACACAACGAGCACCGACACGACGGCGAGGAGATCGCGCAGGTCGATCCGGTGATCGCCGACGAACTGGCCAACGCGGTCGCTGACGACCTCGGGTTGCTGGACGACGAGTAAGCCGTCGTCTCGACTCGGCGATCATCGAGCGACGCAACTCAGAACAGACGGTACGACGACGTTCCGAGCAGGCCGATGACCAGTCGACCGCCGGATCGTCGTTCGAACAAACCAAGGCGCTGACAGCGCCAGATGATGATTCAGCAGCATCGATAAAAAGAGTACCGCCGAACCGACCGCATTCCCCCGCCTGGACGGACATTCACGCGGTTTATAGGCGCCGCCCGTCCAGACGAAATATGCTCACCTTTATCGGCCTCGGACTGTACGACGAGCGCTCGATCACCGTCGAGGGCCGAGAGGCGCTCGCCGACGCCGACCGGGCGGTCGCCGAGTTCTACACGAGCCACCTCGTGGGGGCGACTGTCGACGAACTGTCGGAGTACCACGACATCGACATCGACGTCCGGGACCGCGCAGGCGTCGAACAGCACCCCGAGGACGTTCTCGACGCTGCCGAAGACGAACACGTCGCGTTCCTCACCGCCGGCGACACGATGATCTCGACGACGCACGTCGACCTGCGACTCCGCGCGATCGAGCGCGGTATCGACACCCGCGTGATCCACGGCGTTACCGCACAGACGGCCGCAAGCGGACTCACAGGACTCCAGAACTACCGCTTCGGAAAGGCCGTCACGCTGCCGTTCCCGTACGCGCACGGCGCCGACGGCGTCCCACAGAGCGTCGTCGACTCGATCGAGGCGAACCGCCAGCGCGGCCTCCACACCGTGGTCTATCTCGATATCAAGGCCGAGCGCGGGGAGTATATGACCGCCGACGTCGCCGCGGAGATGCTCGCTGCGGACTGGCAGGACGTGCTCGGCGTCGTCGTCGCTCGCGCCGGAAGCCCCGAGCCGACGGTCGTCGCCGACCGGCTCTCGGCACTGGCCGAACAGGATTTCGGCGACCCGCTTCACCTGCTCGTAATTCCCGGGGACCTCCACCACGTCGAGTCCGACGCGCTCGCGACGCTCGGCGGGGCGCCCGACGAAGTTCTCGACGAAAACGAAGTGTAGCGGCCTCATAGGGATTATCGTAACTATCCATAGATTCTCGTCGCACCGGTCGGCGAGAAATCTATGCGGACGTACGATGATCCCTATCAGTGGGTCGGCGTTTCCGCGATCAGGCCCCTGGCCGCTCCAGTCCGAGTTCTGATTCGAGGTCGTACTCGTCGCCGGTCACCATGAACAGGACGTCCTCGATGACCGTCAGGAGTTCCGGGAGTTCTCGGACGACCAGATAGGTGATTCCGACGAGGACGACGACCGCGAGGATCTGGCTGATGATCCGATCGGAGATGAAAAACGAGACCATATACGGGTCCGAGGAGCCGAACAGGAACATAATCTCGTCGACGAACCACTGCATATACTGCTTGCCGAAGGCAATCGTGATGAACGTCGTCCGCAGGAGGTTCAGCGCGTAGATGATCGGCACGGCGATGGCCATCGCGCGAAGCTTTCGGCGCAGTGGGGCCTTCACCGCGGCGATCAGGCCGGCGAAGATGGCGATGCTCCCGAGCCCCGTACACGCGAGGACGACCGCCACGGTCAGTCGATGAGAGCCGTCGAAGAACAGGAACGTGTTCAGATAGCCCTGCTCGCCGACGATCATTTCGGGGTGGTAGCCGAGCGCATTCACGAGAAAGCCGGTCTGTGCGGCGACGGTCTCCATCAGGACACCGCGCGGGGCCGGAACGGCGACACCGAGCAGCGAGAACGCGGGAATCGTCTCGAAGGGGAGGTAGATCAGCCCCATCGCGGCGACGGCCCGCGAGAGCACGTACAGCGAGTCGCGGCCGTTCCACAGCAGGTAGCCGGTGTACAGCGACGCCGGGACGGCCGCGACCGCGAGCACGCCCTCGACGTAGCTCTTGTGGACGAACGCGAAGTGCGGCACCAACTGGAGCCAGAAGACGGCGAAGCCGACCCACGCGGCGACGGTCGCATAGCGCGCGAGCCGCTGATTTCGGTCTTCCGAGAGCGCTCCGACGGCGAACGTCAGGATCACGACCCACGCGAGCGCGTCGGAGAGCAACCCGGGCATATGGTGTGGAACGGATCTGACGAATAAATCCCTTGTCGTTCCGTGTGGCGATTGCATCCGACCGATCAGTCGGACGTTTAGGGTTCGAGGATCTCGATCTCGTGGCCGTCCTGGTCCGTCGTGAACGCGTAGCGGTCCTCACAGGAGGCGGGATCGCGGTAGTCCTCGGCCCCGCGCTCCATCAACGTGTCCCAGTAGTCGTGGAGGTCGTCCGCGCGCACGCAGAGGTGGCCCCAGGCGTCGCCTATCGTGTACGAGCGCCCGTCGTAGTTGTACGTGAGTTCGACCGACATCGCGGCGTCGGCGGCGCCCTCGGGCTTCATAAAGTAGTTCGCGAAGGTATCCGACTCCCAGCGACTGGTGTGCTCGTACTCGAATTTCCGCGTCCAGAAGCCGAGCGCCTCGTCGGCGTCCTCGACGCGGATCATCGTGTGGTCGAGACTCCACTTCGCGCCTTGGTCGGGATCGCGCTGGACGATCTCGACCTCGTGGCCGTCGGGGTCCTTCACGAACGCGTAGCGCCCGCCGCAGG
>ENA-ORCO01000900-ORCO01000900.1-marine-metagenome-genome-assembly--contig:-NODE-900-length-11384-cov-3.101884_pt1 | contig 11384 bp, 10 predicted proteins | sample MGYA00248633_ERZ508508 | MGnify/ENA primary metagenome ERZ508508 (study PRJEB26179, sample SAMN06268845) | marine metagenome | isolation source: A23 P1 aerobic enrichment on pine of planktonic cells taken...
CGGGGACGTACTGTCCGCCGTACTCTCCGAACTTGCCGGTGTCAGAACTCATCGGTTGTAGTGAGGGTGGTGGTGTTCTCGTACACGTCGCCGTCCATGATGGCCGAGCCGATAAGCAACGCGTCGGCGCCGGCCGCGCGCATCCGGCGCACGTCGTCTCGGGTGCTGATTCCGGACTCAGCGACGCGGGTCACGCCGTCGAGTTCGGGGGCCACACGTTCGAAAGTTTCGAGGTCGACGTCGAGTTTCGAGAGGTCGCGGTTGTTCACGCCGACGAACTCGGCGCCGGCGTCGAGCGCGCGTCTGGCCTCTGCCTCGGTGTGGACCTCCACGAGAACCTGAAAGCCGCGCTCGCGGGCCGCCTCAAGCATGGGCTCCAAATCGTCGCCCAAAAAGCGCGCGATGAGGAGCACCACGTCGGCCTCGACAGCGTCGAGTTGGGACTCGGAGAGCAGGAAGTCCTTGCGCAGGACGGGCGCGTCGACGGCCTCACGAACCCGAGTGAGGAACTCGGGCGACCCGCCGAAGTGTTCGGGTTCGGTGAGGACGGAGAGCGCCGCCGCGCCGCCCTCGACCATCCGTTCCGCGAGTTCCACCGGGTCGTCCTCTCTCACCCCTTCGGTGGTGGGACTCGTCGGTTTGACCTCCGCGATAATCGGCACGTGACCCGCGTCCTCGGCGGCCGCGAACGCCGCGTCGAGGGAGCGCGCGTCCACGGACACCCGGCCCGTCGCGCCCCCGCGTTCGCGGGCGGCGTCGAGGATGGACTCGACGGCGGGGTCGAGTCGTCCTGAATCGTTCATTACCGTACTTTGATGGACTAATCTGTACATAAGACTTGCGACGGCGCGTGCGTTTAAATAGCGCGCGCGCCGACCAGGGACCATGGAAGGCATCTACGCGCGGGAGTCGCCGTACCTCGAACGGTACGTCCAGCTCGGCGTGGCGAGCGAGCGCCTGCTGAGCGTCTCCTTTCCCACGGACGCCGACGCGGACGATGATAATGAGCTGCTCGACCGGGTGTTCGCGTATCTGGAGGGCGTCGAGGACGACTTTCGGGACGTGAACGTCGCGCTCACCGTGCCGACGGCGCAGCGCGCGGTGCTCGAATCCGTCCGCGACATCCCCTATGGGGAGCAGACGACAGTCGAGACGCTGGCCGCCACGAGCGCGGGACTGGACCCCGACGAGCCGTCGGACCTGGACGCCGTGCGCACCGCGCTCGCGGGGAACCCCGCGCCGCTCGTGATTCCGGACCACCGGGTTCGGGACGGGCCAAGCGCCGCGCCGCCGGAGGTCGAACAGCGCCTCCGGTCGCTCGAAGGAATTCGGTAGTCAGAGCGGGAATCAGGTGAAGACGGCGTCGAAGGCGTCGGCGCCCAGCGGCGTGAACGTCCCCGCCGCGACGTTCTCGCGGACGTGTGACACCGAGCCGGTGCCGACGAGCGCGGCGACGACGCCGGGCGCGGAGCGCGCGAAGTTCAGCGCGCGCTGTGCGGGCGTGTCGCCCGCCAGTTCGGACGCCACCGCCTCGGGGAGCCCCTCGGCCAGCGCCCCGCCGGCGAGCGGCGCGGTGGCGAACACGTCGAGGCCGGCGCCGTGCGCGAACGCCAGCGCGCTCTGCTCGCCGTCCGGGCCCTCCTGGGCCTCGACGGTGAACGCGCCGGCCATCGTGACGTTGAACGGGAGTTGAACGGCCCGGAACGACGTGCTCTCGTTGCCGACGCGCTCGGCGGCCCGGCGCGCGCGGCGGACCAACTCGGGCAAGGAGAGATAGCGCGGGTGGTCGGCGGGCACGCGCAGCGCCTCCCACGTCGTCACGCCGTAATGTTCGATGTCGCCCGACTTGACCCGCCGCTCCAGGGCCTCGAACGCCTTCCCGACAGCGTCGTACGCCGCCTCGCGAGGGCGCTCCTCGAAGTGGACCTCCGGGGTGTGGAGGAAGTAGCAGTCGATGCTGTCGACGCCGAGATTCGACAGCGAGCGCGCCACCTGGTCGTCGAGGAAGGCGGGCGCGATACAGTGACTCCCGGCGGCGAGTTCGTCTGTCTCGACGAGGCCGGTGTCGACGTACTCGCGGCGGACGAAGGCGGCCGGGTCGTCCGGCCGGTCACCGTTGAACGGTATCGTGCCGGCCTTGTCGCTGAGATACACCTCCGAGCGCGACACGTCCGCCTCCCGGAGCGCCTCCCCGACGGCGCGCTCGTCGCGCTGGCCGCGCGCGTGAATCGCCGTGTCCACGAGGTTCACGCCGTTTTCGAGCGCCGTGACGAGCGCGCTCCGCCGGTCGCCGCCGGCCTCGCACGCCGGCCCGAGACCGACGCTCGACGCGACGCCCGGCCCGACCCGGCGGAAGAACGTGCGCGCGAACGCGGAGCCGAAGCGGTCCCGGTACGCGAAAGTGTCCTCGGTCGTCGCCATACTGTCGCTACCAGCGCGGGCGGGAAAAGCGCCGCTATCCGGCTACCAGGCGTCGACGGCCGCACGATACCCCTCCCGAAAGGTTGGGTACGCGAACTCGTAGCCCGCGTCCCGGAGCTTCGCGTTCGAGCAGCGCTTGCTCGTTCGGAGGCGGCGCTCGGCCGCCTCGGAGAGGTCGCCCGCTTCGAGGCGCTCCTCGACGGTGCGCTTCTCGGGGCGTGGCTCGTCGCACTCCGCCGCGAGCCAGTCCGCGAACGCCCACTTCGACACCGGTTCGTCGTCCACGGCGAGCCAGAGGTCCTCGTCGCGTTCGAGTGCGAACGCGGTGATGCCGGCCGCGTCCTCCCGGTGGAGCATGTTCAGATACCCCTCCGTGACGGGGCCCTCGACGTAGCGCGCCAGTCGGTAGCGCTCGGGGCCGTACAGCCCCGCAAATCGGACTACCGTCGCGTCGAAGCCGGCGTCCGCGCCGTCTTCGAGGGCGGTTCGCTCGGCTTCCGCGAGCACCGCCGTCTTCTCCGTCGTCGGTTCGATATCGGTGTCCTCGTCCACCCAGTCGCCGCCGTGGTCGCCGTACACACCAGTACTAGAGGTGTACACCAGTTTCTCGGCGCGGCCGGCGTACGCCTCAACGGTGGCTTCGAGGCCGCCGACGTACACCTCGCGGGCGGCGTCGGCCCCGCGGCCGCCGGAGCTCGCCGCGAACACCACCGCGTCGGTGTCGGGGAGGGAAGCCAGTTCGTCGGCGTCGGTCACGTCCGCGGCGCGCGCCTCGGCGCCCGTCTCGCGGACCGTATCGAGCGCGGAGCGACGAACGCCGAGCACGTCGTGGCCCGCCCCGACGAGGCGCTCAGCGAGCGCACAGCCCACGTAGCCACAGCCGAGTATCGTGACGTGCATCAGTACGGGTTCTCCGCCGCGATGAAGCGGTGAATCTCGGCGTACTCCGCGAGCGTCATCGACTGTCTGCCCTCGATTTTCTGCTGTATCTCGCGGGGCGTAAGCTCGGTTTCGAGACCGGCCGCGACGGCGTCCACGTCGAGCACCGCGGAGCTCATCTGGAGCATCAGGTGGTCGCGGAGTTCGAGGAGATACCCCTCGGCGTCGGGCGCCCCATCTTCGAGCGCGAGGACGGCCGCGGCGTCGGAGACGGTGTACGCGTCGCCGTTCTCGGCCTCGATGTCCGCGACTGTCTCCGCGTCGAGGCCCGTCTCGTCGACGACCGTCTCGGCGCCGATGGTCGCGACGACCTCTGCGAGCGCGGCCTCGTACCGGCCGCGGAGTTCCCCGTGAGCGATAGCCGCCGCGTCCGCGACGGTGTCAGTCAACATACGAGTGGGTAGTGACTCGGGGTACAAGGACCTGTCCGGTTCGTGTCGGTCCCTGGCCGACTCACCCCCACCCCGGCGAGCGCTCGTCGGCGTTCGCGCCGTCACCGACGCCGCTCCCGCCCGGCGGGACGACGACCACGACGCCGGTTCGCACGTCGAAGGAGACGGCTTCGTTGTGGCCGACGCGCTCGGCCGACCCGTCCCCGTCTACGTCGAGTTCGATTGGCGCGTCCTCCCGGACGTACGTGTAGTTCCCGAGCGCGGGGTTCCCCGCACGCTCACTCACCGTGAGCGTCCGGTAGCCGCCGCGGGCGGCCACGTCCCAGGCGTTGAGCGTCGCGTACCAGAACCCGGGCACCGGCGTGACCGGGAGGCCGGCCGGCGCCGCGGCCACCGCGCCGCGGAGTCGCTTCGGGAGACGGGCCACCGCCTCGCCGGCGAGCCGTTCCGTCGCATCGGCGGTCAGCGACGCTATCTCCCGGTTCGCGAGCGAGCGGGTGGACTCGGCGGCGTCTTCCAGCGTCGACTCGGAGAGCGAGACGGTGCGCTCCTCAGCGAGGACGACCCGGAGCGCGGCGGTGAGTCGAGTTCGGTTGCGCGCGTCGAGACCCGCGCGGGCGGCGGCCGCCGCGGCGATGGGTTCCGCGGCCGACCCGTTCGCCATCGCCAGCGCCTCGGCGTGGCGGCCGCGCCACGATTCGAGTCCGGCCGCGACGGTCCGGTTCGTGCGGTTTCGCTCGACGCCCGCGGTGAGAAGGGTCGCTTCGAGTTCGTCGCGCACCTCCCCCGTCGCGGATTCGAGGCTGTCAGCGAGCGCATCGCGTTGGTCGGCTACCGTCTCGTTCGCTTCGGCGGCGAGCGTCTCGTTCGCCGCGGCGAGCGCCCGCGCGGCGGTTCCGAGTTCGTACTCCCGTTTGTCGTTGCCGAGTATCGATCCCACGATGGTGTCAGCGACATCGCCGTAGGGGACCGTGAACAGGTTCGTGTTCCGGGCCGCCATCGGGTAGCGGACGCCGGCGTCGTCGCTCTCGACGGCGGAGAGCGAGAGGTACGCCGGGCGCGCCCGGACCGTAATGTCGGACGCCGACCCGTTCGGCGGCATCGGCGCGGGCGTCAGCAGGTCGGATATCGACGCGTCCCCGAGCGGCAAGCCGGCCTTGTCGATGACGCCCGTGAGCCGGTCGCCCACGTCCTCGTTGCGCCGCGTCCGGCGGTCAAGGAGAGTCTCGACCCGGTCGAGATACGCGCGCCGGAGCGCGAACCGGAGTCTGGCGGCCCCGCTCGGGTAGGCGGCCGGAACCGGGGGGAGCGCGGCGCGCCACGCCGCGAACCGGTCCGCGAGCGACGACGCCGGATTGGCGTCCACGAGCACCGACGGCGGGAGGTCGACGGAGACGTTCGCCGCGCGCTCGCGGAGCGACGTGAGGTTGTCGAGCGCGCTCGCCATCGTTCCATCGGGGGGTTCGACGGCGAACGACGCGTTCGCGCGCGCCGCGGACTCGCCCTCGGTGACGGCCGCCTCCGCGACGGCGTCCGCACCGCCGGCGTCGGTGAGTAGCGCCGTCCGGACGCGCTCGGGCACGCCAGCGTACGCGGTGTCGTTGAACGGGTCGACGAGCGGACGCCACGGCGCCGGCTCGGCGCGGCCCGGCCTGGCGGCGAGCGCCACGCCGACGCGGTGCGTCGTCTCCCGGACGGAGACGGCGGAGCGCGTGTCGTTGCCCAACACCCACGTCCGGTTCGTTCGGACGGTGACCGACACCGTGCGCCGCGCCGTACCGACGCGGACGAAGCGCTCGGGAGCGTCAGGAATAGCCGTGTCGTCGGGCGCGTCCGCGACCCGAACTGAGCGGTTCCGTTCGACGGTGGTCGGCGGCAGATTCACCGGGCGTGGGTCGGCGGTGACGTCCGTGCCCACCGTCTCGACACGGACGAGACGGCGAGCGTCGGCGGAGAATATCGAGTCGAGCGCGCGCTCCGGAATGTCGGCGTCGAGCAGCGACACGAGGCCCTCATCGGCCGACGAACCAACGGAGGCGTTCACGGGCGTCGGGCCGCCGCCCGCGTCGATTGTGGCGACGGCGTCGTGGACGGCGTCCTTCGGTTCGCGCTCCGTGTCGGGGGCGGGTTCGGTGGCCTTCGCGATGCCGCCGAGCGCGTCCGAGAGCCCAGTCCGGAGCGCCGCGTCACCGAGCGTCCGGCGCGAGCGGGGATCGCTCGCGCCCAAGGCGTTCCGCTGGGCCCGCAGGAGGGCGCTGTTCGCCGCGAGCGCGACGTGGCGGTTCGCCAGCACGTTTCCGATTGGCGCGCCGCCGTACTGGGCGTAGCCGCGGGCCCACGCAGCCAGATGGAGCATGCCGGTCATCCGACGGGGGAGACCGGCGTCGAGGTAGTCGCCCCGGAGGCGCGCCGAGAAGTTCCGCACGCGGTCGTGGAGGTCGAGCGCCGTCGCGGGCACCGTCACCGACGCGTCGTAGCGGCGCTGCGAGACGGTCCGCCCGTCGCGGACGAGGGCGAGCGAGAGCCCGTCAAATCGGACCGTCATCCGTCCGTCGGCGCGGCGCTGGATGGCGACGGCGTCGAGCAGTTCCGCGGTCCGGGTCGCCGCGAGCGAGACGTTCGCGCTGACTGGCCCGGCGCGGGACTCCTGTTTTGCGAGCGCGTCGCGGGCCGCGAGCGCAATGCGGAGGCGGAGGCCCGCGCGGAACGAGGAGTCGTTCGCCGCCGCGAGCGCGCGGCCGGCGCTCGTGTTCGCGGCCGTCAGCGTCGGATTCCGCACCGCATCGCGGGCGCCCATTCTGGCGGCGCGAGCGAGGGCGCTCCGGGCGACCGACGTGGCCTCGTCGGCGGCGCGGGCGCTCTGAACCTCCGTTTTCGCGTCGGCTCCGGTCCCGAGCGCCGTCACGTACGCGCCGCTCGTGACCAACAGGAGCACGCCGACGAGCGCGAACGGGACCCGGGCCCGCTCGTCCGTGTGGAACGTCATGGCGACCACGTCCTGACGACGATTTCGACGCGTTCGACCGACGGCGCGTCTGCGGGAACGCTGAACGCGGCGGACGAGACTGCGCCCCGGGAGGGCGGCGACGGGCCGACCCCGGCCGCGCCGACGGTGTCGTGCTCGCGCCGGGCGAACGCTGAGACGTTCGCCCCGCCGACGGTGCCGTTGAGAGTGTCCTCGACGGCGGCGCGGACCCCGCGCTCGAACTCCCCGTTTGAACCGTTTCGCGCATTGAGAACGGCGACGTCAGCGAGCAGGTTCGCCCGCGTGCCGTTCGCGGCGCGGTCGTCGTACTCGACGCTCGCGGTGCTGGCGGCGAGCGTCGCGGCGAGCGAGCGGGCGTCCGACGGCGGGTCCGGTGTCTCGTGAGTATCCGCGGGGAGGGAGACCAGCGCGACGACGGCCGCGCTCACGAGCAACAGGCAGAGCACGGCGTCGAGCGCCGTCGAGAGGCCGCGCTCGCTCATCCCCACACCCCCACGCGGACCCGGCCGGGGCGAACGTCGCCCGGCGCGATTCGGATTGGGACCCGACGGCTCGTCGTCGTCGCGTCCCGAGGCGGGTGTGGGCCGCTCGTCCACGAGCGATTTGCCGTCCGCACGGAGACGTTCATCGACGGGCGCTTTCCGTCGAGTGCGGCGAGCGCACCGGGAACGACGACGCCCCCGTCGCGGAGCGTGTTGAGCGCGTCCGTGAGCGCCGGTTCCGCCCGGTTTCGGTCGTGGTCCGGCGCCGGCGCGTTCGCGAACGCGAGCGCGTAGGTGGAGAGCGCCGCCGCGACGACGAGCACCCCCGCGAGCGCCACGAGGGGATTCACCTGCCCCCTACCCGACGAGCGTGACATGCTCACCCCCCATCGAGACGCTGCGGACCTCGACCGTCCCCTCCGTCTCTCGCCACCGGCCGTCCGCGGCGCGTGCCGAGCGAGCGGCGGCCGCGAGCGTGTCGCCGTCCTCGAACACCGCGCCGGGGGGCGCGCCGCGGAGCACCCGCCCCAGTTCGCCGCGGGCGGGCGTCACCGGGCCGAATTCGAGCGTCGCCGTGTCCGTTCCGGCGCCGTTACGGAGCGAAATAGAGCGGTTCGAAATCCGTAGTTCCGTCGCCGTCGTCGGATGCGCCGCGCGGGTCGGCTGTGCGCTCGCCGCCGCCGAGTCGACGGTGCCGGCGACGGCGTCGGCGGCGGGCGCGGGCGCCTCCGGGACGTCCGCCGCGAGTCCAACGAACAGGGCGCTGACCAGCGCGAGGCCGAGCCAGAGCCACGCCGCGTCGGCGGGTGGACCGAACATATCGCCCGGTGGTCCCGTCCCCCTACTTGAACTACAGGAGAACGCCGGCGGCCGCCGCGGCGACCGGATACACCATGGCGGCGGCGAGCAGCGCGAGGCCGACATGGTAGCCGATTCGCGCGCGGTCGGTGCCGGACTCCAGCGCGGCGGCGAACCCGGCGAGCAGCGCGGCGAGGAGGAGGACGTAGCCGCCGACGACGGCGCCGAGCGCGTCGGTTGGAACCGGTTCGACGAACTCGCCGGGCGCCTCGCTCGCCAGCCGAGCGGCCAGCGAGACGGTGATACCGCCGATGAGCGGCGCGAACACGCAGGCGGTGTTGCGCAGCGTGCTCACCGTCGAGGCGAGTTCGCGTCTGGTCTCCGCCTCGACGCCGCGCAGGCCGTCGAGATGGTCCGCGAGTTCGACCATCACCCGGCCGCCGTGTGGTCCCTCGGCCGCCGCGAGCGCGAGGAGTTCGGCCCCGGCGCGCGCCCGAGGGCTCGGGACGGCGGCGAGCGCGCCGTGCTCCCCGACCAGCGCGTCCCGGAGCCCCACTCGAAGCCGGCGCTGAACGGTCGCCGCGTCAGCGAGCGCCTCGCCGGCCGGCCCGCCGACGCCGTCCGCGGCGGCGAGCGCCGTCTCCGGCGGGTCACTGCGGCCGAGACGTCTGCCGACGAAGGCGAGCGCGTCCGGGAGCCCGTCCTCCAGTTCGCGGGTGTTTTTCCGAACGGCGTACGCGGGCCGAAACCAGAAGAACAGCGCCGCGCCGAGGGTCGCGCCCGGTGCGGTGGCGACGGTCCAACCGGGAAGCACAGTCCGGGAGGCGGCCACCGCGAGAGCGCCGGCGAGAACTCCCGCGAGCGCCGCGAGGAGCGCCCTCCTCGAAGCGGCCGGCAGGTCTGGGTGCGATGCGGGGACCGGCGCGGACGGAAACGCGGCGGGGCGACGGGCCAGCACCCACGCGCAGGCGACGAGCAGGCAGAGCGGCAGGAGCGCGTCGTAGCCGAGCGCCAACGCTGTTGGCGGGAGCGGGACGCCCGCGCCCTGCGCGGCCGGAAGCGCGGCGACCAGCGCCAGCGGCAACACGACGCCGAACGCGTACAGCGCGCCCACGGGACCGCGGGCGTCGGCGGCGAAGGCCGCACTTCGCTCCCGCGTCCCGTCGAGGGCGGCCGAGAACGCCCGGTCGAGTAGCCTGTCGCGCTCCGATTCGGGGGCGTCGACGCCGGCGCGAAGCAGCGCCACCGAACGGGCGAGCCCCGCGTGCTCGTCCCACGTCGCGACGAACGACTCCCAGCCGGCATCGGCCGCGCCGCGCGCACGGTCGACGTGCCCGCGGAGGCTGGCGGCGAGCGGGCCGCGCCCGTGTTCGGCGGCGAACGCGGCGGTGCCTTCCGGCGTCGGGGCGATGCGGGCGCGGAGCACCGCGAGCGCGACGATTTCGGACGCGCCGCCGAGCGCCCGCGCGCGGTGGGCGGTCGCCAGCCAGTCGGGGGCGACGCGAAGTCCGTAGCCGAGCGCCGCTCCGAGCGCGAGCGCAACACACCCCATTAGAACGCCGCAGCGCCCGAACAGGAGGGACGCGAGCATCGCGGGGACGACGCCGGACACGCCGACGACGAGCGCGGCCGCGCGCACCTCGTGGCTCCCGAGGCTGCTGCCGACGGTGGCGAGCGCGCGGTCCAGGTCGGGGTCCGCATCGAGTTCGGCGGGGAGCAGGGCCGCGAGTCGCCGGACGGCGCGCTCGGTTCGGTTCATCGTCCCTCGTGCCGTCGTTTCCCGTCCTGTCGTTGCCCGTTGCGCCGGTCCGCGTGGGCGGCGACGACCGCCTCCGGGTCGGTTCGGCCCGCGTCCGCGAGCACGGAGAGAAATCGGGCGCGCTCGGCTAACGCGTGGCGGGCGTCGTCGTACGTCTCCTCGGGCGCCGCGAGCGCCGCGAGCAACCGGCTGTCGCCCCTGTCGAGGCGGCCGGTCGGGGAGAGCGCGTCGGTGCGCTCGTACAGCGCCTCGAAGCGCGGGTCGGCGCTACCGACCACCTCCTCGATGCGCCCGACGGCGTGGTCCCCGTCCGACGGTGCGGCGAGGGAGACGACGAAGTCGGTCGCGCCGAACGCGGCCGGTTCGACGCCGAGGTCGGTGACGACGCGCTCGCGGACCGCCTCGCCGTCAGCGCCGTGAACGGTCCCGAGCACCGTGTCGCCGCGCGCGCCGACGCGCATCGCCTCGTAGAGCGCGGGCGCCTCCTCCCCCCTGATTTCCCCGACGACGAGCGCACCGTCACCGAGTCGGAGCGCGGTCCGAACGGCGGACGCGGGCGAGAGACCGTCCGCGTCGGTTCTGAGCCCCTGGGCGTCCCGGCCGCGTTCGCGAAGCGTCGCCAGCGGGAGCTCCGGCGTGTCCTCGATGGCGACGAGGCGGGTCGCGGCGGGGAGTTCCCAGAGGAGCGCCCCCAGAAGCGTCGTCTTCCCGGCGCCCCGCGGCCCCGCGACGAGTCCGGCCGCATCGCGCTCGACGGCCAGCGAGAGGAGCGCGGCGGCGTCGGCGGTGAGCGTGCCGTTCGCGACGAGCGCCGGGAGCGTGAACGCCTCGCGGCCGTGCGCGCGGAAGGCGAAGCCGGCGCCGTCGCTCACCGGGTCCGTCACGCCCGCCGCCCGGACCCGCTCGGCGCCCGCGAACCCCGCTATCGTCGCGTCGATGGTCGGGTCCGCGCGGGAGAACGCGCGCCCCGACGCCCGGCGGAGGCGGGACGCGAGCGCCGCGGCGCCCTCCGGCGGGAGCGTCACGTTCGTTCGCATCGTCTCGCCCTCGACGCGGACGCGGAGGGGGCGCTCACCGACGGGCGCGGTGGCGAACACGTCGCTCACCCGCTCGTCCGCGAAGAAATCAGCGAGGACGCCGTAGCCAGTCGTGTGCTTTTCGAGGACGGCGACGAGCGACTCAGTATTACCAGCCTCGGGTGCGACGGCGTGGACGGCGCGCTCGGCGGGCGCGTCGGCGTCGCGGGGCATCGCCGCGAGCCGCTCGCGGGCGGCGTCGAGGGCGGCGTACGCCTCGGCGTCGAAGTCGGCTTCGAGCGGCGAGAGGTGGTAGCGCCGGAGCTCCCGGTCGGGTTCGGTCTGGATTCGGGCGGTCGCACCGGTCGGCAGTTCGCGCTCGTCGTCGAGCGTCGCATCCGGGCGCGGCGCGGCGAAGCGGGCGTGGGCTACGGTCGGGCCGACGCGGGGGCGAACGTCGGAGTAGGTGAACCCCGACGCAGCCCCCAGAAGGCCGCTCTCGGCGGCGAGACGCTCGAAGCGGTCGCCGCGGACCGTCGCCGCGTGTGCGGCCGCGAGCGGGGCCCGCCGGGCCGTCGCCGCGAACGTCTC
>ENA-ORCO01000901-ORCO01000901.1-marine-metagenome-genome-assembly--contig:-NODE-901-length-11367-cov-2.188043_pt1 | contig 11367 bp, 11 predicted proteins | sample MGYA00248633_ERZ508508 | MGnify/ENA primary metagenome ERZ508508 (study PRJEB26179, sample SAMN06268845) | marine metagenome | isolation source: A23 P1 aerobic enrichment on pine of planktonic cells taken...
GAGCGAGGCGCCCCAGTCGCCGCCCCAGATCATCTGCTCGGGGCCGATGTTGGTGTCCTTGTAGGGCTTCTTGAACAGGTCCGCCCAGTAGAGGCCGACCTCCAGGTAGACGTCGTCCCAGGCGGAGGCGACCTCACAGCACTGCTCGACGTACTTCTCGCGCCAGTGGCCCTGCATGCCGCCGTGCTGGAAGATGATCGGCACGTCGGGGAACTCCTCTTTGATGTCGCCGGCGAGCGTCGGGTCCTCCCAGTCAGGGGCGCGCCACTTGCCGGTCGAGTAGCCCGAGGGGTAGCCGGTGTGCCAGCCGACCGGGACGTCGTGGTCGTCGGCCACCTCGAACACCTTCCGTACCTGGGGCCGGCGCTCGCGCCAGTCCATCACCCGGTCGAGTTCGGGCGGCATCGGCACGCCCTCGCCGATCATCCGGAAGCCGTCCTCCTCCAGCCACTCGTCGAGATGTTCACACGCCCGGTCGATCGTCCACTCCTCTTCGCCCCGGAGATGTTGCTTCGTGACCCGGACCGCTGACGCGGCGGAGACGAACTTCCCGGGGTTGTTCTCAATGATCTTCTGGTTCAGCCCGTTCTCGAACCACGCGCCCGGCTGGAGCACGCACATGTCGACGTCGTACGCGTCCATGTCATAGAGGAGACGGTCAGAGTTGTCGTAGAGTACGACGTCGTCGTCCTCGTCGGCCTCGTCGGTGGGCACAGAGGTCATCATCTTGTCTGCGAGCCGCTGATAGTCGACGTCGTCGTCGGACATCCGGGCGGCGATTCGCTGTGCGTGACAGTGCGTCTCGACGATGAATCGTCCTAACCGCATGGCCCCTACGAATTGCGGGGATTGTAAAAGGGTATTGTAAGTATGTTGTCTGGTAGTTTCCTTGCGGCGTCCGGCCACGACTGGCGTCGGCGAAAACGGTAACCCCCCGCCGGCCGAGCGTCCCGCATGGCCTGTCCGTTCCTCTCCTACCGGTCGGCGGCGGCCGACCACGAGTTCGACGAACCGAGGGCGTTCTGTGGCGCCGTCGAGGAGTTCGTCCAGCCGATGCGTGCCGACGTCTGCAACGACCGGTATGACCTCGATCACGCCACACACTGCGAGATCTACCGCGAGCACGCCTCCGGCGGGGGCAGAGTCGACGGCGACGCCGAAGCCAGCGAGGGGGGCGACCCGTGACCTACGCCGAGTACCTCTCGGGCGAGCCAGTGATCGTCACCGCGGCGCTCACCGGCGGCGTCCACGGCAAGGAGACGACGCCGCACCTCCCCGAGACGCCCGAGGAGATCGGCCGCGCGGCCGCGGCAGCCGAGGCTGCGGGTGCGGCGGTGGTCCACCTCCACGCCCGGCGGGAGAACGGCGAACGCGCCTTTTCGACCGAGCGGTTCCAGGCGATCGACGAGGCCGTCCGGCGCCACGCCGACGACGTGATCGTCCAGCACTCGACCGGCGGCACCGGCGCGCCGCTGTCCGAGCGACGCAAACCGCTCGGGACCGATCCGCCGCCGGAGATGGCCTCGCTGGACATGGGGCCGCTGAACCGCTACGACCACCTGACGAGCGAGAACACCCGCGGTACGGTCGACGCGCTCTACGACGAGATGCAAGACCGGGGAATCAAGCCCGAACTGGAGGTGTTCAACGACGGCCACCGCAACGAGGTCCACAGGCTTCTGGACCGGCGAGACCTGGCCGATCCGGTGTACGCGACGCTCATCTTCGGCCCCGGGACGCTCACCCGGCCCACCCCGCGGAACTTCCTCGCGGCCGTCGAGGGGCTGCCCGACGGCGCCCTCTTTAACACCCTCGGCTTCGGCCGGCACCAGCTCCCCTTCGGGACCCTCGGCGTTTTGCTCGGGGGGCACGTCCGCGTCGGCCTGGAGGACAACGTCTACTACCGCCGCGGTGAACTGGCCGAGAGCAACGCCCAACTGGTCGAACGAATCGTCGCGGTCGCCGAGCGACTCGGCCGGGAGGTCGCGACGCCCGCACAGGCCCGGGAGATCCTGGGGCTCTGAGCCGGCGCCCGTGATCGGCTCCCCGTCGCGGACCCGACCGTTTCCTCACCCGTCCGTCGGAACCTCGACGGCCGCGGGCGACTCGGCTTCGGACTCCTCGGCGTCCGCCTCCTCGCCCATCCACTCCTCGGCCCACTCCTCGACGGCGTCGAAGACCGGACACAGCGACGCGCCCTTTTCGGTCAGTGAGTAGTACGTCGCCACGGGGGCGTCCTCCTCCAGGCGGCGGTTGACGAACCCCAGGTCCTGCAGGTCGTCGAGCACCCGCGAGAGGGTGCGCGAACTCGCGCCGGTCGACCGCTTGAGTTCGTTGAACCGCATCTCGCCGTCCTGGAGGTCGTGCAGGACGATGAGGCGCCACTGGGAGCCGATCTGTTCGATCGAGTCGATGACGGTGCAGGTGACCTCGCCGTGCTGGCCGTCGCCGTGTGCGTTCGCTGCCATGGCCTCCCGTAGGTCGTCCCCGTACTTACTGGTTCGGATTCGAACCTGGTTCGTAGAAGCACTACCTCGGAGCGGTTCCCCGGTCCGGGCCCCTCGGACAGAACCGGGGACGAAGCGACGGGTACGACGGCCCCGGTCACAGACTCGTACCTGAAGACATTTATCCGGGGATCGATTCGCTCCGGTGATGAGACTGCCCTCCCGAACCGCCCTCCGCGTCGCGTTCGCCGTGGTTCTCGTCCTGTCGGCCGGATCGATCGCGGGGAGTTTCCTCTCTAACTCCGGCGCTGTGGCTGCCGCCGGAACGTCGCCGGGTGACGCGGCGGCCAGCGGCGGGACGCCCACCGCGAGCGGCTCCGGCGGCGGAACGACGACCGGGTCGCCGTCCGGCGAATCCCCGTCCGAACCGACGACACTCGGGATGGAAGAACGGATCAACCGGTCGAGCGTCTCCGAGACCCGATCGTTCTCGGGCAACCTCACCGTGGTCGCCACCCAGGGATTTTACGTCTCCGACGAGCAGGCCGAACTCGTCGCCTTCTCCGACGCGGGCGAGGTCGTGTACTACGACGACACCTACCGGGTGTACTTCGACGTCGACCCGCTCCCCGACAGGCGCCACACCGTCGAGTACGTCGCCGCAAAGCACCTCTCGGGCGAGGCCTGCGAGGTGTTCGAAGCCGACCAGTGTACCCGGAACGTGATGAACCGGGTGAACCTCACGACCGGCGCCGAGGAGGAGGTGTACGGCAAGGTGACTCCGCGCATCTACTCGGCGCGCTGGCACGACGTCGACCGTCTCAACGACACCCACTTCGTGGTCGCCGACATCATCAACGACAGCGTCAACGTCGTCCGGGAGGACGGCACCGTCGTCTCGCAGTGGTCGGCCGACCGGGTCTACGAGCGGGGCGAGTCCGGCGGCAACCCCGGCGACTGGACCCACGTCAACGACGTCGAGATCCTGCCCGACGGACGGATCATGGCCAGCCTCCGGAACATGGACGAGGTGGTCTTTCTCGAACCGGTCAACGGCTCCTGGCGGATGAACGACTCCTGGACGCTCGGGGAGGGGGGCAACCACGACATCCTGTACGAACAGCACAACCCCGACTACATCCCCGCCGAGCGCGGCGGCCCCGCCGTCGTGGTCGGCGACTCCGAGAACGGCCGGATCGTGGAGTACCAGCGCGTCGACGGCGAGTGGGAGCGGTCCTGGGGCTGGACCGACGCCCGCCTGCAGTGGCCCCGCGACGCCGACCGCCTCCCGTCGGACACCACCCTCGTCGTCGACTCCCACGGCGACCGGGTCGCCGAGGTGCGCCCCGACGGCTCGATCGCGTGGTCGGTCACTATCGGTATGCCGTACGACGCCGAGCGTCTCGGCACCGGCGACGAGTCCGCCGGGGGCCGCTCGATGCGGGCCATCCGCGCAGCGCGGGCGGACGACGACGGGAACGAGTCGGCCGTCGACGAGGCGGTCGAGCAGATCGACGAGGGGGTTCCCGGGGGGAGTGACTCGACGCTCGCGACGCCCGACCGCGGCCCGGTATCGCGGTTCTGGCTCCTCCTGAAGGCCGTGATCCCGAGCCTGGTCGTCAACGGCCTGCTGTACGTCTCGCCGTCGTGGGTCCGCTTTACCGATCTCGTCTTCGCCGCTGTCTTCCTCGGCGCCACGCTGTCGTGGGGGACGGTCGAGTTCTACTGGTCGCGCTGGACGGTCCGCGGGGGGGCCGCACGGATCGTCACTCGCCTCCGATCGCTCGATCCGCGGACGTAGTCGAGCAGGCGCTCCGAAACGGGCCCGGTGTCAGGCCGGCGTCGCCGCCCACGACACGGCGGCGGTGAGGACGAACCAGCCCGCGAAGTTCCACCACGGGACGCCCCGGTAGCGAGGCTCTGACACCCGTGCGGGCGGGTACGACCAGGCGCCCGCCTCGACGTACGGCGGATCGGTCAGGACGTCCATCGCCGTCGCCAGCACCCCGGCGAGCAGCGGCGCGACCGTCGGATCGACGGCCAGCGCGGCTACCCGGTAGGCGACGTAGATGGATCCGATCCACCCCGCGAGCGCCGCCAGGGGGACGCCGACCAGTTGCGGGCCGGTGTGGTGTTCGAGCAGGCCGGGCCGGATCACCGCGACCTCCGCGACGAATGCGGCGGCGACGGCGATCACGACGAACCGGGCCGTCGCGGCGGGCCCCCAGGTGAGCGCCCCGTGTACGACGGCGACGAGCGCGAGACCAACCGTCGACGCGAGCAGCCTCCGTTCGACGTCCATGGTCCGGGGTCACTCGCCGCCGGGAAAGGTGTCACGGGCGCCGGCAAGGGCGTCCTGGACCTCGTGTCTCGCAGCCCGGGCGGCGGCTCAGCCGTCGAGTTCGCTCTCGACCAGTTCGACGGCGCGGCGCACGTCCCCGACGGCGGTGAGGTGTCCGGCGCCGACGGTCGCCTTCATCGCCGTGGCCGCGGCGCCGGTCAGCACCGTCGGGCCCACCTGGGCGACCGCGCCGTCGCCGATCGAGACGATCCACCCCGGCACGTCGAAGCGGTACGGCTCCATCCTGGGCTCCCACCCGTCGCCGTCCGACTCGGTAGCCAGCCGCACGACGTTGTCCGCGACCGTCAGCGCTTCTCTGATGGCCGCCGAGGCGCTCGCGGGGACGGCCTCCCCGTCGGCGTCGACGACGCGCGCGGCGTCGCCGACGGCGAAGGTCGCCCGGTCCAGCCGCAGATCCCCCCGCACCGCCGGCCGCGATCCGCCCATCGCCCCGCCGCCGGCGATGCCGCCGGTCCAGACGAGCGCGTCGTAGGCCAGCGAGTCGCCGGCGCCTCCGTCGGGGGCGCCCCCCTCGGCGGCCCCCTGTCCGTCGACGCTCCCGATCGGCGCGGACGCCTCGATCTCGACGGTCGTCTCCGTGGCGCCCGTCACCGTCGTCCCGGTCCGGACGTCGACGCCACGATCCTCCAGGGCGCGTCGGACGGCGTCCTGGAACGGTTCCGGGAACGAGGGCGCCACGGCCTCGAGTTGTTCAAGCAGCACCACGTCGACGTCGGCGTCCCGCTCGCGGGAAAGCGCCGCGAGTTCCCCCGCGACCTGGACGCCGGAGAGGCCAGCGCCGCCCACGACCGCCCGTCCGTCGCGCTCGCAGGCGGCGAGGAACGCCTCGCGGATCTGCGCCGCGTGTGGGAGTCGCTTGAGCGGGGTCGCGTGGTCCGCCAGCCCCGGGACGCCGTAGAAGGCCGTCTCCGCACCGAGACAGATCGCCGCCAGGTCGTAGGACAGTTCACCGCCGTCGGCCAAGTCCACGCGGCGACGCTCGCGGTCGACGCCCTCGACGCGGTCGACGACCAACTCCGCCCGGTCGAGCACGTCCGAGAGCGGCACCTCGATCACCGATTCGAGGGCCGGCTGTCGGATCGCGCGGTGGAGTTCGTGTTGGACGAGGTGGGTCGGTCGGTCGTTGACGACCACGAGGTCGGCGCCGGCGGGGAGCCGTCGTTCCAGACAGCGCGCCAGGGTCAGCCCCGCGTAGCCAGCGCCGAGAACCAGCACACGCATGGCAGACGCCAGGGACCGGAGGGCAAAGAGCGTGCGGTTCCCGGGGGTCGCGCCCGGCTGCCCCGGGGGGGTGGTCGAGGCGGGCCCGTTTCCACCGGTGATCGAAGTGGTCGTTCTCACTTCGTGACAACGAGACGAACCATGATGTAGATGGGCGTGGTACCGTAACACATGGTGGCAGAATCAACCGGCTCCGAGGCCAGCGGGGAGGTCCCAGCCGGTCAGGGCGAGGCCGAGTCGTGGCTTGACGACGAGTGGACCCGGGACTTCGGACTTATGCTCATTGCCTGGTTCGTGGCGATGGTGCTGGCGTCCGCGCTCCTGCTCGCCTACGGGGGCCTGATCCTGCGGCTGCTCGGGTAAGCCACGGGGGCGAGGAGCGGCGCCCACCCGACCCAGCGGTGCGCGGGCGGCCTCAGAACAGCGATTCGTCGTCGAGGACCCGGGCCGGACCGCCGACCTTCCATACCCGCGTGTCGACCCCACAGTCCGCGACGGCCGCTTCGACCGTGTCGACGTGTTCGGCGGTCGTGTTGACGTAGACGGAGGCGCCGGTGTCCGTCGAGAAGTAGACCGGCACTCCCTCGTCACGGAGTTCGCGGACGGCGTTGAACACCGCGATGGTCCGGGGCTGCCAGTACACCCAGCCGGCAGGCCCGGTCATCGTCGTCGCCGCCAGCGACAGCGAGTCGTGCTCGGCGAGTTCGAACGTCCGGTCGAAATCGCCGGCCCGAAGCGCATCGCGTGCCGTCTGGATCTGCTCGTGAATGTGTGCGAGTCGTGCCTGGAACATGTGGCTGTCGGCGGCCTCGGCGTGGGCCTGGTCGGTCTCCTTGTAGGAGGGGACGAGCCCCGCGACGATCCGGAGGTCGTCCTCCAGGTCGGTCTTGATGCGCTCCGAGCGGCAGTCCTCGTCGTTGAGGCCGGCGTAGAGGTGCGAGAACGCCCCGGTTACCGCACGGGCCGCCGACGCGGAGCCGCGGCGAGCGATGGTGGACACCTCGGGGTGGCTCAGGTCGAGGCCGGCCGCGCGCGTCGCCGCCATCGCCAGCGCGGCAAAGCCCGAAGCCGACGACCCCAGCCCGACGTTCGACTGGAAGTTGTTCTCGCTCTCGACCCGCACCGGGTCGTCGCGGTCGGCCCGGCGCCGCACCTCGTCGATCACGGTCTTGATCCGCTCGGCGCCCCGCCCGTCGACAGTCTCGCCGTCGAGGACGTACGTGTCCTCGGCGGCGTCCGGTTGGAACTCGACGGTGGTCGTCGTCGCCGAGGGAGCCGTACAGACGCTGATGCTGTCGTGATACGGGAGCCGAAGCTCCGGGTCGCGCATCCCGTGGTACTTCACGAGCCCCTGGATCGGGTGGGCCCTCGCGGTCGCCTTCATGCTTGGTTCGGCGCCTCCGGACCGGTTAAAGTTCCCGAAGCCGGCCGCGGCCGGGCGCGAAGCGGTGGGCGGACCGCGGCCCCGCCGATCAGGGCGGCCGTTCCATCGCGAACCGGTCGTCGGTGGCGGCGTAGTAGCTTCCCGAGAGCCGACCGACCGCGTCCAGGTCGCGCACGTCGAACTTCCCGGCGTCGTCGAGCAACTCCTCGTCGACGTGGGCCCACTGGACCTCGCCGAACAACAGCGTCGACGCGCCGACCTCCGTTGTCTCCACGAGGGAACACTCGAAGGCGACGGGGGCGTCGGCGATCCGCGGGGCGTCGACCTCGGTTGCCTCGGCCGGCGTCAGGCCGGCGTGCTCGAACTCGCTTTCCCCGGGTGGTAGCGTCGCGCTCGTCTCGTTCATCGCCTCGGCGAACGCGCGGGTCACGACGTGGACGACGAACGCCCCGCGGTCGACGGCGTTGCGCGCGGTGTCCTTCAGGTCGTCGCCACGGCCGTACGCCGACACCACGAGCGTCGGCGGCTCCGGGGTGACGACGTTGAAGAAGCTGTACGGCGCGAGGTTGTCGACGCCGTCGGCGCTCCGGGAGCCGACCCAGGCGATCGGCCGCGGGACGACCGCGCCCGAGAGGAGCCGGTAGGCGCTCCCGAAGGCTGTCGGCTCGCCCTCCATCAGGCCGATCCCTCCTCGACTGCTGCCATCAGGCCTGTCCCTCCTCGAACGGGTCGATCTCGCGCTCGCCGGGGTCGTCCTCGTCGACGCCGAACCCCGGACCGGTCGTCGCGAGTTCGAACGTCAGCCCGTCGGGGTCCTCGAAGTAGATGCTCTTGAAGTAGGTGCGGTCACGCACGCCGGTGACCTCGACGTCGTGCTCGCGGAGGTGCTGTTGCCACTCCCGCAGCGTTCCCTCGTCGGCGACGCCGAAGGCGAAGTGGTGGCTCCCCCCCGGGCCGGGCGTCCCCTCGCCGTCGGGGTCCTCGAAGTAGGTCACCGTCGTCCCGGGGTCGCCCGCGGGCGTCGACGAGAAGTAGTAGTGCGGCGTTCCGGGGTCGTCGTAGTTCTGGGTCCGTTTTACCGTGTGCCAGCCAAGGACCTCCTCGTAGAACGCCCGCGTGCGCTCGATGTCGGTACAGACGTTCGTCACGTGGTGCAGTCCGGTCGTCGGGGGTGTGTCCGTCATGGGAGTTGGTCGGTGTCGCTGTGGAGTTCGTAGGTGTTGGTCGGTGTCGCTGTGAGGTTCGTAGGTGCCGGGTCGGCGGATCGTGGTGGCGAGCCGGCCGAGCGGAGCGAGGGGCCGTCCGCTCGCGGCGTCGGCGGTCCTTTGGCGCCCGTCTCGAAGTCGGTTGCGATGGGCGACCGGGGGACCGACGCCGGTGCGGTCGACCCTAGATGAGCGTGGCGTTGACGGCGTAGGGCCACGGCGTCGCACTCAGCGCAAAGAACACGAGCGCCCCGCCGAGGAGAGCGACGTTTTTCAGGAAGTTCGTCATCTCGCTCTGTTGCTGGTCCTCGGGGACCGCCCAGAAGTCGTGCATGACGGGCGTCGTCACCACCAGGAAGACGATCAGTGCGCCGGCCGCAAGCGTCGGGACGACGCCGGCGGCGACCCCGAGGCCGCCGAACAGCAACAGCCCTCCGGTGAAGGGGACCATGAACCCGGCGGCGGGGATGCCCTTCGCGTCGGCGTATCCGGCTAGCCCGTCGGCCATCATGAAGTGGTTCAGCCCGTTGAACGCGAGGACGAGGCCGAACAGGACACGGCCGAGCAGGAAGGCCAGGTCCGCTATCTCGCTCCCGAAGACGGTCTGGAGCGGGATCACGCGTCGATCCCCTGGCTGGTTCGAACGGTGCGTACGGCTGTGAATCCAGATGTTCGTGACATCACGTCACCGTAGGTCCTCGGCACACATATACTCTCGCTGACAATTGTGTAACCTGGTGACACCGATGCCAGGGGCCCGGCCGGACCGGGGCGGCACCTCGACGGGACAGTCGACGCGGGTGAACCCGACTTCTGTTTGGAGAAATTTACAACATCTTAAGTGGAACGACCCACTCGGATCGGACGACAGACGAGCGGCGAGGCGACTCGCGTCGGCGAGTCCGCGCCGCATGCCCACACGGTGACGATGTCACGAAAGCTACTCACGATCGTTCTGACTGTCGCATTGCTCACGTCCGCTGTCCCCGCGACGGCTGCCGAGGACCCCCGGTTCGAAACGTACGTTCCCCAGGAGACGGTGACGCCCGGGGTCGAGCAACAGCTCACCGTCCAGCTGGTAAACGACGCCGAGGACCCCGAGGAGTTCGCGGGCAAGGCGAGCAACGTCAAGGTGACCGCCCGGTCGGGTGACACGGGCATCGAGATCAACTCCGGCACCCAGCTGCTGGGCGACATGCGGGACGGCCAGCAGAAGTCGATCACCCTCTCGATCGACGTGCCGGCCGACATCGCGGGCGGCACCCACAACATCCCGCTCCGCATCGAGTACGAGCGAAACGACGACCGCGAAACGACGACGGTCTACGCGACGGTTCGCGCCGAGAACCGGCCGCGGTTCCGGGTCGTCTCGACGAACTCCTCGGTGCCCGTCGGCGGGCAGGGGAGCGTCTCGGTCACCGTCGAGAACGTCGGCGACCGCACCGCCTTCGCCTCGACGCTGACGCTCTCCTCGTCGAGCGCGGACGTTACCTTCGGCCAGTCGAACCAGGCGAGTCGGTTCGCCGGCGAGTGGGCTCCCGGCGAAACTCGGACCCTCACCTACAGCGTGGCGGTCGCCGAGTCCGCGGGCACGCGGAACTACTCGCTCACTGCCCAGGTCGCCTACGAGGACGAGGGCGGCAACGAGGGGCAGTCGCGGTCGCTGCGGCTCGGTCTCCGCCCCCTCCCGGAACAGACGTTCGACGTCCAGGGCCTGGAGAGCACTCTCCGGGTCGGACAGCAGGGGACCCTTCAGGGTGAGATCGAGAACACCGGCGAACTCACCGCCCGCAACGCGGTGCTCGTCTTCGAGAGCAGTTCGACCAGCGCGACCGTCCCCGAGCCCGAGTACGCGCTCGGCGACGTCGCCCCCGGCGAGTCGACGACGTTCAGCTACGACGTCACCGTCGGCGAGAGCGCCAACGCCGGGCCGCGACAGTTCACGCTCCGGGTCCGGTATCGCAACGACGAGGACGACCAGCTACAGAGCGGCCCGATCGACGTCCGGGCCGACGTGGGTGCCCAGCAGTCCGACTTCGAGATCAGGAACGTCGAGAGCACCCTCCGTATCGGCGAGAAGGGGACCCTCAGCGGTCAGGTGGTCAACGAAGGAACGGCACCGGTGACGAACGCCGTGGTTCTGTTCCAGCCCTCAGCGGAGACGGTCACGCCGATCGAGACCGAGTACGCGGTCGGCGACCTCGGTCCGGGGGAGGCAGCGAACTTCACGTTCGACACGGAAGTGTCGAGCAGCAGTGATGCAGGCCCCCGGCAGTTCTCGCTGCAGGTGCGCTACCGGAACCAGGACAACGTCCGACGCACCAGCGGTGACATCGACGTCCGGACGGAAATCGGGCCCGACACCAAGGAGTTCAACGTCGAGCCGGTGAACGCCACGCTTTCGGCTGGCGGCGACGGACAGCTCCGCCTGCGGATCACGAACACGCGCGAGGAGACGTTCTCCGACATCTCGGCGAAGATCTACACGCAGTCGCCGCTGTCGACCTCGGACGACGAGGCGTTCGCCGCGGAACTCGAACCTGGCGAGACGACCGAACTCGTGTTCAGCGTCGGTGCGGCGTCCGGCGCGACGCCCAAGGTGTACCCGGTGCAACTGGACTTCGAGTACGAGGACGGCGACGGTAACACGCGGATCACCGACACCTACAACGTCCCGTTCCGGGTGGTCGAGAGCGGCGGCGGCGGGCCGCCGATCGTCCCGATCGTGGTGGTCCTCCTGGTGCTCGC
>ENA-ORCO01000902-ORCO01000902.1-marine-metagenome-genome-assembly--contig:-NODE-902-length-11365-cov-3.581680_pt1 | contig 11365 bp, 16 predicted proteins | sample MGYA00248633_ERZ508508 | MGnify/ENA primary metagenome ERZ508508 (study PRJEB26179, sample SAMN06268845) | marine metagenome | isolation source: A23 P1 aerobic enrichment on pine of planktonic cells taken...
AATGATCGCCAGTTCGTCGAGAACATCATCGAAACCCGAGCAACCGAACCGGAATCAGATGAGTTCAAAAAACCGGTTCCGGTTACTGACCAGTGGGAGTTGGATGCCGTGATAGATCGAGACGGTGAGGAACATGATCCCGGTGGCGGCGGTGTCGATACGGTGCCGCTGCATCTTCCCCTAAAGGAAATCAAAGAGAAAACACGCTTGTCGATACCGCTTCAAAAGGCCGAGGTGTATCGCTGTCGAATCTGTGGATTCTCCTCTTATGAATCCGATACTATGGCACATCACTTCTACCAACACGGACTCGAACAGGCTGAACCTGCAGATCGGGCGCTACACTATCATCATTACAATGACCGCCACAGTAGGAAACGGACTGAAACGGAGTATCCTTACGAATCTTGTTGAAATGGTATTATATGAGTTCAACCTTTTGAAGTTTGATTAAATTACTACTATTTGATATAATCAGTGCCCTGAATATAGAGATTCAATTTATTCTGTGTCGTTTGGACTCATTCTCTCATACAGCGCTCCCTGGTTATCTTTAGATTGTTGAAATTTTTCAAAAATCAGAAAAACATCGACGAAACCTACAAATTCCCCGATAGCTATTCCTTTGTTAATAACCTTCTCGAACTCTTCATAAGAATATTTTTTATCCCCTGCGATAGTCACTTGTTCTTCAATTCCATCAATAACCATATCTCCGTGTGAAATACCATTACGCAGATCTCTGTCAATCCCGTCAACTATATTCGAGAATGGGTACTCATCAAGTTCATTTAGACTGGCACTAAATCCGATGGATTCTAAATCTACTTGGCGAGGATCATCACCCAGAGAGGCTCTTTTTATGGAAAGTAAATTATGAATACTACTATCACATAAATCCATACATTTTCGATATACATCAATTCCCAGTTGTGCAGTTGAAGTATCTTTAACCTCTAAAATATCATCATTATCCAATAGTACACTATGTAGATAGTTTTCACTTTGGCTTACCGAAATTCCCCTTTCCGTACTCCGAAATCCCCAAACATCAGCAAATGTTTTGTTTAATTGTTCATAAGATAGGTTCGAAATCTCATTCACAATTGGATCAAATCGATTCCATTCATCTAAATTTGAAAACCGTTCCCCCATATGATCAACAATTGCTGTGCCCCAAGCATCAAATAGGAATAGTAAAATACCGTGCTTGTCGCATTCAAATGCTACGTCAAGGGTATCTGAGACGAATGCCATCTGATCCTCCAATCGGTCTAATGATAGCTCAGAAGGATCTTCAAGAAACTGCTTAAATGCTTGAGATTCATCAATCGAGTCAGCCATTTCATCAACATCAAATTCGGCACTCATCATCCGTCCCCACCTCTTAATACGTTGCTTTCGTTTGTCGCTCTCCGATAGATCTCCTGATTCATTATTTGTCATAGCTATGGATTTAGTAGGAACGCAATAAATTTCACGGGAGGTTAAAGAGAATGATTTGACAAATAAGCCCCTTTATGCAGCACAACTTCTGGAACTCATCATTAATTAAAGATTTGAAACAAGGACAACCCCTTCTTTACTTTCACCCCAGCGTCCCATATCGCTAGCACCCTTCAACCCGAAGGCGGAGTTGCAATGGCGACAGACAAGCCAACTCCGCCTGAAGGCTTCGAAGCCTTCGAATCGGAGTCCGACGGAGACGAACCGACTGTTGAACTCGACCCCGGCGAAGTTATCGAGGGTGTTGTCCTCGATCTCGTCGAAGGCGAATACGACGACGGCGGCACCTGGTACCGTCTGAAAATCAAGGACCAATCTCGCGGTGTCGTTCGGTACTTCGCGAAGGGTCAGGCGAAGCGAGCTGCCTCGGAGGGTCGCATCGAGGTCGGGGAACCGATCTGGGTTGCGATGGATACCGAACAGGATTCCTTCGAGGACGGCGGTGAAACCGTCGAATACTACCCAACCAAGGCGGCCTTCCCGGGTGGTGCCTGATGGCGGCTGCTCGTGGTCGAATGAAGGGCGTCATGAACGACTACGCCCACCTTCGGACACTCCCGGCACTCCTGTCGGTCGTGTTCGTGCTGGCTTCCGCCTTCCAGTTCGGTGGCATCCCAGCGCCGTCTGTCAACTGGGGCCTCGGCTACACGATGACCGAAACGCACGCCGTCGTGGTGTCGCTCGGCACGTTCGCTATCGCGTTCGCGTCATCGGAAACCAAGAGTTTCGACAAGTACGCTGATTGGGAGAAGGTGGTTATCGCGACCGCGCCCATCCTGATCGTGCTGCACCAGTACGTCGGGTTCGTTCAAGACCAGTTCGCGACGTACGACCCGGCGTTCTCAATCGCGGCATTCCTGATCTCGGTCGCTTCGTGGGGTGTTGCTGTCCGATGAGTGACCCAATCGACCGGCATCTCTCGAAAGAAGAGATGCTGATGTTCGGCGCTGGTGCAGCGGCTTCGCTGTCCGGTATCCTGCTGGCTGCCGGGGTGGCACTATGAAAACTCGCGCCCTCGTGCTGGCGGCACTCGTCGTCTGTTCGGTGTTCGGGTCCGTACTCGCTGCGCCTGTGATGGCGCAGACCGGGACAACGAACGTGGCGAACGGGACGGTTTCCCTGACCGACGACACGACCGGCCTGTACGGGCAAGCGACGGTCGATAACGCGACCGATGTGACCGTCACCTACTACGGCATCGAGAACGGGACGGAAACCGAACTCTCGAATGAAACCCTCTCGCCTGCCGCTGGTGAAACTGCTCGTTCCGAATACACCCTCACTGATGCACAGCTGGCGAACTACTCGGAGGCCCGTGTCGTCATCTCCTCGACCTCGGTCGACGTGAACTCGACGGACTACGGTACGCTGCTTGCTGTCTCCGGTGGCGGCGGCAGCTCGTCCGGCGGTCTCCCAATGGGTCTAACGTGGCTACACGTGGGCGGTGGTCTCCTCGTTATCGGCCTCGGCGCTCTCCTTGTGGGTGATGGTTGATGACGGCTGAAATCGACCGTCGAACGTTCGTTAAAACCTGCGGCCTCGCTACTGGTGTCGCTGCTACTGGAGTCGGCGCATCTCGCCTCGACCTCGCCCCCGTCGGCGATGCTCGTGCTGTGAACCCGTTTATCCTCGACGGTGCGATGGACGTGGCTTGGGCGCTCCGTTCTGCGTGGGACGTTCTTGCTCCTGAAGATGCTTCAGACGGTCTCACCGCTGACGCGCTTCAGAACCAAATTGAGCAGAGCGCAGTCACTCGCGAGAGCGTTACTGATTCCACTATTGTCGACAACCGGAATATCCTCGACGGTATCGACAACAACGCTTGGATAGACGGTAAGATAGCCGCCTTTGAGGCGCTGAATAACGGTGAGACCCAGCAATCTGTTGAAGATGCTGCGACCTCGGTGGTTACCGACTATCAGGTGACGATACAGGGGAATCTCATCAAATCGTGGAATGAGGCTGTCCGCGAGTTGGAGATGTGGTATCAAACTGTCTCGTCTCACTCTGATGCCTCAAGTGGATTCCTTACCCTTAGAGAAGACAACATCTACAACTCGACATCGTCACCTGTTCGGCAGGCTCAATCCCCGAATCTCGATTACGGGGACTACACGACCGTTCAGTATGGAGATGGCACCACTCACGAGGTACTACCGTACGGTATCGACGGTAGTGGAAACAAGATGTGGACGTTCCTCGGTGATGACGCTACTGACTCTCAAGAGGCCGATGCTTACGTGACGATTGGTGGCACCGAATACCTCTCTACCACTAAGTGGCGCAACCTGTGGAACGATATGAACACTGCTTTCGATGACGTTCGTAACGGCCTCATCCTTTGGGTTGATGGCGTCTACGGGCAGGTTCAATCTGGACAGGTTGAGGTGTCCGACCTCATCACTCCCCGTGAACGAGCTGCGATGATGACTGATGACGGCAAATTCCCACAAGCGGTTGCCGACCTCATCGCGCTCAACGTTCCGGTCGATCTGGAACGAGAGGCCACCGTTTCGCTCGACTACAAGGGCGTTACCCTAACAGGCTCCCTTGCTATCACGTCTCCGCCTGATACTCTTGAGTCAGGCGTTCAATACAATCCCACTGATGACAACCTCGGTACGGTCTATCTCACCTACGATGTAGGGTCCGGCGAAGGTGTCTGGACCTCCTACCTCACGTCTATCGACGGTGGGACAGTTACGTTTGAGTCCGAACCGTACACCGATGTCACCTACCGAATCTCTACAAACTATGACGAGGTGGCTGAGGTCACAGCTGGTGACTTCACTCAAGGGACTGATGGGAGCGGTAACGCTATCTGGACAACTGACGTGTCTGGGCAGCTCGATAACCCCATTGCTGAGATTACGGAGGTTACCTACGTAACGCCGACTGAAGAGACTCGGTACGAAACTGTCCAAATCACTGGGAACTTCACGGTAGAGAAGTTCACTAACAAGGAAACCGGGGAAGAGGAGTCGTCTGCTAATTTCGAGTCATCTGAACCACAGGACGACACCAACTATGTCACCCAAGATGAGTGGGATCAAATGGTTCAACAAAATCAGGAACTCATCGACGCCTGGGAAGCTTCCCAAACCGACGGCTCCTCCGGCGGTGGTGGTTCCTCTAACTCGGGGTTCCTGTCCGGCGAGTGGATGGGTGTCCCAAAGGCTGGCTGGCTGCTCGGTGGTTCCGGTGCCTCTCTGCTCGGGTACGAACTCTTCACCGATGACGACGATCACGGTCGTCGCGGAGGTGGCCGCTACTGATGATATACCTCCGCCTCGCGCTTGGTCTCATTAGGCCAGCAGCGTTCCTCGCTGTCGCCGTGTTCCTGATGCTGGCCTTCGGCGTCGACGTGTCGGCCCTCGCGTGGTCGCTCTACGACGCTACGCTCGGGGCGGCTATCGACTACCTGCTCGAAGCGATTGCTGACCGCCTGACGTTCTGGTAACACGTAACCCACTTTCCCAATGAACACACGAACTACCTTGGTAGCTGTATTGCTGCTGCTCGCGTTTTTCTCGGCTCCGTCCGTCGCGACCGCCCAAGAGGACCCGACGCCAACACCGAACGCCGAGCAAGAAACGTACCTTATCGAGATCGACTCTGATACTCGAATCGTCGAGTCCACCTGGAACGATGGCACTGTGTCGTTTGTCGTCGAGGCCGACGAGTCGACAACGATCACCGTAACCGATGCCTCGATTCCGCTTCAGGACCACGACGCCGTCGACATCCCTCGGAAAACCCAGCGCGTTCCTGAGGGCCGAACGGAGATTTCGTTCTCCGTGACCGAGCCCTCGAACGCGGCCGTAACCGTCGCCACCGAGCGTGGTCTTGTTGGCCTCTCCCCTGGAGAGCCGTCGCTGTTCTCCGGGTCGGCCAGTTGGAGTGACGTACAACTCGCCGCCGTCTCCGGTGCGTTCTCCGTTGCACTGGTGGCGATTGTCGTCGTGATTCGAACGGTTCTCGGTCGAACCGAGTCCCCGGAGCGTGTTGCATAATGCAGGACGACGAACCCTACCGCCGACCGACGAAGTTCGAGCTGGTACTCGATCTAATCAAGTCGCGCTTCGTTCCGATCGCCCTACTCCTGCTGGGCGCAGGTGTCGCGCTGGCGTATTTCGATGTGAGTCTCGAAGTGCCGCGCTGGGCGAAGCTCGCCGGACTGACGTTCATCGCCCTTGCTCCGGTCGGCTTCATCGCTGGCAACTACATCACCGGCCTCCTCTGGAATCCCAACCATATCTTCCTCGTTGACCTCGACGCTCGGGTGATCGACGGCGCACTCTACCGATTCCCCTACTCGGACTTCCGGGAACTCACGGTGACCGACGAGAACGGGAACGGCGAAGCCCCGTATGAGATGACTCAACTCACGCCGAGTCTGTACGTCGGCAAGAGTGTCGACCTCGAAGAGATGACCGTCGTCGGCACCTGGCGCGGCACGCTCGACGATACCGAACTCGTCCGTGCCCTCGGGAAGATTCGGGAGTGTCGCGGCCAGCTGCAAGATGCCGCCCAGCGGGGACAGGCTATCGAGAACTCGGCGTTCTCGCTGCTGCACGGTGCGGCCCAAGACGAGATTCGCCATATCGTCGATTCGTTCGCTGATGGGACGCTCGCCTCGGAAGGTGAGTCCATCGCGAATGCTGTCGAACAGGCTATCGAGGAACAGGGCTTCGAAGAGGGCGTCGGTGATTCGCTGGCCGACCACGCGCCTGCCGAGTCCGACCTCGACCCTCGCGGCGACGTTGAGAAAGACGTCGACGATCTCCTCGAGGCCGACCGCGTTGACCAACCGCAGCCGGAGCCGGAGGCTGCCGATGACTGATTCAGACGAGCGGCTGCTCGCCGTGGCGAAACTCCGTGAGGCGCTTCGCGGCGACCTCGATCACGGTGATCACGCCCACCCGCATGCTGGCCTCGTCCAGGATCCGAAACATCGCTCGACGCTTTCGTTCCTCGAACGTGTCGTCGACGGCCCGCTTCGGGATACCGATCTCGGTGCTGCCGTTCTCGACAAGTGGACGACTGACGCCGCGACCGATGCAGTCTTCCAGGGCAACGGCTCGGTTGCTTCCCATATCACGGGTATCACCGAGCAGGACCTCTCGGCCAACGCTCTCCGTCTCCCGATGCAGCTGCTCGACCAGCTGGACAACAACGATGCCCCCGCCTTCGTGACCGTCGCCGGGAACCCGAACACCGGGAAAACGAACACGGTTCTCCTGCTCGCCCAACTCCGTGCCCTCGACCTCGATGACCTCCTGGTGGTCGGCAACATCGACGCTGAGTTTGTCGACGAACGGGTTGCCTCTGCCCACGACCTCGCGGTGACGCTGCTGGAGTATCGAGAGAAGCCGAAGTTCGTCTTCGTCGACGAAGGATCGACGCACTTCGATTCTCGAACGAACCGCCGAGAAGTGGCAACCCAATGGACACCACTCGCCAAGCGTTTTGCGAAGGTCGGTGTCGATACCTGCGGGATAATCGGTCACACCGGCAAGGACCTCCACCCGGAGGTAAAGCGGCTGACGACGCTCGGTGTGTTCAAGGGGACGAAGCGACGGGCCGAGTTCTATGACCGCTGGCCTGCTGACGCTGATTTCCCGGCCGACCAGCTGTTCGGTGGTGACCTCGAAGACATCGAAAAGTCGTCTATCGAGTACGATCCGAACGACGCTGCGCCGTGGTCGTGGAACCTCCGTGCTGATCTCTTCGCTGAGGACTTCGATTGGCCGGAGCTGCTCGATCTCCTACGTGACCGTGGTCCAGATATAGATTAGATGCCTGTCGAAGGTTTTTGAATCTCGATATTGGGGTATGTGTTTTTACCTCACCGATGAGATTCAAATTCCATGCGTCCCTCCCGGCGTCAGTTGATTGCGTGTAGCGTCGTTGCGATTACTCCACTTGCTGGCTGTTCTGATGATAGCAATTCTGAACCATCCGATGAACAATCGAATATCATCCTTGAGTATGAGATTGGCCGTGACCACCACACGAACGGGTTGGATTGGTTTAATGAGGCATTCGATTCCTACAATAGTGGCCAGTTTGACGAGGCAAAGGCGGATTTCGACTCTGCTGGAGAAGAGTTCGACCTTGCAGCTGAGGCTTTTCGAAACGTGAGCGACGGTCTTGTTGAACATGGAACAGATGAGGCATTGGAAGTGAATACTGAAGCCTCGACGACGACAGCTTCGGCCGGTTCTGAGGCTCGGTCCTGTTCATCGGCTGCGGCAACTCTTCCGGGTTCGAATGAGGCCGAACAAATCATTGAGCGCGTTCAAAACGATCACCAAGAAAATCAATTTAGTATACCGTCAAAAGGGGAGTTTGAAAACTCCCTTAGCTCTTAGACAAAGGACTTCGCCTTCCTGATTTGCTTGATCTCCTGTGTGAACGTGGTCCGGCAGAGAAATTGGCGTTCGAAGGCTGAAAATCGCTGTCTTTTCCGCTTATTCTTCCACCCACCTATTCGACCCACCCGTTTTTTGGCGGTGTCCTGAACCCCCTCCTTGGAGGGGGTTCAAGTGATTCAGTTTACTTAATTATGAGGTAAATATAATGGTCCTCCTGTTGCTTCTTCAAAGTCTTCTGTCTCTTCTAGTTCAAAGACCTCTCCGTTTATATTGCGGGTATATTTGTTACCTAAAATGTCTCTGTACTCTAATTCATAATCCATGGCCATTTTTTCGATATTTGTTCTCGTTTTCAATAAAACCAATAACCAGTCAAAAACTATGATGTTTGGAACATACGGGTAGGTCTTATCTTTTCTATCTCTTTCTGCGTTGTGGAAATCTACCCTTCTAGTAAATTTGTCACGATCACCAGAATCTAAAACACCACCTGCGTGTAGTTCAATATCTCGATAATCTGCTTCCCTGTATATCGTATTGAGTCTAGGCTCGATCTCCGGTAGGGCTACTTTGTTCTGATTGATATATTTTGATAAAATAATTCTCTCGCCAGTATCATCATCATATACATATAATCGTGGCTTTAGATTAATGTCTATTGCCTTACCTTCGCCTATATTCTCAAAACCTATAATTATACGATTCTTTGATGTTCTTATCTTATTCGACACACCACCCTCAATATCTCCAAAGTTCCGTAATATTGGTCTTAATCGGGCCTCTTGATGCTTTACTAACTCTTCGTTTTGTCTTATAGTTTGAACAGTAACCCATGCTAATAGAAGGGTTCCTATTGCCCCTAGTCCAGTGGGTACTAATTCTCCAAATTCCACATTCACCCACACAAAAATCTCATTCAGTATAATGAAGGTTATTGACAGGATTATTGATAATATCCCAATTGAAAGCCACTGGGTTTTGTCTATTTGAAGAAGTTTTGAGGAATTGATAATTCTTTGTAATATTTCTTTTTCCCTCATGTTTGTGTGCTTACTAATGTTTAATTCGTGTTTTCCAAAATGCTTGGGTGGCGAGGTCTCGGGTACAACTCAATATTTGCTTCGCCTTTTAAATATAATTCTCCTAAAGTTGTCAGCTCTATATACCACCCTTCCTCCCGTTGTAGAGCCACCAACCCTGCATCAGCCAATACTCGGCACCGATCTCGAATTTGTGCCTTCGTTGCGTCAATCCCCGGCTCGATCTCCATGTAACCGGGCGTCGACCACGACTCGTCGTCCAGATGTTCGATGATTCTATCGTCGAGAGTCTGTTGCCAGCCTGCGGTTAGTCGGACATGCATGGAGGGCGGATAGGGTTACACGTCGCTTGCGGTATCGGCTCCGTTCTCGGATTCGTCGCCGACGGCGTCTCGGTTCATGTAGACGCCTCGGTCAGCATCGTATTCCTCGTTCAGATAGGCTTCTCCTTCTTCCGTGATCATGTAGACTCCATGGCCTACTTTTCGGAGAAGACCGTGTTCGTTGAGTTTCTTACATCGGTCTGAAATTTGGGACTTTGAGACTCTGATATAGTCTTTACTAGCCAAATCCCCGACACTCATTACTCCGTCTTCATCTACCGCTATTGTTTCGAGAATTCGGTCATCCCAAACGCTTTGCCATGAACCGCTTCGTCTCACTAATTAATCAATCTCGTTTTTTATACATAATATACCCCATTGATAGCTTTCTACGACAATAATCAGTTTCAATAATAGCGTTAGATTTATCTTATTTTGTTCTGTTAGGTGGATTGCGAACCCGCCTCTACCAGATTGACTATCTGGTTAGCAGCAATCCGAGGCCGTGTCATCAGCACGGCCCCGGAATAGGCGGTTTCGTGGTGCTGAGAATGTCCAGCGAAACCAACGCGGGCGAAGCCCGCACGGGCGGAGAGGAACCACGCGTACAAGTAACCGACGACACTCGCACCGGTCCTGAGCCGCGGCCGCATCGAGTGCAGCTGTACTACATCTGTCTGAGTTGCGGTCGTGATGTCTTCGAGTGGCGGGAATCACCGGGCCACCCTATCGACTGTCCCGACTGTCGGAACCCACCGCATCTGGAGGGCCACCGATGATGGACCTCTACTGTGGAATCTGCGGCGGTCGGTTCGAATCGGATGGTGATCACGTTCGCGTCGATGCCGAGAAGGTTCGAATCAACGACCGCAATACTGCCGAATCCTATGTACTGCATTTCGGTTGCTGGAACTCGCTCACCGAAGGGTGGAATCGGACAGTATGAGCGGGACAGACCGACCCGACTACTCGATTTACGAAGCTATCGAGCTGTACCTCCGACGGAAGCGCCCCCAATGGAAGGGCGAAACCGAACGGAGCTACCGAAAGAGTCTCGAAACCTTCCAGGAGTATGCCGCAGAGAACGGTATCACTTCACTCGAGGACCTCGACCGCTGGACTGTCGGGAACTTCACCGACCACCTTCTAGCGAAGGACCTCGCTCGGGCGACCATCGCTTCGAAACAGAAGAACGTTCGAACGTGGCTGAAGTACCTCGAAGGCCAGGGCCTCCTCGACCTCGGCCTCCACCTCGCTATCGAGACGATTCGCCTCGACGATAAGGAGGAAGTGAGTTCCCAGAAGCTCGCTCCCGAAGCCGCCCGAACGCTGCTCACCGGCTACCGGGACGACCCTCGCTATCGAGGAAAGCGCCGACACGCAATTCTCGAACTCCTGTGGCACGCCGGTCCCCGACGCAGCTGCATCCGGGCCCTCGACGTGGAGGACTACGACGACGGAGAACTCACCTTCCGGAACCGACCGGAAACGGGAACGCGACTGAAACGCGGTGACGACCACGAACGAAAGATCGTTCTTTCGGAGAAACCCCGAAAGGCCCTCGAAGAGTACATCGCTCGCTCGCGGATTCAGATACGCGACGACGAAGGTCGGGAACCGCTGTTCAGCAGTCAGGCCGGTCGACCGACGAAACAGACCATCACCTCGTGGGTGTATGAGGCGACCCTTCCCTGTGCGGTCGTCGAGTGTCCCCACGGTCGTCGACGGCCGAGCTGTTCGTACGTTCCTCGCGACCAATCCAGCAAGTGCCCTTCGAGTCGGTCTCCGCATCCCGTTCGACGTGGGTCGATCACCTGGCAGCGGAATCTCGGAATCGGAATCGAGAAAGTGGCCTCCCGTGCGGCGACGACGCCGGACGTGATTCGTCGATACTACGACCAGCCCGATCTCGATGAAGCCCTCGACCGACGCCGAGCTGATACTGAGAGTATCGACATCGAGCGTCACCTCGACCAGGAGGACCTCGACGCCGACGAGTATAGTCAGAATTCAGACAAGTGAGAAACAATCAGAATACAGATGTGTCACAAAATGATGCAAAAAAGCGAAAATCCTAGTGGGGACGGAGGGATTTGAACCCCCGATCTACTGATATCTC
>ENA-ORCO01000907-ORCO01000907.1-marine-metagenome-genome-assembly--contig:-NODE-907-length-11317-cov-3.617883_pt1 | contig 11317 bp, 2 predicted proteins | sample MGYA00248633_ERZ508508 | MGnify/ENA primary metagenome ERZ508508 (study PRJEB26179, sample SAMN06268845) | marine metagenome | isolation source: A23 P1 aerobic enrichment on pine of planktonic cells taken...
CGAGACATCGTTCATCGAACCTAGTGGGGGACTACTCACCGAGCAGCTCATCTACAAGTTACGTGACGAATCCTGCAGTGAGGACGCTGTCAAGCCACAGACGTTTGCGCACCCGGATGAGGAAACGCCGACGACAGAAGCAGAGGTCGAGGCTCGCATCGGCGAGGTGTGGGAAGATCTCGAAGAACGCTGGGACGAGGTCACCCGAGGGTATGAACTGTACTCGATGGATGTCTCGGAGGCCCGCGAAAAGTGGATACTCAAGCTCTTCGAGGCACTGGGCTTTGAGCCAGCCTATCAGAATAAGAATTTGCAAGCGGATGACGTTGAGGCAAACCTCTCACATCTGGGCTGGGAGCCGCTCAGTTCGGTGACCGCCGAGCGGGATGGACTGACGTCGACGCCGCCCGTGTTACACACCATTCGTCCCGATGAAGACCGGCCACTTGACGACGGGAACCATCTCGGGGCCGAAGGGCGGAAGCAGAGCCCCCACGACGAGCTACAGCGATATCTGAATTCAGATGAAGAGGTCCAGTGGAGTATCGTCACGGATGGGTTGAAGCTGCGGCTGCTTCGGGACTATTACCACACGTATACTCGGGGCTACGTCGAATTCGACCTCGAGAACATCTTTACCGAACGGAACTACGATGATTTCCGTGCGCTGTATCGGCTGTGTCATGCGTCGCGATTCACGACACCCAGTGGAGATGAGGATGAGGACGAAGAAACCGAGACGCCAGTCGAACAACTGTATCAGGTCGCACTCTCGACGGGTGTAAAGATCGGACAGGATCTCCAATCGAACGTTGTAAGCGCTATTGAGACTCTTGGTACGGGGTTGCTTACAGAAGACACTCGAGAGGCGCTACGAGAGGGTGGCGAAGAGGAGGCCAAAGAATATTATCAGGAAGTCCTCCTCATCGTCTATCGGCTGTTGTTCCTCCTGTATGCCGAACAGCGGGGAATGATGGCCTCCCGTGAGAGCCTCTACACTGACGAGTACGCGATTTCAAATCTTCGTAAGAAAGCCGAAACGCGCCGTAGTACCACCGACGATAACACCGACCTGTGGCATGGATTGGAGGTTACGTTCCAGTTGGTCGAAGACGGAAACGAAGAGCTGGATGTCCCCTGTTACAACGGCATGCTCTTCGATTCGGAGCGGCTTGAATGGATAGCCGATAGCGAGTGCCCGAACGATGCGCTACTAGACGCAATTGAAGATCTGACCCTCATTGAGTATCAAGGAACTAAGCAGCGGATCTCATATGCTGACCTCGGTGTCGAAGAGATCGGCTCTGTCTACGAGAGTCTCCTTGAATTCACGCCGAAGCTAGCGACCGAAGTTACGGAATTAGAGGACCGTACCGTTTCTCGTGGTGAGTTCTATCTTGACGACCGGGGAACTGAGCGAAAAGAGACCGGGAGCTACTACACGGATCCGGGACTGGTTCGAGAACTCATCCACAGTGCACTCGAGCCGGTGGTGGAGGACCGTCTTGAAGACGCTACTACATCTGCTGAAGAGGAAGACGCTCTCCTCGACATCACGGTTTGTGACCCAGCGAGCGGTAGTGGTGCCTTCCTAATCGCTGCAAACAATTTCTTGGCAAAGCGTCTCGCAGGTATTCGGTCAAAAAGTGACTATCCACCAGAAGACGAGATTCGTGAGGCTCGGAGAGACGTTCTTCAGCATTGTATCTACGCTGTTGACCTCAATCCGATGGCCGTGGAACTGGCGAAGGTCAGCCTGTGGATTAACTCCGCTGTAGAGGACAAGCCGCTAAATTTCCTTGATCATCACATCAAATGCGGGAACTCTCTAATCGGGACTAATTCAGAACTTCTCAAAGGAGAGTTCCCTGTTGACGCCTATGAAACGTCCGGTGGGCGTGACTGGCACGTTGGAAACGAGATTCGGAAGCGAGTCAGAAGCGAAAACAAGGAACGGGCTAAGGGTTCCACTGAATCGTCGCTACAACAGTGGGGTGCGGGCAAAGACGAGTATGTGGATATCGCTGAAAAGCTAGATGAGATCGAAGAGGAAGACACTGAGGACATAGAAAAGAAGCAGCAACTGTACGACGACCTCAAGCAGTCAGAGACATACCAGCAAGAGAAACTGGCGTATGACATCTGGACAGCAGCGTTTTACTGGCCGCTGGATGGCTCTGTGGGTGAATATCCCTCTCCATCGGTGATCGAAAAAATTCGGCGTAATCCGAATCCAGACGATCAAGAACTTCAGGATTTAATTGAACGGGCTTCGAAAATCGCAGAACAGCAGCGATTCTTCCACTGGACATTAGAATTCCCGGAAGTGTTCAAAAGAGGGAACCAAGGATTTGATTGTGTACTAGGAAATCCCCCTTGGGATAAGGTAGTCGTTGAGGAAAAAGAGTGGTTTGCTGGAAAGGTTCCAGAAATTTCTGAGTCTGACTCGAAGAGGAAACGAACCCAGCTTATTGGAGAATTAGAAGGAAATAATAAAGAATTATATGAAAAGTGGAATATGGTTTTAAAAAGATCCTCTCAAACATCTAAATTTATCCGTGAGTCGGGGAGGTTCCCCTTATCTGGAACAGGGGAAGTGAATACATATCCAATATTTACTGAGGTCGTAGGTACAGAGCTACTTGACGATACTGGAATGATGGGCATGGTCGTCAAAACGGGTATCGCTACAGATTATCGGACTCAAGACTTGTTCGGAAACTTTGTAGAGAACAATAGAATTTCATCTTTGTTTGACTTTATAAACAAAAAAGGGATTTTTCCTGACGTCGCCCCCCCAGAGAGATTCTGTCTATTGACGATCTCTGGAGATAATCGTATGAATCCCGAGATTGAGTTCTCCTTCTTTAATAAGCAGGTTGAGGACTTACATGACGAAGAGAGACGATACACCCTTACAAAAGAACAAATCAAAGAAATCAATCCAAATACCAAAAGTTGTCCTGTATTTCAAGAACGTCGCATTCGTGATATAGCGGTCGATGTCTACGAATCAACTCCAGTTCTAATTAATGAAGAAATCGATTCGAATCATTGGGGAATAAAATACCATAGGATGTTTGATATGACTCAGGATTCAGATCTATTTGAAGAAAACACCAAAGAGAATCTTGAGCAAAGAGGTTTCGAACTGGTTGAGGCTTCCATATTTTCAAAAGACAATACTGAGTATCTTCCCCTATACGAGGCTAAATTCATACAGCAGTTCGATCATCGATTTGGGACCTTCCATGGTGTTAATGAAGAAGGCCGGTTCAAACGACGGGCAGGAACAAAACGGGTTGGTGATGAAGACAAGAAGAACCCGGATTATGAGATTCTACCCAGATATTGGGTTAATCGAGAGGAACTAGAACAAAAAAGATCCGAGATCGATTGGGATAATGATTGGATTTTCGCTTTTAGAAATATTGTACGGGTTGGAACAGATACAAGGACCTCCATAGGAACAATTATTCCATTCTATCCGACCGGCAATTCTGCCCCAGTTTTGACATTCAAAAACCAAGATGCGATCCCACAAGAAGCCCTTATGTTTACTAGTATTTTTACTTCAATTCCCTTTGATTTTATGTTAAGACAGTCTCTTGGAGGGACTAATCTGAATTTATACATACTCAAGCAATTACCAATGCCAACGCCGGATAGCCTTAGAAAACAGACAGTGATTGATGGGGATCAGGAAACACCAATTTATGAATATATACTAAACCGAGCTCTTAAATTGGTGTGGACATCTCACTCCCTAGACTCACTTGGTGAAGACATCAACTCAAGCGAAGGACCATTCGAGTGGAATACCTCCAAACGAAGAGATCTACGAAGAGATATTGATGCCGTTGTAGCTAAGGCTTATGGGATCAATAAAAATGATTTATCGTACATCTTCGATAGATTTGAGATATTGAAACAGAAGGAGCAAAGTAAGTTCGGAGAGTATCAAAGAAAGGCTAGATGTCTTAAGAAATTCGATGATATAACTATAATTCAGAACGGTTAAGCTGGTAATCGTAGTGGGAGCTGGCGAGTTTGGGATACGACTCCTAGCTCAGCACAAGCATTTTGTCACAGTTGGCCATCTGACGATATAATGACCACTCGTCTCAATCCTTTCGACGCTCTCGATAATGTCCAATCCTCTTATCGATCCTACGTCGAGACTTTCCAGAACGTTGACGACGAGACGATTAACGCTTGGATCGAGAATCGGATCGAGACGGGAAAGGTCCTGTGGAAGGAGCCGTTTGTTCAACTGAACCAGCGCTTCGAGTACGGCGATAGCCTCGAGGACTTCGTTGCAGACGGTACGCTTCACGATGGGGTTCTGGACGTATTCACCGGGGCACGCGGCGATCCCATCGAGCCATACAAACACCAAACTGAAGCGATTCACTCCATCGAAGCCGGGAACAACACCATCGTCTCTACAGGCACGGGATCAGGGAAGAGCTTCGCATTTGGGATTCCGATCGTCAGCCACTGTCTCGAAGCCAACGAACGCGGAGAAGATGGAATCAAGGCAGTCATCGTCTACCCGATGAACGCACTGGCGAATTCCCAGTATGAGGAATTCGCAGAGCGCCTCGACGATTCTGGTCTCCGTTTGGGGCTCTACACTGGTGACACACCGACCAATCCAGATAGTGAAGCTGAATTCCTTCAGCAGTTCGGCCGAAAGGAGGCCTTCGATTGCGAAGTCGTCTCCCGAGAGGAACTCCGAGAAGACCCACCGGATATCCTCATGACGAACTACGTGATGCTGGATTACATCCTGACACGCCATCAGGATAAGGAGCTATTCCCGCCCCACCACGATGGCATGCTGAACTACCTCGTGCTTGACGAAGTCCACACCTACACTGGCCAGCAGGGGGCAGACGTCGCCGCCCTCATTCGACGGCTTCGTGAGCATACGGGGGCGGGCGATGATCTCACGTGTATCGGCACTTCTGCGACAGTCCAAAGCGAGGAGGGAATGGACGCCGAGCAGGAAATCGCGGAGTTCTCCGAACGGATCTTCGGGATGGGCGTCGATCCGGACCACGTCATCGGCGAAACCCACTACTCACTAGGATTCACGGAGTCGGGACAGCTACCTGAAACAGTCGAAGTCACAGAGTCGGATATCCAGCGCTTCGATGGTTCGGCGGACGAGGCGACGAAGCTCGCTGAAAAGCTCACCGAGCGCTCATTGAGTAAAGAGGAAACAAGAACAGCGGCGGCGCTCGGTGACGTACTTCTCGACCACCCAACGGTCGCGTTCCTCGACGACGAGCTGAGCGAGCAAAGCCAGCAGGTCGCACCTGCTGATGAAACCGACGACGAAGTCGACTCACTTGTGGCGAAATACCGTTCCGAGTACCGCCCGGAGGCAACGCCGGAGGAAGCCCGCCGAGAACTCGAGGGAGCACTACTCGCTGGCACGGTCGGCACAACGGACGTACAGGGAGAACAGCAGCCGATTTTCGTCCCGAAGCTACACTCCTTCTTCAGCCAGGGATCTGGACTCGTCGCATGTCTCACCCCGGAAACGCTCGAAGACGAGGAGCCACATCTGAGCGACGCCGGCGACATCCAGTGTCGACACTGTGCAGACGAGTACGACCGCAATCGCGAGGCGTTTCCCCTCTCCTTTTGCCGTGCCTGTGGGCAGGATTACTACACGGTCGTCCGAACTGAGGAGGGGTATCTCGCTCCCCGAGAGGTCAGCGACCTCAGTGTAGAGGACCACGAGACAGCGGGATACGTTATGCGAGGAGAGTGGAATCGTGACGAAGTGACGCTCCCTGCTGATTGGTTCGACGACGATGGTGCCCTCCGTGATACCTGGGTTGACGCCGTCCCGCAACCGGCAACCTACTGCCCCCAACACAACCAGCTAACCGACGGCCACCGAGACAGCGGCCAACTCCGCTGTGGATGCTTTGCGACGCAGGGTATCGAGGTCATGTGGACCGAAGCGGAGTTCCTCTTCTGTGGGAACTGCGGTGTGAGTCACACGCGGATGGGTCGGGCAATGGAGCTCTCGAAGATGTTCAAATTCGGAACCGTCGGCCGCTCGACGGCGACGGACGCCCTCATCGGCTCGACGATGCAGGAGCTTCCTGAGTCACAACAGAAGACGATTGCATTCAGTGACAACCGACAGGATACCGCACTGCAAGCGGCCCACCTCAATAACCTCTATCAGCGGGTCAAGTTCCGTCGAGCGCTGTACGAGGCGCTCAAAACGAACGACCGCGTCAGCCTCGCGGATATCGGGAACCGAACCTTCGACGCCTTGGAAGAAAACGATGCGCTCCCGAACAAGCTCCAGACAACTCGCTTTGGCGTCCCCGACGATGAGAAGGCGAGGTACAGCGAATACCTCCAATTCCACGTCCTCCTGGAGCTCCGGAAGAGCCAGCAGCGTGGCCAACAGAGCTTGGAAGACGTCGGGCTTCTCGATGTCGAATATGAGCACCTTGACGACTTAGCCGAAATCGACGAGGTCTGGGAGGATATTCCGGAGCTCGCGACTGCCGATCCTGAGGTGCGACACGAGTACTGTAAGGCGTTTCTCGATCTGTTTCGGCGGACCGCTGCGATCGACCACAGCATCTTCACCAACTTCGGGGACTTCCGTCGAAACACGATTAACAACCTCCACGAGGAGACGAAGTTCCACAAACAGCAGTTCTTCCGGTTCCCAGAAGGGTTCAGTGATACTGCGGATACAAGCGGCACCGAACAGATTCACCGACTCACGGACTGGCGCTCTCGGCACGTCAAGTGGACAACCCGTGCCTTCGACGTAGATACGGACCGCGCCTCCGAAGTCATCAACGGCGTTGTCGATTTGCTGAGCGACGAAGAAGAACTACCACTCCTTACCGAAGACTCGGTCTACCGTGGCCGGAAGGCCTACATGCTCAATCCAGGCTTCGTTAAGCTCGTTGCCCACGACCCGAGTGATGTCTCGGTGTGTCCGAAGTGTAAAACAGTCGTAACGCGTGACCGGCTGCGGCTCTGTCTCAACAGTAGTTGTGGCAACGTCGTCCCCGAAGCCACCGATCTTCGGGATTCGTATTTCTACGACCTCTACTCGCTGTCATTCGACGACGCGGTCGATATCCTCGCCGCCGAACACAGCGGCCAAATCGAGGGCGACCTTCGGAAGGAACTCGAGACGCGGTTCCGCGATGACGACGATCTCAACACCATCGTCTGTACGCCGACGATGGAGCTTGGAATCGACATTGGTGATCTCTCGAATGTGTTCATGCGGAACGTCCCGCCGAACCCGAGTAACTACGCCCAGCGGTCGGGGCGAGCAGGCCGCCAAAACCAACCATCGCTGGTGACCACGTTCTGTGGGAGCGGATTCGGTCGTGCCTCCCACGACCAGTATTTCTACCAACGGCCGGAACGCATCATTGCGGGAGAGATATCGCCACCGACGTTTTTGCTCAACAATCAAGAGCTCATCAAGGCCCATATCAACGCCTTAGTCTTGGAAGTGATCGATTTCAAACTGCAAGGAGATATCGACGATATCCTCGATATCCAACCCGGGGACGGATACGAGCTCTATGACAGCTACCGGGAGGAACTCGAAACGGCCATCAGCCGAAACCGGACTCGAATCATCGACGCGGTATCGAATGCGTTCAACAGAGAGCGCCAACAGCCAGAGTTCGAGGAGTGGTTTACTGATTCCTTCATTGAACACCAAATCGACGAGTTCGTCGAGAACCTCGATGCGGCGTTTGATCCGTGGCGAATCGAATACACACGACTCACTCGTGAGCGACGACGGTTGAACAAGAAGCTCGGCGCCGAGCGTGGCGAGTATCTCGAGCGGCAGGAGCGAGATGCTATCGAGCGTCGGCTGGACGACATGCGAAACGGCGGGAAGCGCTTCTATTCGTATCAGTACCTTCGGTCGCAGGGATTCCTCCCGAACTATGGCTTCCCACGGTCGAACTGCACGCTCGGCTTTACGACGAAAGAAGACGACATCCAGCGGGACGAAGCCCAGGCGATCCGGGAGTTCGCCCCGGGGAATCACGTTTACTACCGAGGAGAGCGCCACGCGGTCCGATATGCCCGTCCGAAAACTCGCGATGCTGAACCCGTAACCCGACACAAGATCGTGTGTCCGGAGTGTGAGACGATTCTGATGGGCGATGATGCCCAAGAGGCCGCTGGCTGTCCCGCCTGTGGAACCTCGTTTAGCGGCGTCCACACGAACCCCAACACGATGGAACTGCCCGATCAGCGGGCATACCCGGAAGAGAACATCACCAGTGACGACGAGGAGCGCCAGCGGGAGGGGTACGATATCACACAGTACTACGAACGCCGGAACCCGACGGAGTACGCGCTCAATGGCGACGGCGTCTCGGCCAACGTCACGTACGAGTCGAACGCCAGAATCGTGACCGTAAATAGCGGCATTCGTGGCAGAGATGATGACGAGCTACAGGGCTTTGCGCTCTGTACGGAGTGTAACCGCTGGTTGACCAGCTACGGACAGATCGATACGCACGTCGATGACGGCTGTTACGCCAACGCCGACGAGGAGGCGATTCGTCGAGAGATCGAACTCTACACCGAAGGTGGCCATGATACAGTTACCGTCACGACGCCCCTCCCGGGCCACGTCGACCCTGATGACGCCGAATCGTTCTATCGAACCCTAAAGGAGGCCCTGTATCAAGGGATTCTCGTCGAATTCGACCTCGATGAGCAAGGGCTCTCGACGTTTCTCAAACCCGCACCAGGCCCACACGGCGATCTCACAATCGTGATTCACGAAACGAGCGAGGGTGGGGCTGGCGCATTACACGACCTGACAAACCCGGAGAAAAATCGATTCGAGAGAGCAATCAAGGAAGCGCTGGACGTCCTCCACGTCAATGACGCCGACGGCTGTGAACGTGCCTGCTATGAGTGTTTGATGTCGTATTATAACCAGCGAGAACACCCACTGTTCGACCGAAACCTGGCGATTCCGTGGCTCCGTGCAACCCAGTCGATGTCACTCGACCCAATCGAGGGAGACGCTGATTCCGAGCAGTTTGAAGGCCTTCTAGAGCAGTGTGAGTCGAGCTTGGAACGTGAAGTGTTAGAAACCGTTCGCGACGAAGGCCTTCAGCTTCCGGATGCAGCCCAAAAGGCGATTTACGACGGCGATGAGCCAGTCGTTGAAGCGGATTTCTATTTCGAAGCGGATGGACGGGCCCAGCCGGTCGTTGTGTTCGTTGATGGACCCGTTCATGAGAAAGAACACGTCAAACAGAGCGATGAAAAGAAACGGGACCGACTCCTCAAAATGAATTATCGATATCTCAGTATCTCCGACCCCAGTGAGGTTCGAGAGCTGTGGCAAGGAATCTAATTTTGCGCGATTAATCTCAGGTTCCGTGTCGATTCACGCGCATTGAATCAGCTGGAGAGAGACTATTGAACGGATTGTCGCCGACGGGCTAGAGCGTGGCTTGATAGCTCGCAGCGAATTCCTTCGGGACAGGCAAATCCCTCAACACACGGCTCTGCAATCGATAGTAGCCGTTATGTGCCTTCTGACAGTTCGCTTCGATCCACATCCTGGCATCCGGGCTGTTGAGGTACTCCAGCAGGTCATCTAATGAGACACCCTCCCGCGGAATCGCATAGTATGCAGAGTGCCGTGGGACGACGTCTCCCTTCGTTTCTGGCCAGAACCGGGGTTCCTTTGCGATATCCCGAAAAACGATTTTTGGTTGCAGGATATCCTCGAGAGGGGGGTTTTCATGCCATGCATACCACGTTTTTCCGTTTTTAACGCAGGAGCGATCTTCCAAGCGTTCCCGGTTGCTCTCTAGCCATGAGTGAAATCCGCCAAGCTCCGCTTTTGTCGCGAGCTCTCCATCCGAGGTGTACGGACACAGGAACACGCTGTCAGTATAGGGGCCATCGAACTCTCGTAGCTGGCTGCCAGACACAGTCGGGCGAATCCACTGTTCGTCGATGGCCTCCGGAACGTCCTCGCGGTCCGCTACGAATATTTTGTCAGCGCCTGTCGCGAGGCCAGGACTGATCCGCTTTGTCACGTCGCCGAGTGTCGCCCCCGTCTCCATGGTCTCCAAATCGGCATCCCTAATGGAGCTCGCCCAACTGCGACCGTCCGTTGGCAAAACTGCCGTATGTACCGTCCCGTCTCGGAGGCTTACGCGTGTCTCTCGCCCAGTTGTGTCGGCTTTCGTCCGACGTACTGTAGTTATACACGGGAACGTCACAAAGCCGGTGAATGCATCTTCATCGATATGCTCGATCTCTTCAATGTGCATATCACCGCTTGTCAGCAACCGTCTGAGCGGCTTGGCTGTTTCGACGTACTCGAATTTTTCTGGTGTGATGAACGATAGAACGCCATCCTTGTCAAGCAGCTCGATAGCCCGCTCAAAAAAGAGAAGATAGAGATCAAACCGCTCTACTGCCGTGCGGAATTCAGCTTTGTACCGCGTCTTTTCATCTTCGCTGAGACCCTCAATCGGCACGTAGGGCGGGTTACCGACGATGTACTGAAACGGCCCGCGCTCGCGCATGTCTGTGCCGAGAAAGTCGCGTTCTACAAACGTAACGTGGTCAAGGCCACGGTCCTCCGCTTCGGCGACATGCTCCGGGTTGGTTTCGACTCCAATCCCGTCCGGATACGGCCACCCCTCGTCATCACAAACACGCTCAACCGCTGCTGCGAATGGGCCCGTTCCAGATCCCGGATATAGGATCCGATCATCGGTCGTCGGCGGGTCATCTCGGAACAACCGCCGCACGATGTGTTCGGCCAGGTCATCTGGCGTTGGGACGTGTCCTTTCATTGAGTTTCGGTTGTCTCGGTATGCTATTTGAACGTACGTAAATTCATTCACCAGCGTCGAATGTCTCCTGTTGGATATCGATATGCGCCTTCACATGGGATGCGAGAGCGCTGGCGAAACGTTTGAATCGAAGCTCCTCATTTGGCTCCCAGTACTCACCATCCAGACCGCGCTCCTCGTCACTAAGTAGGAAAACGGCCTCATTGACGAGTCGTTGTCGGACCATTCGGAGACAAAGAAGCTCCATCCGGTCTTTGTACGTTGCATCCTGAAATTCATCGTCGACGGGGAAGTTCACCTCTCTAACGGACGGAACGTTCCTCGATTCTTCGTTATCCGCCATGAGCATCAGATACCCAATGAATGGCTGTGGAGAGGGCTTGAACACGCCATCTTCATAGGCTTCTAACAAATCGGTAAATGAACCGATAGCTTCCTCAGCTCGGTTGTTT
>ENA-ORCO01000914-ORCO01000914.1-marine-metagenome-genome-assembly--contig:-NODE-914-length-11234-cov-3.117953_pt1 | contig 11234 bp, 7 predicted proteins | sample MGYA00248633_ERZ508508 | MGnify/ENA primary metagenome ERZ508508 (study PRJEB26179, sample SAMN06268845) | marine metagenome | isolation source: A23 P1 aerobic enrichment on pine of planktonic cells taken...
CCCCCTCTGATTCCACTCCCGCCACCGAGACCGATCACATCCCGGCGTTCGGAGAGATCGGCGTCTCCCAGTACGTCCAGGCCCGCGCGGCCGGCGTCCGGCCGACGACCGACCACAACCCCGTCCTCCTGAAGCCGCGCGGTGAAGGCGAATCCCAACTCGTCGTCGACGGGGTCGCAGTCGGTCACTACGCCGCGGGCGACTACTACGCCGAGCACTGGGACGACGCCCGGCGCGCGGCCGAAGCGGCGCACGCGCGCCTCGCCGCCGCGCACGACGTCGTCGTCGCCGAGGGCGCGGGATCGATCGCGGAGGTGAACTTCCACGATCGGGACCTGGCGAACGTCGAGACGGCGCGCTTCGCCGACGCGCGGATCTGCCTCGTCGCGGACATCGAACGCGGGGGCGCCTTCGCCAGCGTGGTCGGGACGCTCGAACTGCTGCCCGAGCACCTCCGCGAGCGGGTCGCGGGCGTCGTCATCACGAAGTTCCGCGGCGACGCGTCGATCCTCCAGCCCGCGGTCGAGGACCTTGAGTCGCGGCCCGGCGTGCCGGTCCTCGGCGTCCTCCCGCACGACGATCCCGGTCTGCCCGCGGAGGACAGCGTCGACCTGCCGGATGCCGGCGAGTGCGCGATCCGCGGAGACGACGACGGGATCCCCGACGGCCGGAGCGTCACGGTCGGCGTCCCGCGGCTGCCCCGAATATCGAACGCCACCGACCTCGAACCGCTGGCGCGCGAACCCGGGGTCAGGGTCGCCTACCTCCCGCCGTCCGCCGACTTGGAGACGGCGGAGAACGTTCGCGACGGGGGTGGGCCGGACGCTCTCGTCCTGCCCGGGACGAAGAACACCGTCGACGACCTGCTCGCGTTGCGGGAGGCCGGCATGGCCGACCAGATCCGGGCCTTCGACGGCCCGATCGTGGGGCTCTGTGGTGGCTACCAGCTCCTCGGCGAGCGCATCACGGACGCCGACGTGGAGTCGACGACGGACGTCGAGACGGTCGATGGGATCGGGCGACTGCCGGTCGAGACCGCGTTCGCCGAGGTGAAGACCGTCGAGCCCGTCGAGCGACGGCTCCGCGGCGTCGGCCCGCTCGCTGGCGGGTCTGGCCCTGTTTCCGGCTACGAGATCCACATGGGCCAGACGCGCGTGGTGGGCGAGGTCGCGCGTCCGTTCGCGGGGAGTGGCGCGGCGACCGATCGGGTGCTCGGGACGTACCTCCACGGCCTCTTCGAGAACGAAACCGCCCGCGAGGCGTTCGTCGACGCGGTCTTCGAGCACGCGGGGACGTCGCGACCGGCGGGCGGCGCGCGAACCGACACTGCCGGCACCGGGGCGGCCGACGCAACCGCCTACGAGCGCGCCGCCGACCTCGTCGACCCGCTCCCGCTGGACGTCCTTGTCCACGATGTAGTGCCGTCCACCTGAGCGCCGTCACGGAATCACAGTCGAGAATCGGACTCGAAGACTTTTCAGCGGGTATCCCGAGATCCAGGTATGGTCGAGGCGTTCGCCGTCGCCAGCGGGAAGGGCGGCACCGGCAAGACGACGAGCACGCTGGCGCTCGGGATGGCGCTCGCCGAGCGGTACGACGTCACGGTCATCGACGCCGACACCGGGATGGCGAATCTCCTCTTTCACGCGGGACTCGACGACGCCGACGTGACGCTGCACGACCTCCTGGTCTCCGATCGCGACGTCGCGGTCGAGGACGCCGTCTACGACCGGTTCGGGATGTCGGTCGTTCCCTGCGGAACGAGTCTCACGGCGTTCGAGGCCGCCGATCCGAGTCGACTTCGGGATGTCGTCGCCGAACTCGCCGCCGACACCGACGTCCTCCTGCTCGACTCGCCCGCGGCACTCGGATCAAAGAGCGCCGTGTTGCCGGTGGTTCTCGCCGATCGCGTCGTCGTCGTCCTCCAGCCGACGGTGCCCTCGCTCTCCGACGGGCTGAAAGTGCAGGAGTACGCCCGCTCGTACGGCACCGAGACGGCGGGCGTGCTGTTCAACCGTGTTCGCCCCGACGAGGACGTCGAGACGATCGCCGACCAGGCCGCGCGCTACTTCGGGGGAACGGCGCTGGCGAGCGTCCCCGAGAGCGACGCGGTGCGGGCCGCGCGGCGGGCCGGCGAACCGCTCCTCGCACACGCGCCGAGTGATCCCGCGGCCGACGCCTTCCACGAGGCCGCCGGGAATCTCGACGTCCGAGCGGGCGACGCCGCGGGCGTCGCGGACCGCTTCCGGAGCGCCGTCGTCCCGGACCGCCCCTGACGATGGTTGCCGACGGCCACATTCCCGAGGGCGAACTCTGCCGCTCGCGGACCGACGCCGACATCGGTGAAACGCTCGCGGGCGTGCTCGACCGCGAACTCACCGGCTACGTCGTCTTCGAGCCACAGGGATCGATCCTCTTTGGGAACGACGAGCGGGCGGTCCTCACGTTCGAGGCAGGTGTGCCCGTGCTGGCGTATCACTCCGCGAGCGACGCCGGCGGTCACGACGCGCTCGACGCGCTGACTGGCGACCTGTTCCACGCTGAAGTGTACGAGCTCGCGGCCGACGCGCTGACGGCAGCCCACCAGGTCGAGGAACTCCGAGTCAGTCCCACTGCACCGGCCGACGTCCTCGCGGACGACGGTGCGCTTGTCGACCGAACGCGCGACGTCGCGCCCGAGGACCGGCTGGCCGACGCAGCGGGCACAAGTGCGGTCGAGGCGTTTCTCGCCGATGCCGACCGCATCGACGCGATTCGCGACGAGGCCCGCGCAGAGGCGCAAGCGCGGGCCGCCGAATGGGGCCTAGCGGACCAACTCGACGACGAGGAGCAGTCGGACACTCTGGGATGACGGGGCGACAGCTGCCGTGCACTGGCAAACGCGACTATATATACCAACGGGAGTCTTAGTGGTCGTGTGAGCGTCTTCTCGCTGTTGCGCGCGCGGACGGCGTCGGACTTCGCCGACTGGTTTCGACCCGGCGGAGAGTATCTCCTGCGTGTCGCCGACGGAATGGGGTTTCACACTGGCGACCTCGCGGGCTTCATCGACGAGGCGGAGACGGCGATGCGGGCGAACCGAACCGGCCCGGACGTCGCGCCCGCGGTCAATCGCCTGATCGCCGCGGACCTCTACGCCGACGCCGCGTTCGGGCTCCCCTTCTTGGAGTGGACGCCCGTGTGGTACGAACTCTCGCTGACTGCGCCGACGGCCTACGCCGACTGGCGACTCAGGCGGGTCGCCGACCAGTACGCCGCGACGATCGATCACCTCTCGCTGCCGCGGTTCAGCCGCCCCGACGACATCGTCTCCCGCGGGGCTCCCGCGATCGAATCCGTCTCGGGCTTCGCCGATCGGTTCGCGTTCGCCGACGCCATCCTGCATCTGGAGTGGTTCGACTACGTCGCGACCGAGTGCGGCATCGGCGTGCCCCCGGAACTGATCGCCGAGGCGCGCGATCAGACTGTCGGCTACTACGTCGGTGACCTCGCGATGGAGGACCTCGATCCGACAGTCCGACGACTGCAGTACCTGCTCTTTACCGACGACGAGTGGGTACGTACTATCGACGAGCGATACGGCCTCGGGAGTTCGCTCTTCACGCTCTGGGAGCGGGTGTGTCGCCGCGAGCGCGAGCGGTTCAGTGGCGCTTGAGAGCAGGGTAGTTACTTGAAACCGCGGCTCGCGAGATGATAGCGCAGGACCTCTTTGGTCCCTTCGACGAACGGACCCAGTTCCACGGCGTCGATCCGATCGCGGAGGGTTTCGAGCCGTCGATACTGCACGTTCCACTCGTCGAGGAACTCCGATTCGAAATCGTGGTCGTCGATCCGGTCGATGACGCGTGCCGCCGCTTCGGCGTCCGGATCGTCGGGATCCGGGAGGTCCTCGTGGTCGACGATACCGCGTTCGAGCGCGGCGACGACGATTCCGGAACTGACGTCGCCTTCTAACACCTCCCGCTCCCAGGTGCTGACCCAGTTGCCGATCCGCGCCATTTGCTGGGCGGCGTCGACCGCCGCCCGAAGGTCTGCCGTCGCCCGGGCGAGGTCGGCCGAGGCGTGCATCAGGTCGATATCGAGGTAACTGTGCATTCCCATATTGTGCGTCTCGTACCGCCGGAGATCGTGGACTGTCGCCTGCTCTGGGCGCTCGATGACGAGGGTGCTGTACTCGATCGCCGTAACGATCTGTCTCACGTCGAACCGGAACCGCGGGGCGTACTGCTGGAACTTCGCCCCCCTTTCGAGACGTGAGACGAGCGTTTCCCACACGCGCGTCGCGAACGTGACGTACTCGTCGTCGACTGCGTCCGAGCGGGCTTCGACACCGACTACGTCCTCGCCGTCGAGGCGATTCCCCGCCCGAGCCAGACTGACGATCGCGTCGAACGTCTCGTAGTCGCGGTACTTCTCCAGGAGGTCGTCCAGGATGGTGACGAACAACACGAGCATCGTCTTGTTCGTGGCGACGCGCTCGTGGTGGGCCTCGTCGACGAAAGGCATCGTGTTCGCCGGCGCGAGATGGTGGACCCACTTCCAGATGAACTCGGGGCGGGCCGCCTCGAAGGACTGATACTCCGAAACGAGGTCCCCGAGCGCCGGCGGTAGTTCGTGATCCGCGATCGACTCGAGGAGTGCTGCGGCTCTGTCGCCGTCGATCGATGCAACCACAGTCGCGGCGGGATCTTCGATCGCTCCGATGGTTCCCGGTTCCCGTCGACCAGAATAAGTGATGCGCTTGTCGTCAACTGGAATAAATTAAGGCCTCGACGCAGTCCTTTGATTATCGTCCGAGATAACTGCCGCGAGCGTTTATATACGAACGGGGAAGAAGCGACGGTATGTATGATCGACGCGTCCCCGTGGAGGCGGGATGACTTCGGCCGCAAAACGGGACGCTAAAGTCCCTGGCGCGCCGGGTGTTCCGGCGCCAGAACCACCGGACAGCACCGATGCGTGGTACGCCCCGACAGTCCGCGCACAGTACGAGGTCACGCCCGGCGTCGTCACGACGATCCGCGACGGCTCCGACGGTGTCGGCTTCTCGTATCAGATTCGAGAGCCGGCCCTTGGAGCCGATTCCGAACGCGCGCTCGTGTCAGTGCTTGATTACTTTTCGGGCGTGGACGTCCGCCGGCCGCTCACTCGTCAGGGAACTGCCGAGCGAGCGGCTGCGGGGCTGCCGCCGAAGTACCGGCGCGTCCTCGATCGGCTTCTCGACGTCTCGCCCGCCACCCGCCGTCGCCTCGACTACTACGCGACCTGCGAACTGCGCCTGCTCGGTCCCGTGACGCCGATAGCGCTCGACGACCGCGTCGACGTCGTCGACGTCGAAGGCGAGACCGACGGCGCGCTCGTCGTCCACACCGACAACTACGCTCCCGCGGTCACGCCGTTTCGCGCGGACGCCGAGTTCGCGACGCGGGTCGCCGGCGAGCGACTCCGCCACTACACCGTCTCCTTTGCGGGGTTCGACGTCGACGTCGTCGTCCACCGGGACCGACTCCTCGGTAGCGACCGCTTCGAGGCGAAGTACGCGGTGCTCGAACCCGACCTTCTCCCGGGTGACGAAGCACTCGTTGCCGAGTGCAAAGAGCGCATCTGGGAAGCCAACGTCGACGAAGTCGTCGAGGACCGGACCGCATTCATTCGCGACCGCGCCAGACAGTTCCTGTCGCGCCGCCTCACCGCACGCAACACCCGCGCGTGGCTCGAAGCGACGCGGTACCGCGTTCGCAACGCGCTGGCGGCATACGGATTCGGCGTGCCGCCGGTCGACCGCCGGTACGCTCAGGACCGCCTCGACGACCTCGTCTACTACGTCCTCCGCGACTACGTCGGTGAGGGCGTCCTCACGGTCCCGATCCGCGACCCGCACCTCGAAGACGTCGAAGCCAATCGGGTCGGCGAGCGCGTGAAGGTCGTTCCGCGGGCCGACGTCGTCCGCGCGGGCGAACGTGTCCCCACGAACCTCGCCTTCGAGGACGAGACGAGTTTCATCAACGTCGTCACCCAACTGGCAGCGGCCGACGGCGTCGAACTCAGCGCGAGTCAGCCCTCCGCGAAGGTGAACCTCCGCCCCGAGGGGGTCGCACCCGACGCCACCGGTCACGGTGAGACCATCCGGTGTGCCGTCGCGCTCCCGGTCATCTCCGAGGACGGACCGCACGTCTCGATCCGCAAACAGGCGTCGTCGCCGCTGACGCCGATCGACCTCGTCGGCTTCGGATCGATCCCGACAGAACTGGTGACGCTGCTTTGGCTCCTCTATGAACACCACCGCGTCGTCCTCTTTTCGGGACCGACCGGGGCCGGCAAGACGACGCTGATGAACGCCCATATGCCCTTTATTCCGTACGATCACCGCCCGATCAGCATCGACGAGGGGTCTCGCGAGGTGTATCTCCCCCACGAGACCGGCGTGTCGCTGACGACGCGCGACCACGAGAACGAGTACAAGCGCGTCTCGATGGCGGATCTGATGACTGAAGCGAACTATCTGAACCCCGACGTGGAAGTCATCGCCGAGGTCAACACCCCGGAGTCGTTCGAAACCTTCGCCGAAGTGCTGAACACCGGCCACGGGGTCGTCGGCACCACACACGCCGAAGACATCGAGACGCTGGTGAACCGCGTCGTCGAGCAGGGGCTGCCCGTGTATCTCCTGCGCGAACTCGACGTGGTCGTCTTTCCCCGCCGCGTCGACGGCGAGCGCTACGTCGGCTCGGTCGTCGAACTCCTCTCGGAGTCCGAGCACGAGGAACTGCCCGCGTCCGCGCGGACGGGCGTCGTCGAGAAGGACGGGACGAACCTCTACTACAACACGATCCTCTGGCGGGAGACCGACGGATCGTTCGCGATGGCCTACGATCACCCGTCGCTCGGCGGCGACGACGCCGCTACCGCGGGCGAGACGCACCGCCGCGCACTCCGCGTGTTCCACCGCATCGCCGACGCGACCGACCAGGACGTCGAGACGATCGAACGCGAGTTCCGCCGGAAGCGCGGCTACGTCGAGTATCTCCTCCAGGAGGACGTGACCGACGTCGACCGGCTGTTCGGTTTCCTCTCGGACCTCCGGACTGACGAGGCCGCGACCGTCGAGCGAGTCCGGCGGCAGCGTGCACACCAGACTGCCGAGTCCGATACCGAGTCGTCGCCGTCCGAACGCGAGACTGGAACCGCAGACGACGCTTCGGTGCGGACTCGCGATCGGTACGGAGGACGGAAGCCGTGAGCGGGGGCGACTCCGAGCAGGGCTCGAATCTGGGACCGTCGTCGCCGTCCGATCCGACCCAGCGTTCGGGTTCGGTTCGACAACGCTCGCATCACGCAACGCGCTCGCTCGGAACGTTCGACCGCGCAGCGTACGCGCTGTTCGCCAGCCGAGCGGATTCACGTCGCCACGAGCGCGACCGGCGCGCCTATCGCGGAACCAACTTGACCGTCGCGTTCGATCTGTACCTCGCTCGCGTCTACGCGTTCTCGTGGCTCCTGGCGGTGCTCGCCGGTGGAGCTCTCCTCGCCGTCGGCCTCGCGCTCCCACCCGCGATGGTCGAATCGGCCGCGGCCGACCTCCTCGAACGGCTCGCCGGCGTCGGTACCGGCGGAGTCGGAGGCACCGCCGCTGACGCCCCCGATATCTCTCGACGGGACGCGACAGCATTAGCCGGACTCATCGGCGTTCTCGCGGCCGCGGGCGTCCACTGGAGCGTCGTCTACGCCGGCGGCCGATACCTCCGCTGGCTGACCGCCGCGCGGCGCTCGAACATCGGGCGCACGCTCCCGAGTGCCGTTCGCTACCTGAACGTCCTCGCGTCCGGGAGCGACGGCCGCCGCGCGATGCTCCGGCGCGTCGCCGACACCGACGCCTACGGGGAGACGGCAGTCGCGCTCCGAAAGGCGCTCAACACCGCGGCGATGACGGGGAACGTCGACGAGGGGCTCCGGCGGGTCGCCCGCGACACGCCGGCGCAGGACACGCTCGCGCCCTTCTTGCTGAAGTTTCGCGAGCACGCCGAGCAGGGCTCGGACGCGCTTCGGGAGTACCTCGCGATGGAGAGTCGGATGTTGCGGCACCAGCAGGACCGAGACCGGCGTCGCGCGCAGGGGTTTCTCGAACTGCTCGCGGAACTGTTCGTCGTGTTGCTCGTCCTCCCGGCGCTCCTCGTCATCGTCCTCACGGTGATGAGCATCATCTCGCCAGAACTCTCGGCACCGGTGGGGACGCCGCTCGGCCCCGTCACGCTCCGCGCGCTCATCGTCTACGGCAGCGCAGCGTTCATCCTCGTAGTCGGCCTCGGGACTGCGGGGCTCGTCGCCCGACTCCGGCCGCCGGATCAGCACGTCACGTATTACCGACCCGAGAGTACGGTCAGTACACTCCGCACGGCGACGACGAACCCCGCGAGCGCGAGCGTCGCGTTCGCGCCGATCGGCATCGCCGCGCTCGTCGCGTCCGTCCTCCTCGGCGTCGACGTCGTGATCTCGCTTCTGGTCGGCTACGTCGGCTACGCGATTCCCGTCGGCCTCGTCGCGGTCCGCCGCGCCCGACTCGACGACGCGAAAGACCACGAACTCAAAGACTTCGTCCACGCCGTCTCCGGCCACGTCAACCTCGGGCGGCCCTTCTCCGCCGCGGTCGAACACGTCGCCCGCGACGTCGACCTCGGACCGCTGAACGGTGACGTCGCCGATCTCTCGATGAATCTGCACCTCACCACGCCGACGACGGACGCAGAGACTGACCTGCGGACGGCGGCGCTCGACCGGTTCGTCGACCGCGTCGGCACGCCGATGGCCGAGCAGACGGTCGGTCTCGTGATCGGCGCGCTCGACGCCGGCAGCGACACGGGTGTCGTCTTCGAGACGCTCCAGAGCGAAGTGGGCCGCCTCTATCACGAGAAACGCGCGCTCAGATCGGGGATGCTCGTCTACGTCGCCGTCGGCTGGACGACCGCGCTTCTGGTCGTCGGGATCAGCGTCGCGACGAGTGCCAACGTCTTCGCCGGGTTCGATCGGCTGTCGACGATGTCGGAGCTTTCGGGTGTCGCGGTCGATCCCGGCGCGGTCGACCTCGCGCGCGATCAGTACCGCGTCTACGTGACCACCCAGGCGACGATGCTCGCCTCGGGGTGGTTCGCCGGCGTCGCCAGTCGCGGGCAGTACGAGGCGCTCTTGCACTCCGGCTGTCTGGTCGCGATCTGTCACGTCGTCTTCACGGGAACGGGGTTGGTATGAGCCCCGACACCTCCGTTTCTGCGCCGGGTAACGACCGCGCACAGACGGCCGTCGTCGGCGTCGCACTTCTCTTGGGGATAACCGTCCTCGCCGTCGGCGGACTCACGGCGACGGCCGGGTCTATCGTCGAGGACGGGGCGGCCTCGGCTGCTGCGACGCGCGTCGCCGACGACTTCGAGACGGCACTCGGACCCGCCCCCGGCGACCGAGAGACGACCGTCGAACTCGCGACGGGGACGATTCAGGTGGTCAACCGGACCGTGTGGCTTCTCGACGACGACGGCGTCGTCTGGGCGGGCCACGCCGGGGCGATCGTCTACGCCGACGGCGGCCAGCGCGTCACCGGCTTCGCTGGTGCCGTCGTCCAGAGCGACGACCGCGGCAGTCGCGTCGTCGCGCCGAGTCGGGTCGCCCCCGCGAGCGGGACTCTGTACATAGGCGTGCCCGTCCTGAACGCCACCGGCGCGGACGGCGTCTCGACCGGCGGCCATCGCCTCGCGATGACGCTTCGCACCGACGCGCGAACCGAGCGGGTCGACCTCCCTGCGTCTTCGTACCGCGTCGGCATCGAAACGCCGACGCCGGCCGCCTGGGAGCGCCACCTGCAGGAACGCGGCGCGACGACTTCACGCCGCGACATCGACGGCGACGGCACGCCGAGCGTCGTCGCGTCTTTCGAGGGCGAGCGGACCGCCTATCTCGTCGTCCACGACGTGCCACGGGTCGGCCAGGAGCGACGTCTGTCCCGCGAAGCTCATGTTCGTGATCCGCGCGCCCCTGAGGAACGGGACGTCGCGGGTTCCCGGCGGGGCGTCGCCGTGGCGCTCCGAGAGCGTGCGCGACCCGGACCGGAACCGACCCAGGTCCCACTCGCGCTCGGCGTCGAACGCCCGCCAGAGGGCGTTGTTCTGCCCGATCAGCCAGCTCTGGCGCCGGAACGTGTATCCGTCGGCCTCCATACTGAAGAGGTCCAGCAGCTCCTGCTCGCCGAGCGACCCGGGCGATCCGACGCGGGGCAGCGAATCCGCCGACGAACGCCACACCTCCCGCAGACGCGACACCCGCGAGACCAGGTCCGTCAGGAACGGCCCCTCGCCGATCCGCTCGGGGGCGAGGTACCGTAGCTCGTCGTTCGGGCCGGTCCGGAACCCCCCGTGCCGGAACCGGTCGCCGGTCGCCGGGACGTCCGCGTCGACAGAGAGCGGCGTCACCGGCACGAGGCCGTAGGGCTGGTCGCCGACCCGGAGCGTGTGGAGCGGGCCCTCGCCCCGGACGTGCCGCCGGAAGTGGTTCCGGTAGGCCGCTATCAGCGTCAGAAGGTACAGGTCCGGGCGCTCCTGGGCGACCCGTTCGCCGGGCCGGGCGGTCTCTCCGCTCTCCTCCGCGTCGCGCTCGTCACCGTCGACAGACGCCGTCCGCGGGTCGAGATAGCTCCCCGCTCCCCCGACGATAGCGTCCCAGGACCCCGGCAAGAGCATGTTCTTGACGTAGTACCCCCACGTCACCGGCCAGACGGCCTCGTTGACGTGACCGGCGTCTTCCGCGGCCCGGGTGTCGGCGTTGCGGACGTGGCCGAGCGGGTGACGCTCCCCGCCGGTCGGGTCGATGCCCAGCGCACGGGCGACCCGACTGCCGTCGGTCTCGAAGGACTGTCCGTCGAGCGGGCGGTAGCCCTCCCCGGTCAGCGTCCCGTGGTCGGGCGCGACGAGCGACGGCCCTACCTTCGTCCGGGCGCGTTCGGCCGTCGACGGCGGCTCCCCGCCCGCCGGCTCGTCGGCGTCTGCGCTGTTCGTCGGCGTCCCGCTCTCCAGGAACGCCAGTCCGTCCGTGTACTCGCTGGCTTTCAGCACCCCCTCCAGCCGGTCGGCGGTTCGGCGGGCCGTCGCCGAGGTCCGCGTCCCGGTCACGACTACCTCGTCGAACCCGTCGGCGGCGCTGAAACTCCGGTCGCCGGGGAGCGGTACCTCGACGGCCATCCCGGCGTCGATGGC
>ENA-ORCO01000915-ORCO01000915.1-marine-metagenome-genome-assembly--contig:-NODE-915-length-11227-cov-3.553363_pt1 | contig 11227 bp, 8 predicted proteins | sample MGYA00248633_ERZ508508 | MGnify/ENA primary metagenome ERZ508508 (study PRJEB26179, sample SAMN06268845) | marine metagenome | isolation source: A23 P1 aerobic enrichment on pine of planktonic cells taken...
AGAACGCAAAGCGCGGCTTTGCGGTGGGGACGGTACTCGCGATTTCGATTTACGTCTTCTTCGTACTGATCCCGGGCGCGAACCACTCGCCCGTCCTGTACGTGACGCTTGGCTTCGTCCTCGCCTTCTCCTTTGGCGCACTGGCGACGGTGTTTTTCGTCGGTCGCACCGCCCGGCGAGTCGCCAGCGAGGCGGACGACTAGTCGCTGGGGCCGATCAGTCACGCATGCCGGCGAGTTCCGCGAACCGCTCCGCACCGCTTCTGGTCCCTTTCGCGATGAGGACGTCGCCACTGCGGAGCTCGGTGTCCGCGTTGGGAGAGATTTCCCACTCGCTGTCCGCAGGGTCGACCGCACCCTCGTCGAACGCGCTCCCGCGGCGGACGGCGATGATGCGCATCCCCGTCTCGGTCTTCACCTGTTCGGCACCGATCGACGTCCCGTCGAACGCACTGCCCGGTTCGATCGTCGCCCGGGTGATGATCTCGTCGGACTCCTGGACGGCTTCGGCGACGACGGGATGGGTTGAGAGGCCACGGAGGACGCCCTCGCTGATTTCCAGGGCGGCGTCGGAGATGACCTCCGTCGAGCGCGCCAGGTGGACCAGCCCGCGCAACTGGACCGGGTCGTCGAGGCGTCCTGCGGCCCGGAGCGTCCAGGCCTCGAAGCGCGACTGGAGGGCGTCGACCTCGGCCTCCAGTTCCATGACCTCCTCGGCGAGTTCGTCCGAGTCGAACAGGATCGCGCCGTAGGCGAGGTCGACGGCGAGTTCGCTCATGTTCTTCATCAACACGATCGAGTCGACCGCCCGCTCTAAATCGTCGATCTCGCTTTCGGGCGGCTCCGGGGGTTCGTAGGTCGCGCCGGTCGTCGCCTCGTAAACCGCCGCGATCCCCTCGGCCGGCCCCCTGGCGAGGAGGACGTCGCCCGGCTGCAGGGTGGTCTCGGCGGTCGGGTTGAGCAACCACTCGCCCGCCCGCCTGATCGCGATGATCCGGACGCCAGTCACCGTCTCGAGGTTGCAATCGCCGAGCGTCCGACCGGCGTACGTCGAGTCGGCCTCGACGGTCGCCCGGACGTCGTCCCGCGCGGACTGTCGAAGTTCGATCGTCGCGCCCTCGGCAGCGACCGTCGTCGAGCGCACGACGGCGCCGCGGGCGGCGGCGAGGGTCTCGGGTACCGGTCCCGCGACGGTCACCTGCAGTCGCACCGGGTCCGACTCGGCGATGACGACGACGTCGCGCACGTCGGGATGGCCCTCGATCGCCGCGCGGACGGCCGCGAGGTCGCCGTCCGCGACGGTGACGTACTGGATCACGGTCTCGTCGTCGCTGGGGACGGTCCCGCGGACACCGACGGTGCCACAGTCGACGAACGCGCCGTCGCGGGCCAGCGCGACGAGATAGTAGGCGTCGTCGGGGACCTGGAGGACGACGTCGACGGCGTGGTCGGAGGCCAGCGCGTGCTCGGTCTCGATGCTGTGGACGGCAAAGGCGACGGTGTCCGCGAGTTCGGTCAGCAGACGCCGCTCAGTCTCGTCGAAGCGGTTGGGGCGGTCGTGATACACCGCGAGCAGGCCGTAGGTCACGTCGTTGTAGACAAGCGGGAGGCCCGCGCCGCCGGCGTAGCCGCGCTCGGTCGCCTCGTCGCGCCACGCGGTCGGGAACAGGTCGCCGAACTCCTGGAGGAACTGCGCCTCGCCCGTGCAAGCGGCCCAGACGCTCGGTTCGCTGTCGCCGCCCGTGTCGGCGTCCCGGTCGATGGCCTCGACGTACGTCCGGTCGCCCTCGACGACGCGCGGAACGAGTCCCCCCTCGTCCAGTTCGCCGATCCACGCCAGCGCGTAGCCCTGCCGGCGCAACTGGGCGGTGACCGCGCGCTCGAGGTCCTCGCGTGTGCGAGCCTCGACCAGCGCCTCCTGGACGGTGCGGTTTAACTCTCGCTCCCACTCGAGTTCGCGCTCGCGCTGTCTGCGGTCGGTGACGTCACGGACCGAGACGAGCGTCGCCGGTTCGCCCTCGTAGTCGATGGGGCGGCCGGTGAACTCGCAGTGGCGCACCGTCCCGTCGGGCCGGACGACGCGGGTCCCGTGGACCGACTGGCGCTGGTCGCCGCGTTCCCACCGCGCGAAGACGGCGGCGACCCGCTCGCGGTCCTCCGGGTGGACGACCGTCTCGACCAGGTCGCGGTCGGCCAGCGCCCCGCGCTCGCGCCCGGTCAACTCGACGAACCGCCCGTTCCAGAAGACGAGACGGCGGTCCCGGACGATGCCGATGGCGTCCCGACTCTGCTCGGTGACGGTGCGGTAGCGCTGTTCGCTCTCCTCCAGTGCGCGCTGGAGACGGTACTCCGCGACCGCCTGCCGGACCTTGCCGACGAACGTCGCCGTCTGGTCCCGGCCGGGTTCCTTGACGACGTAGTCGGTCACGCCCGACTCGATGGCGCGGGCGGCGACGTCCTCGCTCCCGTCGCCGGTGACCAGGAGAAAGGGCAGGTCCGGGTGGTCCTCGCGGACCCGCTCCAGCAACTGGAGGCCGTCGACCTCCGGCATCCGATAGTCCGTCACGATGCAGTCCAGGTCCCCGCGGTCTCGCACCGTCAGCATCGCCTCGTTGGCGCTCGTCGCGACCGTCACGCCCACCTCGGGCGCCGCCCGCTCCATGTCACGCGCCATGAACCGCGCCCACTCGTCGTTGTCGTCGACCAGCAACACCCGGATCGGACCCCGCTCGCCCGACTCCGACGCGCCCGGTGAGTCGTCGGTCACCCGTCGACACCTCGCCGTTCCGGGCCGTCCGCAGGCCCCCACCGAGCGCCACGCGACCGGTTCGTCAACCCCCCGGCCACCCTCGACGGCGCTACGTGCATACCCCCACATGAATAGTACCGCTGATAAATCGTACTGATCGACACGGATGCCACATCTGCAGTCGGTCACCGACGCGACCAGCGGAGGGATACGCCCACATGTCGGTACCAGCGCTACGTCCGTCGGGGCCAACAGTGTGGTAATGGGCCGTCCGATCCGGGTCCTGTTCGTCGACGACGACGCGGCGACGCTGGCCGCGCGCGGCGACTTCCTGGCCGAACACGAGCGCATCGAAGTGGTCGCGGAGTCGCGGGTCGCTGACGCGCTCGATCGGCTCGCCGACGACGTGGACTGCGTGATAAGCGACTACGACATGCCCGGCACCGACGGGATCGAGTTCTGCCGGCTCATCCGCGAGGACCGCCCGGACCTGCCGTTCGTCCTCTTCAGCGGCCGCCGCTCGGCGTCGGTCGTCGAGCGCGCGCTCGCCGCCGGGGTTACCGACTACGTCCCCAAGCGCTGCTGTGAGTCTCCCTACGTGTTGCTCGCCCACCGCATCGAGCGGGCGGTCGACTGTCACCGCGCCCGGCAGCGGCTGACCGAGCGCGGCGACGACTGACCGGCGGGAGCGGTCTCGGGGCGAGACCGACGGAGCCAAAGCCGTCGAACCGATAGGGAAAGGCGATGGATCTGCGGTTCTGCGGCGGCGCGCGCGAGGTGGGCCGGAGCGCCGTCCTCGTCGACGACAGCCTCCTGCTGGACTACGGACTGCTGACCGGGAACCCGCCGCGCTATCCGGTCGGCGACGTCGACCCCGACGCGGTGGTCGTGAGCCACGGCCACCTCGACCACGCCGGCGCGGTGCCCGCCCTGCTGTCGGGCGAGGCCCGCCCCCCGGTCCACTGGACACCACCCACGAGGGATCTGGCGCTCGAACTCGCCCGCGACACCCTCAAACTCCACGGCGGGACGCTCCAGTGTCCGTTCACCGAGACGGACGTCCGCCGGGTCACCCAGGTCTCCGAAACGCACGGCTACCGCACAACCTTCGAGGCGGCCGGCTACGAGGTCACCTTCTTCGACGCCGGCCACATCCCCGGGAGCGCCCACGTCCTCGTCGACGACGGCGAGACGCGCCTCCTGTACACGGGCGACTTTCACACCGACGACCAGCGCGTCGTGGCGGGCACGACCGCCCGGCCCGAGGCCGACGCCGTCGTCTGCGAGTCGACCTACTCGGACGTGGACCACGCCCCGCGCGACCGGATCGAGCGGGAGTTCGTCGAGAGCGTCCGCACCACCGTCTGGGAGGGCGGCACCGTCGTCGTCCCCGCGTTCGCCATCGGGCGGACCCAGGAGATACTCATGGTCTGTGCGGCCCACGACGTCGACTGCTACGTCGACGGGATGGGCACGCGAGTCACCGAGACGCTCCGGCACCACCCCGACTTCCTCCGGGACGCCGACGCGCTCGGGCGGGCGAAATCGAACGCCCGCGTCGTGAACGGCCGCGACGGCCAGCGCCGCCGGATCGCCGACGACAACACCGTGATCGTCACTACCAGCGGGATGCTCTCGGGCGGACCCGCGATGACGTACGTCCCCGCGGTCCGGTCGAACCCGGTCAACAAGATCGCGATGACGGGCTACCAGGTCGAGGGGACGCCCGGTCGTGACCTCCTCGAGACCGGGAGCGCCGAGATCGACGGCCGGCGGATGCCCGTCGCGGCGCAGGTCGAGCAGTACGACTTCTCGGCCCACGCCGACCGCGAGGGGATCCGCGACTTCCTCGACGCCTACCGCGACGCGCAGGTAGTGGTCAACCACGGCGACCGCTGTGTGGCTTTCGCCGACGAACTCGCGGCCGACGGCTACGACGCGGCCGCGCCCGCGGTCGGCGACACCGTGACGCTCTGACCGGGGCCGCTCGCGGTCCGACTGCTCGGTCGCAGTCTACCCTTGACAATCCACGCCCACGGGAACGCCCGTTCGGCGTGCCGCGCGCTACCGCGCCGCGCGTAAAGGGGAGGGTTCGGCCGGATTCGAACCCGTTTTTCCCGTGGAGACGATACCGGGTCCGTAGTGAACTGGTCCCGGCTCAATCCGGTCCGCGCGCTCCTGCTGGCGGTCGGGTCGCTCGTGGCGCGAGCGGGGCTGATCGACCGCGACAGGGTCGAGCGCGCGACCGAACTCTCCTGGCCGCGGATCATCACCGGCCTCGCGCGGATGTCCCGGTCGACGGCCGACGTGGCGATGGTCGGCATCGCGCTCGGCGAGACGGCCATCGCCGGCGTCGGCGCCGCCGCACCGTTCTGGGGGCTCGCCTTCGCCCTCGGCGGCGGGGTCGCCGGCGGCACCATCGGGCAGGTGTCCCAGCGCTTCGGCGCCGAGGCGTTCGAGGAACTCGCGCTGTCGGTCAAGGCCAGCGCCGTCCTCACAGTCCTGATCACGCTCCCGGTCGTCGCCGTCTACCTCCTCGTCCCGAACGCCCTCGTCGGGCTCATCGGCGCGAGTCCCGAGGCCGTCGCGTACGGCGCGGACTACCTCGCCGTCGTCGCCATCGGAGTGCCATTCGCCGCGCTGAACCTCATCGGGAGTCGGACGCTCGTCGGCGCCGACGACTCGTGGACGCCGATGATCCTCCGGGGCGGCGGCGCCATCATGAACATCGGGATCAACGCCGTGCTCATCTTCGTCCTCGACATGGGCGTGGTCGGCGCGGCCATCGGCACCGTCGTCTCCAACGCCGTCGTGACGACCGGGTTCGCCGTCGGCCTCGCCCGCGGCAGGCTGCCCGGAATGGGCGCGTTCCCGGTGCAGGTTCCCCTGACCGGGCCGCATTTCGACCGCGAGCTCGCCTCGGACCTGGTCGAGATGGCGACGCCGCTCGTCGGGACGAACCTCGCGCGCAACGGCGGGCAGTTCCCCAAACTGTACATCGTCGGCCTCTTCGGCGAGAACGTCTTCGCGGCCTACGTCGTCGCGATGCGCGTGCGCGGCCTGATGGACACGCCCAACTGGGGCTTTAGCATGTCCTCCTCGAGCCTCGTGGGCCAGGCCCTGGGCGCCGACGACGAAGGCGAAGCGGGCGAGTGGGCCGGCGACGTCCTGCGGTTCTCGCTGGCGGTGTACGCCGTCATCGCCGTCGGCGTGTTCGTCTTCGCCCGGCCGATCGGGAGCGTGTTCGTCGACAACCCGGACATCCTCCCGACGGTGACGACCTTTATCCGCGTCGCCTGTGTCGGCGTGCTGTTCAGCGGCGTCTACGGTGCCGCGACCGGTCCGCTCCGGGCCAGCGGCGACACCCGCTGGCCGCTGTACGCCCAACTGACCGGCCTCTATCTGTTCACCCTCCCCATCGCCTACCTCGGCGTCGTCGCCGACCCGATCGGGGTGCAGGCGCTCTACGCCGCCATCCTCGCCGAGATGGCCGTCCCGGCGATAATCGTCTACCACCGCTACCGCTCGGGCGAGTGGAAAATCGTCAGCCGCGACTACCGCCCCGACGCCGCCGCGACCGACTGAGCGCCGACGCCCCGACCGACTGAGCCGCTTCGACCGCCGCCCGTCTCACGCTTCCGACGCCGTCGCGAACTCGTCCGCGACCGCCGCGAGCACGCGCTCGAAACGCTCGCGGACCTCGCTCGCCACCCCGTCCAGATTCTCGTTGTCCGCGACGCCGACCAGTTGCTCGGGGTCCACGGCGCCAACGACGACATCGCCGCCGTCGCTCTCGTAGACCACGACGTTACACGGGAGCAGAGCCCCGAGGTCGATCTCCTCGGTCAGCGCCTCGTGGGCCAGCGGCGGGTTGCAGGCCCCGAGGATCCGATAGTTCCGGAAGTCCGCGTCGAGTTTCTCGGCCATCGTCGCCCGCACGTCGATATCGGTCAACACGCCGAACTCCTCCGCCTCGAGCGCGGCGACCGTCGCCTCGACCACGTCGTCGAACTCGCCGGCCACCGTTTCTTGTATAGTATAGTGCATACTACACACGATTGCTTCCGCGGTTTTAACCCTGTTGGCACCCGGCCGGAGCGACCAGAGACAGACCGACCGCGAGCGTTCAGGCGTCGGCCCAGTCGACGGCGTTTCGCAGGAGTCGCCGGACCGCCTCGTGTTCGAAGGCCTCGTCGGTGTGGCCCAGCGAGACGTAGGCGACGCGCCCACGCGAGTCGTTGGTCCAGACGACCGGGTAGTCGTCGAGGTCCGGATGGTCCATCCGCGCGAGGACGGTCACACCGTCGTCGACGTCGAGCCGGTAGGGCTCGTCGAAGACGGAGAAATCAGCGACCCCGTCGGTGATCGGGTGGTCGGCGGTGACCGCGACGCCGAACTCGGAGCGCTCGGGGTGGTCGAGGAAGTGCCCGCCGACGAGGTCGCGCAGTTCGGGCAGGGGTTCGTCCTCGTGGACGATCACCTCGTCGCTGTCCGGACCCGGCGCGCGCGAGGTGAGGTCGGTCGCGCAGTGGACGCCGAGGTAACCCCCGCCGCGCTCGACGTGGTCGAGCAGCGCCGACAGCTGCGCGTCGGTGAGCGTCGAGTCGGTGAGGTAGTCGACCAGCACGTCGTAGTCGCCGGTCAGGGCGTCGCGGTCGTCGGTGACGGTCAGGTCGAACCCCTCGAAGACCGACTCGAACGCCGCGCGCTTCTCGTCGATGGCGTGGAAGGGGAAGGTGTTCTCCCCGAGCACGAGCACTCGCGTCATGTCCGGCCGGTTCCGCGCTGGCGGATATAGCTCCACCGGTCGCGGAAGCTCGCGCGCGGTCCGACCCGCCGTCCGGGCCGCGACGCCGGCCGACACCCGTTTCGGTGCCCGCTCGTCGCCAGTCCCCACTGTCCGACCACCGTACCACCACCGTCTCCGGGTCCGTGTCGGTGCGGAACGCGCCACCAACTCGCATATGCGTTGGTATCACATACCGCATAAACAATTATTAGGTTCCCCCTCGAAGGTGATCGTGTATGGCGACAACTCAGTCGACCACGACGTACCACACGTGCAGTTGCGGGGAGGAGTTCGCGACGACGGAGGAACTCCTCGAACACGCCCGAGAAACGCACGGTCTCGACGTATTCTGAGGTCGACCGCGTCGCCACTTTTCACGTCCCTCTCCACCGAGCGACGCGTCCGACGTCCGGGTCGACGACGGCGCCGTCCGCAACGCGTCCGCCGTCAGTATCGTCGCACGCGGAACTGCTCGTAGCCGCCGTGGGAGACTTCCAGCGACCCGACCCACCAGTTCCACCGCTCGACGAGGTCGTGGTCCGCGGGCGCGTCGCGGAGGTTCGCGACGACCGTCTCGGGGGTGAGGTCGGTGTCGAAATCGGCCCCGTAGCGCCCCGAGTCGGCGAGGTCGCGCGCCTGTCGCGCGACGACGCGGCGGGCGTCCGCGCTCCCCTCGAACGCTTCGAGTTCCCGTTCGAGTCGTTCGCGGTTCACGCCCTGGCACACGGCGGCCGGACGTTTGAACGTTCCCTCCCCCGTGGCCGGTCGCACCCGCTCCTGTTTCGCTCGGTGCAGTCCCCGCGGGCGGGACGCACGCTGTCACGCACCACGGGACAAACGGTCGCCAGCGGAGTTGGAGCGTGAACGGTGATCGCCCCAATCCGTCGAGCGACCGGCTCGGCGTTCGACCGAGCGCGGGACTTCGCCGTCTGAAACTCCACGCCGCTTTGAGGTACCTGGCGGACCAAGTTCAAGTGCTGTCAGGGCGTCGCCTTCGGCGCGCGCTGTCAGCGTTGCACCCGTCTCCCCAGACCCCACCCGCTTCCGGTCCGGCCGAAACCGACTCCCACGACGCTCGGCCGCGACCCCGGCTCGTCGCCCCCGTTTCGTCCGAACGCTCGGCCGCCGTCTGACCGTCCCGGTTCGGTCGTCCGCACGACGGCGGCTCCGTTTTCGACGGCGACTCGGTGTTCGACGACGGCTTCGTTTTCGACGACTTACCCTTTCTCGGAGACGATCTCGTGGCCCACAGTCCGGAGGTCGGCCTCCGCGTCGACGAGTTCGTGCGCGAGTTCGATGTCCACCTCGAAGCGGCCGGCCTCGACGGCGAAACAGATCGACTCCAGCGCGGTTTCGTAGGTCTTGTAGTGGTTCCCCTCGTCGTCGATGGCGCTGCGTTCGACGAGCAGGTCGTGCTCCTGGAGGACGTTGAGGCGGCGATAGACGGTGGGTTTCGATACGTCGCAGTGGTCGGCCAGTTCCTCGGCGGAACACGGCTTGATCTCCGACAGCGCGAGGATCCGCCGAGCGAGCTCGCTCCCGAGGACCTCGAAGACCGTCTCCGGGTCCCACTCCCTGTCTTTCGTCACAATTACATATCATTTCTCGACAAACAAAAGCACACCACCTGAACAGTTCGGTAGGCGCCAGAGCGACGGCTGGCGAGCGACTGTGGCTGAGGGGAGTAAGCCCCCTTCTGTTCGGCCCGGCATTCGGCTGAGCGTCCGCGTCCGCGTCCGGGCTACCTGATGGCGCGGACTTGCACCGGTGAGGATTCGCCGTTCCATCCGTTCTCCACCGTCGGACGCGAGTGCGCCCGACGGGCCCGAATATCGGGCGCCGTCTGCCCTCGGCGGGTCAACTCCCCCTCGCTTCGGCGGGGCCTCGCTCGGGGTTCGCGCGCCTCATCGGTCGGGCGGAGTGGTCTCGTTTCTGTTCCAGCGCCAGCGGTCTCCCGCTCCGGGTTTGCACCCGGTCACCTGCCCGGACGGTGGGGGGACTTTCCTCATGCCCGTTGCCCGCGCTCGCGGTCGCCCGCGAACGCTCGCCCGACTCGCGCCGGACGATGGGTGCTCGGGCACGGAGGCCGGGCTCCCTCTGCCGTCTCCGACTACGACGCTCGGCGGATTAAGCCGTTCGGTCCCGCGGGCGACGCAGGGAGGGCGATGAAGGGAGGGCGATGAAGGGAGGACGACGAGGGGAGGGCGACGAAGGTAGGGCGATTTTTATGCGCGTGCCCCTATGTCCCACCCGACAATGCGCTCGGCCCTCTCGCTCGTCGTCGTCGCGGTCGTCACGCTCTCCGCGGTGGCCGTCGCCCCCGCCGCCGGCGCGGTGGCCGCCGATGTCGACACGTCGGATCGGTCCCCCACTACTCCCAACGACTCCCGCTCCGGCAGCGCGAACGAGTCCGTCGCGACTAACGCCACGCTCGCCGGCGCGTCGACGCACGACGCCTGCGAACCGGTCGCGAACGGCACCCCCCGAGCGAACCCGGCCACCGACCGTCTCGGCTGGGAAGGAGGGTGCTGGTACAACGAGTCGATCTCGGTGACTCGCGAGGACGGCCTCAACGAGACGGAACTCGACGCGGTCGTCGCCCGCGCGATGGCCCGCGTCGAGGCGATTCGGCAACTGGAGTTCGCGGAGACCGTCCCCGTCGAGGTGATTTCCCGGGCGGAGTTCCGCGAATCGCGCGAGAGCGACGATAGCTCGACCTCGACGGCGAACTACCTCCACCAGAACGTCAAGTGGGAGGCGATGCTCTCGGTCGGCGAGAGCGAGAACGCGCTGTCGATCTTCGAGTCGACACAGACTGCGACGATCGGCGGCTTCTACAACTTCGTGCAAGACCGGATCGTCATCGTCTCGGAGAACGCGACCGCGCCGAAAATGGACGAGATAACCCTCTCCCAGGAGCTGTTCCACGCCCTCCAGGACCAGAAGCTCCGCGTCTCTTTCGACGACCGGTCGACCCGCGAGGGGCAAAACGCCGGCCTCGGGATCATCGAGGGCGACGGCAACCTCGTCGACCGCTTCTACGGACAGCGCTGTGCCGGCGCGTGGGACTGCCTGCTGCCCGAGTCGTCGGGTGGCGGTGGTGGGGGCGCGGGATCGATCAACTACGGCGTCTACCTCACGCAGTTCCAGCCCTACAGCGACGGACCGAAGTTCGTCCGCCAAATCTACAACGCGGGCGATGGCTGGGATGCCGTCAACGCCGTCTACGACAACCCACCCGAGAGCACCGAGCAGGTCATCCACCCCGAGAAGTACCCCGACGAGGGACCGGCCGAGATGACGTTCACTGACCGCTCGTCCGACGAGTGGACGGTCCCGGACCTCGGAGGGGGGACCACCGACTACGCAACTTTCGGCCAGGCCGGCCTCAGCGCGATGTTCATGCGCCCGGCCTTCGAGAGCGGGGGCCTGGACACCCCTGTCGTCGGCCCAAGCGAGTTCTACAACCTCACGGCCAGCAACGAGCCCAGTGACTTCGACCCGCTGAACTACGGCCTCAACGTCACCGACGGCTGGGGGAACGACCGGCTCTACCCCTACGTCACCGACGACTCCGCCGAGACCAACGAGACGGGCTACGTCTGGAAGACCGTCTGGGACAGCGAGGCTGACGCCCAGGAGTTCGCCCAGGGGTACACCAGTCTGATCGAGTACTACGGCGCCGACCCC
>ENA-ORCO01000916-ORCO01000916.1-marine-metagenome-genome-assembly--contig:-NODE-916-length-11225-cov-3.622892_pt1 | contig 11225 bp, 9 predicted proteins | sample MGYA00248633_ERZ508508 | MGnify/ENA primary metagenome ERZ508508 (study PRJEB26179, sample SAMN06268845) | marine metagenome | isolation source: A23 P1 aerobic enrichment on pine of planktonic cells taken...
AGTGCTGGTCGTCGTGCCCGAAGAACGCGCCGACGATCTTCGTCTCCGAGCCGTTGCCATCCAGATCCGTGCCGACGGTGGTCTTCGTCAGCCGCGAGCCGAGGTTGCCCTCGATGAAGTTCACCGTGGAGTACCTGCCGGCGTCGCCGTGCTTTTTCGTGTAGTTGTAGGTGTCCTGGGAGAGGTCCTGCAACGACCCGTACTGCGTGAAGGCGTTCTCGCCGCCGACGATCTCGACGACCCCGGAGTAGTAACGCTCGCCCTCGAGGTCCGCTCCCGTCGACTGGCGCTCCAGGATCGTCACGGAGGCGTTCTTCTCGGTGACGACGAGCGTGTAGTTGAACAGGGAGCGGGAGTTCATCGTCGTCCGGATCGTCACGTCCTCGGCATTGACGTTCTCGGGCACGTGAACGACTGTTCCGGTCGTGAACAGCGCCGTCGACAGCGCCGTGAGCCGGTTCTCCTCGGGATCGACGACGGAGCCGAAGTGCTCGCGGACGAACGCCTCGTGTCCCCCCACCGCCTCCTCGAAGGACAGCACCTCCACGTCCTCCGGACCAGTCTGGTCCTTCTCCTCCGCCTGGTTCAGCGGATCGACGAGCGCCTCGAAATCCAGCGCGTCGAGGTTCGTCCACGTGCGTCCCGGAGTGCGGATCACGTCCGGGAAGTCCAGATCGCTGACCGCCTCCAGGGCCGACAGCCGCGTCTCGAGCAGCCACTCGGGCTCCTCGCGCTGTTCGCTTATCTCCCTGACGACCGCTTCGGACAGCTGTGATGTGGCCTGCGTGCTCATGATATCGTATCCATTTCGGGCGATTACCCGAGGCTCCCTTCCATCTCGAGTTCGATCAGACGGTTGAGTTCGACCGCGTACTCGATGGGCAACTCCTCCGTGATGGGCTCGATGAAGCCGGCGACGATCATCTGCTTTGCGTCGTCGTCGTCCAGTCCGCGGGACTGGAGGTAGAACACGTCCTCGTCGCCGATCTTGCCGACGGTGGCCTCGTGGGCGACGTCGACCTTCGACTCGTTGATCTCCATATACGGCATCGTGTCCGACGTCGACTCGTTGTCGAACATCAGCGCGTCACACTCGACGGAGGTCGAGGAATCGGACGCGCCGTCGGCGATGTGGACGAGACCGCGGTAGTTCGTCCGGCCGCCGTCCTTCGAGATCGACTTGGACTCGATCGTCGACTTGGTGTTCGGCGCGTTGTGGTAGACCTTCGCGCCGGTGTCGATGTTCTGGCCCTCGCCCGCGAAGGCGATGGTGATGTGGTTGTCGGAGGCGCCGGGGCCCTTCAGCACGGTCGAGGGGTACAGCATCGTCGCCTTCGAGCCCATCGAGCCGGAGATCCACTCCATCCGGCCGCCGGCTTCAACGATCGCGCGCTTGGTGTTGAGGTTGTAGGTGTTCTTCGACCAGTTCTGCACCGTGGAGTACTGGACGTGGGCGTCCTCGCCGACGAACACTTCGACGCCGCCGGAGTGCAGATTGAACGCCGAGTACTTCGGGGCCGAACAGCCCTCGATGTAGTGGACTTCCGCACCGTCCTCGGCGACGATGAGCGTGTGCTCGAACTGGCCCATCCCTTCGGAGTTCATCCGGAAGTACGCCTGCACGGGCATCTCGACTGTCACGTCCTCGGGGACGTAGACGAACGAGCCGCCGGACCAGACAGCGCCGTGGAGCGCGGCGAACTTGTTGTCGCTCGGGGGGACGCACTTCGTCATGAAGTACTCGCGGACGATGTCGGGGTGCTCCTGCACCGCCTTGTCCATATTCATGAAGATGACGCCCTTCTCCTCCCAGCGCTCCTGCATATTCTGGTAGACGACTTCGGACTCGTACTGGGCACCGACGCCAGAGAGCGCGTTCTTCTCGGCCTCGGGGATTCCGAGTTTATCGAAGGTGTCTTTGATCTCGTCTGGGAGTTCCGTCCAGTCGTCGACGCCCGCGCGGACGTCGACGTCGGGTCGGATGTAAGGTACGATCTCTGCGATGTCGACTTCCGAGAGGTCCGGCTGGCCGGGCCAGTCGGTCGGCATCGGCATCTTCTGGAACTGCTTCAGCGCGCGGAGGCGCCGGTTCAGCATCCACTCGGGTTCGTCTTTGTCCTCGGAGATGACGCGGACCGTCTCTTCGGTCAGGCCCTTGTCGGTCTGGAACGCCGAGGACTCCTCCTTCTTGAAGTCGAAGCGAGCCTCGGTGTCCGTCTCTTTGAGGTGATCTTGTTCGGAGCTCATAATTGTGTTTGGTTGATTAGTTCTCTGTCCGTATCAGGCTGTTCCGTATACCTCGTCGCGAACCCAGTCGTACCCCTTGTCTTCGAGTTCTTCGGCCAGCGACGCGTCGCCGCTCTTGACGACCTTGCCGTCCAGCATAATGTGGACGTGGTCGGGCTCGACGTACTCGAGGATCCGCTGGTAGTGCGTGATCTGGAGCACGCCCGTACCCTGCTCGTCGCGGAGGGCGTTGATTCCCGCCGAGACGTCCTGTAGGCGGTCGATGTCCAGCCCGGAGTCGATCTCGTCGAGGACGGCGATCGACGGTTCGAGGATGGCGGCCTGCAGCACCTCGTTCTGTTTCTTCTCACCGCCGGAGAAGCCGGCGTTGAGATACCGCTGCATAAACTTCTCGTCCATATCCAGCAGCTCCATCTTCTCTTTGAGGAGCTGTTGGAACTCGGCGACGCCGACCTCGCCCTCGTCGGCGGGACCTTCCATCGGGGAGGTCTCGTAGCCGGCGTCTTCTTCTTCGCCCGCTGCTTCCTCGGCTTCGTCTTCGTCCTCGAAGAGTTCCTCGCGTTCCTCGAGTTTGGCGTTCAGTGCGGTCCGGAGGAAGTTCGTCATCGTGACGCCCTCGATCTCTGCGGGGTACTGGAAGCCGAGGAAGATACCGAGCGCCGCGCGCTCGTTCGGCTCCAGCTCGAGAAGATCCCACGTCAGTTTGTCCTCGGGGACGTCGTCGTCGACGTCGTTCTCGTCGAGATGGAGGAGAATCTCGCCGTCGGTGACCTCGTAGGCGGGATGTCCGGCGATGACCTTCGCCGTCGTCGACTTCCCGGACCCGTTCGGACCCATCATCGCGTGGATCTCGCCGGATTTGACCTCCAGGTCAACGCCACGAAGAATCTGTTCGCCGTCTTCCTCCGCCACGTTCGCGTGGAGGTTCTTGATTTCGAGTGTAGCCATCGTTGTTTCGTTGCCTCGTGTCCCTAAAGTGGGGTCTGGCACCCATAATGGTTACGCATTCCCCAGTACACAGTTTATTGTGGGGAAAATATATTTGCGTTTTGCGAAACCGAATGTGGGTACGTGAGGTTCCTACCGGTCGCGTTTGCTGACGTCCGTCAGACGAAACTGCCGAGTCCGGTCTGCTCCTGCCCGGATTTCACCTCGTCCCACGACATTCCGAGCGCTTCGATGATCCGCGCGATCGGTCCCTTCAGCGTCTTTTCGAGCATCACGTCCCAGTCGACCTCGAATGCCTCGGGGAGTTGGTCGTCGTACTCGATACAGATGACGTCGGGATCGCGTTTGAACTCACCGTAGAGGACGTCCCGCTGCGGATCGAACCCCTCCTCGTCTTCCATCTGTCGGAACCACGAGGGATGGACTTTCTCCAGGTAGATCCGCTTCGGTTTCGAGCCGCGCCCGAAGTTCGTCCCCAGAAACTCGTTCGCGTACTTCGCGCCGCGGACCTGCGCGGTCGCGGTGTCGTAGGCGTCCAGTCGCTTGCCGATCCCGCCGGGGATGCCGATCTCGTCGACGGGGATCTCGCCCGACTCGAAGTCACTGATGATCTCGTGGAGGTAGTCGGCGATCTCGTCTGTGTCCTCCCCGTGGACGATCATCTCGATGACGCGCTTTTGCACCTCTTTGGTGATCGGCGCGATGTCCGAACGCTTGTACTCGAAGCCCGTGATGTCGATGTCGTCGACGTTCTTCCCTTCCTTCCAGACGATGTGGCCCGCGTAGCGCTTCTTCTTTCCTGCTTGGAAGAACCGCCGATAGAGCTTCTCGAACTCGATCTGGAAGCGGTGCTCCTCGGCGTCGAGTTCCCGCGCTGCGAACTCGTCGTAGGAGTCGTTGATGTACTCCTCCAACTCGAAGGACTGCTCGATGGCTTCCTCCTTACTGACGTCGCCACCGAGCTCCAGCATCACCGAGTCGGTGTCGCCGTAGATGACTTCGTTGCCGAGTTCGTTCGCGGCCTCCGCCGTGTGCTCGATCACGTCACGACCCGTTGCGGTGACGGCAGCGCCCATCTCCTTGTCGTAGAGGCGGAACCGATCCCAACCCAGGACGCCGTACAGCGAGTTCATAATGACCTTGACAGCCGCCTGCTGGCGGTCGTACTGCTCGTAGGCCGACGTGTCGGGGTCGTTCTCGTTCCGCAGGGCCTTCTTCTCCTCGCGCTCTGCGAGGAGGTCGTCGATCATCTCGCGGATGATCCCGTCCGGTTCGCGCCGGAAGTACGTCCCGTTGGGTGCCTGGAACGTGTCGCCGTCGTAGCTCTCGGGGTCGACCTTCGTCTCCGGCGACGCGTTGATCGTCACCATACACATCGGATAGAGGCTCTTCAGGTCCAGCACGGTGACGTTCTCTTTGACGCCGGTGATCGGATCGAAGACGGCTCCGCCCTCGTAGTCCTCTGCGTCCGCCTGTCCCTTCGACGGGAGCGCAAAGCGGTTGTGCGCCTCGTGGAGAATGTAGATGTCGACGGTGTCGCCCGGCGTCGTCGCGTCTTCGAGCTTACAGCCGACGAACGTCCGCACCTCGTCCCAGAAGGCGATGACGTCCTGTTTGCGGTCGATCTCGACGCAGAGTTCGACGTCGCGAACGTTGTACTCCAAGAGGCGTTCGGGCTCTTGCTCCCAGAGGTCGCCGATGTCGCCCGCGTAGCGCTCTTTCCCCACGTCGAGTTCGAGTTCGCCCACGGCATCGAGCCGGTAAGACTCCAGTTCGGTGAACTGCGTGCGCTTGTAGGCGTACAGGAGGTCGAAGACGACGCGGCCTTTCACGTTCGGGCCGCCCCAGCCGCTGCGCCAGACTTCGCCGATGCGGGAGAACCGCGCGGGGTCGAGGTCGTACTCTGAACTCGGGTCGATGACCTCCATCCGATCGAGGAGGTACGGCATATCGAAGTCCTCGAAGTTCCAGCCGGTCAGGACGTCGGGGTCCGTTTCCTCGATGTAGGTGAGGAACGCGTCGAGCATCGCGCCCTCGCGCTCGAAGGAGCGTACGTCGACGTCGGTGTCCTCGCGCAGCGGTTCGTACGCGTCGAGGTCGTCAGGAGAGTCGACGCCCGCGGCGGCCTCCGGGGCGTCGTAGAGCCACGCGACGTACTCGTCGCGCTCGGAGTCGTGGCTGGTGAGGCAGACGATCGGTTCCTCGCCGTCCTCGGGAAAGCCCGAGCGGTCGTCGACCTCGATGTCGAAAGTGTTCACGCGCAGCGGCGCTTCGACCTCGACGGGTTCGATCTCGTCGTGCGGAATCTGGATCGCATCTATCTCGCCGCTGCCGCTGTCACCGTCGTCGTCACCGAGACGTCGCTCGGGAACGCGGATACCGCTCTTGACGTCCTTGTCGATGAGCAGGCGGTTCGGAAAGAGGATGTCCGCCTCGTAATGCTCGAACTCGTCGCGGATCTGCCCGACGTCCCGCGGCGTCCGGGTGCAGATCTTCGTCAGTTCCTCACCCCGGATACTCTCGTAGCCCTCCTCCGTTCGCGTGATGACGTCCTTGTCGAGTGTGTCGTCGTCGAGCGTCTCGGTCGGCGCGTAGAAGTACGGCTCGAACCCGAGCACGCGGACGTGTTCGGTCTCGCCGCCGGGCGTCCGGCCGAAGACGTGCAGAACGGGATACTCCCGACGGCCACTGCCCTCGACGGAGTAGTTGACCTGCGTCACCATCAGTTCGACCGTGCCGTCGGCGTCGGGAAAGCGGATGTCCTCGGCGTCGACGACTTCCGAGACGTGCTGTGTGCCGTTGCCGGCGACGGCCACCGCTTCCGCGTCCGGCCGGGCGTCGTCGGCGGTGTCGTCGCCACCGCCCCCCCAGTCGTCCGTAAGCCCTGCCTGTTCCATAGGGGCGCTTTCGGCATTCCCGAGTAAAAGCTTCGGCATTGTGTCCGTCGTGTGTGCCCGGATTCCGCCATTCACGTTCGCTGACGCCTCGTCTCCTCACCGGCCGGCTTTCGGCCGCCGACCGTCTCGGTCGACCGTCGGTTCTCCGGCAATAATTTCGGTATTGGACGCAAGACCTATAGTGTGTTACATCATACCACAGGCTACGATGGTCGACCCTGCAGACTCCGAGCGGACGGATCGGTCGCCAGCCGCGCCAGCGCGCCTGGGCGAAGCGAACGGACTCGACGACGTCGAGTCCTACGAGGTCGACGGCGGGATCGTGTTTTACGATCCGCAGAATCCGCTCGCGTGGGTCGAAGCGGCCCGGACGGTGACGCTCGCCGAGTACTGTTAGCCCGCTCGTCGCTCTCTTTCGGTGGAACGAACTGTTTTTGCGGCACCCGCCCCTCGACTCGACCGTGCCGACGGATTTCGACGAGTGGCTCGAAGAACCGAACGAGCCCAACCCCGAAGACCGGTGGGGAGACCCCGAGAACGACCTCGGCTCCGTCCCGTCGGTCGAGACGTTGGGGGAGGAAGACGCCGCCGGCATCGACGTCGACGGCGACCTCGCGAAGTTCTTCTGGGCCACGGTCATCTACGCCAACGTCGCGCTCGCAGGCGTCAGCCTCGGCCTGCTGCTCATCGCGTTCCGTAGTCAGTGGGCCTGGGGAGGCGGGGCCGTCGTCGTCGGCCTCTTCGCGCTCTACCGGACGTACGACCTCTACCGGACGTACCAAGAGCACGTCGCAGACAGCGACGAGGGCACGCCCGACGCGGATGCTGACGGGGCGGTAGATACAGACTCTGACGGGGCGACAGACGGAGATTCTGCCGGAGCGGCAAACGCGGACGCCGATACCGCGGGCGTCGGTCCGGACGAACATCAGTGATCGCGTCCGCCAGCGCAACTGATAAGCGCCGCTCGGGCCAGGTCACGACTATGCAGACCGTCCGCGACGACGCCGGTGATCGGTATCTCTTGGTCAAGCGCTCGGCCGAATCGAGCCGCGTTCGCGATCCGGAAACCGGCGAGGAACGGTACCTCCCCAACGATGCGTTGACCGTCGAGGACGACGCGCCACTTGCGGTCGCCGCTCGCGCCGTCCCCGAGGCGGTCCGGCGCGTCGCCACCGCCACACACGACGACCGCTCGCTCGGACTGCTCGTCGAACTCGCCGATCGCGGCCCGCTCTCGGTGGTCGAACTCCTCGATTCCTACGACCTCTGTGAGTCGGATCTTCACGGCCTCCTCGGTGAGTTCCGCGCGGCAGGGCTCCTCACCGAGACGACTGTCTACGGCGAGCGCGGCTACGACGCCACCGAGACGACGCGCAGTGCGGTCGCAACGCTCCGGGACGCGGAAGACGACGGTAACAGCGAGTAATCGACAGTAACCGACGGTAGTCGGCGATAATCTACGTACAGCTCCCCCCGTCGATTCTGAACAGCAGAAAGAAGCCCGCAGAGACGCCGCCAGTTAGGCGAACGCGCGGCTCGCGTCGCCGTCGGCGCTCGCGTCGGCCTGGATCTTCTCCCAGGCTTCGACGAAGTCGGCCATCGTGATCTCCGTCCGGTCGTCGCGGATGGCGAACATCCCGGCCTCCGTGCAGATCGCTTTGATGTCGGCACCCGAGGCCTCGCCGGTCAGTTCGGCCAGCCGTTCGAAGTCGACGTCGTCGGCGACGTTCATATCGCGCGTGTGGATCTGGAAGATGATTGCGCGACCTTCCTGGCCGGGCTTGGGGACTTCGATGAGGCGGTCGAAGCGGCCGGGGCGGAGGATCGCCTCGTCGAGCATATCGAAGCGGTTCGTCGCCGCCATAATCCGGACGTCGCCGCGGTCGTCGAAGCCGTCCATCTCCGAGAGCAGTTGCATCATCGTCCGCTGGACCTCGGCGTCGCCGGAGGTCTTCGAGTCCGTCCGCTTGGAGGCGATCGCGTCGATCTCGTCGATGAAAAGGACCGCCGGCTCGTTCTCGCGGGCCACCTCGAAGAGGTCGCGAACGAGCTTTGCGCCCTCGCCGATGAACTTGTGGACGAGTTCGGAGCCGGCCATCTTGATGAACGTCGCGTCCGTCTGGTTGGCGACGGCTTTCGCGAGCATCGTCTTGCCGGTGCCCGGCGGGCCGTACAGCAGGACGCCCGAGGGCGGCTGGATGCCGACCTTCTCGAACATCTCGGGCGATTCAAGCGGCATCTCGACGGTCTCGCGCACCTCCTGCATCTGCTCTTCGAGGCCACCGATGTCCTGGTAGGTGACGTCCGGGCTGTGATCGACCTGCATCACCCGGGCGCGGACGTCGGTCTCGTTGTCGAGGCGTTTGACGACCGAGAGCGAGTTGTTGACGGCGACGCGCGCGTCGGGTTCGAGGTCCTCGCGCATCTCGTCTGTCACCTCGGTGAGCGCCTCCTGGTTGTTGCCGTGCTGTTTGATCACGACGCCGTCGTCGGTGATCTCTTGGACGGTGGCGACGAAAAGCGGCGACTGCTTGAGCTTCTTGTTCTCGTGCGTGAGCCGCTCGAGCTTCTGCTGGTACTTGTTGTTCTCGGCGTTCGCGTCCAGCAGCTTGTCCCGCATCTCCTCGTTTTGGGACTCGAGAATATCGAGGCGCTCTCTGAGCGCCTGGATCTTCTCCTGCTGCGACGCCGCCTCCTCGTCGTAGGGGAGCTCGACGTCGTCCACAGTGTCAGTCATCACCCTCCGTAGGATGTGGCTTCATAAGAGACTTCGGGTGAGCGAACCCGTACCATAGTCGGATCCGCCGCGCTGTGGGAGCGCTGTCTCTCCGGCGGCCTCCGAACGTCCCCGAATGAGCAAGGAGACCCGTTATTCGTCCATTCGCCGGTAACGGTGGCAATGAAGCGTCGAATCGGGGCAGAACGAGCTGCGTCTCCGGGACGAAATAATTATTGAAGTGCATATTCTGATACAGTAAATATTATCAGTCTACATTCCTCAGTGAGAGATACGAATGAGCACCACCGAGGCACTCGCCCCCGAAGAGGAGTCGACCGACCGCTGGGACCCGGTCCGCGAGATGCCGCCGAGTGCGAAACTCGTCGCCAAGGTCCTCGATTACAACGACACGCTGACCCAGAGCCAACTCGCCGAGGAGACGCTTCTCCCGCCGCGGACCGTCCGCTACGCGCTCTCGCGTCTCGAAGACGCCGACGTCGTCGACTCGCGATTCTCGTTCACCGACGCCCGCAAGCGACTGTACACGCTGAACCTCTGAGAGGTCTCCGGAAGTTCAAGTAGCAATGCGGCGCCATCGACGCCGTGTCAGAACCGTCGCCCGAGTCCGTCCGCCGTTCGCTCCGTGCGCTCACAGACGGGTCCGCGCCCGCCCGACCGTCGCCCACTGCGCCCGGTCCTGGCCGTGAGGCCGACGGCCCCGAAATCAGACTCGCCGATGCGGAAGTCGTGGTCGCCAACCTCGGAGACGCCGAGGACGTAATCTCCGACGCCGAGAGTGCAGTCTCGTGTGCGTGCGCGGGCGCAAATTTCGTCGCTGCCGGCCGGCTGTCGGCGCTCGACGCCGCGGTCCGGATGTCGACGCGGTGTGGAACAGCCCAATTAGCACGCCGTTGGACGAACCGCGAGCGCGACGCTGCGGCGATTCGAGACCGTCCTGAGGGGTCACGGTGACAGTCCCCAATCCGCCGGCGTCGTCTCCGACGACGACGGTCCGCCGTCGTCCGACCGCGACCACTTTCACTCCACTCGCGGAACCGTTTTAGGACGCAGCGGTCAAGATCCGGGCAGATGACACGGGTGATCCACACCGGCGACACCCACCTCGGGTACCAGCAGTACCACTCCTCGGCGCGGCGCGAGGACTTCCTCGACGCGTTCGAGCAGGTGACCGACGACGCCGTCGAGATGGGCGTCGACGCCGTCGTTCACGCCGGCGATCTGTTCCACGACCGCCGCCCGGAACTCCGGGACCTCCTCGGAACGATCCGCGTTCTCAGGCGACTCGACGACGCCGAGATTCCGTTTCTCGCGGTCGTCGGGAATCACGAGTCCACGCGCGGCGGCCAGTGGCTCGACCTCTTCGAGAACCTGGGCCTGGCGGAGCGACTCGGAGCGGCCCCGCGAGTCATTGACGACACTGCCTTCTACGGCCTCGACCACGTCCCCGAATCGCGGCGGGAGGAGCTCGACTACGACTTCGAGCCACACGACGCCGCCTCCGCCGCGCTCGTGAGCCACGGGCTGTTCACGCCCTTTGCCCACGCCAACTGGGACACCGAGACGGTCCTCGATCGCTCGAACGTCGACTTCGACGCGGTCCTCCTCGGCGACAACCACGCGCCGGGGACCGAGACCGTCGACGACACGTGGGTCACCTACTGCGGATCGACCGAGCGCGCGAGCGCCGCCGAGGAGGACGCGCGCGGGTACAACCTCGTGACGTTCGACGACGCGGTCGACATCCGGCGGCGCACGCTCGACACCCGCCCGTTCGTCTTCGTCAGCGTGCAATTGGCCGCGGGCGAGGGACCGGGGCGCGTTCGCGAGCAACTCCGTCAGCGCGAGGTCGCGGACGCGGTCGTCGTCGTCGAGGTGACCGGCGACGGCGACCCCGTGACGCCCGCGGCGATCGAGGAGTCTCTCACGGAACGCGGCGCGCTCATCGCGCGCGTCACCGACCGCCGCGAGCACGAGACCGACGCGGAGATCGACGTCTCCTTCGCCGATCCCGACGCCGCCGTCGACGAGCCGGACACCGACCCCCGCGACGCCGCGTTCTCGGTGCTCGGGCTCCCGTCGGGCGCCTCCGAGAGCGAGGTGAAGTCGGCCTACCGCGAGAAGGTCAAGGGGGTCCACCCCGACACCCGGGACGGCGACGAGGACGAGTTCACCCACGTCCAGGGCCGCGGCCGGGCGATCGGCCAGTGGGTGAGCGTCGTCAATGGATAGGTGCCAATCTCGACCGGGTTGGTGAGATAGAGACGTGTCTAATTTCTCTTCCAACAGCTCTCGTTTCGACAGTAATACGAGTTCTTCGTAGGAACCGACGGGTGCGTTGGCTTCGTCAAGGTAGGCGTTGACCGCCATGCGGATACGTTCTCGACTCAATT
>ENA-ORCO01000917-ORCO01000917.1-marine-metagenome-genome-assembly--contig:-NODE-917-length-11208-cov-7.790136_pt1 | contig 11208 bp, 9 predicted proteins | sample MGYA00248633_ERZ508508 | MGnify/ENA primary metagenome ERZ508508 (study PRJEB26179, sample SAMN06268845) | marine metagenome | isolation source: A23 P1 aerobic enrichment on pine of planktonic cells taken...
GATTCCTCGATTTCGGACATTCCCGGAACACGCCCAATTGACGGGTCGTCAATCCCTGAGCAATCGCAGTCCTGTCTGAGTTCCTCAAATTTGTCACCCTTCCCAGATTGACTATAGGGAACAAATCCCATCTTCCAATGCTCCTCTAACTTCTAACCGAGTTCCTGAGCGAGTTTTTGAACGACTCTCGCATCTGTTCCCACAAATGCAACGACAGCATCAAGAAGGTCGTCCACGTGAATGATCGGGTCCTCAGACAACTCGTATTTTGTGAGCAATTGCCAGCCATTAGGTGCCCGGTAGATCATCCGAAGATGGTCTTCACAGAGAAGGGAAACAGCGACGACCTCAATCCCGTCATCAGTTTCGATATAGAGAGGAATCGTTTGATCAATTTCTTCACGTTGAGCAAGAGTTTCGAGCCACGCATGGTCTCCGAGACCCGCAGGAAGAGGGATATTCAAACTCATTTCCGTATCAGAAATTCGCTCTGTTTCGTTATAAATGATAGGCGACTACCACTATGTAGTTATATAAAACCCGCATACTACAAATCGGGATATGGAGACCAAGCGGATCGCTGAAGTCGTAGAAAATATAAATTATTCTTATCTCTTACCAGCGATTCAGCGGGAGTTCGTCTGGGAAACGAGTGACATCGTGGATCTGTTTGATTCCCTGTTACGGGACTATCCGATCGGTGCGCTCCTTCAGTGGAACCTCTCGGCCGAGGAAGCACAGGCTCAGCCCAAATATCGCTTCGTCACCCACTACGTCGACGAACCGAATTTTCCCCAGTCACTCACAACCCCGACCCATCGAAACCCCCCGCACAATTCTGAAGACCCACTCCCGTCACCGGTGAAGCTAGTTCTCGACGGGCAGCAGCGACTGACCGCGCTCAATATCGGTCTGACCGGATCATTCTACGAACGGAAACACAACCATCCCCGAAACAAAGCCAGTTCGTGGGTTCAGAAGCGCCTCTATCTCAACCTCCTCTCGGACCCGCAGACAGCAGACTCGGAACTCGGCAATAAGTACGATTTCTCCTTCCGGTCCGAACAGTCGGCGACTGCAAATGCCTATTGGTATCCGGTCAACCGGATTATGTCCATCTCCGACAACGACGATTTCTATGCAGAACGCCAGGAAATCGAAGGCGAGATTCAAGAGCTGATCGGAGAACACCCGGAGATAGAGAATTCGGATAGTCTGATTCTCAACGCCCAGCGCAATTTCGAGGACCTCTATCGAGCGGTCCACAAGGACGAAAAGCTCCACTTCTTCACCGAAGACGAGAACGACATCACTCGTGTCCGCGACGTCTTCGTTCGGATCAATCAAGGTGGCGTGACCCCGAATCGGGCCGAAATCCTCCTCTCATTGATGACCAGTAGCTGGCAACAGGAGCCGCCGGAAATCAACGCCCGTGACGAGGTTCACTCGATGGTCGACGAACTGAACGGAATCATCGATGGCGGAAACGCCCCCTTTGCTACGAAGCATATCCAGAAGGTACTGCTCGCGATCAACGGCAACGAGATCCAGTATCGGTTCGACAACTACACACTCGACCTTCTGCGGAATCTGAAGGAGATCTGGCTTTCAGATACGTTCCCAAACACGATGGAGCAACTCGCAGAACTCCTGAACAGCTACTATCCAACGGTGACCTACATCCTCAGTCCCGCCCTCTACACCCCTATCGCCTATTACCTGTACCAGAACGAGAACCCCTCGCTCGATTCGACCTCCATCAAGGGCCGCGGTCGGCGCCGTGACATTCTCTACTATATCTGTGCGGCTCGACTCAACGGGTTCACCAGCCAATCATCGAACCAGATCGCCGAACTCGTCCGAGACGTTATCCGAGAGGAAGAGAGCACGGAGTTCCCGCTTGAGCGGATCAGTGATGAAGTGGCGTCGAGTTACGGGACCTCTCTCCGTTTCACCGAAGAAAAGTTGACCACGCTTTTCGAGGAACTCCAATACGGCAAGCGCGACATCGAATTCCTCCTCCAGCTGTCGCACTATCCCGATGAACCAGCCCGGGGCAAGGACTACGATATCGACCACATTATTCCGAAGTCGGTCCTCCCGGAGGAGGCAGATGCTGACCGGGTGGGGAACCTTCAACTGCTGATCGATAAGACGAACAAGATGAAATCCGATGACGACTTCGAGGACTGGATGAATTCCCGAACGGACGACTACAAGCAAACCCACCATATCCCGGAAGGCGCCAAGGAAATGACGTTTGAGGAATTTGTTGATGCCCGGGAGCAGCTCATTATGGAGCATATCCTCGAGAATCAACCGTTCTAACCGAAATCAAGCTTCCAGTTCGAAAGCTCTCTCAAGAAGATCAGTGAGCTCATTTAGAGCCTGAGTCGCAGTTTCGTCAATTTGGACACTAACGCGATCGGTTTCCTTGGGGTGTTTCTTTCCTAACGAGAGGACTACGTCGTCATCGGGGGAGAGGGAAGCCGAAAGCCAGGAGGTAACACGGGGAGAGCCGGCGAACCAAGCCGTTGTCAAATCATGCCAGGGACGTTCCCGATCTGCCTCAGCTGGACGATCCGGCCCAAATGCCACCTGTTCCAAGTTATCAGTGAATGATCGGAGTTCCTCGGTATCCGATTCTTCGAGCTGAACGGTTATACGGTGAGTATCTCCGTCCCAGCCCCAATCCTTCTTTCCAAGCTGAAGAGTTAGCTGACCCGTTGGTGAGCGAGAAACAGTTGCCCAAGCGCGCCCCTTCCGTCGGAGATCTTGTTGAGCAACGGTCACCCATTCATCCGACTTATCGAAGGAAGCCCAATATTCGCCGGGTATTGGGATCTCTACCGAAACAGAGGGCGACTTCTCTTGCCAGAGCCATCTGATGACTTCCGGGTACCCCTCCATATTAGACCGCGACGGAAGCGCATAGGGCCAGACGGACAGTATTCCGGAGAGATCAACATCATACTCTGAGAAATCGTCCTCATCGAGCCACGCAACGCTATAGTCACGCTGTAGATAGTGGTCAGTAACTGCCTCGATATCTTTGCCCCGATTCCGATACTGAGCCTCTATCGCGATACCCTTTCCATAGGGTTCTCGGGGAGTATCGAATGTGAGCAGGACATCCGCAATTCGACCGTCGATACCGGATTCCAGCTCAACTGCCGCATCTGGGAAATCGTGTTCTAGTCGAGCATACGCAATTGACTTCATTTTCATATGCTCGTCCGATTCACCAGGGCACTCGCCGACATCTACAAGATCAGCAAAGGTTGCCTGACCTGCAGTTTGGCCCATCTCAGAACGACCCTCCTGTTCGTGGTGCCGAAAATGACGGGAAATGAACGCAGAACCTCGTTCGTGAGACCGTACAACAGCCATCGGTTGGTCACACGCAGGACAAGTAACAGTCGTGCCGTCGGCTACTTGTGGGGGGATCACCCGTGTTCCGTTTAGAACTCCAAGATATGGCATCGAAGTGGGCGAGTGTATTGGATCCGGTTGTCACTCGAGTATAATGACCATTTCTCTGGAACCCCTCTTTCGAGGGTCAGAGAGTAACTTTCCCAGTAAGGGGCTAATCGGTGTTGGAGATGAGTTCCCGGAAGTTTCCGGAAGGCTCGGCTTTCCTCAAACGCAAATCGGGGTACATCGTAGGCTTTCAGACGCTTAAGATGGTACTATCACGGGAGTTTCCGGAAACAACCCGGTCAGGCTTTTATGACCTGACCCAAAATCAGTCTGTCAGAAACAAATGATCCGCGATGCTCGCGTCCTCCGCGCCGGGTTCGTTCCTCGAGAAGTTGAGCATCGCGACGCCGAAGTCAACCACCTTTCCAGCGTCCTCGAACCCATCACGAACGGTGAACCCGCCGACACGGCCATCGTCACTGGACCCAGCGGCGCCGGCAAGACGTGCATCTCGCAATTCGTCACCGAACGACTCCGGGAAGAAGTCCTCGACGTTGAGACCACCTACGTCAACTGCTGGCGTAACTACACCCGATTTCGGACGCTGTATCAGATCCTCGACGACCTCGGCGCAACCATCGACATCCACCGGCAGTCGACACCGCACGACGAACTCGTCGACCGGCTCCAACAGCACGACGGCCCGCGAACGGTCGTCATCCTCGACGAAGTCGACCAGCTCGAAGACCCCAGCGTCATCTACGACCTCCACAGCCTCCCGCAGTTCGCGATCATCTGCATCGCGAACAAGGAAGAGGAGCTGTTCAGCCGCGTCGACGACCGCCTCGTGAGCCGGCTGCGCTCCAGCGAACACGTCCGGATGGACAAGTACCACGACGAGCAGCTGTACGACATTTTGAGTGCGCGGGCGAAATGGGGGCTCGACGAGGACGTCATCACCGACGACCAACTCTATCGAATCGCCGATGCGGCCGCCGGCGACGCCCGCCTCGCCATCGGTATCCTGCGGACAGCAGCCAACACGGCCAGCCGCGAGGGGCACGAGTGGATTACTGATGAAATGCTTATTGACGCCGCCGAGGATGCCCGTTCCCAGATCAGACAAAAGAGTCTGGATTCACTCACACCCCATCAGCGCGTCGTCTACGATGTTGTTCGCGACCACGGACCGCTCGGGCCGAGTGAGATTTACGAGCACTATACGGGAGCAGTCGACGACTCCCGGACAAAACGAACCATACGTACGTATCTCTCAAAGATGGCCCAGTACACCCTTCTGGAGGCCAAGGGAACAAGCCGCGATCGAGAATACTCGCTTGTCGATTCGGCCGCCGCTTCGCCGATGCAGTAATCGCAAGCGGCTTGATCTCCGAAACAACCGAGGGAATTGCGTCTATCAGAGAAAGAATCTCGATACGTACTAATCTTCGCCACCTCACCGGAGGCAATCGCGCCGAGACGCCGGCTCGTTGAGCGTCTCAAGATGGTCCGCAATTTGGGATTCTGGAAGGTCAAGATTCAGAATAGTGAGTCCTGCGACAGAGACTGCTCCCTTCGGATGGAGAACGAAATCCAGAACTGTCCACTCCTTCGAGTTCTTGGCTCAATCCGAGGCGTGTGTCTACTCGTCTATCGCGCTTCACAGATCACCTGCCCTACTTAGCTGGTGTTGTACTCTTTGATACTCAGTCTTCGACGCAATTAAAATTAAGAATACTATAATCAAAATCGCATATGTACATAAGCGCGAAGCGTTGTAATAGTGCGTTTTAGAACACCATTCAGACAAGTGATTAATACTTGGGGGAGAAGTATCTATCGTCCAAATGGTGACGCCCGAAGAGACAGACGACACCAGTTCCGATTCTGTTACTACAAAGCGAACAGTTCATCAATTGGCCTCTTACAATTGCGCCGCCGCGAAAATCGCCGATCAAATTGGCGGGATCGTCGACACCTATCGAGTCTCGCTCACACCCTCTCGTCGGATGAACTCGAACCCCTTGTCAAGGAGCCGAGGGGAGAAAAATCTCCGAATTACTCGTCCGCATCGAAGAACATCGCGAAAGACCGAGTTATAACGTCCTCGAGGTGGAGAGAATCAGGAGATACTTTCACGTCTGTAGGAGACACAACAGACCCACAGGATGGGTAGCGTAGCTCATAATGTTCGTCACTACTTCGGACAATGTGCTTCAGGAATGACTACCACTCAGATTCAACCCGACGAGCGAGCGCAGCCATCTGCTCTGCTCGCCATTCAGCATACACCGGACAACTCGCATCGGGATTGTCGAGAAATTGTTGAATAAGCATTTGATCGAACTCATGGCTACATGATCCGCCTACACTTTCGAAGTATGGGCATTCCGAGAAGCAGCTGACTGCGGGTGAGTTGACAGGGGGTTGCTTAGAGCTCATAGGTTACCAGCTATTGCTAGAGGATAGCACCCACAAATAAGTATTGTTTCAGTAAGTCAGTCGGCGGCCTATTTGTAACAATCACTCCATTGCCAGTATTGGTCCGTTGATTCGAGTTTGCTGCCCAATCCTTAGGGACCTGTTCGTCTCTGAACAATCGGCCTAGAAATGTGTATTTCTACCAACTTGCGGTCAAGCTGGCTTGGAACCAATATAATTAAATCCTCGCTAGCAGCAGTCTATCCAAGTGCTGGAAGGTGTTACCTAGTGGCTGACCCCCCGGAAGACACCGACGAGATCGTCTTCGATTCCCTCGAGTCGGTCACCCACGGTGCCGTCGTCAACGGTGGCGGCGTGTTCACACAGCGGATGCTCCAATTCATCGTGAACCTTGCGCTCACGCAAGGCCTTCCCGTAGCGCTGTTCGGCGTCTATTCGTTGGGAGATCGTATTATCCGCCTCCTCTCTCGATTCTCCCCACTTGGTTCCGACCAGTCGGTCGTCCGGTTCCTTCCTGAGTATGACGATTCTACCCGGCGAAACCACATCATTGGTATCGCCTACGTAACCGCGGGAGTTGTCAGTGGCCTCATTGCGGCTGGAATGTTTGTATTGGCGCCGACGATCAATGCGGTTACCATCGAACATCCCTCCTTTGTTGGCGTTATTCGGCTATTTGCGTTGATGCTGCCGGCGTTTACATTCATCCGACTATTCGCCAATATCTTTCGAACCCTCGAACTCGTTGAGTATCAGACATTGTTGTTGCGAGTGGGAATGCCGGCCGCCCGCCTTGTCGCGGTTTTGATCGCATTCGCCCTTGGCTACTCGGTGCTTGGTATCGTAGGTGCGATCACCTTGACGACGACTGTGCTAGCGGCACTTTCGTTCGGATTGATTCTCCAACAGACCAACCTCCGCGTCGGCCAGCCAACACCCAGGGAGTCCCGGGAGTTCTACAACCACGCTGTCCCGAGTGCAGCCTCTCGGGTGGGGTTGGTGCTTCGTAGCCGCGTTGATGTCCTTCTGATCGGCTGGCTTCTGACAGCAGAAGGCGCCGGCATATATAATATCGCCTTATTCTTGACGGGGTTTATCACCCTGCCACTGATTGCATTCAACTCCCTACTTCCCGCAGTCGCCTCGGACCTCTACACTGACGGTAAATACGCCGTTCTCCAGTCGATTTATAGCGAAGTCACCCGCTGGATTATCACCGTGACACTCCCGATAGCCCTCATTTTGCTTATATATCGGGTCGAGCTACTCGGCGTGTTCGGTTCCGCTTTCACCCAAGGGGCGATGGTGGTAGCGGTGTTCGTCATCGGACGGGTGATTGCATCGGCGGTAGGTGCGACTGGCTGGCTGCTGTTGATGACTGATCATCAGTATCTCAGGATGGTGAACTCTTGGGGATTGGGAATCCTTAATATCGGGTTAAGCTACTATCTCGTCCTCAGGCTCGGCCTTGTCGGTGCCGCCCTCGGAACGGCGGGATCGTTAGCGTTCATCAACATCCTCCGCCTCGGACAGTTATGGTACCTAGAAAATCTTCAGCCATTCACCCGCGAGTATCTCAAGCCAGTGGTGGCTGCAGTCGGGATGGCCGCAGCGATGGTCGCTTTTCGTCCCCTATTGGAGGGAATCGTCCTGCTGGTCGTCGGAGCCACAGTAGGAGTGTCAGTATTTGTCATTTTGCTTCGTTTGCTTGGTGTCGAGCCCCGCGACTACCGACTGTTTGCCACACTGTTCGAACAGTACCGTCCCGGTGGAACCGTCAAAATCAGCCGACGCTCTGACTGACCCTATACTGGCAAAATACACTGAGAAAAGTAAAGTTATGATATCGGCATAGAATGCCCCTATCTATGATATAAATATCGAGGGGTGTGGTAAATTAAACCAATGTCTGATTTGCTAGCGTACTTTGGGTCGTTCGAGCGAGGCTGGCAGGCCTGTCTGCTGGCGGCAGTAATCGTTGCTGGAACCTTCGTTTACACTCTATGAAAACGGGTATAGGGAAAGTCATCCCGGGCCTCGGCTTACTCGCTGTCGTTGCTGGCGCCGCCCGGCTCCTCGGGTCAGCTATCCCATTTTTGACGCCGCTCATTATCGCCGTCGCATTGGGAGCTGTTATCGCCAATGTGGCTGGTCCCCCAAACTGGGCGAAGCCGGGCATAGAGAAACATTCGCTCTTTCTAGAGACAGCAATCGTCCTATTAGGTGCCAGTCTCTCTTTGGATTCTATCGTCGCTGCGGGCCCCGTGGTCGTGGCACTCGTTCTTTTCGTAGTTGGCTTCGGGATCGTATTGGTCATTCTCATATCCAATCTCGCTGATTTGGACGAGCGAACTGGCTCACTTTTAGCAGCAGGTTCGAGTATCTGTGGCATCTCGGCAGTCGCAGCAGTAGCACCGGTTTGTGAAGCCCGTGAACACCAAATCGCACATGCAGCCGCGACGATTCTTCTTTTTGATGCGGTCACGCTGGTAGCCTTTCCCATCGTCGGAGAATCGCTCGACCTTGGGTCCCAATTCTACGGAATCTGGATCGGGCTTTCGATGTTTTCTACAGGACCTGTCGCCGCTGCCGGGTTCGCCCATTCAGTGGCGGCGGGTGAATGGGCGACGATAACGAAACTTGCACGGAACGCGCTGATCGGGATTGTTGTTCTGGGATTCTCGGTCTGGTACGCAAATCAGGACGACGCAGAATCATCTCATTCAATGAGACGGCTCTGGACGGACTTCCCGAAATTCCTCATCGGCTTTATCGCCCTCGCAGCAATCGCGAACACGGGCGTACTATCCACGACTGTTCTTGACTTGATCGGAGTGGCCTCGAATGTACTGTTCCTAGTTGCTTTCGCCGGACTTGGGTTCGAGATTCGATTGGGAGAGATGCGTGAAGCTGGCCTGCTTCCGGTCGGGGTCGTCGGTGCCTACCTTCTAATTATAAGTAGCATAACCTACCTGTTGGTCACAGTCATGTTCTGATCGCCAGCGGAACGGACTCAACACAGCTCTTACGGCCAATTACACGAGTTAGTAGAAACTGGAAATGCGGTATATGACCGTTTTTGTCTTCAACTGGCCCCTGTCCCGGTACTCTTTCTGTGGTTTGAGTATACGTGTCCGTTGACGAGGCCGGCTTGATGCTGTTTTATGCCACCCGGCCTCTGGTGGGCCTTCACAACCACGAGAGCAAGGTTGGCGTGAGCGACACCTTCTGTGTCGGCTGTTTCGAGGATTTCGGGTTCGGGAAGGGGAGTCTCCGTCGCCGAAGATATTAATTTCACCTGTACGGAGACGGTCAACGTACTTTCGACGATAGTGGAGCAGCCAGATGTCGTGTCCCCCAGCGGCGATCTACCTCCCAACAGACTGCCGAGAAGACCTAAGCCGATGACTGCGGCTCTCATAACCGTCCGTATCGAACAAAACGGTGAAACCGTATCCTCCGAACAGTAAGCAAATAACTCCAGTTCCTCGAGTAGGGGTCGAGTTCGTACCTATCGACATCTGAGGGGCGGCGAAAGTTTGATGACTGTTTCTAGCACACATGGAATATGGCACAGAGCCAGCCACCAAAGGCACTAGAAGAGACGCTCGTCATTGATGGAGACGTTCACCTCACCATCCCACCGAGTGAGGCGGCCGCGTATCTCGATGAGCCATATAAGAGCTTTATCGAGAATCCAACATACACGCCAGTTCCCTTCGACGGGTGGAACCGAGAGATGGGAGGTAAAATACAGAGTGACCGGGTCGAGTCGCCAGCTGACATCGAAGACACGCTGTGTAAGGATTTCCACGTCGATCATCCGATAGTCAATGGGCTCCCAATGCTCGCACGGATCCAACAGACCGATCTCGCGAATGCCCTAATGCGGGGTTTCAACGACCTGCTGTTAGACCGATTCCTCGACGAGAATGAGGACTTCTTCGGCCTTATCTCGCTCGCGCCCCAGGATCCGGAGGCTGCTGCCGAGGAAATCGAGCGGGTGGGCGACGAGGACCAGGTCGTCGGTATATTGCTCGACACCGTCGGTGCAAATCCACCAATCGGTGATGAGCGCTACGACGTCATATACCGTGCCGCTGCAGACAACGATCTTCAAGTTGCCTATCATGGCTCGGTGAACGGCGGTGCAATCGAGTTCCCCAGGCAAAATCAGGGCTTCGAGCAGTTCCTCGAGGCCCACACCCTATTCCACAGTTGGGGTGCGATGATGACCCTGACCAGCCTGCTCGTTAACGGGGTCCCTGAGAAATTCCCGGATCTCAATTTTACAATCCTAGAATCAGGAGTCTCATGGGTTCCATACACGATGTGGAGACTCAATAAGGAATACTCGATTCGTCGGAGTGAAGCGCCGCTACTGCAGAAGAGTCCCGAAAAGTACGTCCGTGATCAATTCTACTTCGGCACGCAGCCGATCGGTGAACCGGACGACCCTGAGATGCTCCAACAGATGATTGAGCTCGTGGGTACTGATTCGATCATTTTCGCAACTGACTACCCACACTGGGACTTCGACCATCCAGACGGCGTTGATCAGCACCTTCGGAAGACGTTCTCTGAAGAAGACCGGAATAAATTGTTGCACGAGAACGCTATCGAAGCATTCGGACTTGAGATATAGTTTCTGTCCCTGCTTCTTTCGTCGTATCTGGGTTTGTGGAAATCACAGCTGAGATTTACGGGGGTCAACGAATTTTTCTCGTCAACGCTGGTCAGATACGAAGCGATTGACGGACCAATGCACGCGGTCACCGTTTGTGTTGTTCGAGCGAAGTGATTATCATTTGTCCGGTGCAGTCCATCTACCACAAACATAATGTGGGCCAGACGTATGTTAACAATTATACTGGCATGTCATCACAAGCCAACACCACGCAGGTCCTTGAAGAGGCAACTACTGTCGACGCCGATGTCCACCTCTCCATCGCACCGGAGGAGTTAGCAGTTCATCTCGAAGAACCGTACGAGAGCCGGGTTCTGAGCGAGTATTGCTACCCGGCATCGGCCGGCGCTGACTGGGATCCGATGATGGGTGGCAAAATCGATACCCGTCGACTCACCCATCCGGATCAAATAGAACAGGAATTAGTCGACCCGTTTCACGTTGACTACCCGATCCTCAACACGATCTCTGGGATCAGTCGGCTTCCTAACACCGACTTAGCCGTCGAGTTGATGAGGGCTTACAATGATGTCTTGATTGAGAAGTTCCTTGACCCAACTGACTTCCACGGTTGCGCACTCATCGCGACGCAGGACCCCGAGGCGGCCGCGGAGGAAATCGACCGACTCGGCGACGAAGACCAAATCGTCGGCATCTTC
>ENA-ORCO01000928-ORCO01000928.1-marine-metagenome-genome-assembly--contig:-NODE-928-length-11101-cov-3.515239_pt1 | contig 11101 bp, 8 predicted proteins | sample MGYA00248633_ERZ508508 | MGnify/ENA primary metagenome ERZ508508 (study PRJEB26179, sample SAMN06268845) | marine metagenome | isolation source: A23 P1 aerobic enrichment on pine of planktonic cells taken...
GTCGCGAGTCCCGCCTCCGCGAACAGGACCGCGAACTCCAGGCGCGCAACGACGAACTGACGGCGCTGAACCGGATCAACGAGACGATCCGCGAGATCGACCAGGCGCTCGTTCGCTCCGAGACCCGAGAGGAGATCGAACACTCCGTCTGTGAACTCCTCACCGGTGAGGACCGCTATCGGGAGCGCGCCCGCGAGACGCTTGCAGCCTTCGCCGGAGCCAGCGATCGGTTGGGCGTGCAGGCCGCCCGGTATGCGACCGTGGTCTCCCGGCTGCTCGAGGGGCCGCTCGTACTCCGTGTCGCCACCGAGCCCGGCGCGGATCTGCACCGGGCGGCGCTCCGACTTGCGGATCACGAGAAAGTGGTCGTTCCCGATGCCGCCGACCTCGAGACGGGAACGGCACGGGTCGAGCGCGGCGATCACGTGTCAGAGCCTGCCGAAACGCCCGAAGCGTTGAGCGAGCGCGTTCAGACAGTCATCGACTGAGACGGACTGGCGTCTCTGGTTTTCGGAGCGCACTGCCCTGGTCTGTCCGTCGCACAAACTACCCCAGTGTTTATACCCCTCCGATGGGTTCGTGTTCGACATGGCCAGCCTCAGGGATCTCGGGCTTTCCGAGTACGAAGCGCGAGCGTACCGCTCGCTGCTTACCACCGGCCCGACAACGGCAAAGGAGTTGTCGCGAGCCAGCGACGTGCCGATGGGCCGGATCTACGACGTGCTCAACAGCCTGGAGACCCAGAGCCTGGCGCGCAGTCAGACGGCGAGTCGACCGAAGAAGTACGTCGCCGTCGAGTCGGATACGGCGCTGGACCGGCTGCTGGACACGAAAAAGCGCGAGCTCGAACAGCAGGTCGAGCAGTACGAGGACATCGTCGACGATCTGACCGACGAACTCGACGGGGCAGACCCCGTCGAGGAGCCGTTCTGGACGGCCAGCGTCGGGCCGCGTGAGGCGCTGGATCTGCTGGTCGAGCGGCTCACGGCGGCCGACGAGCGGATCGTCGTCGTCGCGTCGGCCCCGGTCCAGCAGTTCGACATAGACGACGTGGCCGCCCGCGTCACCGCCGCGCTGGAGGACGCCCTGGAGCGGGGCGTCTCGGTGTCGGTGCTGCTCACGCCGGAGATGGTCGATGCGCTCCCGGAGGCGGTCGGCGAGCGCTACCGCGAGGCGCTCCAGCCCCACGACCACTTCGAGACGCGGACGAGCGCGAACGTCACGGGGACCTTCGAGATCGTCGACGACACGGAGGTCTGCATCGAAGTCCCTCACCCGCTCACCGAGGACGAGACGCTGGCGGTCATCGACCTCAAGGACCCCGAGTTCGCGGCCGACATCGCCGCCGAGTTCGCGCCCCGGTGGGAGGAGGCCCGTCGGTTGCGGCTCTGAACCGGATGCTGTCGGTCGGCTGCGGCGCGGGGCGGATTCTGTCGGGACTGTAACCAATCCTTAAGTCGCTCGCCGCCGCGAGACGGGACACATGCGGCTACTGCACACCGCGGATCTCCACCTCGGGCGCGGCGGCGAACGGTCGCTGGACGCGCTCGACGCCCTCCTGGCGGCGGCCGAGCGCGAGGAGGTCGACGCGCTGACCGTCGGCGGCGACTGCTTCGACTCCGCGGCCGACGCCGACGAACTCCGCCCCGAGTTGCGCGAGCGGTTCACCGACAACGACTTCGACGTGCTGGTCGTCCCCGGCAACCACGACGCCGCGGTCTTCGACGGCAACGTCGAGTTCGGGTCGGACTTCCGGGCGCTCGCAACCGACCCCGTCGAGGTGGCGACCGTCGGCGACGGCGAGGTCGTCGGCGTTCCCTCCCGCGACCGGCTGGGCGAGGCGCTCTTTTTCGACCTGCGCGACCGCGCCCACGAGGACGCGATTCTCTGCCTGCACTGCACGCTCGACGCCGGGTTCGGCACGGGCGCGACCGGCGACGAGGCCGAACCCACGTCCTGTCCGGTCCAGACGGAGACGCTGGGCGAACTCGGCTACGAGTTCGTCCTCGCGGGCCACGTCCACAGCGAGCTCTACCAGCGGAAACTCCCCAACGGCGGCCTCTTTATCTATCCCGGCTCGCCCGTCTCCCACTCCCGGGCCGAGACCGGCCGGCGCCACGCCGTCGTCGTCGACACCGACGACGCCAACGTCCAGCCGGTCGCGCTCGACACCTTCTACCGCGACCGCTTCACCGCGACCGTCGCACCCGGCGACGCCTACGACGCCATCGAGCGCGTCGAGGGGTGGATCGACGGCCAGGAGACCGACCGGAGCGACCTCGCAGTCCGCGTCGACGGCTTCACCGAACTCGACGAGTCGACCTTCGACGAGCGCCTCCACGCCGCCGCCGGCCCGGCGACGGTGGTCAACGAGACTCGCGGCGTCGCGGCCGTCCTCGACCACCCCATCTACGCCGACTTCGTCGACCGGCTCGACGACCTCGATCTCGACGACTTCGACCGCGTCGACGACCGCGAGGCGGTCGAGGAGCGACTCGTCGAGACGCTCGCCGAACTGCTCTCGGCCGGCGAGGTGACACACGCGTGAAACTGCGCGAGGTCCACGTCGACCGCTACGGGCCGCTCCGGGAGACGCTGCAGTTCGGCGACGCCCACGTCGTCTACGGCCCCAACGAGTCCGGGAAGACGCTGCTCGTCGAGTCGCTGCTGCGGTCGCTGACGGGCGACCGCCGGGTCGCCGGGTCGCGGATCGACGAGCGCCCAGAGGGGTACGTCGTCCTCGACGGCGAGGGCGGCCGGTTCGACCTCGCCGACGGGGAGACGCTGCTCGACCGGTACGCCGAGCGGTACAACTTCGAGCTGACGCCCGCGGGGTTCCGCAACGTGTTCGTCGTCAGCGACGGCGACCTGCGGCTGCTCGACGAGCGCGAGTTCTACCGCCGGGTGACCGACCGCGTCGTCGGCATCTGGACCGGCGACATCGAGACGGTCCGCGACCGGGCCCTCGAACGCGGTCGCCTGACCCGCGGAGACCGGGCCCTCGCCGCGGGCCGCGACGACGCGGCCGAGCAACACGACCTGGCGACGGACCTGCTCGCCGACGTGGAGGCGTACCTCGACGAAGCCGACGCCGCGGAGCTCGACGCCGCCGAACTGGCGTGCTACGAGGCCGCCCGCCAGCGGCGCGACGCCGAGGCCGAGGTCGAGGCGCTGGAGGCCGCGAAGGCTCGCGAGGACTACGAGCAACTGGTCAAGACGAAGGGGTCGCTGGAGCGCAGCCTCGACGAGCGCGCCGAGCTCCCCGACGAGCGCGAGCTCGACGAGCTGGCCGAGCGGCTCGACGAGCTGGCGACCGGGAGCGAGGACGAACTGCAGCGGCGCGCGGCGTGGTACCGACGAGCGACGCTCGCGGCGCTGCTCGCCGGCGTCGTCGCGGGCGCGGCGCCGCTGGGACTCGGGATCCGCGAGCCGCGGCTGGTCGCCGCCGGTCCCGCCGCGTTCGGCGTCGTCGCCCTCGTCGCGCTCGCGGCCTACCGGTCGGCGAGCAACGCCGTCGTCCGGCTGGAACGCGACCGCGAGGCCATCGTCGAACGGGCCTCCGAGGTCGGCATCGACGCCTACGACCCGCCGGCGGTCCGCGGGGCCATCGCCGACTACCGGGAGGAACACGACAACCACGCGGAGGTCATCCGGGGCAACACCGAGGTCCTGCGGCAGTGGCTCGACATCGACGCCGAGGCGCCGCGCGAAGTCGTCGTCGAAGCCGGGGACGCGCTGGAGGCCCGGCGAGCCGAGATCGACTTCGGCGCCGACCGCGAGTTCACGGAGGAGACGCTCGAGGACGCCCGCGAACGCGCCGACGAAGCCGCCGAACGCGACTGTGTCGGCGTTCGCAGTCCCGTACGCCACCGGAACTGTCCGCTTGTCGATGGTGCTGTCGAACGCTGCGTCGAGGCGGTCGATGCCGATCTTGATCCCAGAGAGCAACGCGCCGAAGGCGGCTGCGACGGCGACGACGGCCACGGCGACGCCGCCGGTCTGCGTCGCGTAGCCGCCGACGAGCGCGATACCAATCCCGAGCGGATAGTCCACTGTCACCGTCAGCGGGTGTCGATCGAGGTATGGCGCGTGCAACAGTGCGAGCGCGAGCAGCGCGATGGCGGAGGCCGCGGTGATCACGCCTCCAGCGACCAGCAGTATCGCGGCGAGCGCGAGAACGACGGCGGCGCCGACGCCGATGCTCCAGCGAAACGCTGCGACGGAGAGCAGCGGCGTCTCCTCGCCGCGTACGTGGCCGTCGACGAGTCCGTCCCGAAGGTGTGCGACGAACAGGGCGAGTCCGACAGTCACGGCGTGGAGCACGGCGAAGACGAGATCGAACGACGACGCGGGAGCGAGCGCGGCACCGTAGGCGGACATCCCGACTGCGGGGAGCATAAACGTCGGTCGGACGTACGCGAGCAGGCGGCCGAGCGCGCCGAAGTCCTCCCACGTCGGTGCCATACGCGCCGATTCCGTGCCGTCGGTGATAAGTGCGACGCGTCGTCTTGGCGTCCCTGCGGGGTCGATCTCGCACGTCGTCCGGCGCAAACAATACTGTATACAGCCGGTATCGCGCCGTATCGAGGGCTGAAACGAGCAAATACTGATATGAGACAATCAAAACAATTAATGTCGCGGTAGGCTTGGTGGTTTCTAACAGACCTACTATGAGACTTGGTGACGCCCTCGAACGGACGGTCCGCTGTTATCCCGACAAACTCGCCCTCGTGACCGACGACGGCCGTTCGTTCACGTACGCCGAACTGGACGAGCGGAGCTCCCGGCTGGCGAACGCGCTCACAGAACGGGTCGGTACCGAGCGGTGCGCCGTGCTCGCAATCAACCACGTTTCGGCTATCGAGGCGATGCTGGCCGGCAACAAACGGGGCGTCGCGACGGCGCAACTCTCCTATCGGGCGACGGTCGGCGAACTGGAGCGGATGTCCGAGACCGCGGCGGCAGAAGCGCTCCTCTTCGACGACGCCAACGCCGACGACGCGCTGGAACTCCTCGACCGCGGCGCGTTCGACGTCGCGATCCACGCCGGCGACCGGGACGTCGACCACGAGCACGTCGAATCCTACGAGGCAGTCCTCGACGACGCCGACGCCGATCTCGACGCGTCGCTCCCGGCGGGCGAAGAGTGTGCGGTCCTGTACACGAGCGGGACGACGAGCGTCCCGAAAGCCGTCTCGTTCGACCAAGAAAAGCTCTGGTACGGTGCGATCCAGGTGATAATGGAGCACGGCATCGACGAGACGGACGTCGCGCTGTGTACCTCGCCGTGGTACCATATGGTCACGACCGACGCGTGGCTCTATCCGCACTTCGTCGCGGGCGCGACCATCGTCCTGCACTCGGCGTTCGACCCCGAGGAGGCGCTCGAACTCATCGACGACCACGACGTGACCGGCCTGCTAGCTGTCCCCACACAGCTCAAAGCCCTCAACGGCATCCAGCGCGAGGGCGGCGAGCCCTACGACACCGACTCGTTGTCGTACATCCGCACCGGCGGGTCGATCGTCACCGACGACCTCATCGAGGAGACTCACGAGTACCTCAGCAAGCACGTGTACAACACCTACGGGATGACCGAAGCCGGACCGGACCTCACGTTCGCGCACCCGGAGGTTCAGGAGGAGCACCCGGGGACGATCGGCAAGGAGTCGTTCTCCTGGGAGATCCGCGTCGTCGAGTCCGTCTCGCTCGCCGAGGACCCCGACCCCGAGGCGACCGTCGATGCTGGCGACCGCGGCGAGATCATCGCCCGAGGTCCGGGAATGTCGGACGGCTACATCGACAACCCGGACGCCGACGAGAAGACGTACTTCGACGGCTGGCTCCGGACGCGTGACGTCGCCCGCGTCGACGAGGAGGGTTACCTCTACATCGTCGACCGCGTCGACAATATGATCGTCAGCGGCGGCGAGAACGTCTATCCCGCCGAGGTCGAACGCGTTCTCGGCAACCACCCGGACGTCGAGGAGGCGTGCGTCTTCGGTCGGGACGACGACCAGTGGGGAGAGGTCGTCACGGCCGTCGTGGTCGTCGCAGAGGGCGCCGACGTCTCTGACGAGGATCTCGACCAGTACTGTCTGCAGCACGACGGCCTGGCGGATTTCAAGCGTCCCCGCGAGTACGCGATCACCCACGACGCGCTCCCACGGACGGACACGGGGACGATTGTGCGCGAACAGCTAGTCGAGAAACACTTCTCCTAGGCGTTTTCAGACACAAAATCCGCTGGTGCGACCGTGTTTTTCTGGGCGACGTGAGTTTCGATCCGAGCGGAACCGAGTGGAGGTTCAGAAGAAGAGCACGAACAGCGCGATCTGGATCGGGACCAAGAAGACGAGCGTCGCGATCGTACAGACGCTCGCCATCCGACTCAGTTCTACCGAGTCGACGACGCCGAGGCCGAGGATCGCGACGAGGACGGCCGACTGATACGGGAAGAAGTAGGCGTTCAGTGCCACGCTCTCGATCATCGCGACCGGCACGAGCGGGACTCCAGCACTGTTGGCGAACGTGACGAAGATCGGTGTGATGACGCTCGCAACGGCCATCCCCTCCATCACGAACGCCAGGAGCATCGAGACCGCCACGACGAAGACGAGCACGAGCGGCAGCGACGGGTCGGCCGGGAGATACGACAGCAGCGTCTCCGCGGCGAGGTCGGTGAAGTTCGTCCGCTGGAGGCCCTCCGCGATGGCGAAGATCGCGCCGAGGAAAAAGAGGATCGAGAAGTCCGTCTCGCCGATCGCCTCGTGGTCGATGACGCCGATCCGGGGGGTAAACGAGAGCAGCGCGACCACGACCGCGCCGAAGAGCGGGTGCAGGCCGTGAACGAAGTCCGTCGCCCAGATCGCGACGCCGACGAGCAGGAAGACGAGCATCCGGCGTTCCCGCGAGGAGAGCCCGCTCGAGCCGCTCTGCCCCAGCGAGGCTATCGCGTCGCGGTCACTGGGCCGATACAGCAGATACGTGACAGCGACGACGACGACGACGCGCCCGATTCCCATTATGGGTCCCATCCACAGCGTCCACTGGGTCCAACTGATCGCCGGGCCGCCGCCGGACTCGACGAGCCCCGTGACGATGATGTTCGGGAGCGCTCCGGTCAGAATCCCCGAGGCGCCGTAGTACGTCGCAAAGAGCGGGCCGAGGAAGATGCCGATCTTCGCGCCGCGCTCTTCGAACATATCGCCCATCGAACTGAGGATCGGTGCAAGAATGAGTACGCGCACGAGCGAGGAGGGGACGAGCACCGCGAGAGCGAGGCTCCCGACCGAGAGGACGACGAGCAGATACCGGTAGACGGCGACCGCGTCGGTGGCGATGCGTTCGGGCATCCACGACAGCGCCGTCCGCTCGACGAGTTCTGCCAGGCCGCTCGCGCTCGCGGCTTCGCCGATGAGGAGGCCGACGACGACGAGCCACGTCGCCGGCGAGCGAAAGCCCGTCAGCGCGAGCTCCGTCGAGAAGCCGACGCCGATCAGCCCGATGCCGAGCAGCGCGGTGAACCACGGGTCGACCGGCGAACCGATCCACAGCACGACACAGAAGAGCGTGATCGCGAGCATCCGCGCGGCGTCGGGCGCCAACGGCGCGAACTGGACGACGCTGCCCGCCGCGAGGAGGCCCGCGGGGAGGGCGAGCCAGGCCGCATCGACCGGGAGCGTCTCGGATGCCCGTGCCGAAATTCCATCAGACATACGTATTCGTTGTCACTCGTGTCACCGTGGACCACAATGAGATTGTCGATGCGCTCGCCGTCGCCCGGTCCCCGCTGACGCCGTCGTCGCTGCCGGTGTACGTTTATCAGGGACGGTGGCGTATGCAGAGACGATGACGGAAGCGCGAGACATCACAGAGATCGCACCGGACGTGTACGACATCACCGTGAAGGTAGCCGACGACGCGCGCTGGCGCGTCTTCCTCTTCGACGGCGAGACGCCGACGCTCGTCGACGCCGGCTTCGAAGACACCGTCGACGTCGTCGCTGCCGCCGCCGAAGAACTGGGTATCACGCCCGAGCGGGTCGTCATCACGCACGGCGATCCCGACCACGTGGGCGGTCTCGCCGGCCTCGTCGCGCACTTCGACCTCGAGACGTGGGTCCCGGAGGGTGTCGACGTCGACGTCGACGTCGATCACCGCTTCGGCGACGGCGACCGCGTCGGGCCGTTCACCGCTGTCTCCGTCGCCGGGCACGCGACGGGCCACCACTCGCTGGTCGACGAGTCGCGTGGGATCGCCGTCATTGGGGACGCGCTGTTCGGATCGGACGCCCGCGGCCTCCCGGCCGGCTACTTCGTCCTGCCGACGGCGTACTACTCCGAAGACCTCGCGACCGCCGACGCGGAGCTGTCGAATCTCCTCGAATACGACTTCGACGTCGGCCTCGTCTTTCACGGATCGAGCGTGACCGAGGACGCGAGCGAAAAGATCGCGGCGTTCGTCGACTTCGCCGGCAAGCGGTAGTCGCGGGCGAGGGGCGCTACTGTTTTCGGACGCAACGACGTCCGTTTCGGAACTGAAAACGAGGGAGAACGAGGAAAAACAGCGACCGCTCAGTCGCCAGCGACCGCGTCGGAGAGGTCTTTGCCGGCGTGTTCGCCGAGGTAGGCTTCGATGACCTGGTCGTCGTTTTGAATCTCTTCGGGCGTGCCTTCGGCGATGAGCTTCCCGTTGTCCAGCACCATCACGCGCTCGCTGACGGTCATCAGTGCGCGCATCACGTGGTCGATGAGGAAGACGGTCTTGCCTTCGTCGATGATGTCGCCGACGAGGTCGATGATGCCTTCGGTCTCCTCGGGGTCGAGACCGCCGGCGACCTCGTCGAAGAGGACGATCTCGGGGTCAGTCGCGAGCACGCGGGCAATTTCCAGGCGTTTGAGCTGACCGACGCTGAGCTCGCCCGGATCAGCGTGCATCTGCTCTTCGAGGCCGACGAACTCGAGCATCTCGGCCGCCCGCCCGCGCGTGTCGTCGAATTCACGGCCACCGAACTCGGCGCCGACAGCGACGTTCTCCAGGAGCGAGAGGCTCTCGAAGGGGCGCACGATCTGGTGGGTCTTCGCGAGTCCGCGGTGACAGATCTCGTATTGGGTCTTGCCCGTGATGTCTTCGCCGTCGAAGAGCACTTGACCCTCCGTCGGCGGATGGACTCCCGAGATCGTTCGGAACAGCGTACTCTTTCCTGCTCCGTTCGGCCCAATGAGGCCGACTGCCTCTCCCCGATCGACAGTGAAGGAGACGTCCTCGATGGCGACGACCCCGCCGAACTTCTTCGTCAGCCCTCGTCCTTCCAACAACGTCATTATCGATCGCTATCCAATCCACGCAGATAAACTTACGGAATGTGCAAGCAGGTCACATTGTGGAAAACACGTCGGCCGGATGCCCGGCTGCTTGCTCGCTGACGGTTCGCTCGTCAACGAGTCGGACAGTCGCCGACTGTGAACAGTAGGGAAAACGCTTTGATGGTGTTGAGTATATGTGCGAGCGTGACTCTAACACAGATGTTCGAACCCTCGGCGGTCGCCGTCGTCGGCGCCTCGAAGGTCGAGGGAAAGATCGGGTACGAAGCGATGGCGAACGCCGCCCTATTCGACGGACCGGTGTATCCGGTGAACCCCTCAGCGTCGGGCGAGCTGTTCGGCTCGGAGTTCGTCTCGTCAGTGACCGACATCGACGACGACGTGGATCTCGCGCTCTGCTGTGTCCCGGGACCGGCCGTCCCAGACGTGCTCGAAGAGTGCGGTGAGGCGGGTGTCGGCGCCGTCGTCCTCTATTCGAGCGGCTTCGCCGAAGCGGGAGACGAGGGTGAGGAGCTACAGGAGACGATCGTCGAAATCGCCGATGAACACGGTATCTCACTGCTCGGGCCGAACACCAGCGGCTTCCTGGTGCCGGCGCGAAACCTCCGCTGTTCGTTCGCCAGCGGCGTCGAGGAGATCCCGGCCGGGAACACCGCGATCCTCGCACAAAGCGGTGGCGTCGCGCATACGCTCGCGTACCAGTCGCGACGCCAGGGCCGCGGCATCTCAGCGATGGTCGGACTCGGGAACCGCGCCAACGTCGGCTTCGCCGAGACGATCGAGTACTTCGACGCCGACGAGACCACGGACGCCATCGTCCTGCACGTCGAGGGGACCGACGACGGTCGGGGCCTCCTCGAAGCCTGCCGCGCGAGCGACACGCCGGTCATTGCCTACAAGGTCGGTCAGTCCGACGTGGGCGACTTCGCGGAGTCCCACACGGGGGCGCTCACGGGCGATCACGAACTCTACACCGCGGGCTTCGCGCAGTACGGCACGCCGACGGTCGACGCCACCGATGACCTGATGGACGCGGCCGCGGCGCTGGGCGACTGTCCGACGCCGGACGGACCGAACGTCGGTGTCGTCACCGCACAGGCCGGCCCGGGAATCATCATCACCGACCGGATCCAGCGCGCCGGCGGCCGGCTGCCGAAGCTCTCGGAATCGACTCAAGAGCGCGTCGACGAGATCCTGCCCGGCGTGACCTACGCCGACAACCCCGTCGACACCGGCCGGCCGATGCCCGAGTTTGGTGAGATCGTGACAGCCGTCGCCGAGGACGACCGCATCGACATCGTGCTCGTCTACGAACTGTTCGAGGAGGCGCTGGGCCTCCCAGTCGAGGACCTCGACGGGCTCGCCGAGCGGGTCGGCAAGCCAGTCCTGTTCGCAACCGAGGGGATCGAGGAGACGCTCGCCGAGGAGCGCGAGGCGCTCGAAGCCGCCGGCGTCCCGACGTTCGCGACACCGGAGCGCGCCGCGGACGCCGCGGGAACGCTGGCTCGCTACGCGCAACTACAGGCGGACCAGCCTGCGACTGACGGTGGGACCGCGCCCACTGCGAGCGACGCCGCCGAACAGGAGGTGAGTGCCGATGAGTGAGGAGACGCCGGCGCCCATCGCGGCCGCACGGGAAGATGGCCGCCACACGCTGACCGAGGCCGAGGGGAAAGAACTCCTCGCGTCGGCCGGCATCGACACGCCTTCGTTCGCAGTGTGTGCTGACGCCGACGCCGCCGTCGACGCCGCCGAGGACATCGGCTACCCAGTCG
>ENA-ORCO01000933-ORCO01000933.1-marine-metagenome-genome-assembly--contig:-NODE-933-length-11023-cov-3.104148_pt1 | contig 11023 bp, 9 predicted proteins | sample MGYA00248633_ERZ508508 | MGnify/ENA primary metagenome ERZ508508 (study PRJEB26179, sample SAMN06268845) | marine metagenome | isolation source: A23 P1 aerobic enrichment on pine of planktonic cells taken...
CCCGACGACCGACAACAACGACAGCGGATTGGCGTCGTACGAGACGCCCGCCGCCGACGGGACCACGTCGGGTGGCGCCGACTACACCACGTTCAACGAAGCCCACGGGACCTACAACACGGGCGTCACGGTTCGCGATCCGAACGGTGAGCCGATGACCGTCGGCAACGAGGGGGAGTCGGCGACGTTGTATCAACTGTTCGAACTCCCGGTCGGCGCCAGCAACGACATCCAGGGAGACTCGCTGACCTGTACGCTTCGGTTCGATGCCCAACAGGCGAGAAACAACGACGAGCCGTTCACCAGCGGTGCGTAGCGGAGCGACCCTCCCACAGTGGTACCCGTCACCGACTTCGCGGGCCTCCCGAGGCCGGCGACGCGGCGACGCGGCGGTTCGATTCCGTCGGTGGGTATTCCCCCAAACGGGGATCACACATGACCGACGACACTCACGATTTCCGGCTCTCACGTCGGAACGTACTGGCGGGTATCGGTGGTATCGGAATCGCCTCTGCGGGCGCCGGCCTGGGAACGAGCGCCTTCTTCAGCGACGCGGAGAACTTCGAGAACAACACGATCACGGCCGGAACGCTCGATCTCAAAGTCGACTGGCAGGAACACTACTCGTATCCACAGCGCTACGGGTTCGACGATCCGGCCGACGGCGTCGACGTGACGCGAACGGAACCGTCGGATACGACGGGATACGTCGGGCTTCCCGATCCGGAGAACCCGGTCGTCTGGGTCGCACAGGGCGATCTCGACGCGTATATGAATCGGACGTCGATCGAGGCGTACCCCGACGTCGACGGCGACGGCGTGCAAGATCGCTTCGCCGCCGAACCCGGAGAGACGACGGACGACGGAGTCGGGTACATCTGCGTCGACGGCGCGGACACGACCGGGGATATGGATCCCACCGCCGGCGATGCGCTGCGGACCGACAACGACGACACGTACGACGACGCGGGGGAGCCGAAGCCGCTCGTCAGCCTCGACGACGTCAAGCCCGGTGACTTCGGCGAACTCACGCTGAGTTATCACCTCTGTGGTAATCCGGGGTACGTCTGGCTCCGCGGCGCGCTCCGATCGAACGCCGAAGGCGGCGTGACAGAGCCCGAGGGCGACTCCGCCGCAGAGGACGGGACCGTCGAGAGTCCGGGATCGGACGGCGAACTGCTCGACGCGATCCAGACCCGCCTGTGGTACGACGACGGCGACAACGTCGCCGAAGTCGGCGAAGGCGGTGACGACGCGGGCTATCTGACGCCGACGCTCTCGCTCGGCGAACTCCTGTTGTTCCTCGAAAGCGGAAACGGCGTGCAGCTCTGTCCCGGCGACACCGGCGGCCCCGTCGTCGAACCGCCGGCGGGAGACTGTCCGGACGAGAAGGACTACGACAGTGTGCACGTTAGCGGAGATACCGTCACGGTCGACACGCCGCAGACTGACGGTTCAACAGAGATCACGATCGGAGACAACCCCAAGTGCGCGGACTTCGGGCTGATCCAGGGCCTCAAGACAGACGAGGCGCCCGAAGGACCGCTCCCCGAGAGCGGAACGAAGACCTACAGCACCCCCTACGGTGACGTGACGGTCACCACGGATCTGGTCGACACCGCCGACCGAGACGACGTGCAGACCGTCACCGACTGGTCGATCGACAGCGACGAAGGCTACTGCGTCGCGAAAGTGACCGTGAAAGGCGGGAACGAAGGCGCGAACGTCTACAGCTACGACAACGCAGACGGCGACGACGACTTCACCGAGGACGACGGGGAAATCGGCGCGATGAGCGACGAAGACACCGCGCTCCAGACCCCAACGGGCCAAGACATCAGCCACGTCGACTTCTGTCTCGCCGCCTCGACCGATGGCGGCAACGGCGACGAACCGAACGGCGAGGACTGCTGCTTCGAGCCGTCGACCGACCACTACATCGGCCTCGCGTGGTGGCTCCCGACCGACGTCGGCAACGAGATCCAGTCCGATTCCGTCGGCTTCGACCTCGGCTTCTACACCGAGCAGTGCCGTCACAACGACCAGTCGAACGCGGAGTAGCGATCGGACACCGAACCGACGATGGACCAGCCAACACGCCGACAGGTGCTCGGTGCACTCTCCGGTACCGCACTGCTCGCGTTCGGGGCGGCCCCCGCGCGGAGCGCCGCCGGTCTCGCCCCCGTCGAGCCGAATCAGTCGACGCAGATCCAGACTGACGAGTCGCTCCCGACAGTCGCGCTGGACTGGCGCGAGACGGTCAACGGCGTCGTCACGGAGGAGACTGACCTGTCGAAGACTTCGACCGGACACACCGGCGACGTCGGGCTCGTCGTCGACGAGGCGGTGCTCCCCGGTGACACGGGAGTCGTCACGCTCCGGGCCAGCCTCGTCGACGACACCGCCGACGGGGCAGAGAGCGCTGCCCAGTCGGCGGCGGTTTCCCTCCACTTCGCGCTCACGGACACCGCCGAGAACGGGCGCAACGAGCCCGAGCGTGCCGCCGGCGACGAGACCGCAGAGACGGGCGAGCTCCAGGACTTCGCGACGGTCGAACTCTGGCGCGATATGGGCCTCGGCACCGGCAACGGCGCGATCGAGGACATCCCGTTCGTGACCGACGGCGACGAGATGATCGCCTCGGGCACGCTCGCGGAAGTCGACGCCCACCCTGCCTTCGACGACGGCTATCCGCTCAGTCGGAGCGGCGAGTCGTGTCTGTCCGTCGGCGAAGCAGTCTACGTCTCCTTCCGGTGGTCGATCCCGGAGCGCGCGGGGAACGTGATTCAGGGCGATTCGGCGCAGTTCGTCGTCGGCGTCACCGTGGAGGGTTGTAAGAATGAGTGATGAAAAGAGAGCCGTCAGTAGAGAGGTGTTTAATCGCTCGATACGACAGTCACCAGGGACGTGTCCGAGCGGCCCGGGGGCTGGTTCAGTCGTTATACACCTGTTTACCCGTTCGGCGACCGCCGCTAATCGGTCGATAGCTAAGGCCGACACACTGCATTCGTGTCGTGTGCACGGGGAAGATCGCGCGAACGGAGGGGTGGAGACCGCGCTCCGGCAGCTGGTCACAAGCGCACGAACAGCACCTGCATCGCGACGACGCACCGACACCGGACAGTGTCCCGGGAGCTACGCGAGGTGAGCAATGATGGGTGTGACTGACGACCAGCGAATCCGGACCGCTGCACACGTTGTCGGCGTAATCCTTCTGATCGGCGCCGTCGCGCCGTTCGTGGTGTACGGGGTCCCCCAAGTCGTCGGCGCGGATCACGGATTCGTCGTTCTCTCCGGCAGTATGGAGCCCGCGATGAGTCCCGGCGACGCCGTGATCGTCCGCGAGGCGTCACCCGGCGAGATCACCGAACGGGACGTCATCACATTCCAAACCGACAGCGAGACGCCGACGACCCACCGCGTCGTCGACGTGGTCGAGCGCGAGAGTGGCGAGGCCTACGTGACCAAGGGCGACGCCAACGAGGACCCCGACACCGGAACCGTGCCGTACGATCGGGTGATCGGTGAGGTCCTGTTCGTCATCCCGCTGATCGGGTACGTCGTCAACGTCATCAACACGCCGCTCGGATTCGTCGCGGCCGTCGTCGTGCCACTGGCGCTGTTCGTCGGCTCCGAGCTGTGGACCCTCCTGCGCTCGGTCGACGACGACGTGGATACAGACGGCGGCAGCGGAACGGGCGTCGCGAGCGGACACGCGGCCGCGAACGACGGAGACAGTGGGGTCACCGGTAGCGTCGACAGCCAGGGTGCCGCCGATGTCGACAGCGACGGCTCGGCGATCACGCTGACCCGATCGAGCCTCCAGCTCCTCGCGGTCGTGTTCGCGCTGTATCTCCCGTACACCGCGTACGCCGCTTACAAGCTCACCGACGCCTGGGCGATCACGGGAGCCGTCGCGACGGGAATCGGCTTCCTGTTCGTCGGCGGCCTGTACGCGAGCACCGCCGGAGGTGACGCCGCCCCTGCTGACACTGACGGCCCTCCAGACAACCCTGACGGCGGATCCGCGGCCGCGGCGGTCGGCGACATCGCCGCAGAAACCGACGGGAGGACGGATGGTGACTGACGAGGCGGGCAGACTGTCGCGGCGAAAGCTCCTGTACGGCCTCGCCGCGGCCGGCGCGGCCGCTGGCTCCGGCAGCGGCGTCGCTGCGATCCTCACGGACACTGAGACAACCGAGGCGCAATTCACCACCGGATCGCTCGATCTCGACGTCGACGTGCTGACCCCCGCGAAGTGGCAGAGCGGCTCGTATACCGCACCGCTCGGTCTCTACCAACCCGAGACCGCATCGTTCGAACTCGCCGTCGACGACAACTCGGCGTACGTCTGGCTCGTCGCTCCCTGCCCGACGTGTGCGCCGACCGAGGAGAAGATCGACGTGACGGTCGAGCTGACAGACCACGCCGACAGTTCGACGGCGCTGTTCGAGGGATCTCTCCGTGAGTTCCGCGCCGCGTACGGCTCGGGCGGCGTCCTCTCGACGGAGGCGCTTCCGGGCGGCGACGAGACGTGGACCGTCTCGTTCACGTGGGAGTTGACCGAGGTCGTCGACGGCGACGTCGGGACCGAATTCGGATTCGAGTTTCGGGCCGTACAAGGACGCTATCTCGACGATCCGCTGACCTACGATCTCGGCCTCCCAGAGTGTGATGGCTGCGACGACGGCGACGGCGGCGGCAAGGGCGAAAATGGTCGATCGGAGCGGGCGACACCACAGGAGGCGGCGGATGAGTAGCAAGCCCTCGATCGACCTCCGGCAGGTCCTCGCAGTCGTGCTCGCGCTGGTCGTCGTCGCGTCCATATCCGGCAGTGCGACCGTCGCGTTGCTGTCGGACAGCGAGTCGATAGCGGTCGGGCTCACGGCCTCGAACGCCGACACCGATGCCGGCGGCGTGTCCGGATTTAATGTCGAACCGCTCGACACCTGCGCGGTCGACAATGCCACGGCGAACGGACGTGACCTCCGAGCCGCGGCGAAATTCGAGGTCGAAGGCGACGGCTGTGCGCAGATCTCAGTGTGGGTCTCGGAGTCGTGGCTCGATCGGACTGGAGAAGACGTCGGCGACGTCGTCATCGGCCACAAGGGCGCAAGCGGATGGGTCTTCTTAGAAACTGACGTCGGCGAGCAGAAACACGGCTGGTACGAACTGACCGCAACTACGACCGGCTTCAGTCCGTTCGGGCTGTTCGTGCCGAGCGAATCACGAGCGTCACCGGCGGGGTCGAACGCAGGGGACGCCGCGGCGGCGCTCGATAGCAACACGGACGTGAACCAGACCGAGAACGAGAGTATCGACAGCAACCGGACGGTCACCGGCAACAGCACCGAGATGAACGGGAGCGTCGGCGGTACCGCAGCCGGCGACGTACCGGACCCGGGCGACGGAAACGAGAGTGCGCCGGCCAATGGGAGTACCCCGACGAACGAGACTGCCGGCGACGGTGCGTCGCAGCACGAGACCACGCCGGACGCTGGCGACGACACCGAGGGCGACGGAGATCCTTCAGCGAGCAGCAACGAGACAGCGCGTGACACCGACGGCGACGCCGACTCGTCGACACCGAGTGACGGGTCCGGCTCCGCAGGCGGCGAGGCGACGCAGAACGGAACCGCTACCGATACCGACGGGAGTAACGGAGCTGACAGCAACGAGACAGACAGCGGTTCCAGCGACGACGAGACCGCCGCTGATAGTGGTGAGACCACAGCGGAGACGACCGAATCTGCGGCTTCCGGCCCCGACACAGAGACGCCCGAGCCCGAACCGACCGAAACAGAGACGGCCGAACCCCAAACCGACGAAACCACCACCGAAACTGAGACCACCGACTCCGCGAGTACGGCCACGGCGACAGAAGACGGGGAGACGACCGCGACACCGTCGTCTCAGGACGCATAGATGAGCGCCATCGACGTGCCCGTCGAAATTACCTGGACGAAACTCCTCGTCGCACTCGTGCTCGCGACCGTCCTCGGCGGTGCAGGGGTCGGATTCGTGTCGACCGACGTGTTCGACGCGACCGGCCAATCGTCCCCCGCTCCCGTCGGCGGCGACTCCGCCTCCGAGGTCGCCGCAATCGCCGTGACAGCGACGGATCCGCCGAACGTGCGCAACGAGGCAGGTGATGCGGGCGTCGTCGCCGGGGCGCTCGCCGGGAGTCTCGAACTCGAACGCGACGTGGATCGGGTCGACTTCGTCGTGCGAAGTCGACTCGCGAACGGAACGTGGGTCGTCGTCGACCGCGCGTCGGTCGAATCGGTCCAATCGGGGACGGCTGCCATCGATCTCGCGTCGATCGTCGGCGGACCGAATACGACGTACCTCGATCAGACGCAGTCGGACGGATTCGACGTGGCGACGCCCGGATCGACAGCACGTCGTGAGGGTGCCGTCGCCGTGACGGCGCGCCTCTACGCCGACGGTGAGAGAGTTGCGGCCGTGACCGACACCGACGGGTACGCGTTCGTCGTCGACCGCCCCGCCGAACGGACGGTCGGCAGACCGAACGATAACACAGTCACGGGTTCGGGTGACGGCGCCTCGGCGTCGAACGACCAGTCGGAAGCGGGGCGCGATTCGACCGGGAGCGCCGGTAGCGCGTCCGGCGGATCAGAGGGCGGAGCGGAGACAGAAGACGGCGCCGAGGCGAACCGAACTACGGCGTTGTTCGGAGCGCAGAACGTGTACCCGGGCAGCCGTGGCACGAGCGGGGCCCAGCTATCGAATCCAAGGGACGAGCCCGTAACCGCGACGTTCGCCGTCGGCGGGACGGTCGACGACGAGAACGGGCTGACGGAGCCCGAAGCAGCCGTCGACGACACAGCGACGCAGGGCGAGCTTTCGGATCACCTCGAGATCAAGATCGCGATCACGCGCGAGAGCGGCGGCCGTTCGTACCTCGTGGGCAGTACCGACGGGTACGTGTCGCTGGCCGACGCCGCGGAGACGGCCCAATCACTCGAACTCGGTCCGAACGAGACCGTCAGCGTCGTGGTCGAGTGGCGAGTCGACGCCGCAGTCGGGAACGAGATCCAGTCGGACCGCACGACGCTTTCGGTCCACTGTGCTTTCGAGTCGTCGAGGACGCTCCTCGCCGCGATTTCATAGCGGGAGTCGTCGGTGGACGTCGCGACTGCCTGCGGCGAGACTCGCCTCACCCGATCAGCAGTCGGACGTTGTAGACCATCGTGAACGTGCCGACGAGCGAGAGAACCACCGGCGGGAGGTACGCGAAGAACTCGTCGTCGTCAGCCGCCGCGACCAACGAGATGGCGAGCGTGATGCCGAACACGGCGTACTTCAACAGCGCGAGTCCGTAGATGCCGAATGCGTCGACGCTGAGCCTGACCAACGCGTTGGCCTCGCGAAGATCCGGACTGTGTTCGATGATCGCGATCGTGGTGACGATGTCGCCGACACCGTAGGTTGCGAGCGCGAGGACCCATAGACGAACGAAGTTGGACGACCCGGCGAGGCCGCCGTCGGGCGCGAGGTACTTTCGCGCACCGCGTAAGCGCTTCATCGCGTCGGACGCCATCACTACTCGTCCAGGCGGTTCAGCACCGAGACGATTCGCAGCACGGACCCCGCGTCGCCGGGGTCGTAGACCAGTTCGTCCGTCGAGCGGACGTGATCGAGCACCGACTCGGAGGCGTGCTTCGGTGCCGCCGCGATCCCGGCGTCGGCGTCTGCGGCCCACTCCATCACCCGCAGGTCGGACTTGCTGTCGCCCATCATCAGCACGAACGGGTCGTCGATGCCGAGGACGTCCAGCGCGCCGCGAACGCCGGTCGGTTTATCGAGGTCGAGCGAGCCGATCTCGGCCGCGTCGGCGTGATAGTAAGCGACGTCGATCCGATCGAAGCGAGCCTGCACGTCCGCGGGGATGTCGTCGACCTCGCGTGTCGGCGTCGCGTCCTCGCTGTCGAGGACGTCGGCGATCTCGGGGTCGGAGGCGGCGTAGTACGCCCGTGCCCAGTCGGCAGAGCGCCCCGGCCCCTCGCTGTCGCCCGTCCGCGACTCGATGCCGACGTCGCTGATGCCCTCGACGGCCTCGACGACTGCCCGTCCGAGCAGGTCGACGAGATAGACGAGGCCTTCGTCGATGACGGCTTCGGCGGCGTCGCTGCCGACGTCGAAGTTCGGCTTCAGCGTCACGTTGAACTCGTTGCCCTGGAGGTGGACCGAGCGACGGAGTTCCTCCGGCGCGGCCGTCAACACGCGCGAGCGCACGAGCGAGAAGACCTCACGTACCTCCTCTTCGAGCGTCTCATAGAGGAGTCGCTTCGTGTCCGAGCCGTGCCCGGGCGTGAACACGCCGGTCCCCGCCTCGTAGACGATGCTGAACGATCCCGAGTGAACCAACTCGGTTCCGAGTCCCTGAATCATAAATCCCTTGACGTTTTCGAGGGTCTGCCCCGTACAGATGATGATCGGGAGCCCCGCCTCGTGGAGTTCCGTGAGGAGATGCAGCGTCTCGCGAGGGATCTCGTTGTCCGTGCGGCCGGCCGAGCGGAGCGTCTCGTCGACGTCGAGTACGAGCGCGTTGACCGGGCGACCGTACTTCGAGTAGAGGTCCAGCGCCGTGAACGTCTGTTCGCGCGTGGCTCGTGCCGCGATGTCGGCGAGCGTCTCACCGGCGGCGAACGACTCGGCAATCTCGCGTTTGCGCGCTTCCAGATCGTCGCTCGCGTCCTGCCAGTATTCGAGTGCGACACGGGAGTCGACGGGGGGGAAGAGATCGACGAAATTCTGGAGATCGCGGAGCGTATCCGTCTCGTACTCCTGGTAGAGTCGATAGAGGAGATCGTACCGGTCCATACGTAGTTCCCGTCCTCCGATGGTAAAAGCACACCTGCCGAGGCGGTAACTGGAGCCGCATCGAGTTCCAAGCGGGTCCACAACGAGTCGTTCCGGTGAGGGAAACGCTCAAACCAGCGACCGCCGTACACCGGGGTATGGCAGACTGGACCGACAGCATCGTCGGCGATCGGATGACTGTCGACAGGGAGTTCAACGATCGGGTCGAGAGTTCGCGGTTTACGAGCCAGGAGTGGGGCCTCATTATGACGGCGACCGAGTTCGACATCGAGCACGCCGACGATCCCGACCGGGCACGGATCGTCGCCGACACGGAGAAGCTTCCGCAGATTATGCCCGAACTGGATAACGTCCGTTCCCAGATGGCGCAAATGGGTGGCGCCCCGGGCGAGGAGAAGTCGAGCAGCGGCGGACTGATGGACTCTCTCAAGGGCGCGCTCGGTCTCGGCAACGGCAGTAGCGGGACCGATCAAGAACGAGTCGATGCCGCCGAGCGGCTGACGCAGGCCTACGCGGACGCGCTCCAGAAGCACTTGGAATCGAAGAACAAGTGGGAGCAGGTGCGTACCGCGTACCTGGAGTAGGCAACCGGGTGGCCGGAGCGGTCGGTGGCAGTCGAAGCGGGCATCGAGGAGAACGCTTTCCTCACAGGCTATCGTTGATTGGAGTATGACCGACGATAGCGACGACGTTCGCGAGTTCGACGGAATTCGTCTCGAACGCGTCCGCGAACACGTATGGGAGATTCCGCGGGAAGGCGAGATGCGCGTTCCGGCACGGGTACTCGCGAGCGAAGCGTTGCTCGAACAGATCAGCGACGACAAGACGCTCCAGCAGCTCCGCAACGCGACGCACTTACCGGGTATCGCCGAACGGGCCGTCTGTATGCCCGATGGGCACCAGGGCTACGGTTTCCCCGTCGGCGGCGTCGGCGCGACCGACGTCGAAACCGGTTGTATCTCGCCGGGGTCGATCGGCTACGACATCAACTGCGGCGTCAGGATGATGCGCACGAACCTGACGTACGACGACCTCCGCGGGCACGAGGAGGAACTCGTCAACGCACTCTTTTCGAACATCCCCTCTGGACTCGGTGGCGGCGGCGTCGTCGAATCTGATATAGAGACGATGGAGCAGATTCTCGACCGCGGCGTCGACTGGGCGCTTGAACACGACTACGCCGTCGAAGACGACCTCACCCACTGCGAAGACGAAGGGATGCGTCTCGACGCCGATCCGAGTGCCGTCTCACAGAAGGCCAAAGACCGCGGCAAGAACCAGATCGGGAGCCTCGGATCCGGAAATCACTTCCTCGAAGTCCAGCGCGTGACCGACATCTATCGACCGGACGTCGCCGCGGAGTTCGGCCTCGAAGAAGACCAAGTGGTCGTCCTCATCCACTGTGGCTCTCGGGGACTCGGCCACCAGATCTGTTCAGACTACCTCCGGAAGATCGAACAGGAACACGGTGACCTGCTCGCAGATCTCCCGGACAAAGAGCTGGCAGCGGCGCCCGCAGGCTCCGACCTCGCCGAGGAGTACTACGGCGCGATGTGTGCGGCCATCAACTTCGCGTGGGTGAACCGACAACTGATAATGCATCGGACGCGACGCGTCTTCGAGCGCATTTTCGACCGCGACTGGGAGGAGATGGAGATGGAACTCCTCTACGACGTCGCCCACAACATCGGCAAGAAGGAGGTCCACGAGGTCGCCGTCGACGCCGACGGCCATCCGACCAACCCCGAGGACGCGGTCGACCGGGCCGAGCGTGAGCTCTACGTCCACCGGAAAGGCGCGACTCGCGCGTTCCCGGCCGGGCGGCCCGAGATCCCGTCTGCGTACCGGGACGTCGGCCAGCCGATCATCATCCCCGGGAGCATGGGCGCGGGGTCGTACGTCCTCCGCGGCGGCGAGCACTCGATGGAGCTCTCGTTCGGGTCGACCGCACACGGCGCTGGGCGGACGATGAGCCGAACGCAGGCGAAAAGCGAATTCTGGGGCGAGACCGTCCAAGAGGAGCTGCGCGACCAGCAGAAGATCTACGTGAAAGCGCAGTCGGGAGCGACTGTCGCCGAGGAAGCGCCGGGCGTCTACAAGGACGTCGACGAGGTGGTTCGCGTCTCGGACGAACTCGGCATCGGCGACAAGGTCGCACGGACGTTCCCGGTCTGTA
>ENA-ORCO01000936-ORCO01000936.1-marine-metagenome-genome-assembly--contig:-NODE-936-length-11007-cov-4.114822_pt1 | contig 11007 bp, 8 predicted proteins | sample MGYA00248633_ERZ508508 | MGnify/ENA primary metagenome ERZ508508 (study PRJEB26179, sample SAMN06268845) | marine metagenome | isolation source: A23 P1 aerobic enrichment on pine of planktonic cells taken...
GCAAGTCCCGAGACCCCGGAATTCCTGGAGCATGCCGAGTCCCTGTTCTACCGGGCCTATCACGCCTGCAACGGCCATCACAGCGAGCTCTACCCCGGCGTCATGTGCTTTCTGGAAGCAGCCCGGGCGCGGGATTGCCGTCTGGCCATCGTCACCAACAAGCCCGCCGAATTCACGGAGCCGCTGCTGGAACGGCTCGGCATCGCCCGTTACTTCGGGGCCACTGTCAGCGGCGACAGCCTGCTCGGTGACAACGGCACCGTCATCCGCAAACCCGACCCGGCCCACCTGCAGCTGGCGCTCGACCGGCTCGGCGCTCCAACGGACAGCGCCTGGATGATCGGGGATTCCGGTTCGGACATCCTCGGGGCACGCAATCTCGGTATCCCGAGCGTGGCGGTTACCTACGGCTACAGCCAGGGGACGCCGGTCGCGGATTACGGCCCGGACTGGATCGTGAACGACCTGACGGAACTGCTTTAGACACTTCTAGCTGCGCGCCAGCCGCCGGTTCAGCGCCCAGAGCGACAGGGGCGCGAAAACCAGTGTAATCACGCCGGCCCACACCAGGGACCACAGCGCCGGTTCCAGTACCGGCCCGCCACTGAGCAGCCCACGGGACGCCTCCGCCAACAGGGAGACCGGGTTGGCCGACACCACTGCCCGGATGAACGGTGGCAGCGTCTCCAATGGCACGAAGACGTTGCTGAGAAAGGTTACGGGAAACAGCGCCGTAAACCCGAACAACTGCACGTGCTCCGGATCCCGCGCCATCACGCCGACCAGCACCATAATCCAGGACATGGCGAAAGCGAACACCAGCAGCAGGGCCAGCATTACCAGCACGCCACTCACCGGAGCCCCCAGCCGGAATCCGAGCAGGAAGCCCACCACCAGCAACAGCAGGACACACCAGGCCTGCTTGACCATGTCCGCCAGGATGCGCCCGGCCAGCGGCGACCAGCGCGCAATGGGCAGGGCCCGGAAACGGTCGAACACGCCCCGGGTCAGGTCCGTGTTGAGCCCGTGGCCGACGTAAACGGTCACGAACACCAGGTTCATCACGATCACGCCGGGCAGGATGAAGTCCAGGTAGGCTGCCGTGGAGCCCGCGACCGCACCGCCGAAGACATACAGAAACAGCAGCAGGAACAGGATCGGCTGGATGCTGAAGTCCATCAGTTCCCAGGGATTGCGCCGCAGCTGAAGCAGGGAGCGCCAGGCGAGGGTCAGGGTCTGCTGGAGGCTGCTCATGGGGCTGCCTCCGCATCTCCGGCCGGCGTCTCGACGCTGGCGTGGCGACCGGTCAGTGTCAGGAAGACATCATCCAGGCTCGCACCACGCAGCGTCAGCTCCCGGGCCACGATGCCGGACTCGTCCAGGCGCCGGACCACGGCCGGTACCAGTGCCGGGTCACTGACCGGAACCCGCAGCCGGGCCCCATCCACCTCGGGCTCGCGCCCCACGATCTCCGTCACGATCGACAGCGCGGTCGCCATGTCCGACTCGTGCTCCGGCGCCAGCACCAGGGTCTGTCCACCGATGCGCGCCTTGAGCTGATCCGAGGTGCCACTGGCAATGACACGCCCCTGATCGATCACCACGATCTCATCCGCCAGGCTATCCGCTTCCTCCAGGTACTGGGTCGTGAGCAGCACCGTGGTGCCCTGGGCCACGAGCTGGCGGATCAGGTTCCAGAGATCCAGGCGGGCGCGCGGGTCGAGCCCGGTTGTGGGCTCGTCCAGGAACAGAATACGGGGTCGGCCCACCAGGCTGGCGGCCAGGTCCAGGCGCCGGCGCATACCACCGGAATAGGTCTGGACGGGCCGATGGGCCGCGTCTTCCAGGCCGAACTCCACCAGAAGCTCGCCTGCCCTTGCCCGGGCATCCCGCCGGGAGAAGCCCAGCAGGCGGGCAATCAGGATCAGGTTCTCGCGGCCGGTGAGCTTTTCATCCACGGAGGCGTACTGACCGGTCAGGCCTATGCGGCTTCGGACCGCAGCGGCCTCCGAAGCCACATCGCATCCATCCACCCAGGCCTGCCCGGCATCCGGCGCAAGCAGGGTCGCCAGAATCCGGACCACCGTGGTCTTACCGGCGCCGTTGGGGCCCAGCAAACCAAGAACGGTGCCACGCGGCACGCTCAGGTCGATCCCATCGAGCGCCCGGGTGGCACCGAACTGCTTGACCAGGCCTTCGGCGCGGATCGCTTCATCCATGGCCCTCTTTCCCCGTTTGGTGGAAAGCGGTCAGGATAGCGGCACGCCGAGCGGAACACTACCAGTTGACAGAGTAACCAACCCCCATTGTTCTGCCCTGCCCCTTCACCCGGCTGGTGACGCTATTAGCAGAGCCTATCTGGTAATAGGACTGGCTGATCGCGGGGTAGTAATCCTCGTTCAACAGGTTCCTGACGGACAAGGTCGCTTCCCCTGGGCCGACGTTAAACCGAGCAACGTAGTCCACTATGGTATAACGCTCGACTTCCCCTTCACCGAAAGCAGTCGAGCCCTCAAACTGATCCCGGCTCCCGATGTGAGAAAACTGCAGCCGATTTTGCCACCAGCTCAGAGTCTGGTCTTCGACATAGCCAGTGATCTTAAGCGGCGCTATCCGAGTACCCGGCAAACGTCGACGGCCGCCATCCTCAGTGTCCCTGATGCCTTCGGCCCAGGTCAGAGTGCTTCCGAGAGTGGTTGCCGGAGTCACACTGTAGTCCAACGCGCTTTCAATGCCCCAGAGATCCTCATCGTTTTTTTGGATGTTCAGGTTGCTATCAAAAGTTGTTCCGCCGTTGGAGGCGCTGTAGAAAACCGCTGCGGAAACAAAGAGTTGCTCCCCTGTGTAGCGGCTACCAATTTCGTAGGTTTCGACCTTCTCAGCTTCAGACTCAAAACTTTCCGCCTGATACGTAAAGATGGGATCGCTCGACGCGAGACGATAAGGACCTGCATTACCAATTACTCGGCCAACGTCCGCTATGGAGAAACCCTCCGAGTAGCTGGCAAATAGATCCACGGAGTCACTCACGAAATAGACTGCGCCGAGATTGAACAACGTTTCGGAATAATCCAGTGTCCCGGATTCCACCCTGTGCCCTTGCAGGCTTGGAAGACTACTCTGGTTTGCCGGAACTGTCCCGGCATCCACAGTGATATCTTCATGGCGCAAACCTGCCCGAATCATTGCAGACTCAGCAATAGGCACTTCCAGCTGTGCATAACCAGCATAGGCATCCTGATCCATAGCGGGAGAGGTCGCTGGAATTTCACCTGCCTGGTCATAGAACCGTGACTCGGTCTGATCGGATAGGTAGTCCACACCCCATGTCAGGCTAGCCCCCTCTGCAAGCGCATCCAGCGGCGTATTTACGGATGTCCTGACCCCAACCTTTTCCGACTCAATCGCACTCTGAGGGTAGGTCACTCCAGTAACATAGTACTTTGGGAACGACTGTCGCGAATCCCCATAATAGAGATCCGCGTTCAAGGAACTTCCTGCAATATCCTGATGAGAGTAGGTGACCCTTGCCGACGTAAACACCTGCTCTGGATCAATTCCAGGTATGGCGTTATCGGGCGCTGCATCCAGAGGCACTGCCGGTGTTTTACCATCACCCTGCGCGAAGCCGAAGGTGTAATCCGAATCCTGCTCGTTATTGAATTCGTTGACCATCAGCTCGATGCGCTGATTGCCGCCATCAAAATTAAGGCCGGTCTTAGCGAGGACGTTGTATTCCGTGGTATCCGAAAGGCCGCCCTGGGTACCGCCCGGTCCCCCAGGGGGAATCCGGTCACCATCCGCGTCAAACCGTCCACCGCGTTCAACGAACGAGCCGGACAGTACGTAATCCCAGTCACCCTCGGTACCACTGACCCGATGCTCCGTCTCGTAATCCAGCGAATCATCAAAATGCTCCGTTGAGAAGCGAACACCCGCCTGAGAATAGCCTGAGACACTCTCCTCACTGGCTTTCTTGGTGATGACATTGATTACGCCGCCCTTGGCGCCAAAGCCATAGATGGCGGTACCACCGCGGATTACCTCGATACGTTCAACAGCTGAAGCCGAGATACTGTTGAGACCCCGCGACGCATCCCGGAGTGGGGTCGACTGGGGAATACCATCGATGAGCACCAGGAATTTACGGCCGCGAAGGGTCTGACCGTAATTGGTAACCCCTTCAGTGCTGGGCCCAAGACCGGGAACCGTTTGGGCGAGAATGTCGCCAAGATTTCGACTGACCTTTGATTGCTCATCGATCTGCGCCTCGTCGACAACGGTTACTGACCGGGCCGTCTCCGAGACGGAGGTCTCGTTGCGTGTCGCCGAGACCACGACAGGATCCAGTTTCATCCCTGTCTCTGACTGTGCGTGCGCCGTCATGGATAAGGGGGCCAGCGAGGCCGTCGTGGCAATGGCCAGCGGCAGCAGGCGCTTACGGGTGATCATACTCCGGTGTGTCACTGCAGATGTCTCCTGATCCGGAATGGTGTGTTCAGTTTCTTTCAAGAAAGTAATGCGAATTATTATCGTTAACTAAACGGATGTAAAGAGTTCTCAAACAGGAAACATGACGATTCGAACATCGTCAGGCATCATCGCAGGTGAACGGTATGCCGTATTCTTCCGTAGACACCCGAAACGAAAGGCACCCCATGACTCACGTATTTCTGGTCGACAACGGCTCGCTCCGCCCTGGCGCCACCCTGAACCTGCGAAGGGTGGCGGCGGCGCTGTGCGAACGCACCGGCATGCCAGTAGAGGCCCGTTCCCTCCTGCATTCCAATAAGGTTCCGGCGGAAAAACTGGATGGCATACCCGCCTCAACGCTTGGCCCGGCTGCGACATGGCGAGCTGAGGAGGGGGTGAAAGACATGGTGATTCTGCCGTTCTTCTTCGGGCCGAGCCGGGCACTCAGCGGTTACCTGCCGGAGCGGTTGGGCGAGATGCAGGAGATTCATCCGGAAGTACGGGTAAGGGTTGCCTCGCCTCTCGTCGATCTGCAGGCACCAACAGATCTGCGACTCGCGCGCATTCTGCGTGACGGAGTGGAAGAACAGATCCAGCAGCTGCCCACCGGCTCAAAACCAGCCGTTGTTCTGGCAGACCACGGCAGCCCGATCCCGGAAGTAACCGCCGTGCGTAACGTTGTTGCCGGCCAGCTGGCGACGCTTCTCGAGGACCGCGTACGCAGTGTGACACCCGCCTCGATGGAACGACGGGAGGGCGACGAGTACCGGTTCAATGAACCGTTGCTGGAAAACCTGTTGGACCAGCCCGGTTTCAACGATGGGCCTGTAATCGTCTCGATGCTGTTTCTCTCACCCGGGAAACATGCTGGCGAGGATGGCGATGTGGCTACCATCTGCGCCGATGCCGAAGCCCGCAACAGCGGACTGGCAACCCGCATCACGCACCTGGCCGGCGAACACGCCGGCATCCTGGAGATACTGGCGGACCGGCTGGAAGAGGCCATCAGCGGTGAGCACTATCTGCTGGATCTCCCTCCAAGGGGAGCCTGATACACCTCGCGCGCCGGACGCGAAAGGAGGGGCAGGGCACGCTGCCCTGGCGAGCTTTCAAAACCGGTGCGGCTCGAATTCCACCGACTCGGTGCGCTCGCCCAGCAGTACGATCCGTCCCCGATAGCGGCCCTCGCCGGTGGCTGTAAAATCAAAGCTGAAAGTCCGGCGTAATCGCAACCGCCCCTGCTGATCCCTCTGCAGGCCAAGGCCGCTCAGGCACACGCTCTGATCCAGCAGATCCACGTCCGCACGCTCACAGGCCCGCCGGGCCGACTGCAGGGCCAGCTCCTTGGTACCCAGGGCCCGCCACCAGTACCAGCCCCCGAACCCAATGGCAAAAAGGATTGAGAGTGTTGTCAGATCAATCTGCATTCTCACCTTAAAAATCAGAAATGTTATTTGACAATGATTACTATTCGCGAATAGCTTGAGCGCCATCGCCACAACCACACCCGAGGTTACCGATGCGCCATAATCCCTCGCTGAACGCGTTCTTCAACGCCCTGATCCGCGAATGGCCCATCGCGCGCTACCACGAGTCCGTCTCTACCACGGACCAGGGCCATTTCGAGATACAGGGCTCCAACAATACATCCCTGATCATTCCCTGTCGCTTCAGGGCCTATACCGGCCGTCACCTGCTTGCGGAGCCCCTGCAGATTGATGACCAAGGGGAGCGACAGCCGGTCACGTTTGAACAGGCCGTGGCATGGTGCCTGGGCCTCGAACCGCTCCTGCACGAGGCGTCCGGCCGCGCCCTTGAAGCGCTCCAGCAACGGGTTCATGCGAGCCGCGGGAATCTCGCCGCCGCCCAACAGGAACGGGAGTCCCAGCTCGATCACCTGTTCCGGGAGCCGCTGACGTTCATCGAGGCCGAACAGGCCCTGTTCAGTGGCCACTCCATCCACCCCTGCCCCAAGGACAGGGGCAACATGGACAGCGGGGACGCCCGGCGCTACGCCCCGGAATACGGCACCCCCTTCCCCCTGGCCTGGTACAGCGTGGACCGTGCCCAGCTGTTCCGACGTGAGGCCGGGGGCTTCCAGTCGGTGGATGGGGTTGACGCCCTGCTGGAAACCGAACCGGACGCCGATCACCTGCGGGCCCAGCTCCCGGAGGGACACTGTTTGCTCCCCTGCCATCCGTTCCAGCACCGGCAGTGGCAGGCATCGCCCGGGCTGGCGCCCATGCTCGAATCCGGCGCCGTCCGGTACCTAGGCGAGGGCGCGCCACACTGGTACGCCACGTCCTCCTTGCGGGCGATCTACTGTGACTCGGCGCCCTGGATGCTGAAGTTCTCACTGAGCGTCTGGCTCACCAATTCCCTGCGCCATCTGTACCCCGAGGAAGTGGTGCGGGGCGCTGAACTCTGCCGGGTGCTGGACAGCGGGCCGGTGCGGGAATGGCTCCAGAGCAGGCCCCGTTTCGAGATCCTGCGGGAACCCATTACCGCCGGCATCCGGGGACCGGAAGGCCAGCCCCTGACGGAAACCCTGTTGGTCTGGCGTGACAACCCCTTCCACGGCGACGCGGCCAACAACACCGAGGTGCTCGCCACACTGCTCCAGGACGACCCCCGCAGCGGTGACTCCCGCCTGGCGCAGCGGCTCGGCCAGGTGGGCCTGGATGACAGCCAGGCCCGGGAATGGTTCCGCCGCTACCTGGACGTGGCCGTGGCCCCACTGCTGGAAGCCCAGTCCCATTTCGGGATCCTGTTCGGCGCCCACCAGCAGAACCTGGTCCTGAAGCTGGACGGGGTCTGGCCGGAAAAACTCTTCTTCCGGGACTGCCAGGGAACCGCCTTCACCAGCCTCGCGGTACAGCGCCTGGGCGATGAACTGGGCAGCCTGGCTGATGACAGCGAGAACCTGCTGCCGGACGAGCTCGGCATCCAGCTGTTCTGCTATTACCTGTTCATCAACGCCACCTTCAATGTCATCACCTCACTGGCGGCAGGGCGGCTCGCCAGTGAGGCCGCTCTCATCCGGACACTGCGCGAGTGGCTTCAGGCGCGACTGGACGAGCAACCGCGCGACGACCGGGCCATCCGCTACCTACTCGAAAGCCGGGAACTCCACGCCAAGGGGAACTTCCTGTGCACCCTCCGGGCGCTGAACGAGACCACGCTGAGCGACGTCTTCTCCATCTACCACCCAATGACGAACCCACTCTACACGGAGGCCGAGTGCCATGTTTGACCGTATCCAACGGATCCACCTGACCCTGAGCTCCAGCGGTGACCAGGTGCAACTGGCAACCATGGACCAGAGCTGGCAGCTCTCCCTGAGCGGTGAGGGCCGGGACCGGACCCTCACCGGCTGGGAGGGCCCCATACCGGAGCCCAATCTCGTCTACCCCCTGCTCGACCGGCTGTTTGCCGGTCTTGAGCTCGACGCTCTCTCGGTGACCGTCGGCATTGCGGAACTCTGCTCACTGGCGCACCCGGCCTGGCAGGTCCTCGAGGACGGTACCCACCGCATCGAGCGGAACGCGTTCTACCAGATCCGGGAAGCCTGGCTGGCGCCGGCCCTGTGGCCGATCATGCCGGAGGTCCCCGAGCAGACCGGCAACGTGGTCCACCCCCGGCGCCCCATGCTGCCCAACACCACCCTCTACCGGCGCTATCACCCCGGCCTGGACCGGGTCCTTGAGCTGCGCCCGGCAACGGTTGAGGACGACGGCGAACGCTTCCATCGCTGGCAGAACCTGCCCCGGGTGGCCCGTTTCTGGGAATACCCGTTCAGCCGGGAGCGACTGGACGCCATGCTCGAGGAGCGCCGGGCCGCCGCCAACAGCTTTCCGCTGATACTGGAAGCCGACGGTGACCCGGTGGGGTATTTCGAAACCTATTTTGTGCCGGAAGACCGTCTCGGCCCCTACTGCGAGGCCGGCGCCTTTGACCAGGGGCTGCACATGCTGGTTGGCGAGGACCGCTACTGCGGCAGGGGCCAGGCCCCGATCTGGCTCAACACCCTCAGCCATTACCTCTTCCTGAGCGACCCCCGAACCACGGCGCTCTATGGCGAACCGGATGTCGCCAACGAAGCGCTGTTCCGGCAACTCCGGCACGTCACCTGGAACAAGCGCTACGAATTCGACTTTCCCCACAAGCGCGCGGCCCTGGTGGCCACGGAACGGGATGAGTTCTTCCGCAACACACGACTCTAGCAGGGGACCCGCAATGGAAGCAGAAACGCTCTGGAACCGGATCAACCAGAGGCTGATGGCCAAGATCATCGGTGAAACCAGTTACGAGGGGTGCCTCTCGCCGGAACCCGCCGGCAATGGGCGCTATCGACTGGCCCTGCGGGGGCATGACTACGGCTTCCGAGCCCGCTACAGCTGCTGGGGGTGGTTGCGGGTGGTGCCGGAAAGCCTTACCCGGGACGGCCGCCGCGCAACGGATGCGACCCAGCTGGTGATCGATGCCCAGCACGCCCTGGGCATGACCGACATCGTGCTCGCCAATTTCCTGGAGGAACTCCAGAACACCCTGGCCGGGGACCGACGCCAGCAGGAACGGCTGGCCGGCCTCACGGCCGAGCAGATGCTGGACCTTCCCGCCACCGAGCTGGAAGGGCTCCTGGACGGTCACCCCAAGCTGCTGGCCAACCGGGGGCGTATGGGATGGAGCCAGGCGGACCTTGAGGCCTACAGTCCGGAGGCGGGCAACCGCTTCCAGTTGCGATGGCTGGCCGTAGCGCCCTCGCTGGGCGGCACCCATGTGGGCACCCCGCCGCTGGAGCAGTGCCTTGAACACGGGGAACACGCGGCACTGGTCAGGGGCTCCGGCGCGGCCGGGCACTGGCCCCTGCTCCCTGTTCATCCCTGGCAGTGGGACCACCGCCTGCAGGCCCAATACGGCGAGGCGCTGGCCCGCGGGCTCATCCGGGATCTGGGTGTGCATGGCCACTGGTTCCAGCCGCAGCAGTCGTTACGGACCCTGACCAACACCAGCGTCCCCGGTAACTGCGACCTCAAGCTCGCGCTCACCGTGCTGAACACCTCCGCCTATCGGGGCATACCCGCGGGCCCCATCGCCCTGGGGCCGGAACTCTCCCAGTGGCTGTGGGAACGGAGTCGGGAGGATCCCGAGTTCGCGCGTGCCGGCCTGGAGGTGCAGAGGGAACTGGCCGGCAGCCATATCCCCCACCCCCGGCAGGCGCAGATCGAGGGTGCGCCCTACCGCTACCACGAAATGCTGGGAGCGGTCTGGCGCGAGAACCTCACGGGCAGGACCGGCCTGGGCGAACAATCCATGCTGATGGCCACCCTGATGCAGTGCGATGGCCGGGACCGTTCCCTGATCGCGGCCCTGATCCGGCGCTCGGGACTGAGCCCCGAAGTCTGGCTGACGCACCTGTTCGACCGGGTGACGGTACCGCTCTACCACCTGCTGTGTGCCTACGGCATCGGACTCGTCGCCCACGGCCAGAATCTGGGCCTGATCCTGAAGGACGCCATTCCCCAACGCCTGGCCCTCAAGGATTTCCACGGCGACCTGCGTTGCGTGGACCAGCCGATGCCGGAAAAGGCGGGCATGCCGGCGCATCTTCTGGAAGGGCTGACGCGCCTGCCCCCGGAGTACCTGGTACATGACCTCATCACCGGCCATTTCGTCACCACCCTGCGGTTCATCTCACCACTGCTGGAGGATGACATGGGATTCCCGGAGACCCGCTTCTACAGCCTGCTGGCCGAGCGCCTCCGTGACTACCAGCAACGCCACCCGGAACTGGACGAGCGCTTCCAGCTGTTCCCGCTGCTGCGCCCGACCCTGGAGCGGGTCTGCGTCAACCGGGTGCGGTTCCGGCTCGGGTACGAGGACCATGCCGAACGCCCCAATGCCGACCTGGGTGTGCCGCTGAGCAATCCCCTGCTGACAGGAGAGACGCCATGAACAAGCCACTGGATCTCGCCGGACTGGGCATCGGCCCGTTCAACCTGAGTATCGCCGCCCTGCTGCGGGAAGTCCCGCAGCTGCGCACGGCCTTTTTCGACCGCAAGCCCCAGTTCAACTGGCATCCGGGGATGATGCTGCCGGGCGTCCGCCTGCAGACTTCCTACCTCAAGGACCTGGTCACCGGGGTGGCGCCCTGGAGCCCGAACAGCTTCCTGAACTACCTCGTCCAGAACGGTCGATTCTATACCTTCATGAATGCCGACCTGCCCGCGGTGAGCCGTGCTGAATTCGCGGACTACATGGCCTGGGTGGCGGAAGGGCTCGACAACCTGCATTTCGGCCACAACATCCGGCACGTCGATTTCGACGGGGATCTTTTCCATGTTCACTTCCAGGAAGACGCGGAACCGATCCGGGCCCGTAACCTGTGCCTGGGGACCGGAAAAATCCCGGCCATCCCGGAATCCTGCCGACCATGGCGAGGCGATGACTGCTTCCACAACATGGAGCTGACACTGAGACAGCCCGATGTGGCGGGTCAGTGCGTGACCGTCGTTGGCGGCGGCCAGTCAGGGG